>Ga0164243_10000289_pt1 | contig 104109 bp, 85 predicted proteins | sample OricompcompostOP_FD_108781 | JGI IMG/M metagenome (GOLD analysis project Ga0164243, IMG submission 108781) | Organic Plus compost microbial communities from Emeryville, California, USA - Original compost - Organic plus compost (OP) | ecosystem: Engineered > Solid waste > Mixed feedstock >... | reverse complement strand
TCCGAGCGCGCATGCGCTCGCGGGGGGAGCGCACCCTGTGACGGGAACAACTTCTCGTAATAGGCGAATGGGCGGTCCATCGGCACGAGACCGTCAACGATCGACCGCTCCCGATCGCCGGCCGCGAGATCCTTCGCGACGCGATCGTTCATGGCGCTGAGACTGTTCATTCCTTGACGCTTCCCGTCGTGAGGCCCGAGGTCCAGTACTTCTGGAGGTAGAGGAAGATGACGACGAGCGGCAGTATCGACACGAGCGATCCGGTGATCACCGTGGAAAACTGCGCGGACGCGCCGCCGCCGGCTTCGCTGGCCGCCTGCAGCTGGGCGAGCCCCAAGGTCAGCGGGAAGAGGTTCGGATCCGTGAGCATGATGAGCGGTAGGAAGTAGTTGTTCCATGTGTGCACGACCGCGAACAGCAGCACCGTCACGATGCCGGGCACCATGATCTTGAGCGCGATCTGCCAGAAGATTCGGAACTCGCCCGCCCCGTCAAGGCGCGCGGCCTCAATCAGCGTGTCCGGGATGGATTCTTCTGCGTAGACGCGCATCAGATACACGCCGAAGGGACTGACAAGCGAAGGAAGGATGATTGCCCACACGGTATTCGTCAGCCCGGCTCCTGCGAAGAGCAGGTAGGTAGGGATCGCGAGTGCCGTTGTGGGAATCATGATCGCACCGAGCACGACAGCGAAAAGGAACTTCTTCGCCGGAAAGTCGTACTTAGCGAATGCGTACCCGGCGGCTGCCGAGAGAAGCGCGGATCCGAGGCCCGCCACGATCGCATATAGTGCCGTGTTGGAAATCCAGCGCAGGAAGACTCCGTCACGTGTGGTGAAGAGATCGACGAGGTTCGCCCAGAGGTGGAACTCGTCATCGAACCAGAGACCAAAGCTGGAGAAAAGGCCCGAGTTGTCCTTCGTTGACGAAATCAGGAGCCAGAACAGCGGCAGCAGGAAATATGCGGCACAGACCCAGATGACGATCGTCAGGATCGGGCTCCGCCCCTCGCCAGGAGGGAGATCACGGCCGCGCTTCTTCGTCCGGCGCCTCTGATCCGGCGGCAGAACAGCGAGGCGGGTGCTGGAGGTGGCGCTCATGCGCGCGCTCCCTTCTTCTCACGGCGTGCGGTCGACAGCTGGAACACGTATGAGACGACCATGATGACGATGCCGAGCAAGAACGCGACAGCGGCCGAGTAGTTCACTTCCTGGTTCGTGAATGCCAGGTTGTAGGCGTAGAGGTTCGGCGAGAACGAGGATCCGATCGCGTTGGGAGCGACTTCGTACAACAGCTTCGGTTCGCTGAACAGCTGAAAAGCGCCGATCACGGAGAAGATCGTGCACAGCACGATGGAGGAGCGAATCGCGGGGATCTTGATGCTCCAGGCGATGCGGAACTGGCCGGCGCCGTCGATGCGCGCCGCTTCGTACTGATCGCCCGGGATCGACCGCATGGCCGAGTACATGATGACCATGTTGTAGCCGACAAACTGCCACGTGACGATGTTGACGATCGACCCCAGGATGTTCTCGGCGCCGAGGAGGTCAGGCGAGCCGAACCCGATTGCTCGCATGAACTGGGCAATAGGGCCGAAGTTGTCGCCGTAGAGATAGCCCCACATGAGTGTCGCCACGACGCCGGGAACCGCGTAGGGCACGAAGATCGCAAGGCGCGCGAACTTCCCCCCGCGCACCCGCATGGAGTCCAGAGCGAGCGCGAATAGCAGTGCGAGCAGGAGCATGATCGGTACCTGAATCACAAGAAACAGACACATGCGGACGACACCGCCGATGAAACGCTCATCGGTCAGCGCCCGGGCGTAGTTGTCGAACCATGCGAAAGAGGCTCCGCCGATGAGCTGCTCGGTGAACAGGCTCAGATAGCCGGCATAGAACAACGGGAGGAGCAGCATAGTGGCGAAAAGAAGCATGAACGGCGCGATGAAGAGATACGCGGCCGCGTTCCGGCGACGCTTATCCCTTCGAGTCCTGCGCCCGAGAGCGGTCGTGCTCATCGGCGGTGCCTTTCTGAAGATAAGAGGAGAGGAGCAGGGGCGGGGCGCTTCGACGGCCCGCCCCGCTACATCACTCGGTGACGACGGTGAAGCCCTGCGACTCGCCGTACTCAACGAGCTCGGTCTTCCATTCCTCGAGCGCGGCGCGAAGGTCGCCCTTCTCGGTGATTGCCGCCCCGAGCGTCTCCTTGAAGCTCGAGCTGGCGAAGTCGTTGTACGGCAACCACTGCCAGTCCGCAGCCACGGTCTCCGAGATGTCCGCAAAAACTCCGTTGACCTTCTGGCCGTTGTAAAAGTCGAGTTCCTGGTCGCGAACCTCTGACGAGTCCAGCGTGGCCTTGAGCGAGGGGAAGATGAACTGTTCCGTCGCGAGGCTGCCCGTCGACTTCTGATCCGTTGTGAGGAACTTCACGAATTCCGCGGCCACGATCTTGGCATCAGAGTCCGAGGTGACCGCTACGGCGGATCCGCCCTGGTTACCGGACGCCGGTGCCGAAGCGTCCCACTGCGGCATCGGCGAAGCCTGCCATAGACCGGCCGTGTCCGCGGCGGTTCCCTGGAGGAAGGTCGGCCCCCATGCAGCGGCAAGCCAGCTAGCGTACTTGCCCGATGCGACCGACTGGTACCAGTTATCGTCGAGCTGTGGGGCAGTGTCGACAAGATCGCGCTGGATCAGATTGTCCCAATAGTCGATGACGTCCGTGACCTTCTCGGATTCGAGGTCGATAGTCACGGTCTTGTCGCCGTCGAACTGGAACGGTCGCGCACCGTTCTGCCAGAGGAGCGCGAGAATCGGGGAGAAGCTATTACCAGGCAGATCCGAGATATACGCTCCGGTCTCGTCCTTGATCTTCTGGGCGGCCTCAGCGTACTCATCCCAAGTATCGGGTACCTCGACGCCGGCCTTCTCGAAGATGTCAGTCCGATAAAGCTGCCCGGTCGGACCGAGGTCCTGCGGCAAACCCCAGACACCGTCGTTCATCGCGACGGATGTCCACGCGCTGTCGACGAACTGATCGGACAGGTCGGCCACGCCGTAAGGCCTGAGATCCAGCACGCTATCCGTGAGGACGAACGACGGCAGGAACGAATACTCGATCTGCACCACATCGGGCACATCCCCAGACTTCGTCGCGGCGCGGAGCTTCTGGTACTGAGCCGTCGCGCCGCCCTGGTTCGAGAGCTTCACGGTGATATTCGGATGCAGATCCTCGAACATGTCGATCTGATTCTGAATGTCAGGTACCCACGACCAGAATTCGATCGTCGTCGGCGTATCCAGCGCCTTGTCGATATCGGCTTGGCTAACGGGCTCGACAGTCGTGCCTGTCGCCCCCGACGTCGACGGGGCTCCACAGCCCACCAGCATCATCGCTGAAGTTGCAGCCAGCGCTCCGAACGTCAGCACCGTGCCACGTCGCATTACGGTCATCTCTGTCCTCCTCATGGACCGGGCCCGATCCACCCTGTTGCGGGTTCGGGTACCGACGACAACGTCGGCGCTAGGAGACGTTATCACAACCAATGACCGAAACGTATGCTTTTTAAGCATTCGCGCTTTATTAACGCGAAAGAGGTTCACCCTTCGCCGCCGCCATCACGTCGATCTCATCCAGTGCGCCCACCAAGATCGAGCGCATCACGTCATGCGCCCCGTCGGGGTCGCGACGCTGTATCGCACCGGCGAGGTCCACGTGCTTCTGCAGAGCAACGCCTGCCGGATGCTCAGGCCCGAGACCATGCTCTTTTCGGCTCACGAGCACCTGACTAATCAGCCCGCCCATCCGCGAGAACATGGGGTTTCCGGACAGCTCGAGAATATGCGCGTGGAACTCCACGTCGAGGTCAAGGAACTTCGCATCGTCGCCGCGTTCACCCGCCGCCCACAGGCGTCCAGATAGAGCAATGAGATCACTTACCTGCTCCGACGTAGCCCTCGTTGCCGCCAAACGCGCCGCCTCGGGTTCGATCGCGGCGCGAAGTTCAACCATCGAAGCAAGTTGGGCGGCACGATCCGGCGAAGCCAGCCGCCACCGAATGACCTGTGGATCATAGAGATTCCATACGGAAGCGGGCTGGACGATGACGCCCACACGACGACGCGACTCTACGAGGCACATCGATTCGAGAACCCGTACGGTCTCCCGCGCCACGGATCGCGAGACCTCACATTCGGCCTCAATCTCCTCAAGCGTCAGGCTCGCACCCTCGTCGATCTCGCCCGAACAGATCATCTGCCCCAATCGGTCGAGAGCCCGAGAGTGCTGACTCGCCACCAAACGTGGGGCGTCGCCGGTATTCATGGTCATAGGTTCACAATATCAATCACCCTCGTTTCAAAAAGCATACGTTATGCTCGTCGCTTGGAAATAACTACCTGCGGGTCATCGGCGATGATTCCGCGTCGAGGACGAGGACTCAATGAAGATCACGCGCATCGAGACGTTCCTGGTGCCACCGCGGTGGCTCTTCGTGCGAATCGAGACGGATGAGGGCGCTGTCGGCTGGGGTGAAGCATCACTCGAGGGACGCTCGGAGACTGTACGAACCGCTGTCGAGCAACTCGCCGAAGTGCTCCTGGGGCAGGACCCGTTGCGCATCCAAGACCACTGGCAGGTCATGATGAAGGGCTCGTTCTATCGCGGCGGCCCCGTACTGTCGAGCGCGGTATCCGGCCTCGATCAGGCCCTCTGGGATATTGCAGGAAAGATCGCCGGCCTCCCAGTGCACACCCTGCTGGGCGGGCCAGTCCGGGACCGGATCCGCATGTATGGCTGGGTCGGTGGCGATGAACCGAATGAGATTGCCGACGCGATCTCAGAGCGTCTCGAGCAGGGACTAACCGCCGTGAAGATGAACGCCTCTGGCCGCTTCGCACGCATCGCCAACAATCGAGATATCGACGGAATCATCGGCCGCGTCGTTGCCGCCCGCGAGGTTCTCGGTGATACGGGGGATGTCGGAGTCGACTTCCACGGGCGCATCACCATGCCGAACGCGCGACGCATCATCCCCGAGCTTGAGCCCATGCGGCCGATGTTCGTCGAGGAGCCCACAACGCCCGAGAACAGCCACCTGCTCGGACAACTCACGCAGGGCACGTCGATCCCGATCGCAACGGGAGAGCGGCTCTACTCGCGGAACGAGTTCCTTCCGGTCCTGCAGGCGGGCATCAGCATCGCACAGCCGGACCTCTCCCACGCGGCGGGAATCTCCGAGGTCCACCGCATCGCTTCTCTCGCAGAGATCTTCGACGCGCAACTCGCGCCGCACTGCCCACTGGGGCCGATCGCCCTCGCATCATGCCTGCAAATCGGCTTCGCTGTACCGAACTACTTCATTCAGGAGCAGAGCATCGGCATCCATTACAACCAGGACGGCGAAGTGCTCGACTATCTCGCCGACACCACGGTATTTGACATTCGCGACGGCTTCATCGAGCGTCTGCAAGCACCCGGTCTCGGTATCGACATCGACGAAACAGCCGTCCGCAAGGCTGACGAGCGGGGCCATGCCTGGCGTAGCCCCGTGTGGCGTCATACAGACGGGAGCTTCGCAGAGTGGTGACCTCGACAGAATTGCTCGCGCTCGCTGCGCGGGAACGCGTCATCCCGATCATCCGCAGCAACGAGTGCGCCGCAGCGGTGCGCATCGGACGCGCGCTGATCGAAGCGGGCTTCGGCGCGCTTGAGATCTCGCTCACGACCCCCGACGCGCTCGACGGAATCGCGGAGCTAGCTGCTCTCGGCACCGCTCAGATCGGTGCGGGCACGGTGCTCACCAGACAGGACGTCGCAAACGCGCAAGCGGCCGGCGCGAGTTTCCTGATTACGCCGGCGGTAACCGAATCGCTCGCGGAATCGGTTGCGCGCGGGATTCCCGTGCTCGCAGGCGCCCTGACCCCAACGGAGATTCTTGCGGCGTGGAGTGCCGGTGCGACGGCTGTGAAGCTCTTTCCCGCGGAGTTCGGCGGTCCAGCTTACCTCAGTGCGCTTCGAGCACCGTTCCCGAATATTCCTCTCATTCCCGTCGGTGGGGTCACCGTCGACTCGGCTCGTGACTACCTGCACCGTGGCGCGCTCGCCGTTGGTGTAGGGTCGCCGCTGACGGGACGCGCCACCGACACGTTCGATGAACGAGCACTGTCCGTTCGAGCCAGCGCTTTCATGTCACTTCGGGATCTGTCGTGAGCACCGATGTCGTCACCATCGGCGAGGCGATGATCGCGTTCCGTTCGCAGGGCCAGCTGAGCTTGTCAGCTCCCATGTCAGCATCGCTCGCAGGCGCCGAGACGAATGTTGCCATCGGCCTCTCCCGCCTAGGGCACGCGAGCGCATGGATCGGCGCGCTCGGCGTGGATCCCGCTGGCGAGCTGGCGGTACGCACACTCCGTGCCGAGGGCGTCGACGTACGGAATGTGCGTCGCGATCCGTCCCGACCAACCGGCGTCATGCTGGTCGACATGCCCGCAACGTTGCCGCCCGTCGTGACTTATCACCGCCGGGGATCGGCCGGTTCGCATATCTCGACGTCCGACATCATCGCGGCGCCTCGCAGCGCTAGAATCTGGCACCTCACGGGCGTTACTCCCGCGCTGTCCTCGGAGGCTCATGCAGCGATTCAGGCTGCGATCGATACTGCGCGGACCTGTGGCGCACTCGTGTCGTTCGACGTGAACTATCGCGCAAAGCTCTGGAGTCGTGATTCCGCCGCAGAAATACTCGCGCCGCTCGCGCACCAGGCTGACATCGTCATTGCTTCAGAGGACGAATTGGAACTCGTCGCCGACGGCGTCGATGAGAAGAGTCGCGTTGCCGCGCTGCTAGCGGGTGTTCCGTCTGAGGTCATCATCAAACGCGGGAGCCGTGGCGCCGACCAGATGAGTCTCAATGGCACCGTCTCCTGCCCCGCTTTCGCAGTGACGGAGGTGAACAGCATCGGCGCGGGCGACGCGTTCACCGCTGGCTACCTCTCGGGATTTCTCGACGGCGCGCCGATTCATGAACGGCTCACGCGAGGGGCGATGTGCGGAGCGCTCGCCGTCTCGGGCATCGGCGACTGGGAGCAGGCTCCGACACGGGCACAGCTCGAAACGCTGGGATCCCCCCGCGAGGAGGCGAGTCGCTGACATTCAGCCGACCTGCATGGCGAGCAATAAGCCGCAATCGAGACAAGTCGGTGCCAACGCCCCTGTGGGGCCGCGTTCCGTCGGTCGCGAAACGGACATGCTACGGCAGATACGGCGCGAGCGCGTCGCCCAGCGGATCCGCGAGCTGTTCCGCGAACGTGGCTGTGAGGTGGTTGGCGTCGCGGTACACGAGAGTGTTGCCGATGACCGGCGGGCACCGATCTGCGCAGAGGTACGGGGTGATGTCGACGTAGCCCGCACGGGTGGCGGCGACGGCCGATTCGACGGCGGCGCGGCCGACGGACTCCATCGCGCGGTCGGCACTCACCGCACACGCGTCGGCATCATCGACGTGCCGCGCGAGGCAGGGAATGGGGCTGTCGCCGAGGTCCGGACTGTCGGCGAGCACGACCACGCGTGATGCCTCCGGGATCGCCCGTACCGTGCGGGCGAGGCCGCTGCGCCACTGCTCCTCCGGATCGGATCCGGGAGCGGTGCGCGCCCCCGCGAAGTTCGCGAGGATCACGACCTCGGGCGGCTCGTCGGCGAGCCGTTCGAGCACGGCCTCGCGCCACCGCGTGCACGCGCGGTCGCGCGCCGCATCCCCGGGCTGAGCCTCGAGGATCGAACGACACGAGCTCTTCGTCTGCGCCACGAGTTCGAACCCCTCCCGCTCGGCGATCTCGGCGAGCGCGGGCTGCCACTGCGCGGCATGCGAGTCGCCGAAGAGCACGACCCTCGGTCCACCGATGTCTCCGAAGGAGCAGGGCCGCGGCTCGTCCGCGAGGAAACCCAGCTGGCACCCGTCGTCGTACATCGAGGGATTGTCCTCCGCGGCCGCGCCGAGGCTCGGGTGCATCCCAGCCGGGACGTAGTCAGTCGATATCGGGGGCGCGGTGAGCGCGACATCGGCAGCCACGCGCGCGGAAGCCGTCGGGATACCCGCGGCGATGGCGGATCCCGCGAGGCCCATCACCGCGACAACGGCCCCGACCGCCAGCCACCCCATGGCACCACGGCCCGTCCGCACCACCCGGCGAGGCGCACGCCGCAGGGGTTGCTCGATGAAGCGATGCAGCACCCAGGCGACGGGCACGGCGAGCCCCGCGAGTGCCAGGGTCGACCACAACGGCAGCGGGTCGTCGTATCCCACCCGTGCCTGCGCGAGCTGCAGCAGCGGCCAGTGCACGAGGTACAGGCTGTACGACACGAGCCCGAGCCACTGGAGCGGGCTCAGGCGCAGGAGGACCCCGGCGCCGCCGCGCGGGTCGCCCGATGCCACGAGCAGTGCCGCAGACAGCGTGGGCAGCACGGCGGCGGATCCCGGGTAGGCCGTCGCGTCGTCGTACGCGAGGTACGCGGCGACGACGCCGGCGAGCCCCGCCCAGCTCACCGCCGCGCGGATCCCCGCAAGCACCCGGCCGAGCAGCGGCAGCCCCAGGGCGCACACCGCCCCCGCCGCGAACTGCCATGCTCGCGACCAGACCGGGAAGAACGCCCAGGACTGATGACGCCCCGTCTCGACGAGACACCACGCGAACGATGCCGCGACGACAAGCGCCAAGAACGCGGCGAGCGCCGCCCGGCTGCGCACGAAGACGCCCGCGACGAGGGCGATCAGCAGCGGCCAGGCGAGATAGAACTGCTCCTCCACGCCGAGCGACCAGAAGTGCTGGTACAGCGACGGCGTGTCGTCGGCGAAGTAGTCGGTGCCGCGCGCGGCGAAGACGAGATTGGGTACATAGAGCGCCGCCGCGGCCGCGTCGCGGAGCGAGAGCGGAAGCGCCGTCGGCGCGAGGCACCAGAGGCTTGCAATCGCCGTGAGCGCGATGACGACGAGCGCGGCCGGGAGCAGGCGCCGCGCGCGACGGGCATAGAAGTCTCCGAGGCGGATCCGCCCCTCGCGCTCGAGCGCGCCGAGGAGCTGACCCGTGATGAGGAATCCGGAGATGACGAAGAACACGTCCACGCCCGCGAAGCCGCCCTCGAGCGCGCCCACGCCGGCGTGGGCGAGCACGACCCCCGCCACGGCCACGGCGCGCAGCCCCTGGATGTCCCCGCGAAAGTCGGTTCGCATGCGCGGCAGGGTAGCCGCCCCCGGCAAACGGAGCGTTAAGAGGTTGCGCGGGTAGGTGCCCGCGGCACGCGAGTGGGGGCGCCTCCCGGCGCGGCCCCTATCCCGCCGAAAGCCGGCGGAAGCGGTCGACCTGGCGGTTGCGGCGACGCGAGGATCCCTCGCCCTCGACGCGGCCGACCTGCAGGATCGCGCGGGCGAGCACCTCGTCCGGCTGGGTGCGGCGGGCGTGGTCGTCGGCGAGCATCTCGACGAGCGCCTCGACCTCGCCCTCCGCGCGCGCAGCCATGGGGAACCAGGGCAGCGCCGAGCGCCACGCCTTGAACGACACGAGCAGTACCTCGTGGCGCTGCTCGACGTGTGCCCGCTCATGGGCGATAACGGCCTCGAGCTCGTCGGGCTCGAGCGAGTCGAAAAGGCCCCGCGAGAGCACCGTGACGGATCCGATGCCGCGCGGCAGGCAGTAGGCGACGGGCGCGTTGTCGTCGAGCACGAGGGTCCCCTTGCGGGTGGGATCCGGCGAGCTCAGCAGCAGGAGCAGCTGCAGGTGACGGCGACGCTGGCGTTCGAAGCGCACGATCGTCACGACGAGATGCGCGAGGAGGTAGAGGGCGAGCAGCGCAGCGGGGATTCCCGCGAGCAACGGGTGGGTGGGGAAGAACGCGTCGGCGAGGAGCCACAGGGCGCCGATCATCGACAGCCCTCCCGCGAGGGCGATGATCTGCCACAGGATGAGCGCGCGGGCAGGCGCCTGCGCGGGCCACGCCGCACGCGAGAGCACGATGGGTGCCGGCCAGGCCAGGAACACGGCCACGAGCGCCAGCGCCACGGCGGAGCTCAGGGCCGGAACGGTCATAGGTTCAAGATTACGCGGGCCAGAACTCGGGAAATGACCCGGAAATTCGGATCCTTTTGCGGCTCAGCTCCGCGGTAACGGCTCATCTCCGCAGAGCTGGCCCGGCTTACTTGGCGAGCAGCTCGCGCAGGTAAGCGGCTTCCTCGGCCGAGACGCCACCCACGAAGCGGGCGAGAACGGCCGTGCGGTCGCCGGATCCGCCGAGGACCTCGTGCATGAGCTCCGCCTGGTGCTCGGCGCGGGAGGCGATGGCGCTGTAGCGGTGGGGGCGCACCGACTTGTCCGGCGCGACGAGCCCCTTCTTCTCGAGGCGGGAGAGCACGGTGAGCACGGTCGTCGCCGCCATCTCGCGGCCGCGACCCTCCTCGATGGCGTCCTTGATGTCGTAGGCGGTGAGTGCCTCATCGGCATCCCACAGCACCTCCATGACGCTGCGTTCCAGGTCTCCGAGCTTTCCCAAGCGCTCCCCCTCGTGTGTTGAGTGAGCATCCATTCTACCGCGTGTCGAAGAAGGCTCTACACACCGTCGAAATACTTCTACATTCCGTAGAAAAGTGTCGTACTCTGGTTTCGACAACTTCTACACTCGGTAGAAAAGGAGCCCCGCGTGGATCCCCTCGACATCGCCCGCTGGCAGTTCGGCATCACGACCGTCTACCACTTCCTCATGGTGCCGCTCACCCTCGGCCTCGGTATGACCGTCGCGATCATGCAGAGCATGTGGGTGAAGACCGGCCAGGATCGCTTCCTGCGCGCCACCAAGTTCTGGGGCAAGCTCTACCTGATCAACTTCATCGTCGGCGTCGCCACGGGTCTCGTCCAGGAGTTCCAGTTCGGCATGGCCTGGAGCGAATACTCCCGCTTCGTCGGCGACGTGTTCGGCGCTCCCCTCGCGATGGAGGGCCTGCTGGCGTTCTTCGTCGAGTCGACCTTCCTCGGCGTCTGGATCTTCGGCTGGGGACGGATCCGCAAGGGGCTGCACCTCGCGGCCCTGTGGTGCGCCGTCATCGGGTCGTGGATCAGCGCCTACTTCATCATCGTCGCGAACTCGTGGATGCAGCACCCCGTCGGCGTCGAGATGGGCGACGACGGGCGGCCCGTCATGACCGACGTCTGGGCGGTGCTCACGAACAACACGGCGATCGCGGCCTACACGCACACGATCTTCGGCGCGCTCGTCGTGGCGGGCATGTTCCTGCTCGGCATCAGCTGGTACCACCTGTGGCGCCGCCGTCACGACGGCGTGGACACGGTCGATGCGGACGGCCGCGTGATCGTCGGCGACGGATCCGCGCAGGGTCTCGACAAGAAGGGACGCGACAAGGCCGACCACGGTCTGTGGATCTGGTCGCTGCGCTTCGGCGCGATCGTCGCGATCCTCGGCTTCGCCGGCACGGTCGTCACGGGAGACGTGCAGGGCAAGCTCATGTACGAGCAGCAGCCCATGAAGATGGCGGCGGCTGAGGCCGCCTGCCACACCGGCGGATCCTTCTCGGTGCTCTCGATCGGCGACCCGGGCGGCGACTGCGAGGACGTGACCCCGATCATCGAGATCCCGGGCGTGCTCGGCTTCCTCGGCACGGGCGAGTGGGGCGCGGACATGCCGGGCATCACCGACCTCGAGCCGCAGTACGTCGATCAGTATGGCGCCACGCTGCCCGACAACCCGCTCTACGGCGAGCGCGCGGGCCAGACCATCGACTACGTGCCCACGATGTGGGTGACCTACTGGGGCTTCCGCCTCATGATCGGCCTCGGCGGCATCGTCGCAGGAGCGGCCGTGATCGCGCTGTGGCTGACCCGCAAGGGCACCGTGCCGCGCTCGCCGTGGATCATGCGCCTCGCGATTCTCGGCATCCTCGCGCCTTTCGCGGCGAACATCGCGGGCTGGATCTTCACCGAGATGGGCCGTCAGCCGTTCGTCGTGGCACCCAACCCCGACACGACGGGGATCGACCAGGTGTTCATGTACACGGCCGCGGCGGTCTCGCCGGGCGTGACGGCGGGCGAGCTGCTGTTCTCGGTCATCGCCCTGACGCTCGTGTACGCCGTGATCCTCGTGTTCGAGCTGTTCCTGCTCGTGAAGTACGTGCGAGGCGGCGCAGCGAGCGCGATGCCCGAACTCGCCCGGCACGATGACCACGACGAGACCGACCGCGACGACGTTCTCGCGTTCGCCTACTAAGGAGAAGACGACATGGACATCCTCCCCGTCATCTGGTTCGTCGCGATCGGCGTGCTGTGGATCGGCTTCCTGGCCCTCGAGGGCTTCGACTTCGGCGTCGGCATGCGCGTGCTCTTCGCCACGCGCGACGAGAAGACCCGCCGCACCATGCTCAACACCATCGGCCCCGTGTGGGACGGCAACGAGGTGTGGCTCATCACAGCGGGCGCGGCGATCTTCGCGGCCTTCCCCGCCTGGTACGCCTCGCTGTTCTCGGCCCTGTACGTGCCGCTGACGATCACCCTCCTCGCGCTCATCGCCCGCGCCGTGGCGATCGAGTTCCGCGGCAAGGTGCACGACCCGCGCTGGGCGCGGTTCTGGACGTGGTGCCTGGGCCTCGGATCCGCCGTGAGCGCCTTCTGCATCGGTGCGGCCCTCGCGATCACCTCGACGGGCCTGCCGATCGACGCCAACGGCGACCGCGTGGGCGGCCCGTTCGTCTGGCTCACCCTCCCCGCGGTACTCGGCGGCGTCGCCGTCGTGTGCTTCTCGCTCGCGCACGGATCCGCCTTCCTCGCCCTCAAGACCGACGGCGAGATCCGCGAGAAGGCCGGCCGCTTCAGCGGCACCTGGGGCCCCGTGCTGTTGCTGCCCGCGGCGGCGTGGGCGTTGTGGGTGCAGTTCGCGCACGGCGGCGGCTGGTGGCTGTCGTGGACGCTCGTGGCGCTCGCCGTCGCCAGCGCCGTCCACGCCTGGTTCTACGCCCGCCGCGGCAAGGAGGGCATGGCCTTCGCCGGCTACATCGGCTTCATCGTCTTCGGCGCGGGGTCGATCTTCGCGGGGATGTTCCCGCAGGTGCTGCCATCGACGCTCGACGATGCGTTCAGCCTCACGGTGACGAACGCGGCGAACAGCTCATACACGCTGATGGTCATGACGGTCGTTGCGGCCTTCGGCCTGCCGCTCGTGATCGCCTACCAGGCGTGGTCGTACTGGGTGTTCCGCAAGCGCCTGACGCCCGGCATGATTCCCGAACCGCACATCGTGATTCCCGCCATCCTGCGGGCGAAATAGCTCCGCATCCGGCATAGTCGCACCATGGAGTCTCCTCGTCCGGATCTCGGACCGGTTCCGAAGATCGCCCTCGCGACGCTCGGCGTGCTCGCGGCCCTCAAAGCGCTCGGCCTCGTGCTGGTCGCGGGCGCGGTGGCCTCCGGCGTCGCGGGCGTCGCCTCGGGCGGCCTCGATGTCAGCCTCGTCGCGGCGCTGGGATCCGGGGGCGCGGTCCTCCGCGCGCTCGCGGGATGGGGCACGCGGGTCACCGCGGCACGCGTCGCCATCGCCGTGAAACAGGACCTGCGCGGCCAGCTCTGGGACCGCATCGCGGGCGGTGACGCGGAGGGTGCCGAGGGCGAGGAGACCGAGGCCGACCGGCCCGTGGATCCGGCCCGCATCTCGGAGGGGAGCGAGCGCGAGGGATCCGTCGCCGTGCTCGCGACGGACGGCCTCGACGACCTCGACGACTACTTCTCGCAGAGCCTGCCCGCGATGATCCAGGCGGCGGTCGTGCCGCTCGTCGTGGGAGCGCGGATCCTGGGCGCCGACTGGCTGAGTGCCCTCATCGTGGTGCTGACGATTCCGCTCGTGCCTCTCTTCATGATCCTCATCGGCAAGCACACGCAGGCGAAGACCGACGAGGCGACCGATTCGCTTGCGAGGCTCGCGAACCACCTCACCGAGCTCGCCCGCGGGCTTCCCGTGCTCGTCGGCCTCGGCCGGGTCGACGAGCAGTCGCGCGCCCTCGCCGACATTCAGGGCGAGTACCGGGTGCGCACGCAGCGCACGCTTCGAACGGCGTTCCTCTCGGCGCTCGCGCTCGAACTCATCTCGACGATCTCCGTCGCGCTCGTCGCGGTCGTGCTGGGGCTGCGGCTCATGAACGGCAGCGTCGGGCTCGAGGCGGCGCTGCTGGCGCTCATCCTCGCCCCCGAGTGCTTCCAGGCGCTGCGCGATCTCGGCAGCGCGTTCCATTCCTCGCAGAACGGCGCGAGCGCGCTCGCGCGTGTGAAGCGGATCCTCGCCGGTGCCCGCCGCGGCGATGTGCGCGGCGCGCGCCTCAACGTCGTCGCGCGGCAGACGGGATCCGGCGAGCGCTCGCTCACCCGGCCCGAGCCGCTCACGAAGCTGCCGCCGGGTTTCCCGTCGCTGGCGGAGGTCGTCGCGCAGCTGGGCGAGCCGCACGAGCGCACCGCCGAGCACGCCCCGACCGCCGTCGTCGTGCACGAGCTGACGGTGCGGCACGAGGGCCGTAGCCGCCCGACGCTCGAGCGCTTCTCCGCGCAGATCGGCGGCATCACGGCCGTTTCCGGCCCGAGCGGATCCGGGAAGTCGACGCTGCTGAAGGCGCTCGCGGGGGCCCTGCCGTCGTCGGCGCACGCGTCGGGCTGGATCGTGGGCGTCGACGCCGCACGCACGGCGTACGCTCCGCAGACCCCGCGGGCATTCACCGCGACACCGTGGGACGAGCTGGCCCTCTACGGCGCCGCGGATCCCGCGTCGCTCCTCGCCGAGGTGGGCCTCGACCATCGCGCCGACGCCGCGACGGCCGAGCTGAGCCCGGGCGAGCAGCGGCGCCTCGCCGTGGCCCGCGCGCTCGCACGCGTCGACGACGGCGCGACCCTGCTGATCCTCGACGAACCGACGGCGCACCTCGACCACGCCTCCGCCGAGCTCGTGCGCGGGGCGATCCGGTGCCGCGCGAAGCGGGCCGCGGTCGTGCTCGCGACGCACGAGCCGGAGACCCTCGCGCTGGCCGACCGGATCGTGGGGGTGGCACCCCTCACGGACGATGTCCTCGCTCCCATCGCCGCCACGCCCTCGGGCACGGTCGCCGTTCCCGTGTCGACGGGGCCGATCAAGATCGCGGGCGGGCCCGCGTCGAAAGCGATCGAGCTGCCGAAACTGCGCGGGCCGGGGCATCGCCCCGTCGAGCGTCGCGGGTCCCGCTCGCGCCGTCAGATCGGCGCCCTCCTGCGGCCCGATGCCGTGCGCTGGGCCCTCGGCGCGCTCCTCGCCTTCGTGACGACCGGCATGGGCCTGGCGCTCACGGCCGTATCGGGCTGGCTCATCGTGCGCGCGAGCGTCGAGGAGTTCATCATGTACCTGCTCGTCGCCATCGTGGGCGTGCGGTTCTTCGGCATCGGCCGTGCCGTCAGCCGCTACGCCGAGCGCCTCGCGACCCACGCGGCTTCCTTCGCGACGGTCGACCGCCTGCGTCTGCGTCTCTGGCGCGGCGTGGCGGCGCGCGGTGCCGGATCCCGCCGCCTGCTGGAGGGCGGCAGCCCCGTCGACTACCTCGTGACCCTCGCCGACGATCTGCGTGACCAGCTGCCACGCGTCATTCCCGCGTTCGCGGCGGGTGTGCTCGCGATCGTCGGCATCGTCGTCACGACCGCGCTCGTGGCGCCGGGGCTCACGCTTCCCGTCGCCGGCGTGCTCGTCCTCGCGTCCGTCGCGGGCGGCGCGATCGCGGTGTGGGCGGCGTGCGGATCCATGCGCGTGCGCGTCAAGGAGCGCTCGGCGCTCGCCCGCGGCACCGCCAGCCTCGCGCTCGCGGCCGATGATCTGCGTGCGAACGGCCGCGCCGTTCCCGCGATCGCACGCCTCGACCGCGCGGCGGAGCGCCTCGCGGCCGCCGAGCGTCGGGCAGCGTGGTCGGCGGGCCTCGCCGACGCCGTCGTCGTGCTCTGCTGCTCGGCCCTCGCCGCCGGTGCCGCCATTCTCGCGGGCGATCTCGCCGCGGAGTTCGTGTGTGTCGTGGCCCTGCTGGCGCTCGCCGCGGTCGAGCCGCTCTCGGGACTCGTGGGCTCCTGCCACCGGCTCCCCGCGCTCCGGGAGCTCGCGCAGCGCATCGCACCGCTCACCGAGGAGCCGCCCGCCGTCATGACGGGCACGACGCCGGTGCCGCGGCCGATCTCCTCCGTCGCGCTCGACGACGTCGCCGCGGCCTACCCCGGCCAGGAGACGCCGGTGTTCCGCCATGTCACGGGCGAAGCGACGCCCGGCGAGTGGCTCGTGGTGTCGGGGCCCAGCGGATCCGGCAAGTCGACCCTGCTCTCGGTGCTGATGGGCGCGCTCGCTCCCGTCGAGGGATCCGTGTACGCCTCCGAGGTCTCGCTCGCCCGCGCCGAGGCCGCGAGCTGGCAGCGCGCCGTCGCCTGGTGCCCGCAGGACGCGTACGTGTTCGACTCGCGGATCCGCGCGAACCTCGCGATCGCCCGCTCGCGCGAGAACGCCCCGACGGACGACGAGATGATCGAAGCTCTCGCGCAGGTCGGGCTCTCGCTCGACCTCGACACCCGCGTCGGCGCCGGCGGGTCCGCGCTCTCGGGCGGCGAACGCCAGCGGCTCGCGGTCGCCCGCGCGCTGCTGGCGCGCGCCGAGGTGATCCTGCTCGACGAACCCGCCGCCCACCTCGACCGCCCCACAGCCGAGGCGATGATGACCGACATCCGCCGGGCCACCGCCGACCGCATCGTGGTGCTCGTCTCGCACCGCCCCGACGCCCAGGCACCAGAGGGCTCGCGGGTGATCGCGCTGGGTTAGCGGCTACTCGCCCTCGGTCAGGAAGAGGTCGACCTCGATGCTGCCCGTGTCCTCGACCTTGACGAATCCGAGGCTGGGGGCGGTGACGCCGAAGTCGGAGAAGGTGACCGGGATGCTTCCGACGACCTCGGCCCGATCGCCCTCCACCGCGATCTGCGCCTCGAGGCTGACCGCCTGGGTCACGCCGTGCACGGTCAGGTCGCCGGAGAGCGTCGCGGTCGATGCTCCCGCCTCGAGTTCGACGGGGCTCGTGAGTACGAACGTGGCGGTCGGGAACTGATCCGTCTCGAGCGCGGTGTCACGGAAATACGCGTCCCGGTTGCCGGAGTCCGTCGCGACGCTCGCCATGTCCACCTCGATCTCGGCGGATTCCAGCGTTCCCTGGGCGATCTCGAGCGTTCCCGTGACCTGGTCGGTGCTGCCGCGCACCGTCACGTCCTCGCCCTGGAGCACCTCGTCGACCTGGTAGCCCGCCGTCGAGCCCTCGGCGACCGTGAGCGTGCCCGTGTACGAGGCCACGTCGTCGGGGATCTCGCCCGAGGTCGAGAGTGTGGGGGCCGGCTCGGCTTTGTCGTTGGCCCACTGCGCGTACAGGCGGGGGCCGAACAGCAGCGCCGCCGCCACGACCACGACCACGGCGACAGCAACGCCGATCAGAGTCTTCGTTCGTTGTGCCACGTCGTCCTCCAGGGTCGATATCCACGGGTAGGAACAGCGTAAGGACGGGCGTCTATCCCCGAGCAGGCAATGAACCGGGAAATCCCTATCACCGGCGCGCTGGCCTGGAATCGTCAGCACGGCGAGTCCTACTCGCCACGGCCGCGAAGTTCTCCCGGACGTCCGCGCACCGTTTCGGCTCCTATGAGGACCTCGACACGATCATCACCACCTCTGATGCACCGGCAGCGGCAACGTAGGCGGCACGCGACAGGGCACGGTCACATAGAACAAATATTCCAACTTTACCTCTTGGCCGTATCGAACATTGTTGCTAATCTAGATGCATGGCAACGACGTCACAGGCTCCGCACAGCACCCTTCCGGTGCGTGAGCGGATCGCGGACGCGTTGCCCCTTGTGGCGGGTCTTGCCGAGTCGATCAGGCATCTGTCCGACGCTGAACTCGTCGCGGTCACGGGGCTGCTCGAGGGTCTTGGTCGTCACGTCGATGCGGCCCGGGTCCGGGCCGCGGGTGAGGTAGATGCGCGGTCTGGCCGGGACCGTGAGTCGTCGCTCGCCCGCCGGTACGACAGCACGTCGGCGCCGGGCCTGCTCGCGCACACCACTCACGCCGCTCCCGGCGAGTTGCGCGCCCGGATCCGTCTTGATCGGCGCACACGCCCCGCAGTCTCGCTCACGGGTGAAGAGCTTCCGCCCGCCTATCCGGCCGTTGCGGCCGCTCTCCGCGAGGGCGCGATCGGGGTCGACGTCGCCGAGCATCTGACCGACGCCATCGAGCGCGCCGCGAGAGTCGCCGTCGTCGACCCGGTCGAGGCCGCGACCGCCGAGCGCGAGATCGTGAACGCCGCGGCAGCCGGTTTCGCCGGCGCGGGACCGATGTCGGGATCCGATGAGGCGCTGCCGCGCACTTTCGACGACTACCTCGCGGTCGAGGGCGCGTGGGTCGAGTTCTTGACCCGTGACGGCCTCGAGCCGTCCGCTGAGCAGGCCGCGAAGTATCGCGCCTTCTCCGTCGGACGCGTACGCTCGGATGGCCTCGCACACATCTTCGGCCGGGTCACCCCGGAGGTTGCCGGCGCGATGACGCGGCTTCTCGATGCGTACGCCGGCTCGACGGTGTCGTTCGGAACGTCGCCCGAACAATCAGAACCGGGCGAGCCCTGGGCCGATACCGACGTGGTCCCGGATACGCGAACGAAGGCGCAGATCCGGCACGACGCGCTGATGTCGATGATCCAGGCGGCTGCCGCCTCAGCCGAGGCTCCCACGATCGGCGGCTCCGCACCGACCCTTGTCGTCACGATCGATGCCGAGCAGCTGGCCTGCGAGGGCGGTGTCGCCGACATCGACGGCATCGATATCGCCGTTCCGGCGCATGTTGCTCACCGCATCGCCTGCACGGGAGCGGTCCAGAAGGTCGTCTTCGGCGCGGACGGGCAGATCATGGCGCTCGGGTCTCCGCAGCGGTTGTTCACGTCCCACCAGCGCCGCGCGATCGCCGCGCGCGACGGGGGATGCATCATCCCGGGCTGCAGCATTCCCGCCGCGTGGTGCGAGATCCATCACGTCGACGAACACTCCAAGGGCGGCGCGACGCATACCGACAACGGAGTACTGCTGTGCTGGGCCCATCACCACGACATCGACACGTCGGGGTGGGACATCACGATGCGCAACGGCGTGCCGCATGTGAGAGCACCGCGGTGGATTGATCACCGTGAGCTGTATCGGCCGGTCGTGAACCGCAGGTCACTCCGTGAGAAAGTCCGACGACGAGTCACCAGCGCCGGCCCGCCGGTGCCCGATTTACCGGTTGCCGCACGTACGCGCTGACCGCATTCTCGCGCGGGTTCAGTGGACGCGGATTTCGTAGACGTCACCAGCGGCGTAGCCGACTTCGTGCGACAATCTTGCATGCTTTCCACCACCCATGAACCAGATGCTTACTCTTGCCCCTTCTGTGGGCTTCAGCAGGGCATCTTCAATGAGCGCAACCAACCGTCGGACGTCGTCGCCGTCACCGAGCGTGCGTTTGCTCGTATCGCGCCGAAGTGGTGGCCGGGTAACGCCGGTGCGGTTCTCGTGATTCCGCGGGCACACGTTGAGAACATCTACGCGCTCAGCGCGGAGGACGGGCACGCAGTGTGGGATCTCACGCAGCGCGTTGCGGTGACTCTCCGAACTGCTTACGGATGCGAAGGCACGTCGATCCGCCAACACAACGAACCTGCCGGAGATCAAGACGTCTGGCATCTCCACGTGCATGTGTTTCCGCGGTATGACTCCGATGCCCTCTACCGGCACCATGATCAGGCCCGGTGGGTTGCACAGAATGACCGAGAACCGTACGCGAAGAGGCTGCGGGAAGCTCTCGATCTGCCGTTCACGTTCGAAGAACAAGCAGGTGTTTCAGAAGCGCACGGGCGGCGTGGAGCGAAACACCGCTAACTCATACAGTCGCAACGTGGTCCCCGCGGAGAACATGGCGTCATCAGACCTGGCCGACGACCTTTGTCCGCGGGAAATGATCGATTTCGGCGACTCCGCTCGGGTCGCTGAGTCGACTGCCAATAACCTCGGTTGGCTGGCGCGCTCCGCTATCGCTGGAAGCCCTCCTGAACGTGACCTCCAGCGCGGTCGAGTTCGATCTCGCTCTGAGTCGCGAACCACTCGTGCCGTCCCTCCGCTAGCGGGGATCCTCGAAGTCGCGGCGGTAGAGCGTCGAGATGTCGCGGTCGAGATGGTCGATCTTCGTCTCGATCTTGGCAAAGCCCGCGCGCATCTCAGCGCGATCGGAGTCGGCGCGGGCCTCGACCTTTTCAAAGCGCGCGTCCATCACGCCCTCGATCTTGTCGAAGCCGGCGCGCATCTCCTTGCGTAAGCCATCGATCATGCTACGGGTCGACGTCGCCATGAACGTCATCATGCCGAGCATCGACGCGGCGAACACGCCGATGAGCGTCCACACCTGCGGTTCGGTCATCGTCAGCACCCTTCCATTGTCGCGGATGCCGGCGATGTTGTCACGGCGCGGAACACCCCCGCAGGTGAAGACTGCCGATTGTGGATAAGTCGGCCTGCCCGCGGGGGTGTGAATCGCTTACAGCAGCCCGCGCAGCTCGTTGGCATCGGCCTCGCGGCCCTGCCCGTCGAGCATCGCGGCGAGCCGCATGACGGCGCCGACGTAGACGCCCGTGCCCTGCTCGCCGTTGGCGAGCGAGGTGCGGTATCGCGTCTCCGCGCGACCCAACTCTCCCAACTCCTCGAGCGCGACGGCGGCGTGCATGTTCGCGACCGCCGCGAGCCCGCCTCCGAACTCCGCCGCCCGGTCCGCGGCGCCTTCGAAGACGGCCGCCGCACGGGGCAGGTCGTCGAGGTGGCGCAGGCCGATGCCGCGCGAGATCTCGATATCGACCGCGGCCGCCGGCGTCTCCGCCGCGACGGCGAGCGCGATCGCCTCGTCGAGATTCGCCTCGCCCTCCGCATCGCCGAACTGCATGCGCGCGCCGCCGAGGTTGTGCAGGGCCTCGACCAGGGTCCACGGGCTCTCGTCATCGAGCCCGCGCGCCGCGTCGAGCGCCGTCTCGAAGGCGTCGATCGCGTCCGGGTCGCCGTGCTCGCGCTCGAGGCCGCCCAGCGCGGTCTGCACGTTGATGATGGCGCGGGCGTCGCCGATCTGCTCGGCGAGGCCCGCGGCCTCCGTGTACGAACGGTAGGCGAGGCCCGGGTCCTCCGCCTGCTGTGCGACCTCGGCGAGCTTCATGAGCGTCGGCAGGATCTCGTTCGGCGCGGCCTCGGCCTCGGACTCTGCGCGATAGATGTCCTCGAAGGTCTCGAGCGCGGCCTGCGTGTAGCCGGCGGCCTGCTGGGCCGATCCGAGCTGCCACGTGATCGAGGGGTCGGGCTCGCCCGAGCGCTCGGAGGCCCGCATCGCGAACTCCAGGCGCGCGACCGATTCCTCGAACCGGCCCGTCTCCGCGAGCATGAGGCCCGCCGTGCGGGCGACCTCGGCGGCGTAGCTCGCCTGGCCCTCGGCCTGCGCGACGTCGGTGAGCAGGCCGTCGAGGATCTCGATCGCCTCGTCGCGACGATCGGCCTGCGCGAGTCCGATCGCACCGAGTCGACGCAGCTCGCCGGCGGGCTGCCCCGCGGCGCGCGGATCCCGCAACGCGGTGAGCGCGAACTCGCCCGCCTCCGGACCGCGCTGGCTGTTGAGGAGCGTCACGAGGCGCAGGGTCGCGAGGCGCACGAACAACAGGAAGGGATCCTCGTCCGTCAGCGACTCCAGCGCCGCGTCGATCGCGTTGAGGCGACCATCGGGTTCGTCGGCGTCGGGCTGCGCCCCGACCGAGAGGAAGTGGGCGAGCATCCACGCCCACGCGTCGGGGTCGTCGGCGCCGCGGTCGAGCTCCTCCGAGATCGCCGCCGCGGCGCCCTCCTCCGCGCCCGGCGCCGCGAAACGACCGAGGCGCTCCTGCGCGTCGGCGAGCTCGCCCCAGCCGGCCGCGCGCAGGGCCTGGGTCCGTCGGGCGAGCATCTCGGTCACGGCGGCCTCGTCGCCACGGTCGACGGCCTCGTCGATCCGGTCGCTCCAGACGACCGGTGCGAGGCGCGGATCGGCCAAGGCCTTCTCGCGCGCCTCCTCGACGGCGGTCGCGGAACCGCCCCACATCTGCCGTCGGCGGGCGAGCGCGGCCCAGCCGCGGGCGTCGCTCGGCAGCGCCTCGGCCGCAGCAGCGGCGGGTGTGTATCCCTCGCCGCCGAACGGAGCCGGGATCCTCTCGCCGCGCAGTGCGCGACGGCGCGCGACGGCGGCGGTGGATCCGTTCGTGCCGTCGCGTTCGTCGAGCTTGCCGGCGAGTTCTGCGGCCGTCGACCACGCGCGGTCGGCGAACTGGGCGGCCGTCAGCACGCCCTCGTGGCCGAGGAGGCGGCGCAGACCGGCCTCGTCGGATCCGCGCACGGGCACGTCACCGCGTCCCGCGTCGACGAGCGCGTCGAGCAGCACCGCAACGCGGCTGAGAGTGTGCATCGTGCTGCGCTCGTTGAACGGCGCGGCGCCGATCGACGGCAGGTGGCGCTCGATCATGTCGAGGCCGCGGGTGAGGTTGCCCGAGACGGCGAGGAACGGCAGGTGCTGCGCGAACATGGTGCCCTCGGCGTGATACTGCCGCACGAGGCGATAGCTGGCGGCGTGCATCGCGAGCGCCTCGTCGGCGCGCCCGGCGCGGAGCATCGGAAGTAGCATCGTCGCGTCGACGCGCTCCGGCTCCTCTCCGCACGAGTAGTTGCCCGCGTGAATCTCCTGCCACAGCGTCATGGCACGGTCGGCGTCGCCCGATGCGAGGGCCAGGTCGACGTCGCTCGAGCGCACGCACGCGTCGCAGTGCGAGTGGTCGTCCTTCGGGTGCAGATCGCGCTCGGCGGTGATCCGCTGTGCGAGCTCGACATCGCCGGAGCTGAGGGCGAGATCACGGCGCACCTGCAGCAACCCGTGCATGCTGAGGCCCGCCTCACGGAACCGGCGCTCGAGGTCGTCGACGACGTTCTCGATCTGCGCGAGCGGGAAGCCCGAGTTCTGTGCGAGGTCGCTCGCCATCCACTTGCCCTGGAAGAGGAGGTCGGCGCCGTCCTCCTCACCGAAGGGGTCGAGCGGGAAGCGCGCGGGGTCCGAGTCGTGCTTGGCGACACACCACCCGTAGGACGGGATCATGATCTCGGTGTCGTCGAGCCAGCTCGCCGCCGACGTCAGGCGCATGCGCGCCTTGTAGGCGAGGTCCTCGTCGCCCTCCTCATCGGCAAGGCGCACCGCGAGCTGCGCGGCGGCGAGGCGCTCCGGCCCCATGAAGATGTGGTCGAGGGCCTCGAGTGCCTCGCGTGCGGTCGTCGGCTCGCTCACAGCGCGCCCCCTTCGTGGTCGGTGAATCCGGCGCTCAGCGACACCATGTCGCCGAGGGCCTGGGTCAGGATGCGTCGGTCGTTCGCCTGTAGCGGCCGCTGCGAGGCGAGCAGCGCCTGCACGTAGAGCAGGCGCACGGTGCGGCTCAGCACGAGCTCGTCGCCGAGGCGGGCGAGGCGCTTCACGAGCGGGCTGCGCCAATTGAGGCACAGCTGCGCCGCCTGCGCGGCCTCGGGATCCGCCGCGCGGCGCTTGTCGATCAGGTCGCCGACACTGCCGACAACGCCGCCCCACAGGCCGCCGCCGATGTCACCCTTCGCCTGCTCGCGGTCGATGCGGCGCTGCACCTCCGGGTCGACGACGACGAGTGCCGGCAGCTCTTCGGGCGCGAACTGCCGTGTCGTCACGGTGCACCCCACGTCGTCGAGGGCCTGCGTCGCACGGGTCTCGAGCGACACCGCCAGCGCGCGGTCGTCGAGCGGCACGGGCGCGAGGTCGTCGAGGATGTCGTTGACGCTCGCGCGGCTCACCGGGATGCCCAGCAGCTCGGGCAGGCGGCGCATGATGGCGGCCTGGTGCACGTAGCCGCCGTTGACGACGGGATGCCCGTCGCGCGCGACCGCCGCGATCTGGCGGAACTCGTCGACCGACTCGGTGTAGCGCGCCCCGCCATAGCGCTCCGCGAGCTCCCCGATCGTCATGTCTCCCGCCGATGTCTCGACCGGCAGCCACGGCAACACCGTGCGGGCGAACTCGTCGTCACCCAGCGTCATCGCCTTGAGCGCCAGGTGGTGCACACCGAGGAAGCGCTGGAACACCCACGGCTTCGCGCGGGCCTGCTCGAGGATCCACGCGCGCACGGCGGATCCGATCTGCTCGCGCGTGTGCTCGAGCGCGGGGGAGTCGACGAACGACTCGCGCGATGCGGTCGGGGCGAGCCCCGTCGTGTCGAGCACCGCGCGGACGAAGAACGCCCACTCGGGCAGCAGGTCGTCGATGTGCTCGCTCACGAGCATGCGGCCGAGGTAGACGGTGTTCGCCTGGCGCGCTCCCGGAGGCGGCGCGAACGGCAGCACGTAGGCGACGCCGCGCGTGGCCGTGCCCTCGATGTTCAGCCGGATCGCGTCGAGGGGACGGGCGCCCAGCAGCTGCTCCCCGAACGCGAGCAGCTGCTCGCGGTCGTCGGAGAGGAACTCGGGGTCCCGAGACACCCGCCGCCAGGATCCGGCCTCCTCCTGCACCCGGACCGCGACCGGCAGATAGCGTCCGAAGTGCTCCGCGAGGCCCGTGACCTGTTCGCGCGCGAGCATCGCCGCGTCGTCCGGGCGCGGCGACAGCACGATCTCGGTGCCGATCGGCAGGGCGCGCGTCTCCTCCTCGCCCAGCTCGCGGATCCGGAACTCGCCGGAGGCGTCGCCGATCCACTCGATCGCGGGGGCGCCCTTCGCCGAGCGGCTCGTGACGCGGATCCGGTCGCTCACCATGAAGCAGCTGAGCAGGCCGATGCCGAACTGCCCGAGGTACCCCTCGCGGCGCTCGCCGAGGATGTCGTCACGCTTCGAGCTGCGGCCGACCGTGGAGAGCAGCTCGGCCGCCTCGTCCGCCGTCAGGCCCACGCCGTCGTCGCGGAACCGGAACTCGCCCGGCCCTGCCGGGACGATGTCGAGCGTGCCCGCGGGGGCCTGCGGATCCAGGTCGCGCCGCGCGCGGATCGCGTCGCGGCCGTTCTGCAGCAGCTCGCGCAGGAAAACCTGCGGGCTGGAGTAGATGTGGCGGCCGAGCAGATCGACCACCCCGCGGAGATCGACCTGGAAGGGGCGCGCGGTGTTGGAAGTCACTCGTCGATTATGTCGCGGATCCCTTTGCTCCCGGTAACAGGCCGGGCGGCGCGGGAACGTGCATCACAAGGTGCGTTCCCGCAACGGGCCGGGCGGCGCGGGGACGTGCATCGCAAAGCGGAGGAGAGAGGCGCACCGGGGGTGCGTCGACCGATCGACAACGCCGCGAGGTGCGTTCCCGCGCCGTCCGGGATCACCAGATGGAGACGCGCTTTTCGGGGGCGAGATAGAGCTCGTCGCCCTCGGTCACGCCGAAGGCCTCGTAGAAGGCGTCGACGTTGCGGGCGATCTGGTTCGCGCGGAACTCGTTGGGCGAGTGGGGGTCGACCGTCAGCAGACGGATCGCCTCGGCGTCGCGGATCGCGAGCTGCCAGACCTGCGCGTACGAGAGGAACACGCGCTGGATGCCCGTGTAGCCGTCGATGACCGGAGACTCCTCGCCCGCCAGCGAGCGCTCGTACGCCTTCAGCGCGATCGAGAGACCGCCGAGATCGCCGATGTTCTCGCCGATCGTCAGCGCGCCGTTGACGGTGTGCTCGTCGCCCAGCGCCTTCGGCGACAGCGCGTTGTACTGCGCGATGAGGGCGCCCGTGCGCTCCTCGAACGCCGCGCGGTCCTCGTCGGTCCACCAGTTATTGAGCGCGCCGGATCCGTCGTACTGCGATCCCTGGTCGTCGAAGCCGTGGCCGATCTCGTGGCCGATCACGGCGCCGATGCCGCCGTAGTTCGCCGCCGCGTCGCGGTTCGGGTCGAAGAACGGGTACTGCAGGATCGCGGCCGGGAAGACGATCTCGTTCATGAGCGGGTTGTAGTAGGCGTTGACCGTCTGCGGGCTCATGAACCACTCGTCGCGGTCGATCGGCTTCCCGATCTTGCTGAGCTCGCGGTGGTGGCCGAACTCCGCCGCGCGGCGCACGTTGCCGATGAGGTCGGCGGGGTCGATGTCGAGGCTCGAGTAGTCGATCCACTTCACCGGGTAGCCGATCTTCGGCACGAAGGTGTCGAGCTTCGCGAGCGCCTTCTCGCGCGTCTCGGGCGTCATCCACTCGAGGTTCGTGATCGACTCGCGGTACGCCTCGACGACGTTCTGCACGAGCTCGTCCATCTGCGCCTTCGCCGCGGGCGGGAAGTGCCGCTCGACGTACGCCTTGCCGATCACGTCGCCCAGGGCACCCTCGGCGAGGCTCACGCCGCGCTTCCATCGGGCGCGCATCTCGGGAATGCCCTGCAGGGTCGTGCCGACGAACGCGAAGTTCTCCTCGATCAGGTCGTCGGTCAGGTAGGGGGCCGCCGAGCGCACGATCTTCCAGCGCAGCCAGGTCTTCCAGCCGTCGAGGTTCTCCTCGGTCAGGAGCTCGCCCAGGCCGGTGAGGAACGACGGCTGCATGACGTTGACCTCGGCGAACGCGTCGGGGGCGACGCCCTCGAGGATCGCCTCGCGCCACGGGGCGAGGTCTCGACCCGCGAGCTCCTGCACGGCGTCCCACGACATGAGGTTGTAGCCGGCGACGGCGTCGCGGCTCTTCACGTTGTCCCAGTGGTGGCTCGCGACGCGCGTCTCGAGCTCCATGATGCGCTTCGCGCTCTCCGCCGGATCCGCGATCTTCGCGAGGGTCAGCATGCGCTCCACGTGGGCGACGAACGCCTCGCGGATCGGCGCGAACGACTCTTCGCGGTAGTACTGCTCGTCGGGCAACGAGATGCCCGCCTGCGTGAAGAACGGCACATAGCGCTCGGGGTTGCCCGGATCCGGCTCGATGAAGACGCCGATGACGTTCGTCACGCCCTGGCGGTCGAGGGCGCTGACGGTGCGGAGGAACGCGCTCACGCTGTCGACGCCATCGACGGCGGCGAGCTGGTCCTGGATCGGGTCGAGGCCGAGGGCGGCGATGCGCTCGGTGTCCATGAAGCTCGTGAAGACGTCGCCGACCTTGCGGGTCTCGGTGCCCTCGGGAGCGCCTTGCGCCTCCTCGACGATGACGCGCACGTCCTTCTCGGCCTGCTCGGCGAGCTCCATGAAGGATCCCCAGCGCGCCTTGTCGGCGGGGATCTCCGTGCGATCGAGCCACGCGCCGTTGACGTGGCGGTAGAGGTCGTCCTGTGGACGGATGTCTGCGGAGAAGTCGTCGGATGCGAGTCCGGAGGGAAGAGTCATGCCTCCACCCTAAGAGCGCCGCGGGCGATGAGGCCGCACGGCGCCGAACGAACAAGGAATACGCGAACGAACACGACATAACGTAGGCGTTCGCGTAATTCTTGTCCGTTCGCGGGGCGGGCGGCTCGCCATAGAGTGGCTCTGTGACCCGATCCCTCAACCGCTCGATTCTGGCGCTCGCGATTCCCGCCTTCGGATCGCTCGTCGTCGAGCCGATCTTCCTCGCGGTCGACACCGCGATGGTCGGGCACCTCGGCGTCACCGAGCTCGCCGGCATCGGCATCGCGTCGAGCATCCTGCAGACGCTCGTCGGGCTCATGGTGTTCCTCGCCTACTCGACGACGCCCGCGGTCGCGCGGCTCTTCGGATCCGGAAACACCGCCGGCGCGATCTCGCGTGGCATCGACGGAATGTGGCTCGCGGTCGGGATCGGCGCGGCGCTCGCCGTGGTCGGCTATCTGCTCACGCCGTGGGCCGTGACGATGTTCCGGCCGAGCGGCGACGTGTTCGATCAGGCCGCGATCTACCTGCAGCTGAGCATGTGGGGCCTGCCCGCCATGCTCGTCGTCTTCGCCGCGACCGGCCTGCTGCGCGGCCTGCAGGACACCGTGACGCCGCTGTGGATCGCGGGCCTCGGCTTCGCCGGCAACGCGCTGCTCAACTGGGCGTTCATCTACGGCGCCGGGTGGGGCATCGCCGGATCCGCCGCCGGCACGATCGTCGCACAGTGGGGGATGGTGGTGGCCTACGTCATCGTCATCGCGCGGCTCGCGAGGAAACACGGCGCGTCGTCGGCGCCGTCGCGCGGCGGGATCGGCGGCACGGCGAAGACCGGCGGCTGGCTGTTCCTGCGCACCGTCGCGCTGCGCGTCGGCCTACTGCTCACGGTCGGCGCCGCCACGGCCCTCGGCACGGAGGAGCTCGCGGGCTGGCAGATCGTGTTCACGGTGTCGTCGTTCGCGGCGTTCGCGCTCGACTCCCTCGCGATCGCCGCGCAGGCGCTGATCGGCAAACATCTCGGATCCGGCGAGGAGGATTCGGTGCGCTTCGTGCTGCGCCGGACGGTCGCGTGGGGCGGCGCGGGCGGCATCGTGCTCGGGGTGCTGATCGCGGCCCTCTCCCCCGTGCTCGGCGTCGCGTTCACGGGCGAGTGGTCGATGTCGTGGATGACCCTGCCTGCGCTCGTCCTCATGGGCGCGCTCATGCCGATCGCGGGCATCGTCTACGTGCTCGACGGCGTGCTCATGGGGGCGAACGACTCGCGTTACCTCGCGCTCGCGGGCGCCGTGAACCTCGTGCCGTTCGTGATCTACCTCGCGATCCTGCTGATGGCCGAGCCCCGCGGATCCTGGGGGCTGCTCTTCGTCGCCCTCGGCTTCTTCGGCGTGCTGATGGGCATGCGGTGGTGGACGCTGGGGCGCCGCGTCAACGGATCCGCGTGGCTGGAGAACGCGGCGTAAACGCCTCACGAGGGCACGGGGCGGCGCGTGAGAAGAACCTTGCGCACCCGTAACACAGCCGATGTCGGGGCGAAATCGCGGATCGACAGAGTGGGAGAAAGTCCACCACTCCATCCGTCATCGGAGGCACCATGTCGTATGTGAAACCCGCCGACCTCGCGCAGAGCATGATCGAGGCCGGTCAGTCGAAGGTCCTGATGTCGACGCGCGATACGCTCATCCGCGGGTATATGGGCGGCGCGATCCTGACCCTCGGCGCCGCGTTCGCCGTCACGGTCTCGACGCAAACCGGCGAGCCTCTCCTCGGCGCGATCCTCTTCCCCGTCGGCTTCATCCTGCTCTACCTGATGGGCTTCGAACTCCTGACCGGCTTCTTCACGCTGACGCCGCTCGCACTCATCGACAAGCGGCCCGGCGTCAACCTCGCCGGTGTCATGCGCAGCTGGGGCCTCGTCTTCGTCGGCAACTTCGCCGGCGCCTTCACGGTGGCCATCGCCATGGCGATCTACTTCACCTACGGCTTCACCTCGGAACCGAGCGCCGTGGGTCACGCTCTGAGCGAGATCGGTCACGGCCGCACGGTCGGCTACGCCGAGCACGGCGCGGGCGGCATGCTCACGCTCTTCACCCGCGGCGTGCTCTGCAACTGGATGGTCTCGACGGGAGTCATCGCCGCGATGATGGCGAAGGACGTCGTCAGCAAGGCCCTCGTCATGTGGATGCCCGTCATGCTCTTCTTCTACATGGGGTTCGAGCACTCGGTCGTCAACATGTTCCTGTTCCCCACCGGCCTGCTGCTCGGCGCCGACTTCACGATCGGCGACTACCTGATCTGGAACGAGATCCCCACCGTGCTCGGCAATATCGTCGGCGGCATCACCTTCGTCGGACTCACGATCTACGCGACGCACGCCCGCACCGCACCGAAGCGCGTTCCGCTCACACGCCCGAACGGCAAGCGGTTCGCGGCGCACCACACGAGGATCCCCGCCGGCCTCCTCGAGGAGCACGTCCGCTGAGAACACGAAAGGTGCGGCGGGCTTCACGGCCCGCCGCACCTTTTCGCGTATCACGCCGCGGCGTAGCGCGCGGCGACGATCTGCGCGATGCGGGGCTCTGCGGATCCGTCGGGGGCGAGCCCCAGCGGATCCGTCACGATGTCGGCGCCCGCGCCCGCAACGAGGTTTGCGAAGTGGCCGGGGGCGAGCACGTAGCTCGCGATGACGACGCGGCCGTCGCCGCGCGCCCGCGCAACGGCGTCCGCGACCTTCGGCGTGGCGCCGTAGGCGTAGCCGACGCTCACGGGCTGGGGGATCCGCGCCGCGAGCGCGGCGCGGACCTCCTCCACGCGCTCGGCGGCCTCGGGGCGCGACGAACCGGACGCCGCGAGGACGACCCGGTCCCCGGCGCGAAGCCCGGCGGCCGCGAGCCGGTCGACGAGGACGTCGACGAGCAGCGGATCCGGTCCCAGCGTGCCGGTCGCGACGACGCCGTCCCGCGACGCGGCCGCGCGGCCGATGTCGACGGAGGTGTGAAAGCCCGGAGAGAGCAGCAGGGGCACGATCACGGCCGGGCCGTCGAACGAGGCCACGACCTCGTCGATCTGCGGGTACTGCACGTCGACATAGGTTTCGTAGGTCGGCGTCCCGACGAGGACGCGGGCGTCGTCGACGATCGCCGAGATCACGGCGCGACCCTCGGGAGAGTCGGTGCCGTGCGAGCAGCACACCAGGGCGGGTCGGGTCATGCGTCCTCCTGCATGTCGAGTCGGTAGCCGCGCTTGACGACCGTGTGGATGAGCTTCGCCGTTCCCAGGGCCTCGCGCAGCCGCGCGATCGTCATCTCGAGCGCATGGACATTGGGTGCGGACGCGGGGATCGCGTCCAGCAGAGTGCCCCGCGAGACCACCGCGCCGCGCGCCGCGAAGAGTGCGCGCAGAATCGCCACCCCGCTCGGCGGCAGCGGTACGAGGCGGTCGTCGATGACCGCGCCCGTGCTCCTGACGGACAGCCGTCCGGCCGTGGTCGACACGCTCGGCCGCCCTTCGCCCAGGTGCACGACCACTCCCCGGATCAGCGATCCGAGACGACCGCGCTCCGCGACGAACACGGCGACCGACTGCTCCCGCAACGGCTCCGCGGTCGCGGGCCCCACGGTCGCCATCAACAGCTCTCCCCGCTCGGCGCGTACCCGGATCCGGTCGAGCGCACCGCACTCGCGCGCGGCCCGGATCCACTCGAACGCGGCCGGCGCCGACGTGAAGACGACGGCGTCGACGGTGCCCGCGGCCGCGGCGCAGGCCGAGGCTTGCACTGCCTGCGGATCCGCCGGCGGGCCCCAGCGGTACACCGTCAGGCTCACGACCGAGGCGCCGTGCGCCGAGAAGAGCTCGTCGAGCCCGTCGGCCCCGGATCCGTGGTGCTGCACCGCGATGCGGCACCCGGTCACGCCCTCGTCGACGAGGCGGTCGCCGAGCTCCGCGGCCGTCTCGGTCTCCGGCACCCACGCGACCGCGAATCCAGCCTGTTGCACCGCCCCGCGAGCCTTGGCGCCGCGCGCGATGATCCGCGCAGCCTCGAGCACCCGTTCCAGTTCGTGGGAGAGCCCCGCCTCGTCGGCGACCTCCATCCACGCGCGAAACCCGATGCCCGTCGTGGCGACGATGACATCGGGCGGATCGGCGATGAGTTCCCGTGTACGGGCGATGAGACTCTCATCGTCGGCGTGCGGGACGATCGTGAGCGCCGGTGCTCGCAGCACGTTCGCGCCGTGGCGCTCGAACGCGGCGCAGATCTCCGCGGTGCGGCGGTCCGCCGTGAGCACGATGCGGCAGCCCTCGAGCGCCCGCGACAGCAGGGCCGCCGTCACGCGGGCGCCCGTCTCGTCTCGGCCGCGACCGGCAGCAGCAGCTCGGGTGCGGCGACCTCGCCGATCACGATGACCGCCGGGTTGCGCACCCCGGCGTGCTCGGCATCGTCGGCGGCATGGGCGAGCGTCGAGCGCGTCGTCCGCTGCCGCTCGGTGTGACCGTTCTCGACGAACGCGACCGGGCGCGCACCCGGAACGCCCGCGGCGAGCGCCTGCGCGGCGAGGGAGCGGAACGCGGCGACCCCCATCAGCAGCACGGTCGTCACCTCGTCATCGGTCAGCGCCGCGCGCGTCACGGCCGTGAGCTCGTGCTGTCCGTTGATGATGTGCACGCTCGAGGCGACGCCTCGGTGCGTGACGGGGATGCCCGCCGCCTGCGGCACGGCGACGGCGCTCGTCGGCGCGGGCACGACCTCGACGGGGACACCGGCCTCGAGGCACGCCGTGACTTCCTCTCCGCCGCGGCCGAAGACGAAGGGATCCCCGCCCTTCAGGCGGACGACCCGCCGCCCCGCCGTCGCACGCTCGACGAGGATCGCGTTGATCTCCTCCTGCGTCGCCGTGTGACGGCCCGGCGCCTTCCCCACGTGGACGACCTCGACGTCGGGGTCGAGCTCGTCGAGGACCGCGACCGGGCCGAGCCGATCGGCGACCACGACATCGGCCTCCGCGAGGAGGCGTCGGGCGCGGAGCGTCATGAGGTCGACGGGACCGGGGCCCCCGCCCACGAGCGCGACGCCGCCCGGCGCGGACCGCCGCACGCGCCGGAGATCCGCGCCGCCGCGATCGAGCAGCTCACGGATCCGCGACGACACCCGCGCGGAGCGCCGCGGGTCGACGCCGGTGTCGCCGACGACGCCCACGACGACGTCGCCGGCGCGCACCTCACTCGTCATCCGCGCGCTGCCGTGAGATCCGTCGGAGGCGTTGACGCACAGGATCCGCTCGGCCTCGCACCATGCCGCGACCTGCGCGTCGACCTCGCGGTCGCCCGTCGCGGTGTGCACGAACCAAGCCCGATCGATGTCCTCGCGACGCACGCGGCGGGTTCGCCAGGAGAGGCCGTGATCGTCGACCATCGCGCGCACCTCGGGGCACAGCTCGGGGGCGACGATCACCACGTGCGCGCCCTCCGCGACGAGCCGCGTCAGTCGGCGGGCGGTAACGGATCCGCCGCCCACGAGCAGGGTCCTGCGGCCGGTCAGGGATACTCCCAGTGTCATCGTCATGATGTCTCCTTCCACCGGATGAGGATGCGGTCGCCGTCCACGCCGACGGGGAAGACGGGGATCGGGCGATCGTCCTTGCCCTGCGTCTCGAGCACGACGCCCGTACGCAGATCCCACGCCTGCTTGTGCAGCGGTGACGAGATCGTCGGCGCCTCGCTGCCGTCGACGAGCGTGCGGGATCCGACGATCCCCCGCGAAAGGACGTGCGCCCCCGAGTACGGATCACGGTTCGACACCGCCCTGACGGATCCGTCGCGCAGGAGGAACAGGGCGAGCTGCTCGCCGCCGATGAGGGCGGCGCGTCCGCGCTCGACCTCGAGGTCGGCGAGGGTGCAGACGGGGATCCAGGTGGCGCTCATCGCCGCACCTCCAGAGTCGTTCCGGCGATCATGACCGCTCCCGATTCGCGCTCCTCGTGCGATGCGGGTCGCACCTGCCCGCGCTCGGCGACGTACGCGAGCGACGGATCCGGGGTCGTGGGGGCGTTGACGAACGACTGGAAGCGGCGCAGCTTCTCCGGATCCCTGAGCGTCGCCGCCCACTCGTCCTCGTAGCTGTCGACGTGGCGCGCCATCGCCCGGTCGAGGTCGTCGCAGATGCCGAGCGAATCGTCGAAGATCACCTCGCGGAGTCCGTCGATGCCGCCCTCGAGCTCGACGACCCACGGCGCCGTGCGCTGCAGGCGGTCGGCCGTGCGGATGTAGTACATGAAGAAGCGGTCGATCGCCCGGATCAGTTCGTCGTCGCTGAGGCCCTCGGCGAGCAGGTCGGCGTGCCGCGGGGTGAAGCCGCCGTTGCCGCCGACGTACATGTTCCAGCCGTTCTCGCTCGCGATCACGCCGACGTCCTTGCCGCGGGCTTCCGCGCACTCGCGGGCGCACCCGGAGACGCCGACCTTGAGCTTGTGAGGCGAGCGCAGGCCGCGGTAGCGAAGCTCGAGCCGAACCGCCATCCCGACCGCGTCCTGCACGCCGTACCGGCACCAGGTGGACCCGACGCACGACTTCACGGTGCGCAGCGACTTGCCGTAGGCCTGACCCGACTCGAAGCCCGCGGCCACGAGGCGCTCCCAGATCAGCGGGAGTTGCTCGAGGCGTGCCCCGAACATGTCGATGCGCTGCGCACCCGTGAGCTTCGTATAGAGGCCGAAGTCGCGCGCGATCTCGCCGATGACGACGAGCCCCTCGGGGGTCACCTCACCGCCGGGCATGCGCGGCACCACCGAGTAGGAGCCGTCCTTCTGCATGTTCGCCATGACGTGGTCGTTCGTGTCCTGGAGCGTGGCGTTCTCGCCGTCGAGCACGTGCGCGCCGACGAGGCTCGACAGGATGCTCGCAACCGTGGGCTTGCACACGTCACATCCACGACCACCTCCGAAGCGCTCGATGACCTCGCTGAAGGTCGTCAGCCCGGCGACCCGGATCGCGTCGAAGAGCTGCCTGCGCGACATGTCGAAGTGCTCGCAGAGCGCGTTCGAGAGCGTCTTTCCCTGCGCGAGCAGCTCCTTGCCGACGAGTTTCTTCACCATCGTGAAGCAGGAGCCGCAGGTCGCGCCGGCGCGCGTGCAGGCCTTGACGGCGTCGGCGTCGGCAAGGCCGTCGTCGCGCACCGCCCGGCGGATCGCTCCCGCCGACACCGACGAGCAGGAGCACACGATCGCCTCGTCCGGAAGGTCGGCGGTCGGGGCCTCCACGCCGCCGGCCGGCACGAGGTACGCGGCGGGGTCGGCCCCGAGCGCGCCGCCGACGAGCGGGCGGAGCGAGCCGTACGCGCTGGCGTCGCCGACGAGCACGCCGCCGAGGAGCGTCGACGCGTCGTCGGAGAGCACGAGCTTCTTATAAACGCCGCCGACCGGATCCGCATAGACGACGTCGAGCGCGTTCGGCGTCGCCGCCATCGCGTCGCCGAAGCTCGCCACGTCGACGCCGGAGAGCTTGAGCTTCGTGGACTCGTCGTAGCCGGGGAACGCCGCCGAGCCACCGCTCAGGCGCTCGGCGAGGACCTCGGCCATCGCGTATCCGGGTGCCACGAGGCCCACGCTGCGCCCCGCGAAGTTCGCGACCTCGCCGATCGCGTACACCGACGGATCCGCCGTCATGCAGCCGTCGTCGATGAGCACGCCGCCGTTCGCGTGCGACGCGATGCCCGCCTCACGCGCCAGCTCGTCATTCGGTCGTACCCCGACCGTGAAGACCACGATGTCGGCCTCCTCGTAGGAGCCGTCGGGGAACTCGAGCGCGGCAACCTGTGACGCAGCCGTCGACGCGATCCGGGTCGTGCGCGATTCGCACCGCACGCGGATCCCGCGCGCCCGGATCAGGCGCCCGAGCACCTCGCCGCCCGCCCGGTCGATCTGACTCGACAGCAGATGCGTCCCCGAGTGGATGACCGTGCAGTCGACATCGAGGCCCTGCAGCGCGCCCGCGGCCTCGAGCCCCAGGAGCCCGCCGCCGACGACGGTGCCGCGCAGCGGGCGGCCGAGGGCGTCCGAGCGTTCGCGCACGAACGACTCGATCCCCTGGAGATCCTCAATGGTGCGATAGACGAAGCAGCCCGCGAGGCGCGCCCCCTCGATCGCGGGGCGCGCGGCATACGATCCGGTCGCGAGGACCAGAGCGTCATAGGCATACGAGGCGCGCGACTGGGTCCAGACCATGCGCCCCGAACGATCGATGAACGTCGCACGGTCGCCCGTGACGAGTGTCACCCGCGGATCCTCGAAGGGTGCGGGATCCAGCGCCAGATCGTCGGGGGTCCGGCCGCCGAAGTACGAGGTGAGGCCGACGCGGTCGTAGGGGCCGCGGCGTTCCTCGCCGATGACGGTGATCCGCCAGGGCACCTCTCGACGCGCGAGCAGGCTTTCGACGAACCGGTGAGCGACCATGCCCGCGCCGACGACGACAATCCGCCGGGCGGAGGTGGGGGTGACGTGTGCGGGGCTCATGCGAGCCACGTTAGGGACGGCGTGTTTCCCCGCGAGTGCCCTCGTGTTTCGTCATGTAAACGGATGTCTCACATGGGGATGCCGCCCGCTGTGAGGTTCTAGAGGCCAGCGTCCTCGAGCTCCGCGATGACGATCTTCTTCATCGCCATGAAGGTCTGGATCTGTTTCGGGGTCGTCATGAGCTGCGGCAGGCTGGCGGGGATGATCTGCCAGCTGACGCCGAAACGGTCCTTGCACCAACCGCACTGCTCCGACTCGGGCGTGTGCGACAGCGCGTGCCAGTAGTAGTCGATCTCGTCCTGGTCGGCGCACGTCACGACGAACGACACGGCCTCGCTCAGCTGGAAGGCCGGGCCGCCGTCGAGGCACACGAAGTCGACGCCGTCGAGTGTGAACTCACCGTTGATGACCTTGTCGCGCATGCCCTCGAAGTGCTCGTCGAGGCCCTCGTCGGGATACGTCTCGATCGACCGGATCCTCGAATTGGGGAAGATCGCGGTGTAATACTCCATCGCCTCTCGCGCCTGGTCGTTGAACCACAGGCACGGCTGGATCTTGCTGAGTTCCATTGCTCTGCCCTTCGTCGAAGGTCCCGGTCATCCCGAGGATACGCGCGCGGGCGGCGCGACAGAAGGGGGCAGCGCATCGAAGCCGCGCGCATATGGCCGCAGGCGTCTCAGCCCGTGAACGTGAGCCAGAGCAGCAGCGCGTTCAAGGCGATGAGGAAGGCCGCGAAGACGGCGCCCAGCAGGGTCGTCCACCACCGGTTCCGATAGCCGCCGAGCACCCCTTCGCGAGCGGTGAGCCACACGAGCGGCACGAGCGCGAAGGGGATGCCGAACGACAGCGCCACCTGGCTCAGGATCAGTGCCTGCGTCGGATCGAAGCCGACGCCCAGCACCACGAGGGCCGGGATGAGCGTCACGACGCGGCGAGCGAGCAGCGGCACGCGCACCCGCAGGAGGCCGTGCATGATCTCGGATCCCGCATACGCGCCGACGGCCGTCGACGCGAGTCCCGAGGCGAGCAGGCCGACCGCGAAGACGGTCGCGACGGATCCGCCGAGCACCGCGGCGAGCGCCGCGTGTGCCCCCTCGAGGCTGTCCGTGCCGGGCACGCCGGGCAGGTTCGCGGCCCCCAGCAGCAGGATCGCGAGGTTCACGGATCCGGCGATCGCGAGCGCGATCGTGACGTCCCAGCGCGTCGCGCGGAGGAGGCGGGGGATGCCGATCCGATCGTGCTGAACGTCGCTCCGCGGCGCCATCGTGGCGACCGGACCCCCACTCCGGTGACGCACATCGACCTTCGATTGCGAATATCGGTCGTATTGCGTCACGGGAACGGCGCCGTGCGCGAAGCGGTCGCGCGCCAGCGCCGAGTGGGCGTAGATCGCGTGCGGCATGACGGTCGCGCCGAGGATCGACGCGGCGAGCAGCACCGAATCCGATCCCTGAAAGCGCGGAACGAGGCCGGAGAGGACGGATCCGGGGTCCGGCGGGCCGAGGAAGACCCCGACAGTGAACCCGACCGCGATGATCGCGAGGAGCGCGATGACGACGAACTCAAAGGGCTTCGCGCCGCGCCGCGACTGAATCCAGAGCAGCAGCATCGAGACGGCGCCCGTGATGAGGCCGCCCGCGAGCAGGGGGATGTCGAACAGCAGCCACAGCGCCACGGCGCCGCCGATGATCTCGGCGATATCGGTGGCCATCGCGACGAGTTCCGCCTGCAGCCAGTAGAGGCGTCGTCCCGTCGTCGACCTGATTCTGCGCCCCAGCGTCTCGGCGAGGCTCAGTCCGGTGACGACGCCGAGCTTCGCCGAGAGGTACTGGATCAGCCATGCCATCGCGTTGCCGAGCACGACCACCCACACCAGCAGGTACCCGAAGCGTGCGCCCGCCGACATGTTCGTCGCGACATTGCCGGGGTCGAGATAGGCGACGCCCGCGACGAGGGCGGGGCCGAGTAGCCAGGCGCGCTGAGTAGTCATGGATCCATAGTGGCAGATTTTTCGGTGCACCGAAATCTCTTCTCGGAAGGACGAATCGCCTTCGGCGAGGATCGAATCCGAACCCGGCTGCTTCCGACGCCCGGATCTCCTTCCCACGGGACGAGTGCGACGATGGAGCCGTGACCGACGAACCGACCCACGGCGTGGGACCCTGGGAAGGCGAGTGGCCTTCCGACGAGCGTTACGATCCCGAGCTGCTCGAGCACGGCGACACCCGAAATGTCGTCGACGAGTACCGCTACTGGACGATGGACGCGATCGTCGCCGACCTCGACGCGAAGCGCCACGGCTTCCACGTGGCGATCGAGAACTGGCAGCACGACATGAACATCGGCTCGATCGTGCGCAGCGCCAACGCGTTCCTCGCGGAGGCCGTGCACATCGTGGGACGCCGCCGCTGGAACCGCCGCGGGGCGATGGTCACCGACCGCTATCAACACGTGATCCACCACCCCGATGTGGCGTCGTTCCGGGCCTGGATGGACGAGCGCGGAATCCCGATCATCGCGGTCGACAACGTCGGCGAGGCGCAGCCCGTCGACAAGGCTGACCTGCCGGAACGGTGCGTGTTCCTCTTCGGACAGGAGGGCCCGGGGCTCACCGACGAGGCCCTCGCGGCCGCGTCCTCGCACATCGAGATCACGCAATACGGATCCACGCGGTCGATGAACGCGTCGGCCGCGGGCGCGGTCGTCATGTATGAATGGTGCCGACGCTGGGCGTAGCCCGGCGGCGGCACCCGCCGAAGGCGGCAACGAGCACCGCGCCAAGCGTCACCGCGCCAGCGGGGACGCCCGACGCTGGGCGTAGCCCCCAACTCCGCTTTTCTCCCACAATTCTCCGCGCGTGAGCGTAGGAATTGTGGGAGAAAAGTGGAGGTGTCAGGCCGTGAGCCAGACCGCTTCCGGGGCGCCTTCGGGAAGCTCTACCGGTGCGCCCTCGAGTTCCAGCCCTTCGGCGCGCACGACCACGCGGGTGCCGACGTCGATTCCGCAGGCCGTGATGGCACGCAGCAGCAGCGGATCCCGGTCGAGCACCCGGAGGACGCGGCCCTCGTGTCCCTCGGGTGCCTCGTCGAGGCGCACGAACGCGGGGCGGGTGACGGATCCGTCGGGTCGCGGGATGAGGTCGCCGTGCGGGTCGACCTCGGGGCGGCCGAGCCGCGCGTCGACCTTCTCGAGCATGCGATCGCTGATGGCGTGCTCGAGGACCTCGGCCTCGTCGTGCACCTCGTCCCAGGTGTACTCGAACTCGCGCACGAGCCACGTCTCGATGAGCCGGTGGCGGCGCGTCATCGCGATCGCCCGTGCGAGGCCGGCGGGCGTCAGCGTCACGGCGCGGTAGGGCTCGTGATGGACCAGTCCGGAGGCGGCGAGCTTCTTGACCATCTCGGTCACGCTCGACGGCGCGACGCCGAGTTTCGCGGCGAGCACCGATGAGGTGATCGGCTGCTCCTGCCACTCGGTGTGGGCGTAGATCGTCTTCAGATAGTCATCGGCGGCGGGGCTGGAGGGCATGGCTCCAGGCTACCGGCGGCCCCGCGCGGCCTTCGCGAACGGCCAGGTCTCGCCGGTGAGCTTCTCGCAACGTTCCCAGAGTTCGGCGCGCAGTTCCGGATCCAGCGAGGTCGCCGACGGCCGCTGGCGTTCCGTGCCGCGGCCGAAGAAGCGCGGCCCCCAGTACTCGCCGCCGTTGATCTCGGGATCCACGAGCGCGCGGACGATCGCGTCCGCGCCACGCTCCTTGCTCGTCGCGATCGGTGCCTGCAGGCCGTCACGGATCCGCTTCCACCGGCTCGGTTCATTGACGCCCGTGATGGTCTCGGTGCGACCGCCGATCGCGTAGCCCGGATGGGCGACGACGCTCGCCACGGGCACCTCGGCGTCGCGCAGGCGCGCGTCGGCCTCGAAGCCGAGCGCCTGAACGGCGACCTTCGACTGCACGTAGGCCTTCCACGCCGAGTAGGACTCCTCGAGCTGGAGGTCGGTCGGCCGGTACGCGCCCATGCGGGTCGACATGCTGCCGAGCCACACCATGCGGGGCGTGCGGCGCGCGGTCGCGGACCGGGCCAGCGATACGAGCAGTTCGGCGCCGAGCACGAAGTGGCCGAGCGCGTTCGTCGAGAACACGAGTTCGCGCCCGTCGCGCGTGAGGGTGCGCTCGCGCGGCGTGTGCACGATGCCGGCGTTGAAGATGACGCCGTCGAGGCGCTTGCGGTCGAAGAGCCCGCCACGCAGGCTCGCGGCCGCGGAGCGGATCGATCCGGGGTTGGCGACGTCGAGGATCAGCGTCTCGACGCTCGCACCCGGCACGCGCGCCTCGATCGCGTCGTGCGCGGCCGCCAGGCGGTTGGGGTGTCGGCCGCTCATGATGACGTGGGCACCGGCGCGGGCGAGCTTCTCCGACGCGAAGTAGCCGAGGCCCGCGTTGGAGCCCGTCACGAGATAGGTCCGCCCGTCCTGGGGCGGGACCTCGAAGTCGTCCCCCGTGTGTTTGCCCACGGTGCCGAGCATATTCCAGCGAGGGCCCGAGTGGGGACGGCGCGCGGAACGGAACCGGTCGCAGATATTCCCGAAGCGGCATACGCTGGCATCATGCAGAATCGCGCCGATATCGAGTGCTGGCTGACCGACATGGACGGCGTGCTCGTCCACGAGAACCGTGCCATCCCCGGAGCCGCCGAACTCCTCGCCCAATGGGCCTCGAACGACACCCCGTTCCTCGTGCTCACGAACAACTCGATCTTCACCCCGCGCGATCTGTCCGCACGCCTCAGCGCGAGCGGCATCGAGGTTCCCGAGGAGCGCATCTGGACCTCGGCGCTCGCGACCGCCGCGTTCTTGAAGAGCCAGTCACCCGGCGGCACGGCCTACGTCGTCGGCGAGGCGGGCATCCTCACCGCCATGCACGAGGCGGGCTTCATCATGACCGAGACGGATCCGGAGTACGTCGTCATCGGCGAGACCCGCAACTACTCGTTCGAGGCGATCACGAAGGCCATCCGTCTCATCAACGGCGGCGCGCGGTTCATCTCGACGAACCCCGACGCGACCGGCCCCTCCGCCGAGGGCCCGCTGCCCGCGACCGGCGCGATCAACGCGCTCATCACGAAGGCGACGGGCAAGGAGCCCTACGTCGTCGGCAAGCCCAACCCGATGATGTTCCGATCCGCGCTGAACCGCATCGGCGCCCACAGCGAGAACACCGGCATGATCGGCGACCGCATGGACACCGATATCGTCGCAGGCATCGAGGCGGGCCTGCATACCGTGCTCGTGATGACGGGCATCAGCGACCAGGCCGAGATCGATCGATACCCGTTCCGCCCGAGCGAGATCCTCGGGTCCGTCGCGGAACTGCTCGAGAGCTGATGGAGGTCCTCTACGTCGTCCTCGCCCTCACGTGCGTGAGCGCGATCGTGATGGGCATTCGCGCCATCGCGCGGATCAACAAGTCCGGACGCGACGACGACGACGCCTTCGGCCCGCGCCGCTGACCCCCGGATCCGGGAAGGGTCGCGCGGGGAGGCGCCGCCGCCCCGTGTCCCGCTTGTGGCGGGACAGTCACCGGGCGCGCGGGCGACGGCGCCGATCCGCGCGGCCTCCTAGAGGAGCGCGAGCGCGGCCGCGCCGATCAGCGGGCCGTCGGCACCGAGGCCGCTGCGCACCACCCGCGTCTCGCGCGAGTACGGCAGGCCGGCCCACTCCACGAGCGAGGCGGCGACGAGCTCCACGTAGTCGTCGGAGACGAAGCTGAAGCCGCCCGAGATCGCGACGAGCTCGAGGTCGAGCAGGGTCGCCGCGTCCGCGAGCGTGCGGCCCACGGCCGCGGCGGAGCGCTCGATCGCGGCGCGCGCGGTGCGGTCCCCGCGCTTCGCGTCGGCCGAGAGCTGCTCGCCCGTCGTCCCCTGCCAGCCGTTGAGCTGCGCCCAGCGCACGCTCGCGGGCCCGGAGGCGACCTCTTCGAGCGTCAGCTCGCCGTTCTGCTCGGCGGCGTGGGTCTGTCCGAGGTGGCCGGCGTTGCCCGTGAGGCCGCCGATGGGGCGGCCGCCGATGACGATGCCGCCGCCGACGCCCGTCGACACGACGATCGAGAGCGATGCGGCCGTGCCGCGTGCGGCGCCGAGCCACGACTCGGCCATGGCGAGCGCACCGCCGTCATGGCGCATCGTCACATCGACCTCGCTCGCGCCCAGGTCGGAGACGACGGCGTCGCGCACGGCGCTCACCAGGTCGAAGCCGAGCACGTTCGGCAGGTTGACCGGGTGGATGGTGCCGTTCGAGAGGTTCACCGGGCCGGCGGATCCGACGCCCGCGCCCGCGAATTCCGCGCCCTGGGGCAGGAAGTCGAGCGCGTGCGCGACGATCGTCGAGACGGCTTGCGTCAATCCCTCGGGCGTGATGTCGCGGCCCGTGGGCACGCGCGTGCGGCTCGCGGCGAGCACATCGCCGGTCTCCGAGACGAGGCCCGCTTCGATCTTCGTGCCGCCGAGATCGATGGCCAGGGCGTAGCGGGTCACTGCGGGTCGAGCCCGAGGTCGTCGAGGTCGATGGCGGCGCGCCATTCGAGACCCTCGGCTTCGATCGCGGCCTGCGCGCCGGTGAGACGGTCGACGATGACCGCGACGGCGACGATCTCGGCGCCGGCCTTGCGCAGGGCCTCGACGGCCTTGAGCGCCGACTGTCCGGTCGTCGAGGTGTCCTCGAGCACGACGACGCGTTTGCCCTCGACCTCGGCGCCCTCGATCTGGCGGCCGCGGCCGTGGTCCTTCGGCTCCTTGCGCACGACGAACGCATCGAGCGGCTTGTCCGACGACGCGGTGGCGTGCATGACGGCGTTCGCGATGGGGTCGGCACCGAGGGTCAGGCCCCCGACGGCCACGACGCCGTCGATGTCGCCGATGAGGTCGGCCATGATGCGGCCGATCGCGGGTGCGGCGCGGTGGTCGAGGGTCAGCTTGCGCATGTCGACGTAGTAGGTGGCCTTCTTCCCGCTCGAGAGCGTGAAGTCACCGTGGAACACCGCCTCATCCTTGATGAGCGCGATGAGGTTCTGGCGGTCGGTTTCGAGCGCGGGCGTAGATGCGATGGCCATGCGACCCAGTCTATTCTTTTCGCCCCGTAGGCTTGAGGCATGGCAAAGAAGGCACGTCAGCCGCTCGAGGAGTGGCTCGCATCGCACCCGCTGAAGAAGCCGGGGCTTTTCGCGGGCGAGGGTTACTCGCGCCGCGCCGTCGACGAGGTCACCGACAAGATCGTCGACCGTCTGCGCGCGGACCGTCAGTACATGGACCTCATCAAGAAACTCGACTTCCCGCGTGCTCCCCGCGCCGAGGCGTACGACATCGCCGCCGTCGACGACCTCTTCGACAACCTGAAGTGGGGCTCCGACCCGCGCCACTAGGCTTTTGGGCATGCGCATCGCGACCTGGAATGTGAACTCCGTCCGTGCCCGCGTCGAGCGAATCGTGGCCTTCGCTGAGCGCGAGGGCATCGATGTCCTGCTGATGCAGGAGATCAAGTGCAAGCCGGAGCAGTTTCCCTTCCAGCCGTTCGAGGACGCCGGCTACACGGTCGAGGCGCACGGTCTGAACCAGTGGAACGGCGTGGCGATCGCCAGTCGCCTGCCGATGGACGACGTCGAGCGCTCCTTCCCCGGCATGCCCGGCTTCAAGAAGGGCTATGAGGGCGATGACGCCCCGCTCGAGGCGCGGGCGATCTCGGCGCTCATCGACGGCGTGCGCCTGTGGAGCCTGTACGTGCCGAACGGCCGCGGGCTCGACGATCCGCACTACGCCTACAAGCTGCGCTTCTTCGGCGCTCTGGAGCAGTACGTGCGCGACCAGCTCGCGCGGGATCCGCAGCTGCCGCTCGCGCTCACGGGCGACTTCAACGTCGCCCCGTTCGATGCCGACAACGGGGACCCGTCGATCGTCGAGGGCGTGACCACGCACGTCTCGCCGGAAGAGCGCGCGGCGTTCTTCGCGCTCGGCGACGCGGGCCTCACCGATGTCGTGCGGCCGCTCGTGCCCGAGGGATTCACCTTCTGGGACTACAAGCAGCTGCGCTTCCCCCGCAACGAGGGTCTGCGCATCGACTTCATCCTCGGCTCGCCCGCCTTCGCCGAGGCCGTCGAGGGCGCCTCGATTCAGCGCGACGAGCGCAAGGGCGAGGGTCCGAGCGACCACGTCCCGGTCGTCGTCGACCTCAACCTCGACGAGGATGACGACGACGACCTGCCGATGATCTTCGGCTGAGGGACGTCCGGCTCAGTGCATCGCGGGCATCGGTCGCGCACCGGTAACGCCTGCGGCACCGGTTGCCTCGCGCGGAGCCTTGATGAGGAATGCTGCGACAAGCGTCGCGATGATCATCGGGACCGCCGCGGCGAGGAAAACCGTCGAGTACCCACTGACGATGGAATCGACGTCACCGCGCGATCCGGCGACGGCGACGTACACGTTGGTGAGAAACGCAAGGCCCACCGCGCCGCCCACCTGGTTGGCCGCGTTGGATACGGCGGAGGCGGCGCCGGCGTCTGAGGGATCGACGCCCTGCAGTGCCAGGTTCTGCACGGGGGCGAAGATGCCCGCCATGCCTGCGCCCATCACGACAAGTCCCGGAAGCACTTCTGCCCAATAGTTCCCCCCGGCACTCACGCGGGACAGCAAGACGATGCCCACTGTCGCGATCGCGGCTCCGCACACGAGCACCGGCTTCAGACCCACCTTCGGCATCAGGTTGATCAGGAGAGGCATCGCCGCTGCTACCGCCAGCGCAAGTGGGAGCGAGGCGACTCCCGACAGCAGCGGACTCATGCCGAGCACCTGCTGAAGGTGCATCGTGACGTAGAGCGTAACCCCGATCATCGCCGCCCCCGAGCAGAGCTGCACGATCATCGCGCCGCCACGGGCACGGTGCAGAATCACGCGCAGCGGCAACAACGGATACGACGCTTTCCGCTCGATCAGTACGAAACCCACCAGCAGGACGATGCCCGCAAGGATGATGGGCAGAGCACCGCCCTCGATCAGCCCCACCTCGGCGCGGGTAAGGCCAAACACGAGGGCTGCGAGACCGAGCGCCACCGTGAGCGCGCCGAAAACGTCATACCTGGCCTTGCCCTCCGCCCTGCTCTCCTTCAGAACGAACACTCCCGCGAGCAGCGCCACCAGCGCAAAAGGCACGTTGACGAACAGGCACCAACGCCACCCAGCGAACTCCGTCAGTACGCCGCCGAGGATGATGCCGACGGCGGCGCCTCCGGACATGATGCCGCCGAGAAGTCCAAAGGCGATCGTGCGCGAACGTCCGTGCGCGAACGTCACCGTGACGATGGACAGTGCCGCCGGTGCAAGAAGCGCCGCGCTCGCCCCCTGCAGTGCGCGCGCCGTCAGCAGTTCGAGCCCCGCGTGCGCCGCGCCGCCCCACACGGAGGCGAGACCGAACAGGCCGATGCCCAGCACGAAAGTGCGCTTGCGACCCCAGTAGTCGGCGATGCGTCCGCCGATGAGCAGCATCGATCCGAAGGCGAGCGCGTATGCCGTGATGATCCAGTGGCGTGCATCTGCTGCCAGCTCGAGCTCAGTCGCAGCGATCGGCACCGCGATGTTCACGATGGTGGTGTCCAGGATGACCAAGAGCTGCGCGCACGCGACCGTAATGAGGATCCACGCCTCGCGCGCTGTCATGCGTTGTGCCGGTGGGGCATCGGTGGTGATCATTGCGAAACTCCTTGTCGAACGACGCCGCTTGCGCCGAGTTGGAACGATTCATATACTTTTAACGAACTAGAATTCGAATTCTATTCTTGCAGATGGTCGCCGGCGACACGTCCAGCCGCGGCTCAGGCACCCCGACCCCTTGTTCGAAGGAGAACAGCGATGAGTGACATCAAGAGCCCCGCACAGCGCGTGCCCGGGCACGTGTGGAAGACGGCCTGGCTCGGCGGCATGGCCTCGTGGATCGACGCCGCCGTCATCGTGGCCTCCGGCATCGCGTTCACGCTCTACCTGCCGGCGTTCGGGATGAATCCGTGGGACCTCGGCGTCCTCTCGGCGCTCGTGACCGGCGGCCTCGCGATCGGCGCACTCGCGGGCGGCCCTCTCGGCGACCGCTACGGACGCAAGCGCGTCTTCTCAATCGACCTTCTCGTCCTGGCGGTCGGTCTTGCACTACTGACGTTCGCGCCTTCCACCGCTTTCCTGTATGCCGGCGCCCTCGTCACGGGCCTCGCCATGGGTGCCGATCTACCTGTCTCCCTCGCGCTCGTCGCGGAAGAGACTCCGTCGCAGTTCCGTGGCCGAATGATCGCGTTCTCGCAGATCCTCTGGGGATTCGGCACGATCCTCGTCATGGTGCTCTCGAACATCGTGACATTCGCCGGCATTGACGGCACGCTCGGTGCACGGATCCTGTTCGGTCACATCTTCGTCATCGCCGTTGTCGTCTGGGTGCTTCGGGCACGCCTCCCGGAGTCTCGCGAATGGCAGGTGTCCACGGGAGCGGTACGCACGGTGGAGACGGACGCACCCGCCGCACCCACGCTCGGGCTGCGTGCCCTGAAGGGATTCGGCGGGGCACTCGTCGCGCTGTCCTTGTTCTACGCCATCGGAAACATCGCCAACAACACCGGAGGTCAGTTCTCGTTCTTCATCATCACCGAGATCGCCGGCCAGACCCCACAGTTCGCCACAGTCGCACTCCTCGGCTTCATTCCCATCGGGCTGATCTCCGGGATCGTCTTCTTGCGCTTCGCCGACACGCGCGGCCGTATTCCGCTGTTCATCGTGGGCGGCGTAATCGCGGTCGCGGGCATGATCCTCATCGCGATGACCAACCTCATGCTCATCCCTTTCCTGATGGGCATGTTTATCTCGGCGTTCGGAACGGGGCTGGGCGGTGAGGGCCTGTTCAAGGTCTGGACGCAGGAGAAATTCCCGACCGCCTCGCGCGCAACCGCTCAGGGGATCGGCATCTTCATCTGCCGTGCCGCTGCGGCTCTCGTCGCCGTCTTCACTCCCGCGATCGCTGCGTGGAACATCGTCGCCCTGTACTGGGGTCTGGCCGTCCTCAATCTGATTGCGCTGCTGATCGGCGCGCTGTGGGTCCGCCGCCTGCGCGACGTGCAGATGCTGCGCGACCAGGACGGCGACACCGCCGACCCGTCCACCGCCCCCGCCACCGTTTAATTCGACTTACCGCAGAGCCAGAAGGACTCCCCATGTCGACCACGTCACCTCTCGCCGTCCACATCAGCAAGGTTGAATACCGCAGCGATACCCGATACACCGCCGTCGCCGCCCCGCGACTGTCGTGGGTCACCGAAGCCTCCTCTCCGAACTGGACTCAGCGCTGGGCCGATATCGAAAGCAACGGATCCGTTCGACGGATTGAGGGCCGCGATTCCGTCTACGTACCCTGGCCCTTCGAGCCGCTCACCCCCCGAGAGCGGGTGAGCGTGCGCGTGCGCGTGTGCGGCTCGGACGGCGAGATCTCCGAATGGAGCGAGCCGCGCGAGATCGAGGCGGCGTTTCTCGGCGAGAACGAGTGGGTCGCAGAACTGATCGGCCTACCGCACCCGACGCGCGTCGGCCAACCGGCCCTTCTCCGCGGCGAGTTCGAGACCACGGGCGAGGTGCTCAAGGCGACCTTGTACTCGATGGCCCAGGGCATGTACCAGGTGCACGTGAACGGTGCTGAGGTCGATGACGAGACGCTCAAGCCCGGCTGGACCTCCTATCAGACGCGCAACATCCACGAGACGGTCGACGTCACCGGGCTGCTCGTTCCGGGCCGCAACGCGATCGGCATCGAGCTCACCGGAGGATGGTTCACCGAACGCTACGGGTTCGGCGAGGACAAGCTTCCGTTCTATGGGGAGCAACCCGCAGCGGCGCTGCAGCTCGTGCTCGACTATGCCGACGGATCCACACAGACGATTCGAACGGACGCATCATGGCGTGCGCTCGCCGAAGGTCCGATCCTCTCCGCGAGTATCTACGATGGCCAGCACGATGATCTCCGCCGCCGCGATGACGGCTGGGTGCGGCCCGCGTTCGACGACGCCTCCTGGGAGCCCGTCGCCACTTCGGAAGCACCGGTACCGATCCCCCGCATCGCCCCTCCCGTCCGACAGATCGCGGAGCTGTCGCCGATCACGACGACGATGACCCCATCGGGTGCGACGATTCTCGACTTCGGGCAGAACATCTCCGGCCGCCTGCGGATCCGTGCGAAGCTCCCCGCGGGGGCGCACGTCACGATCCGTCACGCGGAGATCCTCGACGCCAATGGCGAGCTTGATCGCACCTCGATGAAGGAGGCCGCGACCACCGACTCGTTCATTTCCCACGGAGAGCTGGTCGTCTGGGAACCGCGCTTCACGTTCCGAGGCTTCCGCTACGCCAGCATCGAAGGTTGGGAGGGCGACGTCCCGCCCGAAGCTGTTACGGCGATCGCGATCTCGAGTGATCTGGAGCGCACCGGATGGTTCAAATGCTCCGACGAACTCGTGAACAAGCTTCACGACAGCACCGTGTGGAGTATGCGAGACAACTTCGTCTCGCTCCCGACGGACTGTCCGCAGCGTGACGAACGCCTGGGATGGACCGGAGACATCATGTGGTTCGCCCCGACGGGCGCGGACCTCTTCGACGTGGACGGCTTCCTCGCGAACTGGATGGGTGATGTCGCGGCGGAGCAGACGACTGACGGCAGCATCATTCCCTTTGTGGTCCCCTCGCCGCTGAGCGGAATCGCCGCGGCATTCTCCGGCCCGGCCGCCGCGTGGGGCGACGTCGCCACGGTCGTTCCGTGGGTGCTATATCAGCGCTATGCGGACATCGACATCCTTCGTGCGCAGTACCCGAGTATGACGACCTGGGTCGACGCGATCGAGGCCATCGCCGGCGAGGAACGCCTCTGGAAGGGCGGCTTCCAGTTCGGCGATTGGCTCGACCCGTTCACCCCGCCGGAGTTCCCGACGGAAGCGAAGGCGGATGCCGACCTGGTCGCAACCGCATACTTCTTCCAGTCCGCCTCGATCCTGTCGCAGATGGCCGGAGTCCTGGGACGCTCGGACGATGCGGCACGCTACGCCGCGCTTGCGGAGGAGATCAAGGAAGCATTCAACGCAGAGTATGTGACGCGCAACGGGCGCGTCACCTCTGAGGCCCAGACGGCCTATGCGCTGGCCATCGTCTTCGGGCTCACGGAGGGCGCCGACCGCGAGCGCATGGGCACGCACCTCGCCAATCTCGTGCGCGAGGGCGGCTATCACATCGGCACCGGGTTCGCGGGCACGCCGTTCCTCACCGAGGCGCTCACGACCACGGGGCACGTCCGCGCAGCCGACCGCATGCTCATGCAGACGGAATGCCCGTCGTGGCTGTACCCGATCACCATGGGGGCCACTACCACGTGGGAAGCCTGGGACAGCCTCCGGCCGGACGGCACCGTGAACCCACGAGGTACCTCGTTCAACCACTACGCCTTCGGCAGCGTCGTCGACTGGCTCTACCGCACCGTGGCCGGGCTCGCACCCGCGGCGCCGGGTTATCGCGAGGTGCGGATCGCACCCGTTCCGCTTCCATCGCTCGACAGCGCGAGCGCGACTCACCAGACCCCCTACGGGCGCGCGTCGGTCACGTGGACCCGCGATGGCGCTGAGGTGACGGTTCGAGCGATCGTCCCCGCGAACACCACCGCATGCGTCGCCCTTCCCGATGGCTCCGACGAGTTCGTCGTGGGCTCCGGCGAGCACACCTGGACGGTACGTTCCGCGCAGATCACGCCTCGAGTGACGGAGCTGAGCCTCAAGAGCGACCTGGCGTCGATCATCGAGGATCCTGATGCGTACGCAGCCGTGCTCGCCGCATTCGAAACGCATATCCCCTGGGCCGCCCCCGCGCTGCGCACACACCACACCCACTGGCGTAAGGACGAGCCGCTCGAATCGAGTATCTTCTTCGTTCCGTCCCGCGTGCGACGACTCATCGACGATGATCTGAGCCAGTACTCTCCCGCATCGTAGAACTCGTGCACCGGCCTCACCGGGCCACAGATCTGGTGAGGCCGGTGAACGCTCCGTGGCCCACCGCCGAGATGCCGTTACGCTAGTGGACGGAGAACGGGGTACTGATGAGCGGTGTGAATTCCACGACAAATGAACTTCTCGTCGGTGTAACAAAGCCCCAGCAGAACCGCAGCATCAAGACTTTTTCGAAGATCAAGGCGGCCGCGCTCACACTGATGAGCGATCCAATGACGATGGATTTTCGCCTGACAGACGTCAGCAGACTCGCAAAGGTCTCGATCGGATCCATATACGCACGCGTCGATGGCAAAGCGGATCTGGTGCGTCTCGTCCAACATGAAGAACTCCTGGAGCTCGAATCCGATCTTCGTAACGTCGCAGAGCGCGCGACGATAGCGACAGCCCTCGAGGATGCGGTCCAAACTTTGACGACAGGCTACCTCGAACTCACGATGCGGAGGGCGCCCCTGCTGAAGTACGTCATCCGAGCAGCACAGTCGGACGTTCTCATGAGCGAGCGCGGGCAGCGCTCGCTCGCTCTCGTCCAGCGATTGTTCGTTGACGCACTACGCTCAGCAACGGACCGTGCTGGACTGCACCCGACGGTCGAGGAACTTGAGTGGTGCTACTACCTGACCGACAGCACGATCGCACACCAGATCAGGTTTCCGACTCCTGGCAGCGTTGCCGAGTCGACCGATGCCGCATTCGGCAAGATAGCCGATCGACTCAGCGACACCATCCGCGCGTATCTCTTGCGCTAGCTACGCGGCCCCGTTCTTGTACGCCCACACCACAGCGGCGACGCGGTCGCGCGAGCCGGTCTTCATGAGGATGTTCGAGACGTGCGTCTTGACCGTCGCCTCGCCGATGAAGAGGTGCCTCGCGATCTCGGCGTTGCTCATGGCGCTGGCGAGCAAGCCCAGGATCTCCGTCTCCCGCTCGGTCAGCCCGTCGAACGACGCGGATCCGGCGGGCGCAGCGGATCCGTGCCGCTCGATCACGCGGCGGGTCACCTCGGGGGCGAGCATCGCGTCGCCGGAGGCCGCGACGCGCGCCGCGTTCACGAGTTCCTCGGGCCCGGCGTTCTTGAGCAGGAAGCCGCTCGCGCCGGCGTCGAGCGCGGCGAAGAGATAGTCGTCGCGGTCGAAGGTCGTGACGATGACGACGCTCGCGCGGCTTCCCGACGCGACGATCCGGCGGGTCGCCTCGATGCCGTCCATATCGGGCATCTGCACGTCCATGAACACGACATCGGGATCCAGCACGGCCGCCCGATCGATCGCCTCGCGCCCGGTCGCGGCCTCCCCCGCGACCTGCACCCCCGACGCCTCGAGGATCATGCGGAACCCCGCCCGCATCGTGGCGTGGTCGTCGACGAGCAGAACGGTGGGCTGATTCATGAACCTATCCTCCGTTGAAATGACGCTTTTGAGGGGTGTGGGCGCGCGCAACCCCGAAAAGGTGTCATATGAATGGTGGGGTGAGGGGGACCTTGACGCGCACGAGATATCCGCCGCCGTCGCGCGGGCCGGCTTCGAGGTGGGCACCCATCGCCGTGGCCCTCTCGCGCATTCCGAGGGTGCCGAGGCCCGTGCGCGACGCGAGCACGATGCGCCCCGTGTTCGTCACCTCGAGTTCGACGAAGTCGGATCCGTAGCGCAGGCGGACATCCGCCGTCGCGTCGGGGCCCGCATGGCGGCGCGCGTTCGTCAGCGCCTCCTGCGCGATGCGGTACAGGTTGATCTGGGCGAACGCGGGCACAGGCCGCGGGGCTCCTACGATCCGGAAGCTCGTCGGGGTGCCCGCCGCCTGCGACGACCGCACCAGCGGATCCAGCGCTTCGAGCCCGATCGTCGACGGCGCCTCGTCCTCTTCGTCCGTCGAACGGAGCGTGTCCAGCAGGTGTCGCAGCTCGCCGATCACCTGACGCGACGACTCCTCGACGACGGTCAGCGCCGCCTTTGCCGCCTCCGGGTTCGCGTCGAGCACCGTCCGGGCGGCCCCCGCCTGCACACCCATCGCCGATACGTGATGCGCAACGACGTCGTGCAGTTCCCGGGCGATGCGCACGCGATCGAGCGCCACCGCCTGCGCTGCGCTGATCTCCTGCTGCTCCTCGAGCTCCCGGGTTCGCTCGCGCAGCGCGCGGCGTCCGAGGGCTGCCTCATACGCGCGATCGCCCATGACGTACGCGGCCCCGAAGAACACGAGGTTGATCAGCCACTGGATCATCATGAACGCCACGAGCGGCGACATCGCTCCGAGCGCGTCCGGCATGTCCTCGGGCGGGGGTTCGGTTGCCGACCGGAATGTCGCAACCAGAAGCCACACGAACATCGCGGCGATGATGCCGAGGCGCACGAGCTGCGCCCGGCGCCGGTCGTCGACCCACGCTCCGACGGTGTACATCGAGAGGAACAACGCGATTTGGCCGACGTAGGCCTCCGTCGCCCCGGCCTCCATGCCGACGATGTAGACGACGTTAACGACGATCGCGACGAGGATCGGGTGGCGACGCCGCATCACGAAGGGCAGCGAGAGCGCCGCGGCATAGAGCAGACCCCAGCGGATATCGAGCCCGACGGATCCGAACATCTGGGCGAAGTAGCCGAGGATCAGGCTGATCACGGCGCCGACGAAGAGCGCCAGCCCCACCCAGACGTCGCTACGCGCCTCCGCCGCGCTCAGCGGATCCCGGGCGAAGGTCGCGGCGGCCGCGGCCGCCGCGGGCCGCTCGAGCGTCGTGGTCATGCGATCTACGCTATGCGGATCCGGCGTCGCTCGCCTCCCCCGCAGGGCGGATCCGGCACCCCGGGGACAGCAGAGCGCCCCACGGATCCCGGGGGAGAAAGTGGATCCGTGGGGCGCTGGTCTGCGGGGATGCTTAGGCGTGTGCCTTCTGCATGCGGGCGACGTGGCCAAGGAACGCCGCGACGTAGCCCTCGAGGAACGCCTTGGTGCCGTCGTTCGTGATCTCGCCGTTCTCGATGAGGCCCGGCGTGACCTGGATGAAGCCCTCGGGCTGGCCCATGACGATCGCGTTGACGTGGCTCAGCACGGCCTTGAGGTGCTGCTGCGCGGCCGCGGTCGCGATGCCGCCGGGCGATGCGCCGATGACGGCGACGGGGGTACCGCCGAACGAGAAGTCGCCGTAGGGACGGCTGGCCCACTCGATCGCGTTCTTCAGGACGCCCGGGATCGAGCGGTTGTACTCGGGGGTGAGGATGATGATGCCGTCGGCCGACTCGATCTGGTCCTTGTAGTCGCGCGCAACCTGCGGGAAGTCCGCCTCGAGGTCGGTCGAGAAGAAGGGCAGCTGCTTGATCGGGATCTCGAACGCCTCGACATCGGCGGGCAGAAGCTTCACGAGGGCTTCGGCGAGCTGGCGGTTGATCGAGGTCGAGCCGATGGATCCGACGATGTAGCCGATCTTCGTCACAGGGGTTCTCCTTGAGGGGTCTTCAGAACGTGGAGCGCGAGTGCGCTGTGAAGCTGGAACCACGATAGCCGCGCCTCTATTCCCGTGAATTGAATTTTCCTGAACGTCGGGCGGCGGCTCCCCCTGGGGGAGGAGAACGCGATCTCCCCCACGGGGCGGATGCGCGCCACGTGGTGCCTTCCGTAGCGTCGAAGACAGACCACGACGGAAAGGATCCGAGATGCTCGAGATCAGCGGAATCACGAAACGATACGGCGAGCGCACCGTGCTCGACGACGTGTCGTTCACGGTCGGCCGCGGCCGGCTCACGGGATTCGTCGGCGGCAACGGCGCCGGCAAGACCACGACGATGCGCATTGCGCTGGGCCTGCTGTCGAAGGAGGCCGGATCCGTCTCGCTCGACGGCACCGAGCTGACCGCCGACCGCCGTCGCGGCTTTGGATACATGCCGGAGGAACGCGGCCTCTACCCGAAGATGAAGGTGCTCGAGCAGATCGCCTACCTCGCGCGTCTCCACGGCTTCGACAAGCGCGAGGCCACCGCGAAGGCCACCGCGATCCTCACCCAGCTGGGCCTCGAGGAACGCCTGAACGACGCGATCGAATCGCTTTCGCTCGGCAACCAGCAGCGCGCGCAGATCGCGGCCGCGATCGTGCACGACCCGGACGTGCTGATCCTCGACGAACCGTTCAGCGGCCTGGATCCGCTGGCCGTCGAGACCGTCGTCGGCGTGCTGCAGGAGCGCGCGCAGCGCGGAGCCGCCGTGCTGTTCTCCTCGCACCAGCTCGACGTCGTCGAACGCCTCTGCGACGACCTCGTCATCATCGCCGCGGGAACCGTGCGGGCCTCCGGCGAGCGCGAGGCGCTCCGCCGCGAGCACTCGAGCAACCGCTACGAGCTGATCTCGTCCGGCGATGCCGGCTGGATCCGAGACGAGCCGGGCGTGCAGGTGGTCGAATTCGACACCGGTCGCGCCGTCTTCGACGTCGACGGCGAGGAGACGGCGCAGCGCGTGCTCCGCCGCGCCGTCGCCGAAGGATCCGTGACCACGTTCGCGCCCCAGCACCCCTCGCTCGCGCAGATCTTCAAGGAGGTCGTCCGATGAACGCGCAACCCCTCTCCCTGCCCCAGGCCACGTATCTCGTCGCGGAGCGCGAGGTCACGACCCGCGTGCGCAGCAAGGCCTTCGTCATCTCGACGCTGATCCTTCTGATCGGCATCGTCGTCGGCATCGTCGCCATGAACTTCTTCGCGAACCGCGAGGAGTCGACGTCCGTCGCCACCACGGGCGAGATTGCCGCCACGCTGAGCGACCTGCCGGGGGTCGAGATCACCGAGGTCGGTTCGTCCGACGAGGCCCGCGGTCTCGTCGAGTCGGAGGAGGTCGACGCCGCGGTGATCTCGAGCGCCGACTCCCCCACCGGAACGGCGATCGTCGCCCTGACCGAGGCCCCGAGCGGACTCGTCGAAGCGCTGTCACAGCCCCCCGCGGTCGAGCTGCTGGATCCGGACGGCGGCTGGTCGCCGATCCGCTACATCCTCGCGATCGCCTTCGGCGTCGTCTTCATGATGTCGGCGATGTCGTTCGGCATGCCGGTCGCGACGAGCGTCGTCGAGGAGAAGCAGACGCGCGTCATCGAGATCCTCATCACGTCGATCCCCGCCCGCGCGTTGCTGGCCGGCAAGGTCCTGGGCAACACGCTCCTCGCGCTCGCCCAGATCGTCCTGATCGTCGCGGCGGTCGCCGTGTCGCTCGTGGTCACGGACCAGACGGAGATCCTCGCCGGGCTCGGCACTCCCCTGCTCTGGTTCGCACTGTTCTTCGTGCTGGGCTTCCTGCTCATCGCGACGCTCTTCGCTGCGACGGGTGCGATGGTGTCGCGTCAGGAGGACATCAGCCAGTCGATCGCGCCGATCATGTACATCGTGATGATCCCGTACTTCCTCGTCATCTTCTTCAACGACAACCCGCTCGTGATGACGATCATGTCGTACGTGCCGTTCTCCTCGCCCGTGTCGATGCCGATTCGCCTGTTCTTCGGCGAGGCGGGCTGGTGGGAGCCGCTCATCTCCATCGCCATCTCGCTCCTCGCCTTCGCCGCCGTCATCGGCATCGCCGCGAAGATCTACGAGAACTCGCTGCTGCGCATGGGCTCGAAGGTGAAGTGGCGCGAGGCGCTGCGGAAGTAACAACTCCACTTTTCTCCCACAACTCCTCCGCCGTCGCGGGAGGAGTTGTGGGAGATTCGTGGAATCAGGACGGATCCGTCACCGCGAGGCCGTCGCCCGACGCCGACACGTCGACGCGCACCATGTCGCCGTCGTGGATCCGGCCCGCGAGGATGCCCTTCGCCAGCTGGTCCTGCACCTGCTTCTGGATCAGGCGGCGCAGGGGCCTCGCGCCGAACGCAGGGTCGTAGCCGCGCTCGGCGAGCCACGTGCGCGCGTCGGGCGTGACGGCCAGCGTGAGCCGGCGGTCCGCCAGGCGGCGCTGCAGCAGATCGATCTGCAGCTCGACGATCTGCGCCAGCTCGTCCTCGCCGAGGGCCGTGAACACGACGATGTCGTCGAGACGGTTCACGAACTCGGGCTTGAACGAGCGCTGCACGAGCTCGAGCACCCGCTCGCGCTTGGTGTCCATGGGGATCGTCGGATCGATCAGGATCGGCGAGCCGATGTTGCTCGTGAGGATCAGGATGACGTTCTTGAAGTCGACCGTGCGGCCCTGGCCGTCGGTCAGCCGCCCGTCGTCCATCACCTGCAGCAGCACGTCGAACACCTCGGGGTGCGCCTTCTCGACCTCATCGAGCAGCACGACCGAGTACGGCCGGCGCCGAACGGCCTCGGTAAGCTGGCCGCCCTGGTCGTAGCCGACGTATCCGGGAGGAGCGCCGACGAGACGCGAGACCGAGTGCTTCTCGCCGTACTCCGACATGTCGATCCGGATCATGGCCTGCTCGTCGTCGAAGAGGAACTCGGCGAGCGCCTTGGCGAGTTCGGTCTTACCGACGCCCGTCGGGCCCAGGAACATGAAGGATCCGGTGGGCCGGTTCGGGTCGGACAGGCCCGCGCGCGAGCGGCGGACGGCGTCCGAGACGGCCGCAACCGCCTCGCGCTGACCGATGAGCCGCTTGCCGAGCTCGGCCTCGAGGTGCAGGAGCTTCTCGCTCTCGCCCTGCAGCAGGCGTCCGACGGGGATGCCCGTCCAGGCCGCGATGACGCCCGCGATGTCCTCATCGGTCACCTGGTCACCGACCATGCGCTCCCCCTGCTGCTCCGCGGCCTCGGCCTCCGTGAGCTCCCGCTCGAGCGACGGGATCTCACCGTAGAGCAGGCGGGAGGCCTTCTCGAGCTGCCCCTCCCGCTGGGCGCGCTCGGCCTGGATCCGAGCCTCGTCGAGGCGGGTCTTCAGCTCGCCGACGCGGTTGAGCGAGGCGCGCTCGGCCTCCCACCGCGACTGCATCTCGTCGAGCTGCTTCTGCTGCTCGGCCATCGTCTCGCGCAGCGCCGCGAGGCGCTCCTTCGAGGCGTCGTCCTTCTCCTTCTTCAGCGCGAGCTCTTCGAGCTTCAGCCGGTCGACGTGGCGGCGCAGCTCGTCGATCTCGAGCGGAGCCGAGTCGATCTCCATGCGCAGGCGGCTCGCGGCCTCATCGATCAGGTCGATGGCCTTGTCGGGTAGCTGGCGGCTGGGAATGTAGCGGTGCGAGAGCGAGGCGGCCGCGACGAGGGCGCCGTCGGCGATCGAGACCTTGTGGTGCGCCTCGTAACGCTGTTTCAGGCCGCGCAGGATCGCGATGGTGTCCTCCACCGACGGCTCCCCCACGTAGACCTGCTGGAAGCGCCGCTCGAGCGCCGCGTCCTTCTCGATGAACTCGCGATACTCGTTGAGCGTCGTCGCACCGATCAGGCGCAGCTCGCCGCGCGCCAGCATGGGCTTGAGCATGTTCGCGGCCGCGACGGATCCCTCGCCGCCGCCCGCGCCCATGAGCACGTGGAGCTCGTCGATGAAGGTGACCACACGGCCCTCCGACTCCGTGATCTCCTGCAGCACGCTCTTCAGCCGCTCCTCGAACTGACCGCGGTACATGGCACCGGCCACGAGGGCGGAGATGTCGAGGGCGATCAGCTCTTTGCCCTTGAGCGACTCGGCGACGTCGCCCGCGACGATGCGCTGGGCAAGGCCCTCGACGACGGCCGTCTTGCCGACGCCGGGCTCACCGATGAGCACGGGGTTGTTCTTGGTGCGGCGCGTGAGCACCTGGCTCACTCGCCGGATCTCGCTGTCGCGCCCGATCACCGGATCGAGCTTGCCGCTGCGGGCACGCTCGGTGAGGTTGATGCCGAACTGCTCGAGTGCGCTCTTCTGCTCTTCTTGTTGTGCCGCCATGTCTTACCTCCTGGTGATCAAACTTGAGTAGGGCCGACTCAAGTTTAGCATCACGTGCGGCGAGGCGTGTTCGGCGACCCGAACGCGCCACCGCGCTACGCGACGACCTACAGGCCATCCTCGACAGCTGATCTGCCGAGACGTGACGAGCACCCGGGGATCCGTCCCCCGCGTCAGGCCCGCGCGCCGTACAGCGCGCCGATCTCCTTCGAGCCCATGCCCTGGCTATAGGTGGGATGCTGCGGCCAGCCCGCCGGCGAGTCCTCCCACGCCTCCTGCCGTCCGTACGGGAGGAGGTCGACCAGTCCCTGCAGATGGCTGAGACGTTCGGTGCCGCGGCCATTCGTGTGCCAGGTGCGGTACACGGTGTCGCCGTCACGGAGGAAGACGTTCACCGCGAAGCCCGCTCCGGGAGGGGCGCCCACATCGGCCCCGAAGGGGCTGTCGGCGCTGGAATACCACGCCATGCGATTGCCGACGCGGTCGCGGTACGCGAGGAGCTCGTCGATCGGCCCGTTGCTGACAATCACGAAGCGGGCGTCGTAGTACCGCTCCAGCACCTCGAGGCGTGTGAACTGCGAGGTGAACCCCGTGCAGCCCGGGCACTGCCACTCCTTGCCGTCGGACCACATGTGGTTGTAGACGATCAGCTGGGAGCGGCCATCGAAGATGTCCGCGAGTGCCACCGGGCCCTCTTCGCCGACCAGGGTGTATGGGGGCAGCTCGACCATCGGGAGGCGGCGGCGCTGGGCCGCGATCGCATCGAGCTCGCGCGTGGCGGCCTTCTCACGCACCCGCAGGGCGTCGAGCTCGCGCTGCCATTCCTCGGCGGACACGATCGGGGGAAGAGGTGCGGCGCTCATGGGAACCTCCGTCATCGGAATGGGTCGCCCTCAGTCTGCGCGCGGACGCCGACGGCGTCAACGGGTCGAGCCCATCAGCGGATGCCGCTGGATCCGAGGGTGTGCAGGAGACACACCCTAGATCCACCCCTTCTCCTCCGCGATCAGCACCGCCTGCTGCCGGGTGGCGACGCCGAGCTTGCCGAGCACGACCGACACGTGGTTGCGCACGGTGCCGGGCGCGAGCGAGAGGGTGCGGGCGATCTGGCCCGTCGTCTCGCCGCGGCGACCGACGCGCAGCACGTCGAGCTCTCGGGGCGTGAGCGGGCAGCGCACGTCCGTCAGGGCGTCCGCCGCGACCTCGGGATCCACGTATCGCCCGCCCGCCGCGACCTTCCGCACGACCGCGGCCACCTCGTCGGCCCCGCGCGACTTCGGGAGGAAGCCCGCGACACCCGATGACAGCGCGCGACGCAGCACACCGGGACGCGCGTGGCGCGTGACGACGACGAAACGCGACGCGATGCGGCGGCTCAGCTGCGCCGCGACGTCCACGCCGTCGATGCCCGGCATCTCGAGGTCGAGCACGCACACGTCGGGCTGGAGTTCGAGCGCCCGGGCGATCGCCTCGGTTCCGTCAGCGCACTCCGCGACGACATCGATGTCCTCCTCTAGGCGCAGCAGCGCGGCGAGCGCCGAGCGGATCATGGCCTCGTCGTCGGCCAGCAGAACGCGGATCATCGCTCTCCCTCCCCCGGAATCCACACCGCGACGGCGAACTCGTGCGGTTCGCGCCGCACGTTGACGGTCCCGCCCGCCTCTGCGACGCGTCGGGCGATCCCCTGCAGGCCGGATCCATCGGTGCCGTCCGCGTCTCCCGCGCGATCGTTGACGATCTCGTAACGCCAGCCGTCGGGCCTCGTCTCGAGTGCGAGACGCGCACGCCGTCCGCCGCCGTGCTTCAGGACGTTCGTCGTGGTCTCGCGGATGACGGGCCCGAGCACATCGGCGGGCGCCCCGTCCGCATCGACGGTCGCGTCGGCGGTCGCCGCGATCCCCGCCGCCTGCAGCAAGTCGCGCGCATTCGCGATCTCGTCCGTGAGCGGCACCGTGCGGAACCGCGTCGCGAGGTCACGCGTTCCCTGGGTCGCCTCCCCCACGCTCACCCGCGCCGCTCGGATCTGCTCGAGCGCGCCGTCCGGATCCCTCGCCATCAGCTTCTCCGCGAGCTCGAGCTGGAGCGCGATCACCTGCAGATGGTGCCCCTGCAGGTCGTGCACATCGGTGGCGACGCGCAGGCGTTCCTGCGTCGCCGCGAGGCGCGACTCGACGGCCCGCGCCTTGTCGAACGCGACGAGCACATCCCACCACCACAACGACGTGACGGACGCCGCCGGCAGCGCGATCGAGAACGCCATGCCGACCGCCCACGCCGCCGGGTCCAACTCGACACTCGATTGCGCACGGTCGATGACGGCGAGAGCGACGAGTACCGCCGTCACCGTTCCGACGACGCGCAGGCGCACGCCCCGCTGCCAGTTGAGGATCGAGATGGGCTGCAGGACGAATGCGGCACCCGCGAGCCAGCTCCCCGTGAGCACGAGCATGGCGATGCCCGCGGCTGCGCAGACGAGGAGCGCAGGAATGTCCCGGCGCGGCAGGAGCGGCCCCCGCTCCTCGCGGCGACGATAGGCGAGCAGCAGCCAGACTGTGCCCGCGAACCACACCGCCCCGGCAGCGAGGACGACCGGATCGACGTCGTTCCGTCCCTCCGCCGTCCCCCAGGCACCGGCCCACGCGGTGACGAAGAAGAGCTCGAACAGCAGCACTGCCGAGACCGTGTACCACCAGGTCGCCCAGATGCCGCGGGAGAGCTCGAATGATCCAGGGCCGCGGGCATGGGATCTGTTCTTCACCACCTCAGAGTAGGCGCATGACACATGTCATGGGAGACGCGTGACGACCGCCGCGAATGCGATGACAGGCCGACACTGCCGCGAACGCGGGCATCGCGATGGACTGGAGTCATCCAGCGCGGAGGACTCCGCAACATCGAACAGAGAGCTGATCATGAACCTCATCGACACCTTCCAGAACCTCGTCGCCCACGTGCCCGAGTTTGTGCAGCCGTTCGTCGTCGCGCTCGCGGGTGCCGTCCCCTTCATCGAGGGCGAGGGATCCGCCGCAATCGGCGTCATCGGCGGCATCAACCCCGTGATCGCCGCGGCGTCGGGCGCGATCGGCAACTTCGCGTGCGTCGCGATCCTCGTCCTGCTCAGCGCGGGCACCCGCCGCGCGATCGTGGACCGTCGCCGCGCGGCCGTCGTCGCCGGCGGCGGATCCGTCGCCGCCTCCGAGCCCGTCTCGCCGCGCAAGGAGAAGTTCCAGCGCGCGCTCGTCCGCTACGGGGTGCCGGGCGTCAGCCTGCTCGGCCCGTTGCTGCTGCCGACCCAGTTCACGGCCACGATGCTCGCCGCGGCGGGCGTGACCCGCGCTCGGATCCTCTTCTGGCAGGGCCTCGCGATCGTCCTCTGGACGACGCTCGTCACCCTCATCATCACCGGCGTGATCTCGGTCGCGCAGTGACGCCCCTGGTGCGGACCTCGCGAGGCGGGGTCCGCACGGGCGCGCAACGCCGCCGGTCGCGTCGAGGTTCAGAGCACGGCGCGATAGACCTCAAGCATCGCCTCAGTGCGCGACGACTGCAGAAACTCGCGGCGCACTTTCTCTGCGGGCTCGGGCAGGGATCCATGGTTCACGTCGCGTTCGACGGTGCGGAGGGTCTCCGTGAGCGCGGCGATGCGGCCGCGTTCCGTATCCGCCGGCGGCACCCGCCAGATGCCTCCGCCCATCTCGTCGGCGATGTCGGGGTCGCTGATGACCGAGGGCGTTCCGAGCTGGGCTGCCTCGAACGGAGTCATGCCCTGCGCCTCGAAGTCGATCGAGGTCTGCACGAGCGCCGTCGCGGCGGCGATCCGCGCGAGCGTATCGGCGTACGACATCCGCCCGCGGAAGATCACGCGGTCTCGAAGCCCTCGATCGCGCGCGAAACGCTCGGCCTCCTCGCGCTGGAAGCCACTGCCGATAATCTCGACCGGCAGGCGTATGCCGCTTGCGGCATACGCCTCGAGGAAGGGCATGAGCCGCTTCTCGGGGCTCATGCGGCCGACCCACACGAGGGCACCGGAGGGCTCGGATCCGCCGAGCTTCGCGAGCTGGTCGTCGTCGATACCGTTCCAGACCACGTCGACCCGCGGCGCAACGCCGTGCCGCTCGAGCCGACGCGCGAAATGCGCCGACGGGGCCGTGACCGCGGCCGCGCGCGAGGCGAGGCCGCGCAGGTGCGCCCAGCCGTCCCAGCCGCCACCGGATCCGGGCAGTTCGAACCGCCGCCACAGGTTGATCGCCGCGAGAACCGTGCGGGGAAAGGGCGCCGTGGCCGCAACACCCGCGTCCACGCGGTTGTGCATCGTATGCACCACGGGCACACGGGCGCGCTCGGCGAAGCGATAACCGAGGAACGCGCCCCAGTAGTCGGCCTGCACGTGCACGAGATCGGGCAGCGGCAGGCCGTCGCTCTCGACTCGGCGCACGACGCCCCGGTCGATCGCGCGCTCCGCGATCCGTCCCGGCCAGACTGCCGAATATTCCCAGTCCGGAGGGATGCCGAAGGACGGCACATCGAGACATACGTTTCCCGGCATATGCTGCTGGTTGAAGCCGTGCCGTCGGGGGGACACGATGGTTACGGCGTGACCCGCGCGTTCGAGGTATTTCATCTGCAGCCGCATGGCGACCTGCGCGCCCCCGCTCGTTGCGGGGTGCTGGTCGCCGAACATGACGACGTGCAGCGGACGGCTCATGCCGGGATCTGCTCTCCCCGGTACAGCGCCTCGAAGGTGTCGAGCGTGCGCGTGATGTCGTGAGCCGCCACCATCTCGAGCGAGGCTCGCTGCATGCGCTCGTACTCGTCGACACCGGCGCCGAGGACGAGATTCAGCTTCTCGGCGAGCTCGTCGATGTTCTCGGGCTCGAAGAGGTAGCCGTTCTCACCCTCCGAGACGAGATGCGGCAGCGCGACGGCGTTCGCAGCGACGATGGGCAGGCCTGAGGCCATGGCCTCCATCGTGGCGATCGACTGCAGCTCCGCGATCGACGCGATCGCGAACACGCTCGCGCGCGTCAGCGCCGCGCGCAGCTCCTCGTCGCTCGTGGCTCCGTGGAAGATGACCCGATCTCGGATCCCCAGCTCGCTCGCGAGGTTCGCGAGCACGTCCCGCTGGTCGCCGTCGCCGACGACCTCGAAGATCGCGTCCGGGATCCGCGCGACCGCGCGCAGCAGCTCGTCGACGCGCTTCTCGGTCGTGAGGCGCCCCACGAACACGATGCGCCGAACGTCGCGCGGCCCGATGACGGCCGTGTACTGCGACATGTCGATTCCGCAGCTGATCGGAATCACCCCGGAGAGGTCGATCGTCGACTCGAGGAAGTCGGCGGCCTTGCGCGTGGGCGTCGTCACGGCGGCGGCCATGTCGAAGGTGCGCTTCGCGTCGGCCCACGCGAGCTTTACGAAGATCTTGTTGCCCCACTCGGGCAGACGCGTGAAGTCGAGGATGTTCTCCGCCATCGTGTGGTTCGTCGCGATCACCGGGATCCCGCGCTTGCGGGCCTCGCGCGTGAGGCCGCGCCCGATGACGATGTGCGATTGGATGTGCACCACATCGGGGCGCACGGCGTCGAGCACCTTGCGGGCATAGTGCTTCGATCGCCACGGCCACACGAAGCGCAGCCACTCGTGCCCCGGCCATAGCACCGACGGCAGGCGATGCATGACGAGGTCTTCGCCCTCGATCTTCTCGATGCGCGGGCGTTCGAGCGCGTGACGGTCGTTCGGCGCGCTCACGTGCACCGCGTGGCCGCGCTGCACGAGGCCCGCCGAGAGGCGCTCCGCGAAGCGTGCGGCACCGTTGATGTTGGGCGCGAACGTGTCGCAGCCCATGAGGATCCGCAGGGGTCGACGATCAGACACGCTTCGACGCTACACGGTGCAGGTTAAGACTGCTCCGCCCACCAGCTGAGAAGGCGCTTCTCGGCCTCTTCCTCGCCCAGCGGGCCCTCGTCGAGACGCAGCTCGAGCAGGAACCTGTAGGCGGCGCCCACCTGCGGTCCGGGACCGATGCCCAGGACCTGCTGGATCCGGTTGCCGTCGAGGTCGGGACGGATCGCGTCGACCTCCTCCTGCTCGCGCAACTCGGCGATGCGCGTCTCGATGTCGTCGTACGCGGTCGCGAGGCGGCGTGCCTTGCGCTGATTGCGCGTCGTGACGTCGGCACGGGTGAGGATGTGCAGGCGCTCGAGCTCGTCTCCCGCGTCGCGCACATAGCGGCGCACCGCGGAGTCCGTCCACGCGCCCTCGGCGTAGCCGAAGAAGCGCAGGTGCAGCTCGATGAGCCGGCCGACCGTCTGGATCGTCGCGGTGTCGAACTTCAGCTTCTGCAGGCGCTTCTTCGCCATGCGCGAGCCGACGACATCGTGGTGGTAGAAGCTCACGGCCCCGCCCCGCTCGAGCTTGCGTGTGCGAGGTTTGCCGATGTCGTGCAGCAGGGCCGCGATGCGCAGGGCGACGTCGGGCTCGGCGCCCGGGTGACGCTGCTGCTCGAGGTCGATCGTCTGCTGCACCACCGTCAGCGAGTGCTCGTAGACATCCTTGTGGTGGTGGTGCTCGTCGACCTCCAGCTTCATCGCCGCGATCTCGGGCAGGAACTCGTCCGACAGGCCCGTTTCGACGAGCACGCGGATGCCGCGCACCGGATCCGATGTCTGCATCATGCGCACGATCTCGGACTGCACGCGCTCGGCGCTCACGATCTCGATCGTGCCTCGCAGCTTCTCGATCGCCGCCCGGGTACCGTCCTCGACGTCGAAGCCGAGCTGTGCCGCAAAGCGCGCGGCCCGCAGCATGCGCAGCGGGTCGTCGCCGAAGCTGACGGCCGGATCGATCGGGGTGCGCAGAACGCCGGCGACGAGGTCCTCCACGCCACCCGTCGGATCCACGAGCTTGACCTCGGGAACGCGCAGCGCCATCGCGTTGACCGTGAAGTCGCGGCGGGTCAGGTCGCCCTCGAGGCTGTCGCCGAAGTCGACGACGGGCTTGCGGGTCACGCCGTCGTAGCTGTCGGCACGGTAGGTCGTGATCTCGACCTGCTCACCCTGCACGCGGGCGCCGATGGTGCCGAAGGCGCGGCCGATGTCCCACTGCGTCGACGACACGGGGGTCACGATCCGCAGGATCTCGTCGGGCTGCGCGTCGGTCGTGAAATCGAGGTCGTGCGTGGCGCGGCCGAGGAGAGCATCGCGCACGGGCCCGCCGACGACCGCGAGGTCGCGCCCGGCGTCGGCGAAGGCCTTCGCGAGCGTCGCGACGACCGGGTGCTGCGCGAGGTCACCGAGGCGGGCAAGACCGGCGGCCATGTTGAGCATGATTCCCAGGGTAGTGCGGGTGGCTGGGGGAGACCCATGTCCTACGTGCACGGGTCTGGAGCCGGCGGACCGACGCAGACGGGGACACGAACGGATGCGTGTCCCATGTCGCGCCGGAATATGCCCCATACCCGCACGAAGTGGGACACGGGGCTTACGCGGCCGACCAGCCGCCATCCGACGGCAGGATCACGCCGTTGAGGTTGGTCGCGTCGTCGCTCAGCAGGAACGAGATGCTCGCGGCGAGCTGCGAGGCGCGGGCGATCGAGGGGATCGCCGCCATGCCGCGCTGGATTCGCTCGGCGCCGAGCTCGGACGCGAAGGTGCCGTCGATACCCGTCGCGACGCCGCCCGGGGCGACGGCGTTGATGCGCAGACCCTTGAGCGCGTACAGGTAGGCCGAGCTCTTCGTCATGCCGACGACGGCGTGCTTCGACGCCGTGTAGGCGGTGCCCGCGGCGGATCCGCGCAGACCGGCCTCGCTGGCGACGTTGACGATGTTTCCGGCGCCGCGCTCGAGCATGCCGGGGATGACGGCCTTCATGAGCTTGAACGAGCCCGTGACGTTGACGGCGAAGACGCGGTCCCAGAGCTCCTGCTCGATCTCATGAACGGGCTGCATCCTGTCCATGATGCCCGCGACGTTGGCGAGGCCGTCGATCTGTTCGCCGGCGGCCTCGACGATCGCGGCGATCGCGGCGTCGTCGGTGATGTTCGCCGTGACGGTCACGATCTGCTGCTCGGGGTGCTCGGCCGCGAAATCGGCGAGGCCCTGCTCGTTCATGTCGACGGCGATCACGCGGCCGCCCTCGCGCGCGATGCGGCTGGCCGTCGCGCGGCCGATGCCGCTGCCGGCGCCCGTGACGATGATGGTCTTGCCGTCGAAGCGGCCCGGGAGGATCTTCTCGTCCCAGTCCTGCAGCTGGGGTCCCTGAGCGGCATCAGCCATGTCATTCTCCTTCGTCGGAAGTTAACCGGACATTTATGTCCGGTATTAGGCTACTCCTATGGCGACGTCAGGGGAAGCCCCCAAGAAGAACCGCGGCCCCGCGGCCGCGGCGCACAATCGGCGCGCGCTCATCGATGCCGCACGCGACCTGTTCGCCGAACAGGGGTTCTCGGTGCCGTTCAGCGCCGTCGCGCGCCGCGCGGGCGTCGGCCAGGCGAGCCTGTACCGGCACTTTCCCGACAAGGTGGCCCTCGGCGTCGCGGTCTTCGAGGAGAACCTCAAGCTGATCGAAGAGCGACCGGTGGGGCTGCACGACTTCCTCGTCTCGATCGCCGACCAGGCACGCGTGTCCGCATCGCTCCTCGAGGCGCTCGTGGCGTCTCGCTCGCCCCTCGCCGATGAGCTCGGCGAGCGCCTCGTCTCGATCGTCACCGCGATGATCGAGCGCGAGAACCTGCCCGAGCACGTCACCGCCGCCGATGTGCAGGCGGCGGTGAGCATGGTCGCCTTCCACACCGCCGCGGCGCCGACGCCGGACGCTGCCGACCGCGCGATCGCGATCGTCGAACGCGGCCTCCGCGGCTGACCACGCGCGCGTACATAACGACGCAGATTCTTCGCCGGCTTGGCCATCGAACCGGTTTCTCAGGGCGTTCGACGGAACTATTGCGTCGTTGTGTACGGGTGGGCGGAGACAATGGGGGAGTGCTGAACCCCGACGCCACGCTCTGCCGCACGCTCGCCGCCGATCTCGCCGACGCCCGATTCCGCTCCGAGCCGATGCGCGCTCGCTGGGGCGTCGAGGCCGACGACGCGATCGGCCGCACCCTGCGCACACCCGCCCTGCGCGGGCTCGGCGACGAGACGGATCCGCAGGCCGTGCTCGCGCGACTGCTGATCTTCGGCGTCGCCCAGCCGACCGCTCACGTCGACGCCGCGCTGCCCACGCTGCGCGCCCGGGGCCTCGTCGAGCTGGGCCTCGCCCGGTTCGACGGATCCGACACCGTGCCGACCGCGATCGTGAGGCCGCAGTCGTTCCACGACGACCGCGGCCCGGGCGAATGGATCATCGCGGCCGACCTGGACGAGATCGCCACGGGCGGCGGGGCGCTGGCCGAGGATCACGTGCTCGGCGTGGGCGGGGCATCGCTCACGCTCGCGGGCCTGCAGCTGCCGACCGCGGCGGGCCGCGTGCTCGATCTCGGCACGGGCTGCGGCGTTCAGGCGCTGCGCGCGCGCCGCTACGCCGAGGAGGTCGTCGCGACCGACATCTCGTCACGCGCGCTGCGGTTCACCGAGATGAACGCTCTCATCAACGACACCGCCGGGATCGACGTGCGCGCCGGCTCCTTGTTCGAGCCCGTCGCGGGGGAGACGTTCGACCGCATCGTGTCGAACCCTCCGTTCGTCATCACCCCGCGCGTGCAGGGCGTTCCCGCGTACGAGTACCGCGACGGCGGGCTCGTGGGCGACGCCCTCGTCGAGCGGGTGGTCGCGGGGGTCGGGGATCACCTGGTGCCGGGCGGCACCGCGCAGTTCCTCGCGAACTGGGAGACGAAGGACGGCGTCGCCGGCCTCGACCGTTTCCGCGCGTGGGTCGAGGCGTCGCCCGTCGCGCTCGATGCCTGGGTCATCGAGCGCGAGAGCCTGAATCCGATCGAGTACGCGGAGATGTGGATCCGCGACGGTGGGACCGCGCCCGGCTCGCCCGAGCACGACCGCCTGCTCACGGCCTGGCTCGACGACTTCGCGGCCCGAGGCGTGAGCGAGGTCGGCTTCGGCTACGTGCTGCTGCGCCGCGCGGCGGGGGAGCCCACGCTCGCCCGCTACGAGCGCGTGCCGCAGCCGATCCCGTCGGAGGGCGCCCTCGGATCCCATCTCGCGGACGTGCTCGCCGCCCACGACGCGCAGGCCGCGCTGGACGACGAGGCGCTCCTCGCGCGCCGCCTCACGACGGCGGCCGACGTGACGGAGACGCGCCACTACCTGCCGGGCGCCGAGAACCCGACGGTGATCGAGCTGCGACAGGGCGGCGGCTTCGGCCGCTCGGTGCAGGCGGATCCGGCCCTCGCGGGCCTCGTCGGCGCGTGCGACGGCGAATTGACGATCGGCCAGATCCTCGGCGCGCTGGCGCAGCTGCTCGAGGTCGACGAACGGGCGCTCACCGCCTCGGTCCTCCCGGCCGTCCGCGCCCTCATCGACGACGGCTTCCTGAGGCTCTAACGACCGAGAGGGGCCGCCGGGATAACCCGGCGGCCCCTCGATCGAGCACCTTACGCGTCGCGGAGCAGACCGTGCGACGGCGTGACCGTGAACTGGTGCGGGGCCGTGAAGCCCGCGCGGGCGAAGGCCGCCGCGACGGCCGCCTTCGTGGCCTCGAGCTTGTCGGCCTCGACCACGGCGATCGCCGCGCCGCCGAAGCCGCCGCCCGTCATGCGCGCTCCGATGGCGCCCGCGTCGAGGGCCGCCGTCACGGCGGTGTCGAGCTCGGGCACCGAGATCTCGAAGTCGTCGCGCATCGAGACGTGCGAGGCGACGAGCAGCCCGCCGATCGCGCGCGGACCCTCGGCCCGCAGCGTGTCGACGGTGTCGAGCACGCGCTGGTTCTCGGTGACGACGTGGGCGACGCGACGGAAGGTGACGTCGTCGAGCACCGTGCGGGCGCGGTCGAGGTCACCGACCGTGATGTCGCGCAGCGAGCTCACGCCCAGCTCGCGGGCGCCCTTCTCGCACGAGGCGCGGCGCTCGCCGTAGCCTCCGGTCGAGTGCGCGTGCTTGACCTTCGTGTCGATCACGAGGATCTTGAGCCCCTCGCGCGCGAAGCCGAGCTCGACGGCCTGCGTCTCGAGGGTGCGGCAGTCGAGGAACGTCGCCGCGTCGGTCTCGCCCATGAGCGATGAGACCTGGTCCATGATGCCCGTGGGCGCGCCGACGGCGTTGTTCTCTGCGGTGCGGCCGATCTTCGCCATGTCGAGAAGCGAGAGGCCGAGACCCCACACGTCGTCGATCGCACCGGCGGTCGCGCCCTCGATCGCGGCGGACGATGACAGGCCGGCACCGACGGGTACCTCGGAGTCGAAGGCGATGTCGAGGCCGGCGACGTCGGCGTGCGACGCGTCGACCCGCGCGAGCGCGGCCCATGCGACGCCCAGCGGGTATGCGGCCCACTCGGGCACGGCGCCGCTCGACACGGCCTCGCCCGGGGTGCCGCCGAACAGCGCGGGCAGCTCGACGAGGGCGACCTCGACGGGCTTCGGGTCGAAGGTGCTCGCCACGCGGATGATGTTGTCCGAGCGGCGACCGACGGCCGCGTGCGTGCGGTGCTCGATCGCGAACGGGAGCACGAAGCCCTCGTTGTAGTCGGTGTGCTCGCCGATGAGGTTCGCGCGGCCCGGCGCGGACCACACGCGCTCGGGCGCGGATCCCGTGAGCTGCTGGAAAAGTTCGGTCGCGTTCGTCATGCGATGGCCTCCCGGAGTCGTTCGGCGCCCACCTCGGGCGGGATCTCGGCGGCCCAGGCGCCCATGGCGGCCTCGGATCCGGCGAGGAACTTGAGCTTGTCGGCGCCGCGGCGCGGAGACGTGAGCTGCAGATGCATGCGCACGGTGTCGCGACCCACGTTGACGGGCGCCTGATGCCACGCCGCGATGTACGGCGTGGGGGTGTCGTACAGGCGGTCGACGCCGCCGAGGATCCGCAGGTAGACCTCCGCGAGCTCGTCGCGCTCGGCTGCGTTCAGCTCGGTGAAGTCGGCCGCGTGACGTCGGGGGACGAGGTGCACCTCGACGGGCCAGCGCGCCGCGAACGGCACGTAGGCGAGCCAGTTCTCGGCCTCGAGCACGACGCGCGGGCCGGCCTGTTCGAAGTCGATGATCTTCTGGAACAGGTCGTCGCCCTGCTTCTCGATCTGCTGCAGCAGCGTCGTCGTGCGGGGCGTGATGTAGGGGTACGAGTAGATCTGCCCGTGCGGGTGGTGCAGGGTCACACCGATCTGCTCGCCGCGGTTCTCGAACGGGAACACCTGCTCGACGCCGGGCAGCGCCGAGAGGGCGGCGGTACGGTCCGCCCACGCCTCGATGACGGTGCGGGCGCGCGTAACAGTCTGGGTGCCGAAGCTGCCCGTGCGCTCGGGGCTGAAGCACACGACCTCGCAGCGACCGATCGCCGTGCGGGTGCGGCCGAGGCCGGGAGCGGTCAGGTCGTCCTGCCCCTGCGGCGCGTCGACGGCCTGCGGGGCGTCGCCCGTCGCGAGCCTCAGCGCCGGGCCGAGGGCCGGCGACTTGTTCTCGAACACGGCGACGTCGTAGAGGCTCGGGACCTCGGACGGGTTCGTCTCCGTCTGCGGGGCAAGCGGATCCAGCTCGGCGGGCGGGAGCATCGCGCGGTTCTGGCGGTTCGAGGCGACCGTGATCCACTCACCCGTGAGCACGTCGCGCCGCATGGTGGCGGTGTCGGGCCGCGGGTCGAGCTCGCGCTCGTCGATACGGCGCTCCGGCGGGAGACTGGTCTGGGGGTCGTCGAAGTAGATCAGCTCGCGGCCGTCGGCGAGGCGCGAGCTTCGCTTGACGACACCGCCCGTCAGTTCGGTCACAGCGTCGATGGCGTTCGCAGTCACTATTCGCGCATCCCTCGTTCTCAGCGAAGTTGGTGTCTTGACACCGATCTTATCGGCCTGGAGGCCCGCCCAGATTCCACCCCGCGGGGCGGCTCACAGCGGTGACGAGGACGGATCCGTAGAATCGTCTTCTACGCCGCCCTCGCGGCACTGTGCCTATGAAATCGTCGATCCCCCTTCCCCGCCGCCGGCGCTCCCGCCGCATCCTCGGCGCGCTGGCCGCCGCAGCGGCGCTTGTCGCGCTCGCGGATCCGGCTCTCGCGGCCGACGAGCAGGACGCGCCGACGGGTTCCATCGAGATGGAGCTCGCGGGCGGCGGCGTCACCACGGCCTCGGGATCGCTCGAGGCCCGGTTCGCACTGTCGGGAGACGACGACGAGATCGTGGTGACCCGCGGCGACGCCCTCGCCTCCACCGACGCCGCGCGCGCGTGGCTCGACGGCTCCGGATCGGCGACCACCGCGGTCGACGAGATCGCCGTCGCGGACGATGAGAACGAGGTCACCGCGAAGATCTCGTTCGCGCGGATGCCGGGCGGGGTCTACCCGCTGGCCGCGACGTGGGACGGGGCCGAGCAGCGCGCCCTCGTCTACGTGCCCGACAAGGACCAGCAGGGTCTCGCGCTGATCGTCCCGATCACGGCGCCCCCGATCGAGGCCGGGATCCTCTCCTCCGCCGCGCTCGATGAGCTCACGGCGGAAGATGGCGCGCTGACAGCGCAGCTCGACGCCATCGACGGCACCGAGGCGATCCTCGCGGTCGATCCCGCGATCCCCGCGGCGATCCGCGCGCTCGGCGAGGCGGCGCCCGCGAGCGCGGCGGCCTGGCTCGAGCGGCTCATGGCGCTGCCCAACGACCGCTTCGCCCTGCAGTACGGCGACGCCGACGTGACGCCGCAGCTCGATGCGGGCCTCGATGCGCCGCTCGCACCGACGCACCTCGGCAACTTCGTCGACGAATCGGTGACCGGGGCGACGCTGAGTTCGCTGCTCGACATCGGCGCCAACGGTCCCGCACTGTTCTGGCCCGCTCCCGGATCCGCGGACGACGACACCGTCGCCGCGCTCACCGAGGCGACCGACGCGCACGTGCTCGTGCCGGCCTCGAGCACCGCGGGCGGCAAGCCCGCGCTCGGCGACGAGGTACTCGCCTACGACGACGCGCTCGCGGGCGAGCTGCTGGCGGCCGCCCGCGAGGACGATCCGGATGCCCGGGCGATCGCGGCCGAGGCCGCCCGCGCCGGGCTCTGGCTCGCGGAGCTGGACGCGACCCAGCCCGTGCTCGTCGCGTTCGACCGGGGCGAGACCGACGAGCTGGGCACCGCCCTCGAAACAGTCGCGTCGCTCGCCGGCGGGCCGTCCGTGGACCTCGATGAGACGATCGCGGCGGGGCGGGGATCCGTCACCCTCGCCGATGCCGAGCCCGATGAGGGCCGCGTCGCGGCGGTCACGGCATACCTCGACGACCAGGCCGGCCTCACGACGATCTCGACGGCGCTCACGGGCCCCGCGGCGTTCCTGGGCGAGACGCGAGCCGAGCTGCAGCAACTGCTGGCGGTGGGCTGGCGGGACGAGCCCGAGGCATGGTCCGAACGCGCCGAGGCGCTCGCGGTCCTCAACGACGACCGCGCCCACGCCATCGAGTTGCAGCAGCAGCAGCCGGTGCAGCTGCTCAGCGGCTCCGCGCCCATGCCCGTCTGGATCCGCAACGATCTGCCGTACCCGGCCGAGGTTACGATCATCGCGATCTCCGACGATCCGCGCCTCGTGATCCAGCAGCGCACGGTCGTGACCGCGCAGCCGGACAGCGTCACCAGGGCGAAGATCGACGTGAAGGCCCGCGTCGGATCCGGCGACGTCACGGTCCACTACTCGCTCGAATCCGCGGCCGGCACGCAGATCGGCCCGACCCGCGACGCCGAGGTCACGGTGCGCGCCAGCTGGGAGCGCGTGGGCCTGGGCGTGCTTGGTGCCATCATCGCGGTCCTCCTCAGCGTCGGCGGCGTGCGCCAGGTGCTGCGAGCGCATCGCCGCCGCGCACAGCGCGACCGGGGGTGACGACGAGGGTCAATCCCCCGATCGGGCGAGGCGCTGCGCGACGCGCTCCCTAGAATGAGGCGGTGCCATCCTCCCTGCGCGCTTCCGGCGCCCTTCTTCTCGCGAGCCTCGCGGCCGTGAGCCTCGCCGGTTGCGGATCCGCCGACGCCGCACCCCAGCAACTCGTGCGCGTGACGAACGACGACGAGTTCGCCGAGGCGGGTTCGCGCGTCGCAGACGGCGGCCTGATCCTGATCGAGGAGGGCACCTATCACGGCACCCTCCAGGTCTCGGCCGATGACGTCACGGTGCGCGGCGCCGATCGCAACGGCGTGGTCCTCGACGGCGAGCTCGAGACGTCGAGCGGCATCGTCGGCACGGGCGAGCGCTTCACCGTCGAGAACCTGACGGTGCGCAACTACCTGCAGAACGGCGTGCTCGTCACGGGGGTCACCGACGACAGTGGCGCGGGCGTCGCCCGCGGGCCGGACGGGTACCTCCCCGACGCCGCCCCGGATCCGGTGCCCGGCTACCTGGTGCAGTTCGTCACCGCCGAGAACAACGGTCTCTACGGCATCTACGCCTTCAACCGCACCGACGGTGTCATCCGCGACAACCTCGCGACCGGCGGCAGCGACTCGGGCATTTACGTCGGTCAGTGCGAGAGCTGCAACGCCCTCGTCGAGAACAACGTGATGCAGTGGAGCGCCGTCGGCCTCGAGCTCGCAAACGCCAGCGATGTGACGATCACCGGCAACCGCATCGTCGAGAACCGCATCGGCATCACGGTGCTGTCGAACTACCTCGAGGCGCACGGCCCGACGAAGAACACCGTCATCGCGGGCAACGTCATTGCGCACAACAACGCCGTGGAGACCCCCGAGCACGCCAACGGCGCCTTCGGAACGGGTATCGGCATTGCCGGCACGGTCGGCGCGGTCGTCACGGCGAACCGCATCGAGGGCAACGACAACGCGGGGGTCTCGATCGCGTCGTCCGAGGACTTCGCGCCCGCCGACACCGTGATCGAGAACAATGCGTGGGGCGACAACGGCCTCGACGTCGCGTTCGCGCCGTCACCGACCGCCGCGGGCGAGAACAATTGCCTGCTCGACGAGGGCCTCACGACCGATCCGGCGGACATGACCTGCGACCCCGGGCCCGGATCCTACGCGCAGCCCGTGGCCCCCGTGGGCGTGAGCTTCGCGAAGGTGCCGCTGCCGCCCGAGCGACCGGGCCTCGAGAACGTCGACGAGACGCCGCGCACGCTCCCCGGGACGATCGAGCGACCGGATCCGGTGTCGTTCGATATCCCCGACGCCGACCTGCTCGAGGCGTCCTCGTGAGGCGCGCGATCGGATCCGCGCTCGCGCTCACGGCCGCGTGCGCGCTGCTCGCAGGGTGCGCGGGAGGGCTGAGCGAAGAGGGCGAGGCGCTCACGCCCGAGCAGGCGGAGCAGCTCGCGAACGCGCGCTTCCAGCTCTCGACTCTCGACGCGTTCGTCGTCGAGGTCTCGGTCGGCGACACCGATGACGTCGAGCACCTCGCGGCGCGCATCACGGTGGACCCGACCGATCACGTCGCGTGGGGCACCCTGTCGCGCGGGCCCGAGAAGCTGGCCGTCGACACCGACATCATCATGTCGCCCGCGCTGTACGCGACGGGGGGCGAGGGCGCCTGGCAGGCGCAGGAGTGGTCGGGGGAGGCCGCGACGCTGCCGATCGTCTTCTCCCTCTCGACCGACCGTCCCGAGAACGCCTCGTTGCTCCGGCAGTCCGACGCGCGCTTCCTCGGAACCGAGGACGACCTCGACGTCTTCCGGCTGCCGAGCGAGGCGGGCGACGGATCCGCGATGAGCCGCCTCTGGCTCGACGGCAACCGCATCTCGCGGCTCGACACCACGACGGGCGCGCTGTCGATCGAGATCGATCGCGACACCGATCCGGCCCCACGCCCCGACGCGGTCGACGAGCTGACGCAATGACGGCGCGGCCCCCCGGGACGTCCCGAGGGCCGCGCGCGGATTCTCAGTAGTTGCTGTAGAAGCCGGCGCTCACGATGCAGGTGTCGCCGAGCGCCTCGGTCGTGATGACGGTGACCCGGCCCACGGCGAAGCCGTCCTGGCCCGTGACGATGACCTCGTGATGCTCGAGAACGTCGTCGTCCTCGCGCGAGCTCTTGTCGCTCGAGCGCGTCTTGTACGCCTCGACCTTGATGAACTTCGCGTCGTCGCGGTCGGCCTTCTTCAGCTCGTCCCAGCTCTCGTTCGAGTACTCGATTGCGTCGTCGAACGAGCCCTTGCTGCTGAACATGAAGGCGCTGTACGCGTAGTCGAAGTCGTCGAGCTTTCCGTCCGAGCACACGGCGCCCTCCGGGACCAGGTCGGCGTCGTTCTCCTGAACCGCCTTCACGAAGTCATCGGTCAGGTCGTCGCCCGATGCGGCACCGCAACCCGTGAGGGCCGCGATGCTCAGGAGTGCGACGGAACCAACGCCGAGAATGCGCTTCATAGAAATCTCTCCCCTGCGGGAACGTGCGAAGCAGGCGCAGCCCCCGGATGTGTCTTGTGGCGCGCGAAGATGCGCGAGCCGACGCAAAGATATAACGCGCACTTCGGCCCCGTCAATTGCGTATTCAGCCCGATAGAATGGCTGAAATGGAGAGCCCCGAGGAGGCGCCGAAGCCCCGAATCGGCAGGCGCGACGTCTTTACCGCGGTGGGAGCGGCCGCCCTGGGCGGAGCGGCCGGATGGGCCCTCCGGGGTGACGGATCCGGTGCCACGTCGCAAATGACCCCCTCGCCGACCCCTTCCTCGACGGGCGTTGCGGGAATCACGCATCCCGCCGTTCCGCAGCGGCACGCGCGCCTCACGGTGCTGTCGATCGCCGGATCCGCCGAGCAGGTGCGAGATGCAGCGCGCGCGATCGCGGCCGCGGATCCGGCGCAGCCCGCCGACGCGGGCGATGTGACCGTCACGGTCGGTTTCGCGCCGCACATCGCCGCGAAGCTGTGGCCGGGGCGCGCCTCCGGGTCCGTCCTGCCGGGGTTCTCGAGCGACGCCGCCGAGCTCGTCTCGGGCGGCGAGCTCGCCGTGCAGGTGTGCGCCGAGACGGCTCCCGGTTCGCGAGGCGCCAGCGCCGCGGTGCTGGCCGGCGTCGACGCCGAGGTCGTCTGGCACGCGGACGGCTACCGCGACGCGCCGACGCCCGAGGGCACGGCCCGCACGAACATGGGATTCATCGACGGCATCATCAACCCCCGCACGGCCGAGGAGCGCGAGGCGGGGGTCTTCACCGCCGACGGCGACACCTATGCGGTCTTCCGGCGCATCTGGATCGCGCGAAGCTTCTTCGACGGATCCGTCGAAGACCAGGAGCGGGCGATCGGGCGCTCGCGCGACACGGGTGCGCCGCTGTCGGGCGGATCCACGATGGACGAGATCGACCTCTTCGCCAAGACGCCCGCGGGTCGCACGCTCGTCCCCGCGGCCGCGCACGCGCGCCGCGCGCACCCCGCGAACATCGGCCGCCCGCTCATGCTGCGCCGCAGCTACAGCATCGACGCGGCGGAGGGCGCCGGGCTGCTGTTCGCGGCCTTCATGAACGATCCGCAGACGTTCGAGGCGACGCAGCGCCGACTCGACGAGATGGACGATCTCATCCGGCACACGACGACCGACGCCTCGGGCGTCTTCTTCGTGCCGGCGAGCCTCGGCTAGGGGCTAGGTCCGCAGGTCCTCGATCATGGCCGTGAGCTCGGCGGCCATGTCGACCGACGGATCCAGCAGGAACTGGGTCTGCAGGCCGTCGGCCGCGGCGACGACGACCGCCGCGGCGCGCTCCGGATCCAGCTCCGCGCGGAGGGATCCGTCGGCCTGCCCGGCACGGATCCGCGCGGCGAGCGTCTCGCGGAGGTGGGCGTAGCGCTCGACGAAGAACCCGTGCGCGGGGTGCTCGGGGTCCGCCGCCTCGATCGAGAGGTGGGCGAACAGGTGCACGAGCCCCGGCACCTCGGCGTTGTGGGCGACGATGCGCACGAGGTCGTCGAGGATGTCGCCCGACGCGACGGAGGTGTCGACCTCGTCGCGCTTGACGAGCACGGCGGTGAAGAGCTCGTCCTTGCTGCCGAAGTAGTGCAGCAGCCCCGCCTGGCTGAGCCCCACGGCCTCGGCGATCTCGCGCACCGACGCACCGCGGTAGCCGTTGCGCGCGATGACCTCGAGCGCGACGGCGAGGATCTCCTCGCGCTTCGCGATTCCCTTTGCGTACGCACCCCGTCCGGCCATCCCTCGATCATACAAACCGAGCGATGCTTGTATTTCAAAACCGAGCGACGTATGGTTTTCCAAACAGACCCTTCGACGCGATGGAGCCTCAATGCCCGACATCTCCGACCTCACCCTCGAAGAGAAGGCCGCCCTGACGAGCGGCCTCGACTTCTGGCGCCTCAAGGCGATCGAACGCCTCGGCATCCCCAGCATCATGGTCACCGATGGACCGCACGGCCTGCGCAAGCAGGCGGGCGAGAGCGACCACCTGGGCCTCAACGCAGCCGTGCCCGCGACCTGCTTCCCGCCCGCCGTCGGCCTCGGCGCGAGCTGGGACCCGTCGCTCGCCGCCCGCGTCGGCGCCGCGATCGGCCGCGAGGCTGCGATCGAAGACGTCGCCGTCGTGCTCGGCCCGGGCGTGAACATCAAGCGAAGCGTGCTCTGCGGCCGCAACTTCGAGTACTTCTCGGAGGACCCGATCCACGCGTCGGACATGGGATCCGGCGTCGTGCGCGGCATCCAGTCGCAGGGCGTCGGCACGTCGCTGAAGCACTTCGCCGCCAACAACCAGGAGACCGACCGCATGCGCGTGTCGAGCGACGTGGATCCGCGGCCGCTGCGCGAGATCTACCTGCGCGCGTTCCAGGGCGTCGTCGAGGACACCCAGCCGTGGACGGTCATGTGCTCGTACAACCGCGTCAACGGCGTCTACGCGTCGGAGGATCCGTTCCTCCTCACCGAGGTGCTGCGCGACGAGTGGGGCTTCGAGGGCCTCGTCGTCAGCGACTGGGGCGCCTCGAACGTGCGCACCGAGGGCATCAAGGCCGGCATGGATCTCGAGATGCCGTCGTCGAACGGGCTCAGCGACCGCCAGCTCGTCGCCGCCGTCAAGGCCGGCGAACTCGACGAGGCAGACCTCGACCGCGCCGCCGAGCGCGTGCTGAACCTCATCCGCCGCGCGAACGAGCGTGCGGCCGTGTCGGAGCAGCTCGACGTCGACGCCCACCACGCGCTGGCGCGCGAGGCCGCGGGGCGCTCGATCGTGCTCCTGAAGAACGAGGGCGGAGTCCTCCCGCTTCGCCCGGCGCAGAAGGTCGCGGTCATCGGCGAGTTCGCGGAGAAGCCGCGCTACCAGGGCGGTGGTTCGAGCCACATCACGCCCACGCGCGTCGACGTCGCGCTCGACGCTATCCGCGACGTCGCGGGCGACGTCGCCTACGCGCCCGGCTACGTGCTGCCCGAGCCGCCCGAGGGCATCGGCATGACGATCGTCAAGACGCCGAAGCCCGCAGCGGAGGTGCTCGAGCGCCTGCGCGACGAGGCCGTGGCCGTCGCGAAGGACGCCGAAGTGGCCCTCGTCTTCGTCGGCCTGCCCGACGAGGACGAGTCGGAGGGCTTCGACCGCGAGCACATCGACCTGCCCGCCGAGCACCTCGCGCTCGTCGACGCCGTCGCGGCCGCAAACCCGAACACCGTCGTGGTCCTCTCCAACGGCGGCGTCGTGGCGCTGCCCTTCGCCGATCGCGTGCCCGCGATCGTCGAGAGCTGGCTCCTCGGCCAGGCCGGCGGATCCGGCATCGCCGACGTGCTCTACGGAGCCGTGAACCCCTCGGGCCGCCTCGCGGAATCGTTCCCGTACCGCCTCGAGGACACCCCCGCGTTCACCTCGTTCCCCGGCGAGGGCCAGCACGTGCGCTACGGCGAGGGCATCTACGTCGGCTACCGCTGGTACGACGCGCGCAAGATGGACGTCGCGTTCCCGTTCGGTCACGGCCTCAGCTACACGAGCTTCGCCTACGGCGACGTGTCGGCGCGCTGGACGGACGAGGGCATCGCGATCTCGGTCGACGTCACCAACACCGGATCCGTGGCCGGCCGCGAGGTCGTGCAGGCCTATGTCTCGGTCCCGGGCTCGTCGGTCGATCGCGCCCCCCGCGAGCTCAAGGCGTTCGCGAGCGTCGAGATCCAGCCGGGTGACACCGTGACGGTCGACCTGTTCGCCCGCCGCCGCGACCTGCGCTACTGGGAGGAGCGCGTGGAGAAGTGGGTCCTCGAGGGCGGCGGCTACGTCGTCGAGGTCGGATCCTCCAGCCGCGATCTGCACGGATCCGCGACCGTCGCCGTCGCGGGCGATGAGCTCGTCATCCCCGTGACGCGCGATGCATCGGTCGGCGACGCCTTCGCGCACCCCATCGCGGGGCCGATCGCGCGCGCCGAGATCACGGCGAGCCCGTTCGGGTCGATCATGATGACCGACGGCGAGCTGAACCCGATGGGCAAGGACATGCCCCTCAGCCGCCTCGTGAGCTTCGGCGTCCCCGCCGAGCTCGTCACGCGGATCCTGGAGGCCGGCAAGTAAGAGGCCCTACGGATCAGCGCCCCACCCACGCCCTGCGGGCGGGGCGCTGCCCATTCCCGCCGGAAGTGGGACACGGCGCGGAGCGCGCCGCCCCGGCTACGCCGCCGTGACGAGGGACTCGTAGCGGACGGGGTGGGCGAGAGGCTCGCCCCGCGCGATGCGGTCGAGCTCGGAGATCTGCTGGTCGATCATGCGGTCGACCTCGGTGCCGACGGATCCGGCAATGTGCGGCGTGAGGAACGCATGGGGGTGGTCGTAGAGCGGGTGATCCGCGGGAAGCGCCCACGGCACCGTCACGTCGAGCAGCGCGTACAGGTCACCGCGCAGCACGCGGGCCGTCAGGGCGTCCTGGTCGATCACGTCCCCGCGGGAGGTGTTGATCAGGGCGGATCCGGCGGGCATCGCCTCAATGAGCTCCGCCGAGATCAGCCCGCGCGTCGACGGCAGCGACGGCGCGTGCACCGTGACGACGTCGCTCGTCGCGCAGAGCTCCTCGAGCGTCATGGCGCGGGCGCCGAGAGCCGCGATGTCCTCCTCCGACAGGGTCGGGTCGTAGAGCACGACCTCGAGGTCGAACGGCCGCAGCAGCTCGACGACGCGGCGTCCGATCCGCGACGCTCCGACGATGCCGACGCGGCGGCCGTAGCTGCCGACGACGCCGAGTTCCGCCTGGTCGATGAGCTCGCGCCGCTCCCGGTACTCGCGCGCGATCTGCACCACGCGCTTGTTCGCCATGAGAATCGACGCGAGCGTGAACTCGGCGACCGGCACGGCGTTCGCATCGACGGCAGAGCTGACCTCGATCCCGCGCTCCCAGACCTTCGGGGTGAACTGCTCCTTGACGGATCCGGCGATGTGCAGGATCCATTTCAGATTCGGCGCGGCATCGAGCACGGCCGCGTCGATGCGCGGCGTGCGCCAGCCGGTCACGAGCACGTCGGCCGCGGCGAGCGCGGCCCGCGCCTCGTCGGTGTCGAAGCTGTCGACGGTCGCGAGCAGCTCGCCGTGGGCGGCGAGTTCGCGGGCGAGGTGGGCTTCGGATGCGGGCGTGAAGGCACCGGATCCGACGGCGCTCACCACACGGGGCAGGGTGGACATGAGGGGTCCTTACGAGGAGACGGGGCGCAGGGCGGGGCGCAGCGAATAGCGCGACCCTGCCCAGACGACGTAGAGGCAAGCGGCGGCCGTGAGGCCGATGCCGAGCGCGGGTGCCTGGGTGATGACGGCCGCCTGCACGCCGATGACGACGAAGGAGGCGATCGTGAACGGCCACCTGCGCACCGCGATGAGCAGCGATACACGCAGCACGTCGCGCAAGGGTGCCCGCGGATCCTCCGTGACGGCGACGAGGCCGACCACACCCGTCGCGACCGCGAGCAGGGCGACGGTCACGAGCAGCGGGGCGACGACGGCACCGGCCCCCGTCGGCACGAGCACGAACACGTCGACGGCCGCGACCACGACGATCGCGACGACGAGCGACGACAGCGCGAGCGACGCCTTCCAGTGCCGGGCGAGCTGACGGAAGAAGGTGCGCAGCACGGAGGGCTCGCCGTCGGCGTGCTCGCGGAACGTTCCGAAGGTGGCCGCGATGCCCATCCCGGCCGGCACCGCCGCGACGGCGAGCGCCGGCCACGACAGCGACGGATCCGTCGTCACGAGCAGCACCAGGAAGGGCAGGGAGACGAGGGCGAGCGAGACGTTGATGCCGAGCGCGAGGTGCACGACGCCGAAGAGCGTCGAGTACACGCTGTGCGGGATGCGCTTCACGATCAGCCCTTCATGCCGCTCGTCGCGATGCCCTCGACGAAGAAGCGCTGGCCGAGCAGGAAGATCACGGCGATCGGCACCACCGAGATCACGAGGCCCGCGAAGAGCACGCCGTAGTCGGTGTCGTAGAGGCTCGAGACGAAGTTCTTCAGACCGAGCTGCATCGTCCACAGGCTGGGGTCACGCAGGTAGATGAGGGGACCGAGGTAGTCGTTCCACGTGTTGACGAAGGTCAGTAGCGAGAGGCTCGCGATCGCGGGCACCGACAGCGGCAGCATGATGCGCCACCAGATGCCGTACTCCGTGAGGCCGTCGAGGCGCGCGGCCTCAGAGAGGTCCTCGGGCACGGTCTCGTAGAACTGCTTCATGAGGAAGACGCCGAAGGCACCGAATGCCTGCAGGAGGATGATCGACCAGAGCGTGTTCGCGACGCCCGCGTTCGACAGCAGGATGAACTGCGGGATCATGTACGACTGCCACGGCACCGCGATCGTCGCGACGTAGAGCAGGAAGAGCGCGTTGCGGCCGGGGAAGGTGATCCGCGAGAAACCGTAGGCGGCGAAGGATCCCGTGAGAACCTGCAACGCCGTGACCGTCACCGAGAGGATGAGGGTGTTGCGGATCCAGGTGAGGATGTCGCTCCTGGTCCAGATCTCGACGTAGTTCTCCCAGACGAAGATCTCCGGGATCCACCGCACCGGCACCGAGAACACCGAGTTGGCGTCCTTGAGCGAGCTCATGACCATCCAGAAGAAGGGCGTGAGCATCGCCGCGGCGGCGACGATGAGGACGACGTAGAGGACGGTGCGGCCGACCGCGCGACTACCGGATCCGGCGGGGCGCGGGCGGGAGCCCGACTCGACCGAGAGGCGCGCGCGCTTCGGTTCGGGGGTGACGAGGGCCATCGTTTCACTCATCGTGCACTCTTCCTCTGGTTCCACAGGAACTGCACGATCGTGACGATGATGCAGAGCAGGAACAGCACCACGGACGCAGCCGAGGCGTATCCGAAATTGTTCTCCTCGAAGCCCTTGCGGTAGATGAACTGGCTGATCACCATGGTCGACTGGCCCGGACCGCCGTTCGTGAGCACGAGGATCAGGTCGAAGATCTTGAACGAGTTGATCGTCAGCATCACCGTGACGAAGAACATCGTCGGGCGCAGGCTCGGCAGGGTGACGTTCCAGAAACGCTCGAACACGTTCGCGCCGTCCATGCGCGCGGCCTCGTGCAGTTCGCGAGGAACGGTCTGCAGCGCCGCCAGGAACAGCACCATGTAGTAGCCCATGTCGCGCCACGTGCTGATGATGACGACCGCGGGCATCGACCAGTTCGCCGAGGTGAGCCATCCAGGCGGATTCGAGATGCCGATGAACCGGAGCATCTCGTTGATGGGGCCGTAATCGGGGCTGAACAGCAGGTTCCACACGAGCGCGATCGCGACGATCGACGTGATGTAGGGGAAGAACGCGGCGGTTCGGAAGAAGGCGACGCCGCGCAGCTTGTTGTTCAGCAGGAGCGCAAGCCCGAGCGAGACGACGATCGTCAGCGGGATGTGCATCACTGAGTAGTACAGCGTGTTGACGAACGACGTTCGGAAGCTTCCGTCGTTCACGAGCCGCACGAAGTTGTCGAAGCCGACGAACTGGCTCGATCCGAAGATGTTCCAGTTCGTGAGCGACATGTAGAACAGCACGATCACGGGCACGAGCGTGAGCGTGGCGAAGCCGAGGAAGTTCGGCAGGATGAAGCTCCACCCGAGCAGGGTGTTGCGCATCCTCAGGCGGGATCGCCGGCGCCTGGCGCGCTGCGGCGTCGCGGTGGTGGTCATGGTGCTCCTCGAAGGGGGCCCGGGCCCTCTCGCGAGGGCCCGGGAAGGGATTGTCAGCCGACCTCGGTCGCCACGCGGCCTTCGGCCTCGGCGATCGCGTCGTCGACGGACGCCGACTCGGAGAGGATCGCCGAGTGCATGTCGTTGAGGATGTTCTGGACCGCCGCCGTCTTGTTCGAGGCGGGGTTCTCGGGGCGCGTCTCGTGCGTCTGCACGGCGAACGTCGACAGCTCGTCCTGGGGCGCGCCCTCGGAGCCGAAGTAGGCATCGATGACCGGATCGGTCAGCAGGGCCGGCGTGATGCCGATCTCGGCGAGGGCCGTCGCGGCCTCCTCGCTCGCGGCGAAGGCGAGGAACTCCTTCGCGGCCTCGACCTTGTCGTCGTTGATGTTCGCGTTGATGCCGAAGCCGGTCGGGTCGCCGAACGTCACGGGCACCGCGTCGGTGCCCGTCGTCGACTCGTCGAGCTGCGGAGCGGGCGCGATTCCCCACTCGAAGTCGTCGGCGTCGCCCGAGGCCTGCTGCGAGATGAGGGTCGCGACGAACCACGTGCCCATGGGCATCATGGCGGCCTTCTGCTTGCCGAACTCGCCCTGGTAGGTGAGCTGGTTCGCGGTGACGGTGTTGAACGACTCCTGCGCGCCGTCCTCCTGCAGCTTCAGCACGCGCTCGTAGAACGGCTTCATGTAGTCGTACTCGCCGGCGAGGACGTCGGCGCCGTTCTGGGCGTTCGCGAAGCCCTGCAGGGTCGACTGCCAGCCGTGCTCGTAGGTGCCCTTCGCGCCGTCGAGCTTCGAGGTGAGCTCCTCGGCCGCGGCGTCGTAGTCCTCCCACGTCCAGGATCCGTCGGGAGCCTCGACGCCCGCCTGCTCGAAGAGGTCCTTGTTGTAGAAGAGAACCCACGAGTCCTGGCGATAGGGGGTCGCGTAGGCGGTGCCGTCGACCTTGTAGGAGTCGGCGCCACCGATGCCCTCGGGAAGCTCGACATCGGACACGTCGAGCAGCTGGCCGCCCTCCTGGAACGTGGTGAGGAACTTGACCTCCTTCTGGGTGATGATGTCCGGCCCCTTGCCCGCGGCGAGGTCGGTCGTCAGAAGGGTGTTGTACTCGGCGGGGTCATAGTCCTTGACCTCGACGGTGACGTTCGGGTTCTTCTCGTGGAACGCGTCCGCGAGAAGCTGGAACTCGGGCGTCGTCGCGACGCTCCACGCCGAGAGGGTGAGGGTCAGGGATCCGTCCTCGGCGACGCCGTCGCCTTCGGATCCGCCGCCCGAACAGCCGGCGAGGGCGAGGGCGCCGATCGTGAGACCGGCGGTGACGGTGATGATGCGCTTCATGGTGCTGCTCCTTCGCTGCAGGGAATTGCTCTAGGGGAGGGGAACGTGTGTGGTGTGGCCGTCGGGCCAGGTCACGACGGCGGTGGCGGCGTCGATCGCGAGGTGCGCGTCTTGCGGCGTGCCCGTCGTGAGCACGAGTTCGACGGCCAGCCAGCCGGTGTCGAGGGGCTCCTCGAGCACTGGGACGGCGGTGGCGGATCCGAGCGGGCTCGCGTCTTCGCGGCGTTCGATGCGCGCATCGGCCGTGCGACCGAGGGGGCGGATCCGACTGGTCACGCCCGCGGCGGTCGCGGCGGATCCCGTCGCGGCGGTCTCGGCGCCGGCGACCGGCCACCCGCCCCAGCGGATCCGGAGGCCGCCTGCCGCGTCTTCGACGCGCACCAGGCGGATCTCGTGCGTGCCGCGCGAGATCGTGACGGCCGTGATGCGCCCGAGGACCTCCGCGTCGCCCGAGAGGCCGGATCCGTGACGGACCTGATCCCGGGCGAAGTCGATCGTGTGGGCGCGCCAGGTCGAGACGCCGACGGCGGCGCCGTCCTCGACGCGGGTGTCGACGAGCTCCATGGCGGCGCGGTGCGTGGCGCGGCCCGCGGCATCGACGAGCGCGATCGACTGCTCGAGCGGCTCGCGCCAGCCGCGCTCGTCGAGCAGGGGGCTCGTGGCGGTCGAGTAGGCCAGGCGAGCGTAGAGCGGCGAGTCGGCGACGAGCGACCCGGCATGCGCATGATCGGTGCCGTGGTTGGCGATGCGCACGATGCCGTCGCCCGCGCTCACCGCCCACCCGGGGGCCGCGATCGCGCGCACGAAGTCGCCGCGCTCGGCGGGCAGGGGCTCCGCAGGCGCCGCCCACACGGGGTGGTCGGCGGGGAGCGCGAGGCCGACGAGGCCCTTCGAGGCCCAGTAGGGCGAACCCGGGCCCGAGTAGGACTGGGCCAGCTGGCGCCACTCCTCGTGCCAGCCCATCGTCAGAACACCGTCGCGAATCGCGTCGCGGTCGTCGAAGTGACGCACGATCTTCTCGGCGGCGTGGCGCAGGACGCCGGCCGAGACGGACGGCACCTCGGCGAAGACGCCCGCCCAGAACGGGGCGGCGGCCGCGAAGCGGTAGATGAGGCTGCGCCCCTGGACGAGCGGTGATCCGTCGGCGCCGACGAGGTGGATCGCGTCCTGCAGATAGCGGTCGAGCGCGGCGACATCGCGCTGGTAGCGGTCACCCGCGAGCTCGGCGGCGCCCGCCATGCGGGCCCACAGCACGGGGTAGAGGTGCAGCGCCCAGCCCACATAGTGGTCGTAGCTGCGTTCGTCGCCGTCGCTCATCCAGCCGTCTTCGCGGGCGAAGCTGTCGTGCAGGGCGAGGTCGGCCGCGACGTCGTCCGGCGACCACGGGCCGCCGACCGAACGCAGGAACGTTTGCACGACGAGGCGGAACCACAGCCAGTTCGTGCGGGGATAGGTGTCGTCGCCTACGGCGGGGGAGAGGTAGTCGATGACGCGGCTCTTCGTCGTCTCGTCGAGGCGATCCCAGATCCAGGGGCGGGTCAGGTCGAGGATCAGGGCGAGCGAGGCCGCCTCGACCTTCGCCTGCGCGTGCTCGTCGAGCCGCACCCAGCGGTCCGGAGCCTGCGGATCCACGCCCGTGCGGATGCCGTCGGAGAAGAACTCGATGAGGTGATCGACGCCTTCGCCGCGCTCGCCCGCGATACGGAAGCCCGCGAGCAGGAAGGTGCGGGCAAAGCCCTCGAGCCCGTCGACGTCATGGCCGTAGCCGCCCTCGGCGCCGGGAGGCGTGATGCGACCGCGGCCCTCCGAGGCGTGCGCCATCGCGCCGTCGAGCAGGCGATCGGCGAAGGCCGCCCACTCGGCGCGGGTCCAGCTGGCGGTGTCGGATGCCACGAGATTCTCCTTCGAATGCGGGGTCTTCCAGGAGCGTATCAATCAGATTCGTTCGGTGAAACTCTTTTCTGATTCGTTATGAGCGTTTATGATCGCTTTCATGGCTCGCCCTCTCACACACGCACTCGCCACGCTCGCGGGCGTCAGCGACGACGCCCTGCCCGCCGAACTCGCCGCCCGCACCTCCGGCGGGCTCCCCGTCGGATCGCTCCAAGCGGCGGATCCGGTCACGCTCGCGGCCCTCGGGGCCCGCGCCGAGGCCGAACTCGACACCCCCTGGCCTCAGCCGCTCGCGCGCGACGCCGCCCGCTACCACCTCGACGGCGACCGGATCTCCTGGGAGCATCCGGCCTTCGCCCGGCAGCACCGGCTCACGCGCGTCGCCGTACTCGCCGCCGCGACGGGAGAAGAGCGCTGGATCGACGAGACCCTCAACGGCGCGATCGCGCTGTGCGAGCAGTCGTCGTGGTGTTGGCCCGCGCACGACGACACCCTGAGCCGCCACGGATCCGTGCTCGCCACCGTCACGGATCCCTTCGTGGACCTCGGCGCCGGCGAGGCCGTCGCACAGCTCGCCTGGCTGGACGCGATCGCGGGCCCGCTCGTCGAGGAACGCTATCCCGGCTTCCGTGCGCGCCTCGCGCACGAGGCCCGCACGCGGGTGCTGGATCCCTTCGTCGCCCGCCGGGACTGGCGCTGGATCGGCGAACCGGGCCACGTCAACAACTGGAACCCGTGGATCCACGGCAACGTCATCGCCGCGGCCCTGCAATTCCTGGAAGCCGACGAGCGCGCCCGCGTCGTCTCGCTCGCTGTCGAGGGGCTCGACCACTACGTCGCGGCACTGCCCGACGACGGCGCGATCGATGAGGGCTACGCGTACTGGTGGAACGGCGCATGCCGCCTCGTCGAGGCCCTCGATCTCCTCGCGCACGCGACGGGGCTCGATGCGACGGCGTCGCTCGAGAACGTGCGCGAGACCCTGAACTTCCCACACCGCATGCACCTGGGGGGCGAGTGGTTCATCAACGTCTCGGACGCGCAGGCGCGCCAGACGGATCCGCAACCCTGGCACGCGCTCTACCGCGCGGCCGTGCGCATCGGCGAGCGCGACGCCGCCGATTTCGCGGCCCTGCACCGGGACCCCACCCGCCCCGCCGTCGCGGAGACCGATGGGCTGGGCCGCGTGGTGCGCGGGATCGCGGACGCGTCGTGGCTGGCCGCGGGGCCGGGTGCGGATCCGCTGCCCGCCCGCGTCTGGCTGCCGTCGACGCAGATGCTCGTCGTGCGCGACAACGGGCTCACGGTCGCGACGAAGGGCGGGCACAACGCCGAGAGCCACAATCACAACGATGTCGGCTCGTTCATCGTCGCGTCGGGCGGCGTGCCCGTCATCGTCGACGCCGGGCGTCCGACCTACGACGCCCGCACCTTCAGCGATGCCCGATACGAGCTGTGGATGATGCAGAGCGAGTGGCACAACGTGCCGTTCGTGGGCGGGCGCGGTCAGGCGCCGGGCGCCTCGTACGCCGCCCGTTCCGTGTCGGTCGCGGGCGGCTCGATCACGATGGACCTCGCGGGCGCCTACGACGTCCCTGGGCTCTCCTCGTGGACTCGCACGGTCGCCCACGACGGAGCCGTCACGATCTCGGACGCGTGGTCGCTCGAGGACGGCCCGGCGGAGGTCCGGTTGCTGCTCGCCGGGTCCGTGACGCTCGAGGACGGATCCTGCGCCGTCGAGCCGATCGACGGCGCGCCGCCGATCGTGATCGAATGGGATCCGGCGCCCGCGCGACTCGTCGAGCGGCCGCTCGAGGATCCGATGCTCACCCGCTCGTGGGGCGAGCGGCTCACCCGCCTGGACATCGACGTGACCGGGCTCTCCTCCCTCACCGTGCGCGTCGCCGCCCCGTCGAAGGATCGCTCATGACCGAACCCAACGCCCCGCTCGCGGCCTCGCGCCGCGACCTGATCCTCGATCTGCTCGCCCGCACCGGATCCGTGCGCGTGAAGCAGCTGCAGGACGAGTTCGGCGTCGCACCCGTGACGCTGCGCCGCGATCTGCAGCAGCTCGAGGAGGAGGGTCTGCTCGTGCGGGTGCACGGCGGCGCCGTTCCGCCCGCGGGCGGCATGGCTCCTCGCGCGCTACCCGCGACCGCGACGATCGGCGTGCTCGTGCCGTCGCTCGACTTCTACTGGCCGCAGGTCGTGCGCTCGCTCGAGGAGGCGGCGCGCGAGAAGGGCATGTCGATCCTTCTGCGAGGCACCTCGTACGAGCTGCAGGACGAGCGCCCCGCCCTCAGGCGCATGCTCGAACAGCAGGACCTCGCGGGGCTCGTCGTCGCGCCCAACACCGACACCGGCTTCGCACCCGATGTCATCGACTGGCTGACGGGCAGCGGCGTGCCGTTCGTGCTGGTCGAACGCGACGCCGTGCGGCGCCCGACGGGGGAGCCCGTCGAATCGGTCACGACCGATCACGCGCTCGGGGCCGTGCTCGCCGCGCGTCACCTCGCCCAGCTCGGCCACCGCAAGGTCGGTCTACTCATCTCGCGCAACTCGCCCACCTCGCGCAAGATCATCGCGGGCTGGACCAGTGCATGCCGCGAGCTGGGGCTCACCCCCGCGGAGCACGTCGAGCGGGTGCTGCCCGATCGCAACGACCCAGGGTTCTCGCGGACCGTCGACGGCGTGCTCGACGCGGTGCTCACGGCCGGTGTCACGGCCCTGCTGGTGCACTCGGACCGCGAGGCGATGGCGATCGTCGATCTTGCGCTCGCCAAGGGTCTCACGGTGCCCGGAGACCTCTCCGTCATCGCGTACGACGACGAGTTCGCCGAGCTGTTCACGCCGGCGCTGACGGGCGTCGCCCCGCCCCGCGCGGCGATCGGCCGCGCGGCGCTCGATCTTCTGCTCGCCCGCATCGCGGACCCGTCACGCCCCGCCCACCGTGTGACGCTGAGCCCGGCCCTGAACGTCCGCGCCTCGACGGCCGCGCCGGCGGGATGAGGCGGGCCGGCTCCGGCCGGGAAGAATCGCGATCTCATGATCGTTTCTGATTGATACGTTAAAAATGTTCCTTGACGATCGTTTTGCTCCGACGCTTGACTGAGTCGCGCAACGTCCGGTTGCCGCGCCCACCGTCGGGCGCTCAGGCTGAGCGGCAGTGGTGCCGCTTTCCACACGGAGAGATGCGACATGACATCGATCAGACGATCAGACGCGCACGCCCCTGCGGTGCGCATGCGACACATCGGCGCCCTCGGGGCCGCGACAGCCCTCGTGCTCACGGGATGCGTTCTGCCGACTGCGGCGAGCGCCGCCCCCGACGACCCGGTGAGCGTGACGATCACCGGAGCGGACGTGGCCGCCGCCGCACAGAACCGAAACGGTCTCACCTTCAAGGGCTTCGGCGTCCTCTCGGCCAACTCGACGAGCTCGCTCTTGATGGACTACAAGGCCGAGCACCCCGAGAAGTACTGGGAGCTCCTCGAGACGCTCTTCGGCGGATCCCACCCGATCATGAACACCGTCAAGATCGAGATGGGCAACGACCGCAACACGTCGACGGGGCCCAATGCCGCGACGATGCGCACCCGCGACGATTATCCCAACGTCCAGCGCGAGCCGGGATTCCAGCTCGCCGCCGATGCGCAGCTGGTGGCCGAGGGGGACATCCACCTCAGCATCCTTCGCTGGTCGACTCCGACGTGGGTTGCCGATAAGAGCGACGAGTACATCTGGTTCAAGAACACGGCGCTGGCCGCATACCGCGAGTACGGGATCATGGTCGACTCGATCAATCCCGACTACAACGAGACTCACGACCCGAACGAGGGCGTGTTCATCGACTTCTCGCAGAAGCTCGCCGAGGACGAGAACGGGTACGAGAGCGCGGCGGCCGACGATCCCAACAACGGCTTCGCGTCTGCCGAGGAGCGCGAGTTGTTCCACGCGATCCGCACCATCGCGGGCGACACCGTGGGGACCCCGCCGACGGACTTCGGCGATCAGCTGACGAACCCCGACGACTCCACGCTTCGCGACGCCGTCGACATCGTGGGCTTCCACTACAGCAGCGCTGACGACGCGAAGGGGAACCTCACCCGGGCCGCCGAGGAGCTCGACATGGAGGTCTGGAACTCCGAGGGGCAGGCGACCTTCTCGAACTCCGCCGATCGCCCCCACAACGACAACGACAACGGGGCCGGCGGATCCGGAACCGGGCTCGGCGGAGTGGGCGGACCGCTCGAGATGGGCAACTGGATCACGACGGGCTTCGACGCCGCCCGTCGAACGATGACGATCTACCAGCCCGCAATCGGATCCTTCTACGACGGCTTCCAGTACTCCTCGAAGGAGCTCGTGAGCGCCCGCGACCCGTGGTCGGGCTGGCTGTACTACGACGCCGGGCTCGCCGTGCTGCAGCACTTCACCCAGTTCGCGGACCTCGGGTGGGAGAACCCCACGGGTGACGCCGACGCCAACAGGGTCTGGCGCGCGATTCCGCAGGCATCCAAGAGCGAACTCGGGCGCGGCAACCCGCCGAGCGGCGCCGGCGCGGGAGGCGCGTCGTACACGACGCTCGCCGCCCCGGACGCCTCCGACTTCTCCACCGTGATCATCAACGACAGCTCCTACCCGCGCACCTACGAGATCGCCGCCGAGGATCTGAGCCTCGGGACCGATGCGACATTGGAGGTCTGGGAGACCCGAGCCGCCGATGACGGCCAAGCCTACGACGCGAACTACCTCTCGCCGGTCGCAGAGCTCCAGCCGGACACGGCGGGCGTCTACACGATCGAGGTCGCGCCGTGGTCGGCCGTGACCGCCACGACGCTGGATCTCGCGGAGGCCTCCGGCGACGGAGGGCTCCAGCCGCGCGACGGCGCCGGCAACCGTCTGCCGCACGCCCCCGAGTACACCGCGGATGACGGCGGCCGCGACGTACTCGACACCGACGCGAGCGGAAAGACCAACGGCGTCACGGACGACGACGTGATCTACGCGGACGATTTCGACTACGACGAGGAGGGCCCGATCCGCCGCTACGACCCGGAGACGGGCGAGCTCACCGAATCCGACGAGAGCTACCTCGACTCGCGCGGCGCCAAGGCGAAGCCCGAGGGCACGCCGGGTGCCGGCCCCGAGCGCGAGGGCGCAACGCCCCGATACACCAACGACACCAACGGGGCGTTCGAATCGGTGGCGACGGACGATCCCGAGCATGGCCGCGTGCTGCGCCAGCAGATCGGGACGGGGATGGCCGGATCCGCCTGGAACGGCGGCGATCCCAAGACCACGATCGGCGACTACCGATGGGCGAACTACACCGCGTCCGTCGACGTCCTGTTCGAGCCGGGAAGCGGACGCTACGCCTCGATCGGCGCGCGCGAGCAGGGCGGCACCGCCAACGGCCAGAACGTCTCGGCCGCGGAACTCCGCGTCGATCCCGCCGGTGCCTGGACGCTGATGCGCTACGGCACTCCGGTCGCCAGCGGCAACGCCGCCGACACGCCGGAGACGGCGTTCCGGACCGGCGACGACGTGTGGAACACCCTCGCGGTCCGCGTCGCCGGCGACACCTACACGGCCTTCATCAACGGGGCGCAGGTGGCGGAGTACGTGGACCCCGAGCCGCAGGCGACCGGGCGCGTTCAACTGGGGTCCGCGTTCACATTCACCCAGTTCGACAACCTCTCGGTGACACCCATTGATGGCTTCACCCCGTACTACAGCGACGTCATCGACGGCATGCATCAGACGAGCTGGGACGACTCGTCCTCCGACATCGTCGCCTTCGACGACAACTGGCGCCACGAGAACGGCCAGGGCATGTTCGAGTGGCAGCGCACGCGGTCGATCAGCACCGCCGCGGGCGCGACGATGAGCTACACCTTCACCGGAACCGGACTCGACATCATCGGAAGCAACAGCGGCGACGCGCGGCTCGACGTGACGGTCGACGGGAAGCCCGTCGTACGGGACGCGGACACCATGAAGGCCGGCACCGAACGCACGGCCTTCCGCCTACGCGGCCTCAGCAACGCTGAGCACACGGTCACCGTCGCGACCGCCGACGGGGCGACGCTGAACGTCGACGCCATCGGCGTCGTGAAGCTCGCCTCGGATCCCTCGCACGTCGACGCATCCGGCATCGAGGCGGCGCTCGCACGCGCCGAGGACGTGGACCTCGACGACTACGCCGACGAGAAGCGCGAGCTCCTCGAGAGCGTGACGGCCGACGCGCGGGCCGCGCTGCAGGATCCGGTGGCGTACGGACTCGATGCCGAGGGCGCCTCGGCCCTCGCGGATCGCATCGACCGCGCTATCGAGCAGCTGGTCGACGTCGAGCGGATCGGTCTCGCCGGCGCCGTGGGCGTCGAGCGGGGACTGCCCGCGACCGTCCTCGTCTCCGGAACGGAGTACCCGGTGACATGGGACGAGGCCTCCCTCGACGCTCCCCGCGTGCCCTACGAGACTCTGAACGTGCGCGGAATGATCGACGAACAGACCGCCGTCGAGGCGCAGTACGAGGTCGTCCCCGACGGCATCCGCTACTACATCGACTCCGGCGCGGGAGAGGCCTCGCCGCAGTACGACGCCGTGCGATCGTCCTACCCGAGCCTCCTCAACGACGTTGCCGACCGCGCAAGCGGCGCGAGCGACGCCTGGGGTCATCTCGCCGACGGCGTCACCGTGAAGGGCGGCACCGACATCGACGACAAGTACTCGACGGGCCTCTGGCAGGCGGGAACGGACCTCGGCTACCGGCTGCCCCTCGACGCGGGCACGTACACGCTGACGTCCGGATTCGCCGAGTGGTGGGGAGTGACCCGGCCGATGATCCAGTCGGTATCGGTGGACGGTGAGGAACTCGCATCGGGCGAGATCGACCTCTCGGGCTCCCATGCCCGAGCATCGGGCGAGCTGACGTTCACCCTCGAGGCGCCCGCCACGGTCGATTACCTCGTGACGAGCCGGGGCGCCGGTACATCGGATCCCGTGATCTCGTGGCTCGCCGTGGCCTCGCCGGAGCCGGACGATACCCTCGCGCTCGAGCCGTCGATCACCACGCGGACGCTGGGCAAGAGCCTCGCTCTCGTCACAACGGTGCGCAACGGCGGCGATGCCTACGCCGACATCACGGTCGACACTCCCTATGGAAGCCGGACGTTCACGCACGTGAAGCCGGGCAAGAGCGTCTCCGCGCAGTTCAACTCACATGCCGCGGAGATTCCGGCGGGTGAGGTCGAGATCACGGGCGTCGGGGAGGACGGCACGGAGTACTCGGAGTCCGTCGCATACGACGCCGTCGGCTGACGGCACGGGGGCGCGTCGATGGCGCGCCCCCGGCCTCGGCGAGTCGGGGCTTTACGCCCGCCGCACCGCGACGCCGCGCGGTGCGAGGGTCGTCGCCCCGTAAAGATAGTCGCCCTCCGGCAGGTCGACGAACGAATCCGTGCGGTTGATGTAGAACTCGAAACGCCCGCCCTCACCCTCGCGCGTCACCAGCTCGACCTTGCCGCGCAGGGCAGCCGGCAGCTCCGACTCCACGCCCGCGCCCTCGAGCAGCGCCGGCAGCAGGTGCGTGAGCCCCGCGACGCCGAGGCGCGTCGACACGTACGCCGCGGATCCTGATCCGACCGGGCGGCGCGTGACGGCGGCGCCCAGCTCCTCCTCGTTCTCGTAGCTCAGCAGCACCTCGACGTCGTCGGAGGCGATGTCGATCGGCTCGCTCCAGAGGGATCCGGTGGTGCCGTTCGAAAGGGCGACCGTCTCGTCCTCCCAGAGCGGACGGAACTCCTCCACCCGGATGCCGAGCATCTCGCGGAATGCGCCGGGGTAGCCGCCGAGCCAGATGTGGTCGTTCTCGTCGGCGATCCCCGAGAAGTAGGTCGTCACGAGGTGCCCGCCGCCCTCGACGAAGGCCGTGAGCTTGTCGCGGAGCGACGCGGGAACCGCGTAGAGCACGGGCGCGATCACGAGCCTGTAGCCGTCGAGGTCCATCGCGGACGGCACGACATCGACGCGGATGCCGAGTTCCGTCAGCGCCGTGAACCATTCGAGCGCCTCTCGGCGATAGTTGAGCTTCTCGCTCGGGTGCGAGTCGAGCTCCGCGCCTCGCCACGCCTCCCAGTCGAAGACGATCGCGACCTCGGCCCGCGCGCGATCGGATCCGACGACGGCGCCGAGGCTCTGCAGGATCCCCCCGAGCTTCACGACATCGCGATAGACGCGGGTGTCCTCGCCGCCGTGCGGAATCATCGACGAGTGGAACTTCTCGGCACCGGCCGCCGACTGCCGCCACTGGAAATAGCAGACCGCATCGGCACCGTGCGCGACGTGCGTGAGCGAATCGCGGATCAGCTCGCCGGGGCGCTTCGGGCGGTTGATGGGCTGCCAGTTGACGGCGCTCGTCGAGTGCTCCATGAGGAACCACGGACGGTGCCGCGCGAATCCGCTCGTGAGCGACGCGGAGAAGGCGAGCTCGTCGCGTCCCTCGACGACGTAGTGGTCGTTCGAGACGAAGTCGATCTCGCGCGCCATCTTGTCGTAGTCGAGGTGACGCGTCTCCCCGACGACCATGAAGTTGGTCGTGACGGGGATATCGGGCGTGATGCGATTCAGAACGTCGCGCTCCGCCGTCAGGTGATCGATCAGCGCGTCCGACGAGAAGCGCAGGAAGTCGAGCTGCTGCGTCGGGTTGGGGAAGCTCGCGGCGAGACGCGGCGGCAGGATCTCGTCGAAGGATCCGTACCGCTGCGACCAGAACGCCGTGCCCCACGCGAAGTTGAGGCCGTCGATCGTCTCGTAGCGCTCGATGAGCCACGCCCGGAACGCGTTCGCGGCGTCGTCCGAATAGTCGTAGGCGTTGTGGCAGCCGAGCTCGTTGTTGACGTGCCAGGCGACGATGCCGGGGTGGGATCCGTAGCGCTCGGCGAGCTTGGTCACGAGCGCCAGCGCGTGCTCACGGAAGACGGGGGAGGTGGGGCGCCAGTGCTGGCGCGCCCCCTGCGAGAGCACATTGCCCTCGGCCGTGACGGGCAGCACCTCGGGGTGCGCGGTCGTCAGCCAGGGCGGCGGCGAGGCGGTCGCGGTCGCGAGGTCGACCCCGATGCCGTTCGCGTGCATCAGGTCGATGACCTCGTCGAGCCACTCGAAGTTCCACGTGTCGGGACCGGGCTGCAGCTTCGCCCACGAGAAGATCGCGACCGAGACGACGTCGACGCCGGCCTGCTTCATGAGGCGTACGTCTTCGTCCCACACTTCCCTCGGCCACTGGTCGGGGTTGTAATCGGCACCGAACGAGATGCGAGGGGTCGTTCCCTCGGGGGTACGGAGCCAACGGTGGTTCTGCATGGGGTCCCTTTCCACACTGATGGGTCGCCGGCGAATGCGGGTCGCGCACGCGCGACATCCGCATTCTCCGGCGACCCTGGGGCTTGGTTCCTACTTAATCGCACCCGTGATGCCCTGCGCAAAAGCGCGCTGCAGCACGAGGAACACGATGATGGTCGGCAACGATGTCAGGAGCACCGCGAGCATGAGCACTCCGTAGTCGGTGACGTAGCCGGCGGTGAGGTTGGCGATGAGCATCGGCATCGTCTGCACGGCGTTGTCGAGGAGGATCACGCGCGGCCACAGGAAGTTGTTCCACGAGGTCATGAACGTGATCACCGCGGCCGCCGCGAACGTCGATTTCATCGTGGGCGCATAGATGCGGATGAAGATCGACAGTTCGCGCAGACCGTCGATGCGCGCGGCCTCGATGATCTCGTGCGGGAACGAGCGCGAGGCCTGCCGGAACAGCAGGATCAGGAGGGGCGTCGAGATCGCCGGGATGATGACCGCGAAGAGCGAGTTCACCATGCCCACGTCGGCGAAAAGGCGGAACAGCGGGATCATCACGGCGGCGAAGGGGATCATCATCGCGAGCATGATGATCGCCATGACGATGTCCTTCCCGCGCGAGTGGTACACCTCGAAGCCGTAGCCCGCAACGGAGCACACGGCCAGAGCGAGCACCGTCGTGCCGACCGCGATGAGCGCCGAGCTCAGCATCGCGGCGCCCACGTCCTGCGCGCCGAAGAGAGACCTGAAGTTCTCGACCAGGTGCGTCCCGGGCAGCAGTCTGGACGCCAGAACGTCCTTGGTCGTGTTCGTCGCCGACACGACCATGAAGAACAGCGGGAAGATCGAGAACAGGGCGAAGAGCGAGAGGAACGCATAACCCGGCACGCGGCGCCAGCTGAAGCGCCCCCTCTTCCTCGTCGAGGACGTTGCACTAGTCACGCTTGTCACCCACCTTCATCTGAATGAACGCGAGCACGGCGACCATGATGAGGATCACGTACGATATCGCGGCGCCGTAGCCGACGTTGGGGTTCTTGAGGAACGACAGCTCGTAGAGGTAGTGCGACATCGACATCGACTGGTACGCCGGGCCGCCGTTGGTCAGCGACCACGACTCGTCGAAGAGCTGCAGGGTGCCGTTGATCGACATGATCGCGGTCAGCACGATCATCGGTCTCAGCTGCGGCACGGTGACGAACCAGAAGGTCTTGAGCGAGCTGGCGCCGTCGACGCGGGCGGCCTCGAGCGTCGAGTAGTCGACGTTCTGCAGTGCCGCGAGGAAGAAGATCATGTTGTAGCCGGTCCATCGCCACAGCAGGCCGATGATGATGACGAGGCGGGCGGTCCAGCCGCCGCCGAGCCAGTTGACAGGCTGATCCATGAGCCCGAGCGCCATGAAGGTGTCGTTGACGAAGCCGTCGGTGGCGAAGAGCGTGCGGAACACGAGCGAATACGACACGAGCGACACGGCGCAGGGCAGGAAGATCACGGTGCGCCAGAACGCCTTGAACTTCAGCTTGGGATCGTTCAGCAGGTTCGCGAGGATCATCGCGAGCACCAGCATGATCGGGACCTGGATGATCAGGTAGAAGAACGTGTTGAAGACCGTGAGCTTGAAGATCTCATCGCCCATCATCCGCTCGAAGTTCAGCCAGAACGGATCCGCCCAGGTGAGCCGCGAACCGCGCCCGGTCTGGAAGGAGAGGAAGAGCGCCTGAATCATCGGCACGAAGCTCATCAGGGTGATGAGCGCCGCGGCCGGGATCAGGAAGGTCCAGCCCGTGAGATTCCAACGCCTCTGCGTGTGGAGCCAGGGCCGCTTGCGGCCCTGATAGGGGTTGCGCGGGGATCCGCGGAGTCGGCGCTTGCCGCCGGTGACGATCGCTTCAGTGGCCACGTTGCGCACTCGCTTTCGGGAGGAGGGAGGAGAACGTGCGGGGCCGAGCGGATCCGAGAACCCGCGCAGCCCCGCGTGCTCTGCTAGCCCATGGCGAATTCGACGCTCTTCTGCGCCTCGTCGAGCGCCGCGTCGATGTCCTCGCCGCCCATCACGTTGGTGATCGCCGTGCTGACGGCGTCGCGGCCCTCGTAGTAGTACGCGCCGGTGTTGTTGCTCGGGACCTGCTTGCCGTACTCGACGACCTGCTGGAAGACCGGCTGGCCGCCGAAGAACTCACTCGGCTCGGCGTACACGTCGCTGTCCGCGGCGGGGATCCAGTTCGCGACCGCGCCCGCCTTCGGCAGGATGGTGTCGTAGAACTCGGTGGATCCCGCGAAAGTCGAGTTGAGGAAGTCGGCGGCGAGCTCGGCGTTGCCCGACGAGCTGAGTGCCCACGACGAACCACCGTTCGCGGAGTAGTTCGTCGCGCCCGGGACGTCGTCGAGCTTGGGCAGGTTCGTGATGCCCCACTTGCCCGACTGGTCGGCGGCGCCCTGGATCGAACCGATGATCCAGATGCCGTTGATCGTGCCGGCCACGTTCTCGTTCACGAGCGTGCCGATGTACTCGTCCCACGAGTTCACCTCGGTGAGGATGCCCTCATCGACGAGCTGCTGATACACCTCGATGACGTCGCGGAGGGCATCGCTGTCGGCGATCGTCGGGTTGCCCTCCTCGTCGAAGAGGCTCTCACCCGCCGACTGCAACAGCATGACCGGGATGTCCGCCTCGCCCGCGATACCCGAGAGCAGCGGCTTTCCGGTCTTGTCGAGGACCGTCTTGGCGTTCTCGATCCACTCGCTCCACGTGATGTCGGTGAAGTCGTCGAGCGTGAGGCCCGCCTCCTCGATCACATCGGTGCGCAGGGCCGTCACGGCGGTTCCGTTGTCGAAGGGAACGCCGTAGTTGACGCCGTCGAGCGTGGAGTAGGCCGTCACGCTCTCGGGGAACTGGCTGAAATCGACGTCGGAGCCGGAGTAGTCGGTGAACAGATCGGGGTAGTTGAGGAGGTTCTTCTGGAATGCGTTGTTCTGCATCAGGAAGAAATCCGGCAGTTCGTCGGTCTGCTGCGCCTGGGCGATCGTCGTCAGCTTCGCCTGCAGGTCTTCCCAAGGCGTCTCGATGATCTCCAGCTCGAAGTCGGGGTGGTCCTTCTGGTAGATCTTCTCGGCTTCCTCAAGGGAGTAGATGTTGAATGCGGGATCCCATGCCCAGACGGTGAGCTTGTTGTCGTCTCCGGATCCGCCACCGCCGTTGCCGTCGTCGCCGCCCGAGCAGCCCGCCAACGCGAGCGCCGGAACGACCGCCAATCCCACTACGGCCGCGAACCTGGTCATGTTCTTCTTCATGGGACGTGCCTTTCCGAGAATTCCGATCGCGGGCAGACCGCTGATCGCGGCGGCGTCCTTGCCGCGCTGGTCCGACAATGTCGCAGCGCGCGGGTCGCCACAAGACCCTGTTACGCAATCGTGACGGCGCTCGCGGGGGCGCCCCGAGACGTAACAACGAGGGGGCAGGGAATACCCGCGCCGTACCATGGGTTAGAGCACTCAGACACACGCCCAAGGGAGGCTCTTCAGTGCGAGACGTCATCATCATCGGATCCGGCCCGGCAGCCTGGACCGCCGCGATCTACACAGCGCGCGCGAACCTCAAGCCCGTCGTCGTCGCGAGCCAGGTCGAGGTCGGCGGCGAGCTGATGAACACGACCGAGGTCGAGAACTTCCCCGGCTTCCCCGAGGGCGTCATGGGTCCCGACCTGATGGCCAAGATGCAGCAGCAGGCCGAGAAGTTCGACACCGAGGTCGTCTACGACGACGCGACCGAACTCGACCTGTCGGGTGAGGTCAAGAAGGTCACGCTCGGCTCGGGCGACGTGCTCGAGGCGCGCAGCATCATCTTCGCGACCGGATCGGCGTATCGCAAGCTCGGTATCGCCCGCGAGGACGAGCTCTCCGGGCACGGCATCTCCTGGTGCGCCACCTGCGACGGGTTCTTCTTCCGCGAGAAGGAGATCGTCGTCGTCGGCGGCGGCGACTCGGCGATGGAGGAGGCCAACTTCCTGACGAAGTTCGCCTCGAAGGTGCACCTCGTTCACCGCCGCGACGAGTTCCGCGCGTCGAAGATCATGCAGCAGCGCGTGTTCGACAACGACAAGATCCAGGTGCACTGGAACAGCGAGATCGTCGAGCTCCAGGGCGCGAGCGGCCTCACGGGTGTCGTGCTGGGCGACACCGTGACGGGCGAGAAGCAGGAACTCGCCATCGATGGCCTGTTCATCGCGATCGGCAACGACCCGCGCACCCACCTCGTTCACGACAAGCTCGACCTCACCGAGGAGGGCACGATCGCCGTCCAGGGTCGTTCGTCGCGTACCTCGGTTCCCGGTGTCTTCGCCGCGGGCGACGTGGTCGACCCGACCTACCGTCAGGCCATCACGGCCGCCGCCAGCGGCACCGTCGCGGCGCTCGACGCCGAGCACTACCTCACGGCCCTCGACGACGTCGAGCCGGCCCTCGCAGCAGCCTAAATAAGGAGAACATCATGGCAGCTCAGGTCACCACCTCCGCCACGTTCGAAGAGGACGTCCTCAAGGCCGACGGCCCCGTGCTCGTCGATTTCTGGGCCGAATGGTGCGGCCCGTGCCGCATGGTCGCCCCGGTTCTCGACCAGATTCAGGCCGAGAACGCCGACAAGATCAAGATCGTCAAGCTCAACGTCGACGAGAACCCCGATCTCGCGATGAAGTACCAGATCACGTCGATCCCGGCGATGAAGGTCTTCTCGGGCGGCGAGGTCGCGACGACCATCATCGGCGCCAAGCCGAAGCAGGCCCTCGAGCAGGATCTCGCCGAGTTCCTCGCGTAAGCCTCCTCAGCAGACGCGCCCGCCCCACACGGGGCGGGCGCGTCTGCATTCACAGCCCTTCTCAGTACCAGATCGACAGGTGCGGGGAGCGATCGGTTCGCAGCGCGTCGGACAGCTCCCGGATCTTTGCGCGATCACCCCGCACACGTCCGGCGGCGACAAGCTCTTCGAGACGAACGGCCCCGAGATACGCGGCCGACAGCGCTCCGATGTCCATCGTCACGTCGACGTGCTCGCCATCGCTCATCTGCGCCGTCTGAAGACCCTGACCGCCCAGCTGCATCAGCGTCCACTCGCCGCCGGCGAGTCCCAGCGGATCCGTGACCCTCAAGCGCACGCCGACCGGCCCGGCGAGCGGCCTGCGTGCGAGCGCCTCCGGCACATCGAGGATGCGGAGCCAGCCGTGATCGCGCACCGTCTGAGTGATCGCCCGGCGATCCGCCACAAGCCAGGGCAACGGCTCGTCCAACGGCTGAAGGTCCGCGGTGACCGTGCCGACGAGGTCGTAGCTCAGCGCGAAGCGCCACAGTGCCGCACGTGCGTCGTCCGTCGCCGTGACCAGGTGAGCGATGCTCAGCACACGGGCCGAGCGGTCCGGCCCGTCGCCTATCGTGAACGCCATCGAGCCCACGAGCCGGCCCTCGGCGTCGATCGCACGCACGCCACGGATGTCACGCGGCTTCTCCACTTCGGGAACGAGGCCGGCGATCTGCTGCCAGCGCCGATCCCAGCCCGCGATGTCGCCGAGGCGGTCCCCGCGAGTGCTCTCGTGCAGCTCGGCGAGATCCTGCGCAAGCTGCTCGCGATCGACGAACAGAACGCGTGCGGCGGGCTCGTACGCGCCCCAGCCCGCGCGCCGGCTGTCGATCGAGTACCGCTGAATGGGCGCTGCGGGCATGAAGCCGTACCGGCCATAGATCGTTGCCTCCGTCACCGTGAGGCCCGCAATGGCGAAGCCCGCACGCTTCGCTGCGCGCAGCTCTCCCTCGAGCATGTTCCGCGCGATGCCACGGCGACGATGGGTGGCGGCGACCGTCACGCTGGTGATCGCCCACATCGGAATCAGCCCGGCAGGGACGGTCAGCGGCGTCTCCCACGACATCACCGTGGCGACCGGCAACGGTTGCAGGGCGGTGGCGTCGTAGACCCCCACGGCACGGCATCTGTCAAGGAGCGCCCGCTCGCTCTCGAGCGTCTCGTCGGTCGGCTCCGGACCGAGGAAGCCTCGATGTTTTCCACGCAGATAGTCGGCGAGATCATCCTCACGAATCGCGCGATAACTCAGACCTCGGGCCGCGAGCTTCTCCTGCGCTATCCGGTCGACGGGCACGTTCTGTGCGGTGTTCTGACTCACCCTTTCGAGCGTACGCGGTCGCTTACTCGCTCGGACGCGGCGGCTCAGATCTCGCGGACGACCGAGTCCCAACGGCGATGCGTATTCTCCGAACCCAACATATTGGCAACTGTCGATTCGAGTTCCGGATACTGCGAGGCGATGATGCGGAGCAACCGTTGATTGCGAGCGTGCGTAGGCCGCAGCCCTCCGTCGGCGACGATGTGCTCGGCGCGGAGCGTGAACACGACGAGTTCGTCGATCGTCGGCAGTTCCTCCATGAAGTCCCACGGATCCTCGCCCGCGCGCAACCGTTCGATCTGAAGCGACTTCAGTTCGTCGGCGGCCTCGGCGCGCAACACCTCGACGCTGGCGCGCCGGGGGAGGAGGGGATCAGGGTTCGTCACTCCTCCAGGCTACGCGCTGTTACTGCTCGTAGCCCGATTCCCCCAGCTCGCCCAGAATGCGGTTGAGGTCCTGAATCGTCGCGAAGCTGATCTTGATGGATCCCTGTCGCGCCGTCAGGTCGATCTTGACCTTCGTGTCGAGACGATCGCCGAGCTTTTCTGAGACCTCGTCGAGGTAGGCACGGCGCGCACCCTGCTTCGGCTTGGCTTGCTTCTTAGGCTTCTCGCCCGCTTCGAGGATCCGCTTGGCGGCAGCCTCGGTCGAACGCACCGAGAGCTCCTCGTTGACGACCTTGTCGGCCAGCTTCGCCATGGCCTCCGTGTCGCCGTCCAGCGAGAGAATGGCGCGGGCATGGCCCGCGGTGAGGACGCCGGCCGCAACGCGCTGCTGAACGGCCTCCGGGAGCCGCAGGAGGCGGATCGTGTTGGAGATCTGGGGCCGCGAACGGCCGATGCGATCGGCGAGCTGGTCCTGCGTGATGCCGAAATCGTTGATGAGCTGCTGGTAGGCGGACGCCTCTTCCAGCGCGTTCAGCTGCGCGCGGTGGATGTTCTCGAGGAGGGCGTCGCGCAGGAGGTCCTCGTCGGCCGTGTCGCGGACGATCGCGGGGATCGTCTCGAGGCCCGCCTCGCGCGATGCGCGCGTACGACGCTCACCCATGATGAGCTCGTAGGTGCCGTCCTTCTTGTCGCGCACCACGACGGGCTGCAGCACGCCGAACTCGCGGACCGAGTGGACGAGCTCGGCAAGGTCATCGGCATCGAAGAGCGTACGCGGCTGGCGCGGGTTCGGAACGATCTTGTTCGGGTCGACCTGGATCAGGTGGATCCCGGGCACCTCCGCGAGCTGCGGATCCTGTTTCGCGGGCTCCGCCGGATCCAGATCGATCGAGAGATCGATAGGCGCGCGGCGCGCGGCCGGCTTCTTCGCCGCCGGCTTACGCGCGGGCTCCTCCTCGGCCGGGGCCGCGGTGCGAGAGAAGAAGACGTCGGCCGGACGCTCTCGCGACTCCGTACCCGTTGGGATGAGTGCGCCGATTCCTCGGCCGAGCCCCGTGCGCTTCGCCATCACAACTGACCTTTCCTGCGCGGAGCACCGCGCTTGACGATTTCGACCGCAGCTTCCTTGTATGCGATCGCACCTGCGGATGTTTCATCGTACGAGATCACCGTCTGTCCGAAGCTCGGCGCCTCCGAGACACGAACGGATCGGGGGATGACCGTCTTCAGAACTTCCTTCGGGAAGTGCTGCCGAACCTCATCGGCGACCTGGTGAGACAGCCGCGTACGCGCGTCGAACATCGTGAGCAGAATCGTCGACACGCGCAGTCGCGGGTTGAGGTGCTTCTGAATCATCTTGACGTTGCCGAGCAGCTGGCTCAGTCCCTCGAGCGCGTAGTACTCGGCCTGGATCGGCAGGAAGACCTCGTCCGCCGCACTGAAGGCGTTGATCGTCAACAGGCCCAGCGACGGCGGGCAGTCGATGAAGACGAAGTCGAGGGGCTCGTCGAGGCCGTCGAGATATTCCTCGAGCGCCGTGTCCAGGCGCTTCTCGCGGGCAACCTGCGAGACGAGCTCGATCTCGGCGCCCGCGAGGTGAATCGTGCTCGGCACGCAGAAGAGGTTCTCGTTCTCCGGGCTCTGCTGCACGGCCTCCGCGATAGGCGTGTCGTTGATGAGGACGTCGTAGATGCTCGTCACATCGGACGTGTGGGGGACGCCCAGCGCGGTCGAGGCGTTGCCCTGTGGGTCGAGATCGATCACCATGACGCGGCCACCCAGGGCTGCAATCGCGGCGGCGATATTGACAGTGCTCGTCGTCTTGCCGACGCCACCCTTCTGGTTCGACACCGTGAGTACACGCGTCTTGCCCGTGAACTCAATCTCGACGTCATCAAGCTGACGACGACGCGTACTCAGGTCCTGCAGCTGCCGCATGATCGGGCTGTCGTCGAAGGCGGCGGCGATGCCGCTGGAGTGTTGGCTCACGCGCGTCCTCTCGGTTCCCAGGTCAACCCTTCAAGCCTAACCGTT
>Ga0164243_10000288_pt1 | contig 104271 bp, 101 predicted proteins | sample OricompcompostOP_FD_108781 | JGI IMG/M metagenome (GOLD analysis project Ga0164243, IMG submission 108781) | Organic Plus compost microbial communities from Emeryville, California, USA - Original compost - Organic plus compost (OP) | ecosystem: Engineered > Solid waste > Mixed feedstock >... | reverse complement strand
GAGACTCTCTCGCTTGTGGGGGAATCGGGCTGCGGCAAATCCACGACCGGTCGTTCCCTTCTGAGGCTTGTCGAGCCGAGCGCTGGACAAGTGCTGATGGACGGCACCGATATGGCTTCCCTGGACCGGAGCCGTTTGCGCAGCATGCGCAAGCGGATGCAGATGATCTTCCAGGACCCGGTTTCCAGTCTCAACGCCCGCATGACCGTTGGTGACGCCATTGCCGAACCGTTCATGGTTCATCGTATGGGCAGCCGCCGTGAAGCACGGGAAAAGACGGCGTGGCTGCTGGATCGCGTGGGCCTGCGGCCGGATATGGCAGCCCGATTCCCGCATGAATTTTCTGGTGGTCAGCGCCAGCGAATCTCCATTGCACGCGCATTGATGCTCGATCCTGCCCTCATCGTGGCGGATGAATCCGTGTCGGCGCTGGATGTTTCGGTCAAGGCGCAGGTCGTCAATCTTCTGCTGGATCTTCAGGAAAGTCTCGGTCTTTCCTATCTGTTCATCAGTCATGACATGGCGGTGGTGGAGCGGGTCAGCCATCGGGTGGCGGTGATGTATCTGGGTGAAATTGTCGAAATCGGGCCCCGTTCAGCGGTTTTTGGCAATCCGCAGCACCCCTATACTCGCCGCCTGTTATCTGCCGTTCCGGTTGCCGATCCTGCCCGCCGGTCCATGCGCCGCGGGCCTTCCAATGAAGAGATTAGAAGTCCAGTGCGTGCCTCAGATTATGTGCCGCCCGTGCGTCGTTACCGAGAGATCACCCCGCGACATGTTGTTATGGTTCATGAGTAGCGGCAGCAAGATGATGCCCAATGATACGAGTGAAGTTCGCATGTTAAGGCAGTAGGTACACCCTGATTCAATCACGATGGTCGTGGAACCCTCAGGCAGGGGCCGCTTCCCAGCGAGGTATCGGTGCGATCAATGATCGCTCGATCGGCGCACCATCCGTGCGCTAATTACCTTGTCAATGCTGGCTATGCTTCAAACAAAATATGAAACGCTCTAGAGAATCTAAGGCGCGGTCGGTGGTTCAATTCCGCTCAACTGCACGATTGTGGAATGGCGAGGGCGTGTTTCGTATCTCTTCAAGACCTTCGCCTTTGCTACGGCGGGCGGACGAGCATAGAACAATGAATAGGCTATACGGTCCGCTTGATCCTATCAATGAACGCGATGGACAAGGTGGTGCCTCAATGCTCATTCTCCCCCGTTACAAGCCCATTGCCTTGAGTTCCTGCAGCGGCGGGATCGTGTCGTACATATGTGGGTCGAGGCGGTCCCAGAGGATGCCGCAGGTCGGCTTATGGGGATTTCTGACCTCGATCGTGCGGGTCGGGGTGAAGATCACGTCGGCGACGGTGTCGTAGACCTCCGGCGTGAGGCGCTCGTCCAGCACCTGGCAGTCGTGCACGACGGCGGCCGACGGCGTATCGGTCGAGATGCGGCCGAGCTGGTAGAGCATGCCCCATTCCGCGTCGAAGAAGCCGTGTCCTTTGCCGAAGCGCACGCCCTCATGGTTGATCGCGCCGGTGCCGGTGACCATGTAATCGACCGGAGCCATCTTTGCGATATCCTTCAGCGTCACGGGCTGGCCGACGCGCTCCATACCGTCCAGCGTCGAGGCATAGAGGTACATGTCGGGCGGGATCCGGTCCGGATCGAGCAGCCAGAAACCGCGCTTGATCGAATAGGTGGTCATCAGAACCGTCTTGCCGTCGATGAGCGCCCGATGCCGCAACCGGTCGAGGCAGTTATCCGGGGTGATGAAGATTAGCTGGGCATTCTTGTAGAACTTCTGGTCCGTGAGCCGGGCGGCGGCCTGCTCCCCGCCCTCGAAATCCGCAATGAACGCGCCGAAGTCGTAATGAAAGCGGCTGTCGGGCACTGCCACCTTGCGCAGCTCGCTCCAGACCCGCTCTCTGACCGAGGCTTTATGATCGACGATTTCCATGGGAAAGGCTCCTTTGCTTTATTCGGCGGCCCGCATGCCGCGCCGGGCAAGCACCTGCCGTTCGATGACGGCGACGATTTGATAGAAGAGGACGGAGATGAGGACCGAGACTACCGCCACAGTCCAGATCATGCCGTAGTCGAGATAGCCGCGCGACTGGTTGAGCAGGTTGCCGAGGCCGGTGCCCGTCGCCAGCCATTCGGCGATCATGACGCCGAGCAGCGCGCGCGGCACGGCGAGCCGCGTGGCGGCGAAGAGATAGGGCAAAGAGGCCGGCACCGACACCAGTTTCAGCTGCATGAACGGGCTTGCACCATAGGCGCGAGGCACGTCGAGCGCTGCGCGGGGCACCAGCGAGAGACCCTGCGCCATCATCACGAAAGTCGGGAAGAACGTCACCGAAATCGTGATCCAGAGGACCACTGAGGGTCCACGGCCGAGGAGCAGCACCAGCAGTGGCGTCAGGGCCACGAGCGGCATCGTCTGCGTGACCAGCGCCACCGGCAGGAAGGCCCGGACGATTCCCGGTCGAACGACGGAGGCTATGGCGAGCGCAAAGGCAAACGCGATACCGAACGCCATGCCGGCCAGTGTCATCGGCAGGGTTTCGGCGAGTGCGGAGAGCAGCCGCATCTGCGAGGCGGCGGAGCCCGGCAGCAGGAAGAGGTATTCGAAAAGGCCGACCGGCGTCTTGGCGATCATCGCGGGCGTGCCCGCCAGCACCAGCAGCAACCACCAGAGTGCGATGGGAAGCAGGATCGAGCCGATGCCCAGAGCGGCGCCGAGCCACAACGACCATGTCCGCCGCGCCTGGCCGGGCGGGGTCGCAGGCACGGTTACCGCCTTCGTCGCGCCGGTGAAACGGAAGGCGACCAGCGAGAAGACGGCATAGGCAAGCCCGGCCGTCAGCGTCGCGGCAAGACCGATGCCCCAAAGCCGGTCAGGTTCTGCCCGGCCGAGCGAGCCGAGCAGATAAGCCCCCAGCCCAAACCGTCCGCCTCCGCCGAATTCCGCGAGGATCGAACCGAGCACCGCATTGGGGGCCGCAATGCGCAATCCCGACAGGATCGAGGGCAGGGCCGACCTCGCCTGCGCGAGCGCGAGGATCTTCCACCGGCCTCCGCCATAGGCGCGCACCACGTCAACCATACGCTCGTCGACTTGGGTGATGCCGGTGACGGTCGCCGTCATGGTAACGAAATAACAGCCGATCGCGGCAAGAACGATGCGCGGCGTCATGCCGGAAAAAGTCAACACGAGCAGCGGCGAAATCGCGATCGGCGGCAGCGCGAACAGCGCGATGTTGACGCCGCGCCCCAACCGGGCGGCGGCAGGGAACAGTGCGAAGATAGCGCCGGCGACAATGGCGAGCGCATTGCCGACAATAAAACCTAGCCCCGCACCCTCGAGCGTCGCCAAGATATGCGGCGGATAATCGGCACGGTCCGTCCACAACCGCATGACAACGTTCGTCGGCGCAGGCAATGCACCGCCCGCCACGAGCTGGAAGCGCCCGAGCAGTTCCCACGCGGCGAGCAAGATCAGCCAGTTGCGCGCAACTGCGAAATGGCTTTTGGTTGCCTCAATGGCCATCGAGCGCTCCGGCGATCTCGTCCTCGAGTCCGTGGAATTCAGCGCTGGTGAAAATATCCGGTCGGCGCGGGCGTTGGAGCGGGATATCGACGATCCGGCCGATCCGGCCAGGCTGGCTCTGCATGACAACTACGCGGTCGGCGAGGAACACGGCCTCGTCGATGCCGTGGGTGACGAGCAGTGTCGTCGCCCTGCTTTCCAGCCAGATGCGTTGCAGTTCGATATTCATCTGCCGGCGGAGGATCTGGTCGAGTGCTCCGAACGGCTCGTCGAGAAACAGGACCCTGGGATCGGTCACCAGCGACCGGGCGATGGCGACGCGCTGACGCATGCCACCCGAGAGTTCGCCGGGCAGCGCCTTTTCGAAGCCCGCAAGCCCCACAAGCCGGATCAGCCCGGCGATCTTTCCGGCCTTGTCGCTGCGTGGAATGCCGAGCACGTCGAGCGGCAGCGCGATATTGTCCTCGACCGTCCGCCAGGGCATCAGCGCCGCATCCTGGAAGGCGACTCCGGTAATGCCCGCGCGTGCCGCCTGCGACGGCATGAACCCTGCGACGGAAACCGCTCCGGCATCTGGCACATCGAGGCCGAGGGCGATCCGGAGCATGGTCGACTTGCCACAGCCCGACGGCCCGATCAACGCTGTGAACGATCCCGCCGGACAATCCAGCGAGACGCGGTCAAGCGCGTGGACGACGGCGCCGCGCCCCGCAAAGGAGCGCGACACGTTTTCGAGCCGAATGCCGGAGGCTTCGGTCATGCGATCTCCGCAAGCACCGACGTGTCGAAGTGTTCGCGCTTGGCGGCGATGCCAACCTCGGCCAGCGCCTTGATGTTGGCGTCGATGGCCTCGTCGGTCATCGAGAAGATGCCGGCGGGAGTCTCGATCAGCGGCTTTTGAGCGGTATTGAAATAGACTTCGTTCTCGATCGAGCGGCCGGTGCCCTTGAACCAGGTCTGGGCGAAGGTCGGCGGATAGGCGGCCGGGTTCTTGAGGTTTTCTTCCCAACCCTTTTTCGAGGCCTTGAGGAAGGCGATGATCTGCTTGCGCTTGGTTTTCAGCGCCTCTTCCGTCACGACGACCGTATCGTTGAAGATGGTGAAGCCGAAGTCGTAGAGCAGGAAGGACGTCGCTTCCTCGCCCGCCTGCTTGATGGTGAAGGGTACGTTGGTGGTGAAATCGAGCGACGCATCGATCTCGCCCTTGATCAGCGGGGTCGGATCATAGGCATAGGGGACGATGTTGATCTTCGACTTGTCGACGCCGGAAATCTTCAGCATCGCTTCGACGGAGATGACGTTGACCGGCGGCACGGCGAGCGTCTTGCCGATCAGGTCCTTGGGCTCCCGGATCGGATTCCTGGCGAGCGAGACGATGCCGATCGGGTTCTTCTGATATTGGGCGCCGATGATCTTGAAGGGCGCGCCCTGCTCGACGATCGCCTTGATCGTCGTATCCGGCGTCGTCAGCGTCAGGTCGGCCTTGCCGGCGACGATGGTGCTTTCCGGGATCACGTCCGGGCCGCCGGAGAGATAGGCGAGATCCAGCCCTTCGTCCTTGTAGTAACCCTTGTCGGCGGCGGTGAAGTAGCCGGCGAATTCGGCGTCGTTGATCCAGGAGGCCTGGAAGGTGAAAGGCGAGGCGGCGCTCGCGACACCGCGCATGGCCGGATAGGCCGCGGCGGCGCCCATAAGCCCGAGGAAACGGCGTCTGTCGATGGTGAGGTTCATGGCGATCTGTTCCCTTTTTATTGGTGTTGGAGGACGGTCATGCGATGCCCCGGATGCGGGCAAGCTCGCTGAGGGGCGGTATCTGCCGGATCTCCTGCGCGGTCAGGAGCTCCCATTTCATGCCGCGCGGGCGGCGGCCCGGTCGTTCGACGCGGATGAGCCGCGTGGGCGTGGCGATAAGGTCGACGGGGATGTCCGTCTCGTTCATCTGCAGGTGATCATCGACCACCTGCACGTCATGCACGATGGCGGCGACCGGCGTCGTGTCGAGTGCGAGCCCGAGATCGGTGAACATGCCCCATTCGAGGTCGAAGAAGCCGTGGCCCTTGCCGAAGCGCACGCCATCGACCGACACCGCGGAAGCGCCCGTCACCATCAGATCGAAGCGGCCGAGCCCGGCGATCTCCTCCAGCGTCACCGGCTTGGCGAAATGTTCGATGCCGTCGAGCCAGGCGGCATAGGGCTCGGCGCCTTCCGGCACGGCGTCGGATGCGAGGTAGAGAAAGCCGCGCTGGATGTTGTAGGTTGACGTCACCATCGGCACGCGCGCCGCAATCAGCCGGCGGCGCAGCTCGGTCATGGAATTGTCGGGCGTCACGAAGGCCAGCCTGCAGGCGCGGAATGCATCAAGCGCCTCGATCCGGTCGGTTGCTGCCTCCACGCCGTCGAAATCCGGGATGAAATCGGCGAAGTTCATGTGAAATCGCGTATCGGCGCGCGCCACACCCTTGAGGCGGTCCCATATGCGTTGGCGCGTGATGCGGGATTGCGACATGCGGCGGCCCGTAGTTTCATTGTTTCATAAGGATGAAACATCCGTTTCATCATTGCAAGAGGCATGCTAATCTTTTTTATGGGAGCCGAAGGAATCGAACGGTCACATGGCAACACGTCTGGTCTTGCGCATTCAGGAACGCTATTCGCGGCTGACGAGCGGCGAGCAGAAGCTCGCCCAGCTTATCCTCGACCGGCAGGACGACATCCTCACCCATTCGGCCACCGAGATTGCCGAAATGGCGGGCGTGTCGAAGGCCACCGCAGCGCGCTTCTTCCAGCATCTCGGCTATTCCGATTTCAACGAGGTGAAGCTGCAGGCGCGTGAAGAACGGAACCGCACCGAGCCCTACGAATATTCCGTCACCAATTCCGAACAGGTGGCGATGGGGCGCACCATCGGCGCGCATCTGGAACTGGAGCTGAGAAACCTCACCAAGACCTTCGAGGAATTGCGTTCCGATAAGATACGCGAGGCGGCCGAGTTGATCGCCGCGGCGCCGCGGGTCTGGGTTCTGGGTCTCGGGCCGGAGGAAGGTTTCGCCCGCTATGCGCGGCTGCTGTTCTCGCGGCTCCGCCACAGCGTGATGATCCTCGGCATCAATCAGGGCTCATGGGCGGAGGACCTGGCGATGACCGGGCCGAAGGACGTGTTGCTGCTGATCACGCTGCCGCCGCACCAGTCGGTGCTGAAGCCGATATTGAGCTATGCCCAGACCAGCCGGCTCAACGTCATCACCATCACCGACCGGACCTCGATGCTGGAGGCCCAGCGCTATTCCAGGGTCGTGCTGCCTTGCCACGTGGCGAGCTTCGCACTGGGACCATCGCACACCGCCATATCGAGCGCGATCCGGTTGTTGGCGCTCACCTATGCCGCGCAGGCCGGCAAGTCGGCGCAGCAGCGCGCCGAGATCGTCGCCAGCATCCACGAGGAACTTGGTGATGTGGAGTGAGATAAGTCTGCGGTTCGCATCCCATCAAGAGCATTCGAAAATTACATCGGGAGGAATCTCGCCGGCTCCGGCGTGCTCCCGGGTCGATTGCTGGCGCCGATCTGATACCGGCAATCTATGCTCCGAGAGCGTTGTTTTCGTACCTCATTGCGAGGTGATCACCGGCGGAGCCGTGCCATCCAGCGCGTAGGCGCCGACCTGCGCATATTTCCACCAATTGGCATCGTGAAGCGTATGGACGCGGAGATTACGCCAATATCGATCCAGCCCCAGTTCGGAACGGGTAGAGCTGGCGCCGCAGAAGGTGAACAGATCGGTCGCGATCTGAAGCGCGACATCTCCTCCGAAGGCCTTGGCTTTCGAGACGGCGACGGCAGCTTCCGCAACGCTGCCTGGGTCCAGAGTCTGCACCGCATCGTGCAATCTCTGTGCCGCGTGCGCCTGCAGCAGTTCCGCTGCATGTTGGCGCGCTTCCCACTGGCCAAGCGTTACAAGAAGATGGTTGTCGTCTGCCGGTCGCGTCCAACCGCGGGAAAGCGCCTCCGGAGGGACGCGGGTGCGGCCACGGATGAGGTCCTTGGCGGCCTCGAGGGCACCCCTTCCGATACCTATGTCGATCGCCGAATGGGTAAGCTGGAAGGTCGCAAGCAGCGGTGTGAAATGTGGCTGATCTTCGGGTTTTCGCAGCACATGGCTGGCGAGGACGACAACATCCTTGAAAAGAATGGTCTGGCTGGCGGTGCCGCGCTGGCCGAAATGCCTCCAGTCGTCGGTAAAATGAATGCCTTCCGTCTCACGGAGCACGATGGCGAACACGAAGTTGCCATCGTCGTCCTGGGCTGAGACACGGATCCAGTCGCCGTTGAAGGCGCCGGTCGTGTAAAGCTTCGTGCCGTCCAGAATGTAGTCCGATCCTTTTGACGTGAGGCGGGTCGAAGGCAATCCGCCGTCCTTCTGGCCGGCCTCGGCCTGGGCATTGCCGAAGGTATCGAATGCCAGAATCCGGCCGAAGAAAAACTCCCGCTGCTCAGGCGTGCCGAAGCTCCGGAGCGTCTCAATCGTGCCGAAATGACTCTGTGCCGTCTGGGCGAGGGCACCGTCTGCGGCCGCGACGATCTGAATCATCTCCGACAATTCCGGATAGGAAAGACCAGGGCCTCCTTGATCCGTCGGGATCGTGAGCGTCAGAAGCCCGGTACGCCCCCATGCCGCGTATTCGGAGCGCAGGGGCCGGCCGGACGTGTCCCGTTGCACCGCTCCCGGCAAGAGTGTTGCGGCGAAATCCCGGGCTATCCGGCGAAATGTATCTCGGGAGATTGTCTTCAAGGAAGAGTGTCCGGCGTCCATGATCATTCTGTCCAGTCCAGCGCCCAAGCCCGCGCATTGACCGGTGCGGGAATGAAGCCCTCGCGCAACAGAAAATCCGCCTGATGCTGAAGCGCAGTCAGGCGTTCTTCCGTCAGGTCGGGAAGCAGGTTTGCGGTCGTAAAGCTGCCGAACGCGCTTTCGGCGTCTTCCACCGACTGACCGGTCTCGCCGGACAGAATGTTCCAGAGCCTTTGCCGGTCCGCCCCGATGCTGAGGACGGACTTCCTGACCGCGGCGAGGACGGCCGTGACGGCTTCGGGATGTTCCGCGATGAAGGTTTCGTGGAAGGTCAGGGTGCGCGGCGTGCCATTGTTCACCCGGACGAGCGGATTTTTCTGGAGGTCGAGCCGTAGGATCGGACGCACCTTACCCGAGGTTATGGCCGCAGCGCCGGCGGCGCTTTTCAGCCAGACGGCGTCGACCTCACCGGCCTCCAGCGCGGCAAGCTCGTCATCGAAATGTTCCCCGCCCCGCTCGCCGGGCGCCGTCGTCCTGTGAGGGATTTCGACGAGGGTCACATCGGACAGTTTTGCTCCGACGGTGCCGAGTGCCTGGTCGATGCCGCGCAGGGCCGAAATCTTTGCCACGTCGAGACGGTGACCGGACGATATGGGAACCGCGAAGCGACCGGCGGCGAGGTCGGCGATGCTTCTTGCGGGCGAATCCGACCGTACGACGATAGCTTGGATCTCGTCGAGCCACGTGATGCCCAGAAGTCGTGTCCGCGCGCCATGGCTCTTCGCCCATATGGCGGGAATGTTGCCGCCCTCGCGGATGAGGTTGGAGATACCGTGCTCGAAATGGTGGCGGCGGAGGTCGGCGTCCTTCACGTCCTGCAGCGCACTGGGCTGGAAACCGGTGGCACGCAAGGCATCCTGCAGCAGGCCAAGTCCGGCTCCGACGCCCGTCGCGGTCGGAGCGGGGCAGCGCGTGTAGTAGATCTGAGTTCCACTGGTCATGTTGTGCTGCCTCTTACTGCTGGAGCCAGGTCGAGGCGAAGTCGCCCGAGATCCCCGCGGCGTCGATGATCGCATCGACAACACGCTTGTTCAGGAACGTGAACTGGAAGTCGGACAGGAGGTTCAGGTCCGGCAGATCGTTGATGACTTTGGTCTGGATATCCGTCCACAGTTGTTTGCGGCGCACAGTGTCCACCTCCACCGCCGCAGCTTCCAGGAGGGAATCGACCTCGGGATTCGAATAGTGCGCGCCGTTGGAGAACGGAACGCCCGGCTTGAAGTTCTTCGACCAGTAAAGCCTCTGCACGCCGACCGTCGGGTCGAACGTGTTGGTCATCGAATTGGTCGTGAATGCGAAGTCGCGATCGGTATAGACGCGCTTCACATAGCTTGCGAAGTCCTGGGTGCGAACCGTCACCTCGATGCCGACCTTCGCCAATGCCTGCTTGACGTAGTCGGCGGTGCGCTTGTCGCCTTCCGTCGCGGGGCGGAAATCGTGCGTGACACGGAAACGGACGCCATTCTTGTCCCGCGGATAGCCTGCGTCATCGAGCAGTGCTTCAGCCTTTGCCGGATTGAAGTCGTAGGTCGGCAATCCCGCGGCGCGGAAAGGGGCAAGGTCCGGACTGATCGGGCCTGTGACGATTTCGCCGAAGCCATACCAGACGACATCCCGCACGACTGTCTTGTCGATTGCATGGGCTACGGCCTGCCGCACGCGGATATCCTTGAAATACTCGTTGTCGAGATTGAATTCGATCCGTTTGACGCCGGCGTCGAAGATCGAACCGCGCGGATCGACGACGATATGTTCGAAGCCCTTGATCCGCTCGACATCGCTGAGCGACACTAGCGTGCCGGACGCGACGTCGATTTCCTTGGTCTCGATGGCGATGGCGCAGGCACCGGGATCGGATATGAAGCGGAAGATCAAGCGGTCGAGATAGGGCTTACCCGCATCCCAGTAATCGGGATTGCGCTCGAGGATCAGGTGGCTGCCATGCACAAGCTCGGCGAACCGGAAAGGACCGGTTCCGATCGGGGCGTTGTTGGCCGGGTTGGTGCCGGCGTCTGTTCCCGCATAGACATGCTTCGGCACGATGGGAGACTCGCTCGAGACGAGTGCATTCAGGAGATAAGGTGCAGGTCTGGATAGCCGCAGGACGAGCGTATGATCGTCCGGAGTTTCGGTCGCCTCGACATTCGCGAACGTCGCGCGACCGCGGGGGTGAATCTGCTTCAAAAGCTGGATCGAGAATGCAGCGTCTTCCGCAGTGAAGGGCTTTCCATCATGCCATTTGACGCCCTGGCGGAGATGGAAGGTATAGGTCAGACCGTCGCTACCGACTTCCCAGGCCGTCGCCAAGGCAGGCCTCGGCGTGAGGTCGAAGTCATAGCGAAGCAGTCCCTCCACCACCTTGGGACCGATGCTTCTGGACGCGTCCGGCGAGAACGGTACGAGCTGCGGGGGCTGGACGGCAAGCAGGAAGATCAACGTGCCGCCTGCCTGGGGGGAGGCGGCGGCCGTCTCCGCCGCGAGGGCGGCATGTCGATTGAAGACGGCCGGAGATAACGCAGTCGCCGCAAGCAGCAGGGACGTGCCTTTGATCAGGGCGCGGCGGGGCATGGAAGGCATGGGGATCTCCAAGGATTGTGCGGTGCCTTTCTCACATGGCGGATTTGAAGATGGCGCCGCGTGAGGTGGTAGATTTGCAGGCGTGGGAAACTCGTCATGTGCACCCGTCGATATGAGCCGACGGGTTGGTGTCTGGCGCTGGGCGATACATCGTCCGGCAGGCGATCGCTGCCGGATCGGCGGCCGACGTCCGTCGGCTCTATCAGGCGACTTCGCTCAACCGGCCGGCCTGGAAATCGACAAGCAGGATGGCGATCTCATAGCCGCGCCGTTGCAGCCAATGGGCCACGGTGCGGGCGCGCACGCCGAGAAGATCGTCGATCAGCACGAGGCGCGATCCGCGCACCGCGATCGTGCGATAGGCCACGCCGAGCAGCTGGCCGCCTTCGGACGACAGCGTGCCGTCGAGATGGTTCCTTTCGAACTCCTCCGGCGTCCTGACGTCCAGCAGATAGGTCGTGCGGTCCGGATCGGCGGCCCAGGCCCGGGCGGTTGCGACGTCGATTTCCGGGAAGCGATCGCCGCTGCTCAGCGACCGGATGTGCTGGCCGGCAAAATCGAGCGCGGCCTTGCTGGCTTCCCCATAGGTGCGGGTCTTGCCGGTTTCGAGGCCGAGGCCGGCTGCGGTCCAGCCCTTGGTGCCGTCATGGAGGTAGGATACCCGATTGGGAACTTTCGCATCGATCAGTGTCTGCGCTCCAAGGATGGCGCGCGGCAGGCCCGCGCAGGAGACGACGACCCGCGTTTTCTCGGAGGGAACGACATCCTTGAAGCGCAGCACCAGTTCCGCACCGGGCACACTGACGGCGCCCGGCACGTGGTCGCGCGCGAATTCGGGAACGGTGCGGGTATCGATGACGATAACGTCCTCGCCGGCATCACGCAGTTTCTTCAGTTCGTCGGCGGAAATGACGGGCGTGTTCTTCTCGTTCTTGACCGCAACGGAGAAATCGACGCCGGGCGTGTCGAAAGTCGGCAACGGTGTGTCCTGGCCGTCGGCCGTCCAGGCGGGAATGCCGCCATCAAGCGCGAAGACGTTCGGCCAGCCGGAGGCGGCGAGCTCGTCGGCGAGGCGTGCGGCCGCGCCGTCGCCGGCATCGGCAAGCACGGTGCGGACCACCTTGCGGGGCACGAAAAGGCCGAGTTCGCCTTTCACCCGTTCGGCCGGCAGGTTGGTGGCAAACAGCGGCGAAGCGTAGCCGACGACGGCCGGATCCCGGATATCGAGCACCGCCAGCTCCTGTCCATCTGCGAGCCAAGTGCGGAAAGTGTCGCGGGAAATCGTCTTCTGGCTCATGAGCCGGCTCCTCATCGGTTGATGTCGATGCTGCAAGACTAGCGGGGAGGGGGTCATGTGACGAAGTTAACCGCATGCGGAAGCAGCCCCAAAATAGAAAACAGATTCTATAATATATAAAATCTATGGACTAACTTTTCTTACAGAGGCGGTGCCCCTTCCATAGGTTCTGATACTACCGACAACGCTCCTCGCCGCCCCAAGGGGAGGGCAGGGCCTTCAGTCAAGGAAGGACGATACGGTGAAAACGAGTGATTTCAGCCGGCTGATCCGGGGTGCTGGCCTTGGTATCGCCCTGGCACTTTCATTTGCAGCCACATCATGGGCGCAGAATGCCCCGGACCTTTCGGATGTGACCCTCACGGTTGGCACACCGAACAAGACGGGCCTCCATCGCCAGCTCATCGCCGCAAACGAGGTCGAAAATCTTCCCTACAAGATCAAGTGGGCGGATTTCGATTCCACGCCGCCGCTGGTCGAAGCCTTGCGCGCCGGACATGTCGATATCGCCGCCGGTGGCGATACGGGTGTGCTGGCGGCCATCTCCAATGGCGTGAAGATCACTATCCTTGCCGCCACCTGGGAGCGCAAGGAAAGCGGCAGCGCCATTCTCGTGCGCGGGGATTCTCCGCTGAAGACCGTTGCCGAACTCAAGGGGCACAAGGTTGCCCTGCCGTATTTCACCAAGCAGCACTATCAATTCGCCAAGGCGCTCGAACAGGCGGGTGTTCCGTGGGACGACAAGCTGATCCTCAACCTGAATACCACGGATGGCCTGTCGGCTCTGGTCAACGGCCAGGCGGATGCCTTTGTCGTCTGGGACCCGAACACGGCCATCGCCCAGCAGCAGCATGGCGCACGCATCCTGCAGCCGCTGAGCAAGGTGATCGATACTGCCGGCGTCCTTTATGCGCCGACCTCGTCGGTGGGTGACCCGGTCCGCAAGGCTGCGCTCGAGGATCTGACGCGCCGCATCATCCGTGCGCAGGCCTGGGTGAATGGCCATCCGAAGGAATGGGCCGAGCAGGTCTCCAAGCTGTCGCAGATCTCGCTTGACGCGGCCAATCTGCAGGCCAGCCGTTCTCGGGTGGAATTCGTGCCGGCAACCAATGCCGACGTGCTGGCCGGCTGGCAGAAGGAGGTCGCCTATTTTCATCAGGGCGGACAGTTCAAGAACGAATTTCAGGTCGAAGATCATGTCGTCAAGGATTTCGACGACGTGATCAATAGCGAGAACAAGAAGCTGGCGAAGACGAACTGATGGCGACGGTGACAAGCTTCCGGGATGCCGGCCCCGCGCTGATACCGGCGGGGGCCAGCGTTCGACCGGAAAGCCCGAAGACGGTTGCAGATCTTGAGCGCATCGTCCCTGCCGGCAAGCAAAGACGCAATCCTATTCCTCGGGGTCTCGGCAAGGGGCTTGGCCCCGTGGCGCTGATCATCATCTGGTGGCTCGGCACCAGTTACGGCTGGATATCGGAAGATCTGTTTCCCGGTCCGCGGACGTTATGGCAGACATTGCTCGATCTGATCAGCAGCGGTGATCTATCGGAAGCCTTGTCGTTGTCGCTGCAGCGCGTGGTCATCGGTTTTGGCTTCGGGTTTGCGATCGGGGTCGGCCTTGCCGTCGTCTCCGGTCTTTTTCGTCTGGGAGAAGACCTTGTCGATGCACCGATGCAGATGGCCCGTACCCTCCCATGGGCCGGTCTCGTTCCGCTGCTGATCATCTGGCTCGGCATCGACGAGACGCCGAAAATCACGCTGGTCGCCTTCGCCGTGACCTTTCCGCTCTACATCAACACTTTCGCTGGCATCCGCAATGTCGACAAGACGCTGGTTGAAGCAGCGCGGACGCTGTCCTTTGGGCGGGCTGCCCTGATCTTTCAGGTCATTCTACCCGGAGCTTTGCCCAATCTTCTGGTGGGGCTGCGCTATTCGCTGGGGTCAGCCTGGCTTGCGCTGGTTTTCGCCGAGACGGTCAACGCCCAGGGCGGTCTCGGCTATCTGATCATCCATGCGCGCGAAGTCTATCGCGTCGATATCATCATCCTCTGCCTTGCCATTTATGCGCTTCTCGGACTGAGCGCGGATATGATCGTTCGCTTGCTGGAACGGGTCCTGCTCAGATGGCGCCAGAGCTTCGATGGAGCATGGGCATGACGTATCCCGATTCAATCGCAACAGGCCTTGCCGTCAGCGTTCACGGGCTGGTTCGCCGCTTTGCGGAACGTACGATCATCGATCATCTGGACCTGGAGATCAGAAGCGGTGAGTTCGTCGGATTGCTCGGCGCCAGCGGCTGCGGCAAGAGCACATTGCTGCGCATCCTGGCGAATCTCGATCATGAGATCGAAGGTGATGTGTTCGTCTCGCCGCGCCGCGGCGTGGCGTTCCAGTCGCCGCGGCTGTTTCCCTGGAAGCGGGTCTGGAGCAATGTCGTGGCTGGTCTCCCTCAAGGCCGCAACCGCGTCCGGGCCGATACCGCGCTCGCCGAGGTGGGGATGGCGCATCGGGGCGATGCCTGGCCGAAGGATCTATCCGGAGGCGAGGCGCAGCGGGCCTCGCTGGCGCGTGCTTTGGTCCGCAATCCGGACTTGCTGCTGCTGGACGAACCGTTCGGCGCACTGGACGCCCTGACGCGCCTCAAGGCCCAGACCCTCGTCGCCGATCTCTGGCAGAAGCATCGCCAGGCCGTACTTCTCGTCACCCATGATGTCGAGGAAGCACTACTGCTCGCCGACAGGGTCCTGGTCATGCGGGACGGCATCGTTGCTCATGAAGCGGTGATCGATCTGCCGCGTCCGCGCTCTGCCGGTGGTCCCGAATTCGACCGGCTGCGCCTGCAGCTTCTCGATTGGCTGGGCGTCGTTGAACCGGTAGTTGCGGCAGCGATGATGCAGCCTGCCGGCGCGCATCAGAAAATCGGATCGTGACAATTTGGTGCAGGATGCCGGGTGATGGAGGCCGCACCGCGGTTGTCCGACTGTTCTGACAAACATCCAGAGGATATTTTTCAATGACAAGGATCGATGAAGGCTGGGGGCGTGGACCCTCCGCGCGATATGACGAGATTGCCGGGCGCTTCCGTCCCATCTTCGAGCGGATCAGGGAAAACGCGATTGAACGCGATCAGGAAAGGCGCCTGCCGTTCGAGGAGGTTCGCTGGCTGCGCGAGGCAGGTTTCGGCGCGCTACGCATTCCCGAAGCTTATGGGGGTGCTGAAGTCAGCCTGCCGGAGCTGTTCGCCCTTCTGATCGAGCTTTCGGCTGCCGATCCGAATATCACCAATATTTTCCGCAGCCACCAGGGCTTTACGGAGGACCTTCTCAACGCCCCAAAAGATAGCTGGCGCGATGAATGGCTCGGCCGCCTGGGCAGGGGCGAGATGATCGGCAGCGGATTTTCGGAGGTGACGGGCAATGTGGGCGACTATTCCACGACGATCGTGCCGGACGGCAAGGGGTACCGCCTGGACGGCGCCAAGTTCTACACGACGGGATCGATCTATGCGGATTGGATCAATCTTGGTGCCGTCGACGGATCAGGTGCTCCCATCGCGGCGTTGGTGCCGACATCCGCGCCGGGCGTCGAAATTCTTGATGATTGGGACGGCTTCGGCCAAGCCATGAGTGGCAGCGGCACGGCGAGGTTCAAGGACGTCCAGCTGGAGCCATTCCATATCAAGCCGGATGCAGCACGTTTCCCCTACACCGCTGCATTCTTCCAGCTTGTCCATCTCGCAAGCCTCGCGGGGATCGGGCGTGCCGCTGCAACGGAACTGGCCCGTCATGTCGGCGGGCGGTCGCGGATATATCCGCGCGGCAACGGCAAGACGAGTGCGGAAGATCCGCAGGTTCTGGAGGTCGTTGGACGTGTGAGGGGGCCAGCTTACGCCGCAGGTGCAATTGTCCTGAATGTGGCCGAGGCGCTTCAACGTTCCTATGAAGCCAATGTTGCAGGTATCGATCCCAACCAGACCGAAGTTCACCTTCTCGCCGATATCGAAACGAGCCAGTCGGTGACGGTCATTTCGAAGCTGATCCTGGAGGCGACGACGGTGCTGTTCGATGCGCTCGGCGCTTCGGCGGCCAAACGGTCGACGGCTCTAGACCGCCATTGGCGCAATGCCCGCACCATCACATCCCACAATCCGCGCATCTATCATGATCGCGTCGTGGGCGAGTTCGCCGTGTCCGGCAAGAAGCCGGTCGCTGTGGGCTACCGCAAGATCATCACGCCCTTTGGACGGAGCGGCGAAGTGGCATGAAGACCGGCGGATTTCGCCTGCGCGAAAAGTCACAGCAGGTCAGGCTGCTGAACGCGCGGACCACAGCGCGCTCCATCGTAATCTATCCTTAATGGTCGAGGCATCCCTCAGGCAGGGTAGGGCAGACCATACCGGTCGCGAACCGTCTTTTCCTCGTAACGCGTCCGATAAACGCCGCGATCCTGCAGGATGGGCACGACCTTCTCGACGAATTCCTCGATGTCATCCGGCGCGCGCGGCGGCTGCAGCGTGTAGCCATCCACCGTGCCGTCGGCCCAGAGGTCGATGATCGCATCGGCCACTTCTTCGGGTGTGCCGAGCACGAGCCTATGATGGCCTTCGGAGCGGCGGACCGCCTGCCGCGCCGTGAGCTTTTCATGCGCAAGAAGATCGGAGAGCCCGAGGCCCATGCCAACCGCTTGCAGACGGTTCGGATCGGGAATGAAGCGTTCTGCCTCCAAAACGGCATCGGGATCGAAGCCGTCGGGATCGATGCCGTTCTCCTTGATGAAGCGGGCGATCAGTCCGTTCTCGGAGCCGGTGCCGCTGAAGAGTTCGTGCTTGCGTAGTGCTTCCTTGCGGCTTTCGCCGACGATGACCACCAGGCCGGGGACAATGCGGATACCGGCGGGATCGCGCCCCAGGGCCACTGCACGATCCCTGACCTTCTTGCCGAAGGCCTGACCGGCCGGCCGCGAGAGAATATTGCAGTAGATGATCTCGCCATGGCGCGCGGCAAGGTCGATGCCGCCTTCGGAGGCACCCGCCTGCGCCAGAACCGGATGACCCTGCGGACCGCGCGGCACGTTGAGCGGGCCTTTGACGTTGAAATATGCGCCTTCATGGTCGATCGCATGGGCGCTTGACGCATCCCAGAAACGGCTTTCGGGAAGCTCGCCTTCCCGGGACCAGTCCCAGCTCGCCCAAAGCTTCTTGGCGACGTCGAGGAATTCGGTTGCCCTGGCATAACGTTCGCTGCGCGGCGGCAGCGGAGCCGAGCCGAAATTGGCGGAGACGTTCGGGTTGAACGACGAGACGATGTTGATGATCATCCGGCCCCCGGAAAGGATATCCGCCGACTGGGTACGCCGCGCGAAATTGTACGGCGAGTTGTAGGATGATGTCATGGTCGCCACGAAGCCGATGTCCGGCACCTGCGCGGCGAGCGCCGTGCAGAGCATCAGTGGATCGATCGTGTGGAAGGGCCGGCCGTTCGGGTCGGTCATCAGCGCCGGGTGATCGGAAAAGAACACCGCATCGAACCGGCCCTTGTGCGCGAGCTCGGTCAGCCGGCGATAATAATCCGGGTCGGTGATCTCGTGGCGCGTGCCGGTCCGGTATTTCCATGCGTTGCCGAGATAGCCGGTCGTGTTGATGCCGACATTGAGATTGAGCTTGCGTGCTGAAGTGGTCATGCGATCGATCTTTCTTGTTCGGGCGTTCAATAGGCCGCGGTGAAGCGGCGGCGGATGAACTGCCCCCTGTCGAGTTCATCGAGAATGGCGATGGCGAAATCTGCCTCTGAGATGCGGCTTTCACCGGTGTCGTCGCGCAACAGCCGGTCTTCGCCGAGTCGGAATTTGCCGGTCCTCTCACCAGCCTTGATGACAAGCGGCGGTGAGGCATAGGTCCAGTCGAGGTCGTGCTCGCCGCGTTTCAGGCCGCGCAGGATCTCACGGTTGCGCAACGTATGGGCCTTGTGTTCGGCGGGATAGAAATCGCTGTCGACCACGTCGACGCCGGGGCTCGCCTCCAGGCTGCCGACCCCGCCGACGATGATGATGCGCCGGACGCCGGCCCGCTTGATGCCGGCGAAGAGGGCATCGTGGGCCTTGCGGATCAGTTCGGCCGCGTCTTCCGCCGAATAGCGGCGCAGGCCGGGGCTGTAGGCGCTAATCACCGCATTGTGGCCGGAGGCGATCTTCGCTACGTCGTCCGCGTTGGCGATGTCGGCCTTGAGGGCGGTGAGGCCTTCGGCGGGCTCCAGATCGCTGGAATGGGTCACCGCGGTGACCCGGTATCCGCGCGTCAGCGCTTCCTTGCGGATATTGCTGCCAATGTTTCCGGAGGCTCCGAAGACGACAATGGACATGGGCCGGATCTCCGATCTATCGCGCGGCAGCGGCCGCAAGCGGCCGGCTGTCGGCGAGGTTGCGCTGCAGGGCCGTCAGCGAGGAGCGCACAGCTTCATAACCGTGATCCCGCATCGCGTCCTCGTAGTCGCGGATGGCGGCGAGCAGGGGTTTGCCTTGCCGGCGTGCCTTCACGAGCTCGGGGACTAGCAGGCCGGTATCGTGAAGCGCGGTGTTGCAGCCGAGCGCGCGAAAATAGGTCATGGCATGGATGGAGTCGCCAAGCAGCGTAACCGGACCGGTTTCCCAGACCACGCCGGGCGTCGAGGTCTTGACCTTCAGGAGCGCCACCGTCGAGGGATCGGTGTGGCGGATGAGCGTCAGGATGCGTTCGTCCCAGTGACCGATCCGCGACAGCAGGACCTGCAGCAGGCCGGCGCCGTCGAGCTTCTCGATCTCCTCGTCCGGTCCCAGCTCGCCGCGTTCGTAGGCGGTGTTCCACCACGCATAGCTGGTCGTGTTGTTGAAGTGGAAACCCGCGATATCGCGATGCGTCGGGTCTTCCGCGCCGATGATGCCGTAGCGCTCGTAGGCGGCAGGATCGACCCGGTGGCTGGTGATCATCAGGCGGCGGCCATCATGCGGCCGGATATTGACGTTGAAGTCGGTGAGGAGTGGCGAAACGCCATGTCGTTCCGCCTCCGCAAGGGTAATCTTGCCGGCCAGCCGGCGCGCGCCGGTATCGCTGCCTTCGAGGCCGGGAAGCAACTGCCGGCGCACCGCCGAACCCGCGCCGTCCGCGCCGACCAGCACGTTGGTCCGCACCGCCGAACCATCGGTGAAATGCGCGATCACCGTTCCGTCCGGCTGTTTTTCGTAGCGCTCGAAGGCCTTGCCCGTGTGAAAGATGCCGTCGAGGCCGGAGAGCAGGATTTGCCGCAGCGTGATGCGGCTTGCCGACTTCTCGATATGGGTGTCCTCGGGTTCTGCGCCTGACGGCGCCACCGCGTCGACGTGTTCGAAATTCTCGTCCAGCGTCACGGTTTCGGTGGGCGCCCGTCCAAGGGTGGCGAGAAAGGCTTCGAAAAGGTGCGACGGCAGGTTGGCCTCGAGCGCATCGATGCCGCGCTTCCGTACACGCAGGCGAAAACCCTGCACGTAATCGGCGCGCACCGGATCGCGCTCGAACACGGCGGTGTCGATGCCGTTCTTCTTGAGGCCCTGGGCAAGCGCCAGGCCGCCCGGGCCGCCGCCGATGATGGCGATGTCGACGAAGGGGATGGTGGTGGTCATGGGATCTACCCCGCGAGTGCGGCCTCGGCGGCCAGCTGTTCGGAAATGAAGGATTCGACGCTGCGCGGCGTCCGGCCGGTGAGGGATGTGACCGTATCGGTGGAGACAGCGGCGCGGCCGGCGGCGATCAGTCTTGCGAATTCGGCGACGGCGCGGTGTTCGAAATCGGCATCGGGCGAGACGGCGGCCGGCGGTCTGGCGATCACGGCCACCGGCCGCTTGAGGGCCCCGGAGAGGAGGCTGGCGGCCTGCCGGGCCGTCACGGCGGCGGGTCCGGTGAGGTTCAATGCCTCGCCCGCGACCGTATCGGCCAGCAACTGGTGAACGGCGACGTGGGCGATGTCCCGTGCGTCGATATAGCCGATGCCGGCATCGGGATCGGCCGCGAAGACGGGGTTGCCGGCCAGCGCCTGCCGGATCGTGTTGGCGAGCGACACCTGCATCCAGGCATTCGGGCGCAGCGAAACGGTTTCGAGCGGAAGCTTGCCGAGATGGTATTCCACGGCGGCATGAGCGTCACCCGAGATGGAATTGCCGGGCGGATCGATGGTCCAGGCCGATCCGGAAATCTTGACAATGCGATGAGCGCCCGCCGCGGCCGCTGCATTGGCGACAGCGATCTGATCGGCAGCAAGCGTTGGACTGATCGGCGACAGAAGGAGAAGCCGCCCGACACCGCGGAGAGCGGCTTCGACAGAGGTTCCGTCGGCGAATTCCCCGACGGCGATCTGCACCGCCGTGCCGAAGAGCTTTCGCGCGACGTCCGGCCGGCGGGTGAAAACCCGGACGGATTGGCCTCGCGCGGTCAGCCGCTCGACCACGAGCCGGCCGAGCCTGCCCGTCGCGCCCGTGACGAGGATCGGAGCCGGGCTCATGCGGCCGCCCGACGGCTGGCTGCGGCCAGCGGCCTGCGGTCGATCCAGGAGAACACGTCGAAATCGGCCGGGATGAAGCCCCATTCCAGCAGGAACTGCTTGAAATGGCCGAAAGCGGCAATCTGGTCGCCGTCAAGCGAGAGCGTCAGATGCTTGTGCACGTCCGCCCCGTTCGCGGCCCAGATGGCGTCCTCGCCGACGCCGATCTCGCTGGCGATGAAGCGCACCGCGTCGTCCGGATTTTCCTCCGCCCAGGCGGCGACTTGGCCGACGGTCGCGACAAGGTCGGCGACCAGATCGAAATGTTCGTCCAGGAAACGGGCATCGACCGTCAGCGGCCGCGGCGTGCCGTTGTTGATGCGGATCTTCGCATCCGGGTGGAAGCCGAATTCCGACACCACCACGGCGCCGATCTGGTTGGCGAGGACCAATCCTTCCGCGCCCTTGACGAAGAAAGCGTCGATCTCGCCGCGCGCGAGCGCCAGAAGCTCGTCGCCATAGGGATAGCGGCGCTTCAGGCCGAGGAAGGCGGCATTGCCCCTTTCGATCAGGTTCGCCTCGTTGCTGTCGAGATAGACGAGCTCAACCTCGTCATGGGTCAGCCCTTCGAGCGACAGGGCGGAGACGATGCCCTTCAGCGCCGTGGCGCGCTGGAAATCGACGATCTTTTCATGCGGTTTACGTGGCACGCCGATACGCCGGCCCTTGAGATCGGTGCCCTTTACAATGCTGGATGAGGGGAGCGCGACGATCGCCTGAAATTCGTCGGTGGTGGTGATGCCGACCACGCGGGTCTCCCGCCCGCCGGAGCGCGCCCAGATCGGCGGAATGTTGCCGCCCTGACGGAAGGAATAGTCGAGCACATGGGTGAAATGGCTCTGGCGGACTGCGGGGTCCTTGCTGTCGCGGATCGATCGGACCGAGACGCCGGAGGCCTGGAACTGCCGGTCGATCCAGCCGAGCTGGTGGGCGATGGACAGCGGCGTCGGTGCCGGGCAGCGTGTGTACCAGACGGAATCGGGGGAGGTGGACATCGCAAGACTCCTTGGTTAGCGGCCGACGACGGCGAGGCGAGGTTGCGGATCAGCGCGCACCGGCACGGGTTCCAGCGGCACGGCTGGCGTGGCGGCGTGCCGGCCCAGCGCCGCATTGGCGAGCATGGTGCGGACGAGGTTGTTCTGCGGTGCATGCGCCTTGCCGGAGAGCGCATCGCGGTGGTGGCGCTCCAGCGGATTGTCGCGGCTGATGCCGGGATTGCCGCCGAGCTCCAGCGCCAGCGTGGTGACTGCAATGGCATTCTCGATGACCGTGTGCTTGACCGCCGCCGCATCCGCGCCGAAGGGGCGGCCGGAATCGAAATCCTCGGCAATTGATCGGAGCAGCCGGCGATTGACCGTCAGCAAAACCTCGATTTGGCCGAGCCCATCCTGGATGCGCGGCACGGTGGAAAGCGGCGCGCCGAGGCTTGCCGGCGCGCGGGTCGTGGTGAACTCGATCAGCCAGTCGCGGGCGCCGTGGGCGGCACCGTCATAGATGGCCGGCACGAGACTGAAATACCAGGCGCCCATGCGTGCGTCGCGCTTCAGGCCCTCGCTTGCCGGCGCGATGTCCAGCACATCCGCCAGCGGTATTGCGACATCGTCGAGGATCAGGTCGTCGCTGTTGGTGGCGCGCATGCCGGTGGCATTCCAGGTCTTCTCGACGCGGATGCCGTCGGCTGACGTCGGCACCAGGAATGAGCCGAGCCGCGGTTCCGGTTCGTCAGTGACGGCGAGCACGGAGATCCAGCGCAGCAGCGGGATACCGGTCGCGTAGGTCTTGTGACCGGTGATCCTCCACTCGTTTCCGACCCTGCGGGCGACGGTTTCCGGCAGCGTGCCGTGCGAGGGCGAGCCGACGCGCGGCTCCACCTGGGCGGCATTGATGAGCGCCACGCCTTCCCGATTGGCCTTCGTGACCCGCTCGACCAGATGCTCCGGCCATTTGCCGGACGTCCGGATCGAATAATGCTGGTTATAATGCATGGCAAGCACCAGCGCGGTGGAAGGCTCGCCGCGGGCAATGGCGGAGATGACCGCCAGCGCTTCCGTCAGCCCGCCGCCGAGGCCGCCGTGGTCGGGGGCCATCACCAGACCGAGCAGACCGGCTTCGTGGAGCGCGTCGAAGTTGGCGAAGGGAAATTCGCCGGTCTCGTCATAATGCCGGGCGGTCAGCGCAAAACGCTTTCCCAGTTCCTCGGCCCTGGCGATCACCGGCGCGAAATCGGTCGTGGCGGTCATGGAGTTCTCCGGTCAGGCGACGGCGCGGGTTTCGAGAAGCGCCCAGGGGCGGCGGTCGACCCATTCCTCGATCTCGAAATTGCCGGCGAGGAAGCCCCATTCGTGCAGGAAGTCCTTGTAGTGGCCGATCGCGTCGACCAGCTCCGGTTCCAGCCCGATACCGAGGTGCTTGTGGAGATCCGGACCGTTGGCGGAGGCAACGACCTCTTCCGACGCACCCACTTCGCGGGCGACGAAACGGCGCACCTCGTCCGGATGGCTTTCCGCCCAGGCGCTGGCCCGCTTCAGGGTTTCGAGGAGCCTGGCGACGAGGTCCGGCCGGTCTTCCGCCAGCCGCTCATCGACGGTCAGGATGCGCGGCGAGCCGGAATTGATGCGGATCTTCGGATCGGGATGGAAGCCGAACTCGGTCACCGTATGGGTCGCGAAGAGATTGGCGACGCTGATGCCGGGCGTGCCCTTCACATAGATCGCATCCACCTCGCCGCGCAGCAGGGCGGCGATCTCCGGGCCATAGGCCTGCCGGTTGCGCAGGCCGTAAAGCTGCGGGCCTTCGCGATTGTCGAGCACAGTGTCGGGCAGCGAAATGTCGACGATCTCGACATCCTTGTGCGTCAGCCCTTCCAGCGAGAGAGCGGAGACGAGGCCCTTCAGTGCCGTCGCGGCCATGAAATCGACGATCCCCGGCGGGCGTCGGGCAATGCCGAAGCGGCGACCGACGAGATCGCGCGTCGTCCTGATACCGCTCCCCGGCAGGGTGATGATCGCCTGGAACTCGTCGGTCCAGGTGATGCCGACGAGACGGGTGGGATTACCCTCCGAGCGTGCCCGGATCGGCGGAACGTTGCCGCCGTGGCGGAAGGAATAGTTCAGGTGATGATTGAAGTGACTCGACCGGATGTTTCGGTCCTTGCTGTCGATGATCGAGTTGAGGGTGATTCCCTCCTTGGCGAAGGTCTCCTCGAGAAGGCCAAGCTGGGTCGCGAGGCCGACCGGGGTCGGCACGGGGCAGCGGGTATACCAGATTTGCGAAATCGCGTTGCTGAGCGTCATAGGTCCTCTCCCGCCCTTGCGGTGCTTTCCGGAAGCCTTTTTCGCTCAATTGCCCCATTGGAGTGCGTTGTTGCGCGGCTCCGGCGGAGATTGGGAAATAATTGCTTCCATCTCTAAATAATCGACAATTATAGAAACTTGATTTCCGAAATTGCCGAATGTTGGGTCATATTTACCAAAACAGGTTTGACAAAGCCTATAGAATTAGTCAACTATCAAAATCATCGGGCGCCCGATGATCGGAAGCGCCAAGGGTTTTCGGTTCGTGATCCCAAGCGAATTGTTCAAGCGAAGAGACGATATCCATGCCGGCGCTGGTGAGAATTGGACGAACACTGCGACGCACCTTGCTGCAGGCGATTCCGACCGTGCTCGGGATCGTCATCCTGAATTTCTTCCTGCTGCAGCTTGCGCCGGGCGACGCTGCCGACGTGATGGCCGGCGAGGCGGGATCGGCGACCGAGGAGAGCATGGCGGCGCTCAGGGCCCGCTTCGGCCTCGACAATCCGGTCCTCGTGCAATTGATGGATTATCTCAACAACCTGGCGCATTTCAGCCTCGGCTTCTCGCCGCGTTACGGCATGCCGGTCGCCGATCTGATCGCTCAGCGCCTGCCGGGCACGCTGACGCTGATGGCGGTGGCGCTGGTGATCGCGATCCTTCTCGGCGTTATCCTGGGATCGCTGATGGCGACCTTCGCCGGCCGTGTTCCCGACCGGCTGCTGTCGGTCTTCTCGCTGCTTTTCTATTCGATCCCGAGCTTCTGGATCGGCCTGATGCTGATCGTCTTCTTCTCGGTGAAGCTCGGCTGGCTGCCGAGCGGCGGGGCGGGCACAATCGGCTCACGGCTCACCGGCTTTCCGGCGCTTCTCGACAAGGCCCGCTACATGGTGCTGCCGGCGACCTCGCTTGCGCTTTTCTATGTCGCCATCTACGCCCGGCTGACGCGCGCCTCCATGCTCGAGGTCAAGAACCAGGATTTTGTCCGCACGGCCTACGCGAAGGGGCTGACGCCCTTCGGCGTGACGGCGCGGCATATCCTGCGCAATGCGCTCATCCCGATCACCACCATGGCCGGCATGCATATCGGCGGCATGCTCGGCGGTGCGGTGGTGGTGGAGACCGTCTATAGCTGGCCAGGCCTCGGCCGGCTTGCCTTCGAGGCGGTGATGGGCCGCGATTTCACCGTGCTGCTCGGCATCCTGCTTTTATCATCGCTTCTCGTCATCATCGCCAATGCCGCCGTGGACCTTGTCCACGCCTGGCTTGATCCGCGTATTGGAGCCCGCTGATGTCCACTACCGATATTGGAACGCTTCGCGGCACAGCCGCCGGGCGCCAGGTCGCCCCGATCGAGGCGGAGCCGCTTGCGCCCTCCACCCCGTCGGATGCGCCGGCCTGGTCCAACATGAAGGCGCCGGACGCCCGTTCGCAGCCGAATTCCGCGGTGGCGGTCACCAATGGCAGGCGGGCGCTGAAGGTATTCTTCTCGAACCCCAATGCCCTGTTCGGCACGAGTTTCCTGCTCCTGGTCATTGCCATAGCCTTGCTCGCTCCCGTCTTCTATCCGGACGATCCGCTCTCCATGGTGGGACGGCCGTTCCTGTGGCCGGGCCAGAATCCGGATTTCCCGCTGGGCACGGATTCGCTCGGGCGCGACGTGCTGTCCGGTATCCTGCACGGCTCCCGCATCTCGCTCTTCGTTGGCCTGACGGCAACCGCCCTGGGCCTCACCTTCGGCGTGCTGGTCGGATCGGTTGCCGGTTATTTCGGCGGCTGGATCGACGACCTGCTCGTTCGGCTGATCGAGATATTCCAGACGCTGCCGAGCTTCGTGCTGCTTGTCGTCCTCGTTGCGATCGCCCAGCCTTCCGCCACGACCGTGACGCTGGCGATCGCGGTCATCTCGTGGCCGACGGTCGCGCGCCTGACGCGCGCCGAGTTCCGGACAATCCGCGAGAAGGATTTCGTCATGGCGGCCCGCAGCCTCGGTTATGGCCATCTGCGCATCATCTTCCGCGAAATCCTGCCCAACGCGCTGCCGCCGATCATCGTCACCACGTCGGTCATGGTGGCGAGCGCGATCCTGATGGAATCGGCGCTGTCCTTCATGGGGCTCGGCGATCCCAATGTGGTGAGCTGGGGCTCGATGATCGGCACCGGCCGCGAGCTGGTACGCACCGCCTGGTATCTTACAGCGCTGCCGGGGCTGGCGATCGTCTTCACGGTGCTAGCCCTGAACCTCATCGGTGACGGGCTGAACGACGCGCTCAACCCTCGCTTCTCGCAGGATCGCTAGCCATGAGACCGCTTCTCCAGGTCGACAATCTCACCATCCGCTTTCCGCGCGCGGAGCCGGTCCGCAACCTGTCCTTCGAGATCGGCCAGGGCGAGACGCTGGCGATCGTCGGCGAATCCGGATCTGGAAAGTCGCTGACCGCGCTGGCCCTGATGCAGCTTTTGCCCCGCGCGGCGAAGGTCGCAAGCGGCAGCATCGTCTTCGACGGCCGGGACCTGCTGACGCTCGATGCGCGCGAGATGCGGCATCTGCGCGGGCGCGACATCGCCATGATCTTTCAGGAGCCGATGACCAGCCTCAATCCGGTGATGACCATCGGCCGGCAGATCGCCGAGGTGCTGAAGGTTCATGAGAAGCGGTCGGGCAGGGCGGCGCGCGAACGGGCGATCGAGCTTCTGAAGCTTGTGCGCATTCCCGCGCCGGAAAAGCGGGTGGACGATTATCCGCACCAGCTTTCCGGCGGCATGCGCCAGCGCGTGATGATCGCGATGGCCGTCGCCTGCAAACCGAAGCTCCTGATCGCCGACGAGCCGACGACGGCGCTCGACGTCACCATCCAGGCGCAGGTGCTCGACCTGCTCGACACGTTGCGCCGCGAGCTGCAGATGGCGGTCGTGCTTATCACCCACGATCTCGGCGTGGTGGCGCAATGGGCCGACAAGGTCGTCGTCATGTATGCCGGCCGCAAGGTCGAGCAGGCGCTGCCCGTCGACCTCTTCAACAATCCGCTGCATCCCTATACCCGCGGTCTGCTGGCGGCTTCGCCCCGTTTGAAGAATGATTTCCACTACCGCGACGGGACGCTCACCGAAATCCCGGGCTCGATCGTGTCCGCCTCCGGCGAGGCCGGCTGTCCCTTCCGGCCGCGTTGTTCGGAGGCGCGCGCGAGCTGTGGTCATCATGTGCCACCGCTCACGGTTCCGGCGCCTGACCGCCTTGTCGCATGCCCGTTCATCTCCCCTCTCAAGGCCGTTCCGCATGCCGCTGCTCTCAGTCTCTGACCTCAAGACCCATTACAAAAGCCGTGACGGTCTGCTGCGCGCCGTCGATGGTGTCGATCTCGTCGTCGAACGCGGCGAAACGGTCGGCCTCGTCGGCGAGAGCGGCTGCGGCAAGTCGACATTGGGCAAGACGGTCCTGCGGCTGGTCGATCCGACGGCGGGCCGCATCGAGTTCAAGGGCGAGGACATCACCGTGCTCGACCAGCGGCGTCTCCGCAGCGTGCGCAAGTCGGTCCAGATGATCTTCCAGGATCCGTTCGCGTCACTCAACCCGCGCCAGACGATCGGCGAGATCCTGGAAGCGCCGCTTATCGTGCACAAGGTCGGCGACCGCGCCGAGCGGCGGCGGATCATCGCCGATATCGTTTCCAAGGTCGGACTGCCGGCTGATTCCATCAATCGCTATCCGCACGAATTCTCGGGCGGCCAGCGGCAGCGCATCGGCATCGCCCGCGCCCTGCTGCTCAACCCGGAACTGATCGTCTGCGACGAGCCTGTCTCGGCGCTCGACCTCTCCATCCAGGCGCAGATCCTCAACCTGCTGGTGGAGATGAAGAAGGAATTCGGCCTCTCCTATCTCTTCATCAGCCACGATCTTTCGGTGGTGCGCTATTTCGCCGACCGGGTTATGGTCATGTATCTCGGCCGGATTGTGGAGAGCGCCGACAATGCGACGCTCTGGTCCGATCCGCGGCATCCCTACACGCGGGCGCTGATGGAGGCGGTGCCCGATCCTGCGCGGCCGCGCCAGGCAGCCCCGCTTGGCGGCGATCTGCCAAGCCCCAGCAATATTCCATCCGGCTGCCGGTTTCACACCCGCTGCCCGCTCGCGACGGACCTCTGTCGCGCCGAGGAACCCGAATTCCGCTCGATTGCGCCCGGCCATCAGGTCGCGTGCCATTTCGCGGACCGCATCAACTGAGAATAAGGGAGTTTTTCAATGGTTGAGTATCGTTATCTGGGTCGCAGCGCCCTCAAGGTGTCGCCGCTGACACTGGGGGCGATGATGTTCGGCAACCAGACGCCGGACGATGTCGCCTTCCGCATCATCGACAAAGCGCATGAGCAGGGCATCAATTTCATCGACACCGCCGACGTTTATCACGACGGCAAGTCGGAACAGGTGGTCGGTCGCGGCATCAAGAAGAACCGCGACAGCTGGGTCGTGGCGACCAAGTTCGTCAACTCCCACAACAAGGGGCCGAATCTCGGCGGCTATTCCCGCAAATGGGTCTATCAGACGGTCGAGAACTCGCTGCGCAATCTCGATACGGATTATATCGACATCCTCTATTTCCACCGCGCTGTCTTCGATGCGCCACTGGAAGAGCCGGTACGGGCGATCGCGGACCTGATCAAGGCCGGCAAGCTGCGCTATTTCGGTGTCTCCAATTTCCGTGGCTGGCGCATCGCGGAGGTCTCGCATTTGGCCGACCAGCTCGGCATCGACCGGCCGATCGCCAGCCAGCCGCTCTACAATATCGTCAACCGCACGGCGGAAGCCGAGCAGCTTCCGGCTGCTGCGGCCTATGGTCTCGGCGTCGTCTCCTACAGCCCGCTGGCGCGCGGCGTGCTGACAGGCAAGTACAATGTCGGTGAGGCTCCGGCAGCCGATACCCGCGCCGGTCGTGGCGACAAGCGCATGCATGACGTGGAGTTCCGCGAGGAATCGATCGCGATCGCCAAGCAGGTCGCCGCACACGCCGAGGCGAAGGGCATCGCGGCTGCCGATTTCGCGCTCGCCTGGGTGCTGAACAACAAGCTCATCACCTCGGCGATCGCCGGCCCCCGCACCGAAGAGCATTGGGATGGATATATCCGCGCTCTCGATGTGAAGCTCGATAGGGAAGACGAGGCGCTGGTCGACCGTCTGGTCGCGACCGGCCATCCGTCGACACCGGGATTTACCGACCCGGGCCACCCCGTCGAAGGCCGGGTGCCGCGTTCGGCGGCTGCTTCCGCGGATGTTATTCCGCTTGCCCGTCCGCAGCGGGTAGCCTGATTGCAGTTCGGCCCGGCCGCGAAGCCGGGTCCCTTTCGATCGGAAAAGCCCCGGATCTTCTATCCGGAGCTTTTCCGCGAGAGGACTGCGCTTATTCCGCCGCGTGCACCTTCGCCTCTCTGAGGTCGAGCAGCCGTCTGGCATTGCCGCCGGCTACGAGCCGCGCTTCCGCATCGCTCAGACCTGCTTCCGCGAGGCTTTCGGCAAGGTTCTTCTGGTCCAAGGCGGCGAGGATTGGCCAATCCGTGCCGGCCAGCACGCGTTCGGCACCGAAAAAGCCGGTGAGTGTGTGGATGATCGCCGGGTCGTGGCCCATCGTGTCGAAATAGATGTTCGGGCGCTTGCCGGCCGCCCGTTCGGCACGGGCGTATATGCCGCCGCGCGCCGCCTGCACGATCGCGCCGAGGCCGAGCGTGGCGAAGACGAGGTGTAGATCCGGCAGCTCATCGAGCAGCGTCGACTGGATGACAGAGAGGAAGGCGACGCCATTCATCAGACCACGCCCAAGCGAATTGCCGAGCGTGCCGGCGCCGGCGATCAGAACCTGCGCGTTGGGGTGGGCGACGGGATGCACGAAGACCGGCACCTTGTACCGCGCAGCCACTTCCAGTGTCGGGCGCATGGACGGATCGGCGAGGAATTTGCCGTCGCGCGAGGAGTCGATAACGAGGCCAGACAGGCCCAGTTCGCCGATCGCGCGCTCCGCCTCCCGCGCGCCCTGCTCGCCGGAAAAGGCATCGGTGACGGCAAAGCCCGCGAGCGTATCGTCATAGCGGGGGAGGGTGGCGAGCCAGTCATTGGCCTCACGGACGGCGGCGGGATCGACCGGACCTTCGGCACCGAACAGGCTTTCGATCGTCGACGTGACGATCGCGAGCGACACGCCGGCTGCTTCGAACTCGTCCACCAGCGCTTGCGGCGTGGTGATCTTGCGATAAATGTCGGGCGCGAAGCCGCTGGCCGGCTTGGCGTATTTGCCGCCTGGTCCCCATGCCGGCGGCCAGAGATGCGTGTGGATGTCGACGATATCGAGCGGAGCGGTCATTCTGCGGCTACCTTTCTGGCTTCGCGTTCTGCGATCCCGGCTTTGACGAGCGGCACCACGTCCCGCCCATAGGCGACGGTGTCTTCGGTCGGATAGAAACCGCGGACGAGGAAGTTGGAAACGCCGGCGTCGTAATAATCGAGGATGGCGTCGGCGACCTGTTCGGGCGTGCCGACCAGTGCGGTGGAATTGCCGCCGGCGCCGCTCGCTTCGGCGACCTCCGTCCAGAGCCGCTTGTCGAGTACCTTGCCGCGCTTGGCGGCTTCGCGCAGGCGCACCGAGCCGACATTCGAGGGCAGCTTCTCGCCGTTGCCGCCTGCAGAGCGGGCGACCTGCGACTTGACCTTGTGGAGGATGCCGGCGGCTTTCGTCCAGGCGGCTTCTTCCGTGTCGGCGACAATCGTGCGGAAAGCGAGCGTGAAGCGGATATCGCTCGCCGAACGGCCGTTGGCGACGGCTGCGGCGCGCACCTTGGCGATCGTCTCGCGCGTGCCGTCCAGCGGCTCGCCCCACAGAGCATAGATATCCGCGTGTTTGCCGGCCACGGCAATCGCGGCATCCGAGGAGCCGCCGAAGGAAATCGGAATGCGCGGCTTCTGGAACGGTTTCACCTGGCTGAAGGCGCCCTTGAACTTATAGAAACGGCCTTCATGATCGAACGGCCGGTCACTTTCCCAGACCTTCTTCAGCACGGTCAGGTATTCGTCGGTGCGGGCGTAGCGGGTGGCGTGGTCCTCGAAATCGCCGTCGCGGGCCTGATCTGCATCCGAGCCGCCCGTGATGATATGCACCCAGAGGCGCCCTTCGGAAAACTGGTCGAGGGTCGCGAGTTGCCGCGCGCCGAGCGTCGGGGTCATCAGGCCTGGCCGGTGGGCGAGCAGGGCGCCGATCCTTTCCGTCTGGCTCAAGACGTAGGCGGCGATCTGGTTGTTGTCGGGCCACTGCGCGAACTGGCCGATCAGCAGCCGGTCGATTCCTGCCGCTTCCGCCGCCTGCACGTGGTTGCGGATATAGGCCTTGTCGATGACCGGGCCGGTGGCCGGCACGACGTCTGAACCTTCGCGGTTGGACGTATGGCCGATGAATTCGGATGCCATGAAAAACTCCTGGAAAGTGGTGGATGCCACGTGCCGCTTAATCTATTTATTTGATGGATATTGTCGATTGCGTTTTCCGGAGAGAACGTGGGATAAGTTTTTATCTGACAGCCGATCGGTGGGATTTCCTTCGTAGTTTCCAATGGAGCGGCGAGGCAGAGGCGAGCGGACACGAAACGTCCCCGTCGGATGCAAGGCGCGGGACGAGCAAGCAACGTAGGATAAATTTGCTTGCAGCTGCAGCAACCTCGCGTTCGGCGAGAAAAATTCCGCAAGTGGGGCAAAAGGGGCTCGGCTTTTTCAGAAATTGCCGCGCATTTAGAAACCTAGCATCTCGATAAAGTTAGTAGATTTAATATCGTCTGAACAACCACCCTGAGATGGGTGATTGGACGAAACCCGGCGCCGTCCTCAGATGCGGCGCCCGTTGGGGGATATCTTGATGACAGTTCATTATGGCCGGACGCTGCAGCCGACCCGCCGCGCCTTCCTGCTCTCCACAGTGGCGCTCGCGGCCGTCGCCGCCATTCCGCATGTCTCGCATGCGCAGGACGAAACGCCGCGCGGCGGCAGCGTTTCGATCAACATCGGCACGGAACCGCCGGTCCTGGTGCTGATCGCCCACAGCGCGGGTGCCGCCTATTACATCAGCAGCAAGACGACCGAGAGCCTGTTGACTTATGACAAGGACTTCAACCCGCAGCCGCTTCTGGCCACCGAATGGAAGGTGAGCGACGACGGCCTGCGTTACTGGTTCAGGCTGCGCGAGGGCGTGAAGTGGCACGACGGCAAGGATTTCACGGCCGAAGACGTCGCCTTCTCGATCCTGGCGCTGAAGGAAAATCACCCGCGCGGCCGCGCCACTTTCGCTTATGTCCAGCAGGCGAACGTGCTCAATCCGCATGAGGCGGAGCTCATCCTTTCGAAGCCCTCGCCTTATCTCCTGACCGCGTTTGCGAGCTTCGAGTCACCGATCGTGCCGAAGCATCTCTACGAGGGCACCAAGATCGCCGAGAATCCGCACAATGTCGCGCCGGTCGGCACCGGCCCCTACAAGTTCGTCGAATGGGTGCGCGGCAGTCACGCGATCTTTGAGCGGAACCCGGATTATTGGGGTTCGCCAAAGCCTTATCTCGACCAGATCATCTTCCGATTCATCATCGATCCGGCTGCGGCGGTCGCCGCCATCGAGACAGGCGAGGTGCAGGTCTCGACCGCCAATCTGCCGCTGACGGATATAGACCGCCTGAAGGCCAATCCGAACCTCGTCGTCGATACCAGGCCGGCGCCTTATTCGCCGAGCATCGCGCGAGCAGAGTTCAATCTGGAGAACAAGTATCTGGCCGATATCCGGGTACGTCATGCGATCGCCCATGCGGTGGACAAGGACTTCATCGTCAACACGGTCTATCTCGGTTACGCGACACGGCTCGACGGGCCGGTCAGTCCCGACCTTGCGAAATTCTACAATCCCGACCTGCCGAAATACGAGTTCAATCCGGCCAAGGCGGAACAGCTTCTCGACGAGGCCGGCTATAAGCGCGGCGCCGACGGCTTCCGCTTCAAGCTCTTCATCGATCCGACCCAGCCTTCCGGTCCTCCCAAGCAGACCGCGGAATATTTCGCCCAGGCTCTGGCGAAAGTCGGCATCAAGGTGGAACTGCGCACCCAGGATTTCGCGACATTCGTCAAGCGCATCTTCACCGACCGCGATTTCGACATCGCCATCGAGGGCATGAGCAACCTCTACGACCCGACGGTCGGTATTCAGCGCCTCTACTGGTCGAAGAACTTCAAGGTGGGCGTGCCCTTCTCCAACGGCTCGAAATATTTCAACCCGGAAGTCGACCGCCTGCTGGAGACCGCGGCTGTCGAGGTCGACCCGAAGAAGCGCCTGCAGCTCTTCAACGACTTCCAGAAGCTTGTCGTGGAGGACCTGCCGACGCTCGACATCGTGACGCCCTCGGTGATCACCGTCTACGACAAGCGGGTGAAGAACCTCAAGACCGGTGTCGAGGACCTCTGGAGCAACGGGGCCGACATCTATCTCGAAGACTGATTGACGGCGGAGCAGGGCGGCCGGGCAGAGATGTGCCGGCCGTCCTACTTTTCGAATTCGGAGATTTTGCGTGACCATTGCCAGATTGCAGACCAACCGACGCCCGACGCGCGAGGAGCTCCTTGCGCGTATCCCCGTTTTCACCGCCGAGGTCGCCAAGGGCGCGGCCGAACGGGATATCAACCGGGAGTTGCCCTTTGAAGCCTTCCGGCGGTTTCGCGAGCTGGAGCTTGGGACATTGCGCATTCCTGTGGCATTGGGCGGGCCGGGGGGCTCGGTCGCCGACTATATCGAGATGATTGCGGCGATCGGTGCTGCCGATTCCAATGTGGCGCATGCGCTGCGGTCGCATTTCAATTACGTCGAGAACGTCATCCTGAGTGAGCCGAGGGAAAGGGATGCCGGCGCGATAGAGCTGATTCTCGCGGGAAAGCTGTTCGGTGGAGCCCATACGGAGCAGGGGACGGCGCGGCCGGGACAGGTGACCACCACGATTGTCCGTCAAGGGGATACCTACCGGCTCAATGGTCGCAAATGGTACGCCACCGGCACCGCCTTTGCGGATTTCGCCTCGTTCAGCGCGCTGGATGAAGCGGGCCAGACGGTCGGGGTGCTTTTGCCCGTCGACCGCCCCGGCATCAAGATCCTCGACGACTGGGACGGGATGGGGCAGCGTTTGACGGCGAGCGGCGGTGTTCTTCTGGAAAATGTCGAGGTCTTTCCGCACGAGTTCGCGACGCGCGGGCTCGACAATCTGGTAGGCCGCCATTGCTCCACGCTGCGCCAGCTGCATTTGGCCGCAAGTGCGGCGGGTGCCGTCCGCAATGTGCTCGCCGATGGGCTTGCCTATGTGCACCGTCAAGCGCGCTCCGCCGCCCACAGCATGGCGGAGACCGCGAACCAGGATCCGTTCGTGCAGCAGGTGATCGGCGAGATCGCCGCCAATTCTTTTGCTATCGATACCGCGGTCGCCGCCGCCGCAGCGGCTCTGGACCAGACAGTGGCCGTTTTTGCCGTCGGCCACGAGACTGAGATCGAGGAAGCCCTGATTGCGAGTGCTCTGGCGACGGCCAGGACGCAGCTTGTCCTGGGCCAGTTAGGCCCCCGGAGCGCAGAGCGCATGTTCGAGCTCGGCGGAGGCTCGGCAACCTCGCGCAACAACAATTTCGACAGGCACTGGCGCAATATCCGCACGGTCCTCAACCATAATCCGCTGCTGCACAAGTCGCGTGTCGTCGGTGACTACCTGCTCAACGGAACGACGACCCACCTCAGGGAAGGAAAGGTGTTCTGAGGCAGGGCCGATGTGCGAACCCGCACCGGTCGGTCTACACGCTGCGATATATTTGAAGCTGCCAAAGCGGCTCTGGAGGTTGTCATGCATCCCACCCTCATCCTGCCAGGCTTGAACGGCTCGCCGGAAGGGCATTGGCAGCGCCATTGGGCTCGGGAGCAACCCACCGCCCTTGTCGTGGAGCAGGAGGACTGGAGTTGTCCGGTTATCGAGGATTGGCAGACGGAACTTGACAGGGCGCTTTCGAAGACCGAAGGCGCCTTTCTTGTTGCCCACAGTCTCGGATGCCTGCTTGCCGCAAGTTATGCCAATCGGTCGATCGCGGAGAAGATCCGGGGAGCATTGCTCGTTGCGCCGTGCTCGCTGAGCGTCACCCTCCGGCTCCATCCCTGCATGATCGAGTTCGGGGAGGAGCCCTTGGCACGGCTACCCTTTCCGAGCCTCGTCGTGGGCAGCCTCAACGATCCCTATATGAGCGTGGCCGATCTTGAACGCCACGTTCGGAACTGGGGCAGCGAATTGATCACCATCGGCTTCGCCGGCCATATCAACGTCGCGAGCGGCTTCGGGCGCTGGGAAGAGGGATATGCCCTGTTCGAAATGCTGGCCGGTTCTCTCGGCGGGCTAGGTTCCATCTCTGCTCTGGCATCATGACGACGACAGGGGCATGCCCGCTGCCTGCTGGTTGGCTGGAAGCGGGAGTAAGCGTTGAACCATCCGACTTGTCCTGTATCGAGGATGAAACGATCAGGCAGGCTTTCGCTCTTCGATGCTCACGAAAAGAGGAAAATACGGCCTCAAGGCGCTGGTGCATCTGGCGCAGCTCGAACCCGGCAAGACCGCCTTCGTCAGCGAGATCGCCGAGCAGAACAGATGTTGGTTTCCACGCAGAACTGAGCCGGTTAGGCGCATAATTTCCATTGAGAATTGAGCCATGTGAATCTTCCCCCAACGCGGAGAGCGACGGGGACAACGAAGTGATCCACATGGGACTTTTAAATATCATCCGTCGGATGGCTCTGCGCGAGAAGCAGTCGATCAGCCGGCTCACAGCGACCGCCTATGGCCTCGGCATCGTCATGAGTGCGGCGATCCTCGTCCTGCTCGGCAATATCAAGCCCGACACGCCGTTTTCCGAGATGCTCCGCAAGATCGCCATCCAATCGGTGCCTGCAAGCATCGGCGCGCTGCTCGGCCGCGCGCTGCTCGGCGGACAGCCGAACGGGGATGCCGGCAAGAGGGATGATCGGGGAGGGGAGGAGGAAGATGAGGGCGAAGACCGGGGCGGGGAGAGCGATGCGGTGCCCAACGAGATTTCCACCAGCTACGGTCGCGAGCTTTTCCTGATGGCGGTGGGGGCGCTCTTCCTCAATCTCAACGTCGCGCCGATTCATGCTGCCGGGCTACATGGTGGCGATGCTGATCAGCCTCTACGTGCTCTGGACCTTCGGACGACTTGACGACATTGCCGGGACGCAGACGCTGATGTCGGTGATCGTACTCTCCTTCCCCGGCGCGATCGGCGCCGCGGCATCCCTCAATACGGCAGGCCGACGTAATTTTCCGCAAGCGCGGTGGAGGCCGCTTTCGAGCCGACGAGATAGTCGAGTTCCGCCTCCTGGATCTTCTGGCCGAATTCGCCGGTATCGGGAAAGCGGTGCATCATCGTCGTCATCGACCAGGAGAAGCGCACGGCGCGCCAGACGCGCTTCAGCGCCCGGACCGAATAGGCATCGAGCCCGGCGGCGGATTTTTCGCCGTAGAATTCCCGCAGGCCTTCGAAGAGGTAATGGACGTCGCTGGCGGCGAGGTTCAGCCCCTTGGCGCCGGTCGGCGGCACGATATGGGCGGCGTCGCCGACAAGGAACAGTTTTCCGAACCGCATCGGCTCGGCGACGAAGGATCGGAGCGGCGCGATCGACTTTTCGAAGGAGGGGCCGGTCACCATGCGCTCGGCGTGCTCGGCCGGCAGGCGGCGCCGCAATTCGTCATAGAAGCGGTCGTCCGGCCAATCCTCGATCCTTTCGTCCAGCGCGCACTGGATGTAATAGCGGCTGCGGGTTTCAGAGCGCATCGAACAGAGCGCGAAGCCGCGCGGATGGTTGGCATAGATCAGCTCGTGGCTGACCGGCGGCACCTCGGCAAGGATGCCGAGCCAGCCGAAGGGATAGACGCGCTCATAGGTCTTCAGCGCGCTTTCGGGCACCGATTTGCGGCTGACGCCGTGATAGCCGTCGCAGCCGGCGATGAAGTCGCAATCGATCCGGTGGGTGGCGCCGTCCTTCTCGTAGGTGACGTAGGGCCTGTGGCCGTCGAAATCATGCGGCGCGACATTGGCCGCCTCGTAGATCGAGGCGCCGCCCGTCGCCTCGCGCTTGTCCATCAGGTCGTGGGTAAGCTCGGTCTGGCCATAGACCATGACTCGCTTGCCGGTCAGCCCGAAGAGGTCGATGCGGTGGTCGCGACCGTCGAAGGCGAGCGAGAAGCCGTCATGCGGCAGGCCTTCTTGGTGCATCCGCGCACCTGCGTCAGCCCTGTCGAGCATGCCGACCATGCCCTCTTCCAGAACGCCCGCGCGCACGCGGCCGAGGATATAGTCCTTGCTCACCCGATCGAGGATGACGTTGTCGATGCCGGCATTGGTGAGCAGCTGGCCCAGCAGCAGGCCGGACGGACCCGAGCCGATGATGGCGACCTTGGTGCGCATGAAAATCCTCCCGAATTCCTATCTTTCGATAAGCGCCCAATCAGGGTCCCGAACAATGGACATTTCATGCAATCTATAGGACAAAACGTACATCGACCTTGTTGGAGTGCCCGATGCGTCCGCCGGTCCCGACCTACGATCTCTATGGTGAAAGCCGCGCGAAACGGCCGGATTTCTGGCTGCATTGCGAAACGATCTTTTCGCGCAGCAGCACGCATCAATGGGAGATCGGGCTCCATCGGCACGAAAGCTTCCAGCAGTTCCTGTACATTCGCAACGGATCGGGCGATGCCCGCCTGGGGTCTGCGACCGTCGCGCTTGCGCCTCCTTGCGTGGTGGCCGTGCCGCCGGGGGTCGGCCACGGCTTCCGCTTCTCCCGCGACATCGACGGACTGGTGATCACGCTGGTGGCCGAGCGGTTGCGGCTGACCGCCGGGCTTGCCAAACGGCCGGGCGACTGGCTCTCCGGCGCAAGAATGATCGCGCTGCAGGCAGATGAGGATGCCCGCTACCTCGACGAGACCTTCTCGCGCCTCTTCGCCGAATTCGAGGCGCAGCGGGCCGGCCGCAACGACCTGATCGAAGCCTATCTGACGGCGGCGATCCTCGTTCTCGGGCGCGTCGTCGGAGCCGATGGCAATGGCGCTGCGCAGGATATCAATCTGGCGCGCGTCGAAGCGCTGAAGGATCTGATCGGCCGGCACTTTCGCGAGCAGCTGCCGGCGGAAAACTATGCGAAGCTCCTGAACCTCTCGCCGACGCATCTCAACCGCATCGTACGCGACGTCACCGGCATGAGCGTCCATGATCTCATCATGGCGCGGGTCGTCGACGAAGCCCGCCGGGGGCTCGTGTTCACCACGGCGAGCGTTCAATCGATTGCCGACGGGCTCGGTTTTTCCGATGCCGCCTATTTTTCCCGCTGCTTCAAAAAGCGTGTCGGCCAGACGCCGCGTGCGTATCGCGAAGCGGAGCGCGAAAGCCTGCGGCAGACGGAAGCGGTTGATTGAGCGCATTCACGGTTGGAACAATCCGGTGACAATTCGTGTCCCGCACTGCGGGATCATTCTTCCGCCATATGCGTTGCCCATCGCTGCCGTACCGCCTGAGTGATTCCCCATGGACGGGCGGCGAAAATAAAGGAGTACAGGGATGAAGAAGTCTATTGCCGTGGCGCTTGCCGCCCTTCCGGTCTTGACGAGCGCCGGAGCGGCCTTTTCGGCCGATGTGATCTCCCGGCGGGACCCCGTGCCGGTCTATGAAGAGCCGGATCAGCGGGGCGGTGTCCGCATCGGTTACCTCGATTGCACCATCGGCGGCGGCGTCGGTTACGTGCTGGGCTCGGCCAAGGAAGCAGATTGTGTCTTCACCTCGGCGATCGGCAGCGAACCGCTCGATCGCTATACCGGTGTCGTCCGCAAGATGGGCGTCGATCTCGGCTTCACTACCCGCTCGCGGCTGATCTGGGCCGTCTTCGCCCCGACCGCCGGCTATCACCACGGCTCGCTCGGCGGCCTCTACCAGGGCGCCACGGCGGAAGCCACGGTGGGTGCCGGCATCGGCGCCAACATCCTTGTCGGCGGCACGTCCGGCTCCATCCACCTGCAGACGGTAAGCCTCACCGGCCAGCTCGGCTTGAACGTCGCGGCCACCGGCACCTCGGTCACCCTGACCCCGGAAAGCTGAGGCTCCCTGATGTCGTCCTCACCCTGGTCAAGGGAGAGGACGATCTCATGAGTTCCATAAGATAGATTACGCGATTTCGGTGTGTAGCGGGGTACATTCTATTTCGGGAGGCAGTGCCTTTCTATGTCATGGGCGGCGAATTCTGCGGCGCGGCGCCATGCCTCGTCCGTATCGCCTCGATAACTCAGAAAACGATCGCAAATGGGCTTGTTGCTGGCCAGATCCAGCACCGCGAATTTCACGCCGCCGACCAGCGTGCTCAGTTTCTGGACCTCTCCGATCAGCAGATATTTCGCGCCGGCTTCCTTCGCCTCGATGGAAACGGCTTCCAGGCCGGCGGTTCTTGCCGTGCATCGGCCGGCCTGACAGGCCAGCGGGACCACTGTCATCGCTCTGCCGGCGGAAAGACTTTCCCGCAGCGTAATCCCCAAGGCATCCAGCCGCCTTGCGTGCTCGGCGCTCTGGTCCCTGACTTCCCCGGACGTATCCCTGAAGTCGAAATCGGTGATCGCCAAAGTTACCGGTTCCGCGGCATCGACGAAACCGGGCGACAGACCCGCACCGCCGGCGAGCATCAGGAAAAGCCCGCAATATGCAGAAAATCGATGCGATCCCCGCACATCTGTACGTCGCACTTTCAGCATCTTCTCCTCCAGAGGCTGCAAGCATAGCAGCCACGACGACAACGGCCAATAGGCCTTTTCATCATGCGTCGGGAAGCGGGAACAGGCTGGATATTTCTTGGGCCTTCGCGATCTCCGCAGGCCCGCTGCGTCAGCTCAACGCCAGATCGAAGACGTGGTGATGGATATGGCCGTCGAACATTTCGAGCAGGCCCTTGGTGACTTCCCGGCTCTCGTAGCGTACCGGGGATTCGAGCGCTTCCGCCAGCGCCTCGCGGCTCTCGTACATGGTCGATAGCACCATCGGATAAGACGGCGCTCCCTCGTCGCGCTCGATATCGTAGAGCACCCGCACTTCCCTGACGCATGGGAAAGAGAGCCACAGCGGCATCAGCTTGTAGGCGACATAGGTCCTGAACTCTTCTTCCTTGCCGGCATGGATCGTGCCTTCGAAAAAGGCCTGACGGATGATCATGATGGTTGTCCGATTCAATTGACGGTGGTCGGCGGCTTTTCGCCGGCGAAATGAGCGGCGATATTGGCAAGCACCAGTTCGCCCATGGCGATGCGCGTCTCGACGGTGGCGCTGCCCTGATGTGGCATCAGCACGGTATTCGGTGCGGTAAAGAAGTCTTCCCGGATGCGGGGTTCGTCGAGATAGACGTCGAGGCCGGCCGCACCGATCGTGCCGTCGTTCAAGGCCGCGAGCAGCGCATCCTCGTCGACGACGCTGCCGCGGGCGATGTTGATCAGGACACCCTTCGGGCCGAGCGCCTTCAGTATCCCGGCATCGACGATATCCTTCGTCTCGGCATTCGCAGCGACGATGACGCAGAGCACATCGCTGTCTTCGGCGAGCGCCATCGGCGTGGCACAGGATTTCCAGCTCGTGCCGGAAACCGGAGACCGGTTCCAGTAGCGCACGTCCATGCCGAAGGCTTCGGCGCGGCGGCCGAAGGCCTTGCCGATCTGGCCGAGGCCGAGAATGCCGACGCGCTTGCCCTTCGGGCTCACGCCCAGCGGAAAGCCTTCGCTGCCCCACTTGCCGGCTCGCACGAAGGCGTCGCCCTTGGCGACATGACGCAAGACGGCGAGCATCAGCGCGATCCCGAGATCGGCGACGTCGTCGGTGAGCACGCCGGGCGTCGTCGTCACGTCGATATTGCGGCTGCGGGCGAATTTGAGGTCCACCTTGTCGGTGCCGACGCCGTTGATGGCGATCACGCCGAGCGACGGCAGCTTTTCGATCCACTCGTTGGAAAGCCCGGTGCCGCCGCCGGTCGCCACGGCGCGGATCTTCGGCAGCGCTGCTTCCAGAGCCGCCTTCTGCGCCGGATCATAGAGGCGATGAACGGTATAGGCCGCATCGAGCCGTTCTTCGATGAACGGCATCAGCTGTTCGACAAGCAGGATATCTGGTTTCATGGGATGAATCCGTCTTTTGAGAACGGTCAGGAAATCTGGCCGAGGAATATCTTGAGCCGCTCGTTCTTCGGGTTGCCGAAGAACTCGTCCGGCGCGCCCGTTTCGAGGATTTCGCCGCGGTCCATGAAGATCACCCGGTCGGCGACCTGGCGCGCGAAACCCATTTCATGGGTGACGCAGAGCATGGTCATGCCCTCTTTGGCAAGGTCGATCATCGTGTCGAGCACTTCCTTGACCATTTCCGGGTCGAGCGCCGAGGTCGGTTCGTCGAACAGCATGATCTTCGGGTTCATGCAGAGCGCCCGGGCGATCGCGACGCGCTGCTGCTGGCCGCCGGAAAGCTGGGCCGGGTATTTTTCCGCCTGTTCGGGAATGCGGACCCGTTCGAGGTATTTGCGGGCGGTCCTTTCCGCATCGGCCTTGGAAATGCCGCGCACCTTCATCGGCGCCAGCGTGCAGTTCTCCAGCACCGTCATATGCGGGAAGAGGTTGAACTGCTGGAAGACCATGCCGGTCTCCTGCCGCACGATATCGACATTCCTGCCGCCGGCGGTCAGGTCATGGCCGTCGACGACGATCCTGCCCTTCTGGATCGTCTCCAGCTGGTTGATGCAGCGGATGAGCGTCGACTTGCCGGAACCGGAGGGGCCGCAGATGACGATCCGCTCCCCCCGGTTGACCGAAAGCTCGATGTCCTTCAGCGCATGGAAGCCGCCATACCACTTGTTGACGCCTTCCATCCTGACAGCCAGATCGGAAGCTCCCCGCACGTCCGTTGCCGATACGTTTGCCTTAACCTCAGTCATGCGAGGAACTCCCTTTCAGTCCGTATCTTCTTACTTTGCGTTGGCCACGAAATCCGGCAGCGGAGCACCAAGCCACTTTTCGTGGATCTTGTTGAGTTCGCCGTTCGCCTTGACCTTCTCGAGGAAGGCGTTGACAGCCGTCAACAGCTCGGTCGAGCCCTTGCGGACCGCGATACCCTGGACCTGCTGGCTGAGCTCGAGCTTCTGGTCGAAACGGCCCGGAGCGGCCTTCTCGATCTGGGCGGCAACGACGTTCGAGACGCCGATCAGCTCGACCTGGCCGGAGAGCAGGGCCTGCACGGCGCTGGCATCGTCGTCGAAACGCTGGATCTTGGCATCAGTCGGAGCGATCTTGGTCACACCGGTATCCTGCGTCGAGGCGCGGGCGACGCCGATCGTCCTGCCGGAAAGATCTTCGGGCTTCGAAATCGCCACGTCCTTGGCGCCGAAGATGCCGATAGAAATGCCGGCATAGGGCTTGGAGAAATCGACGCTCTTGGCGCGCTCCTCGGTGATGCCGAGCGAGGCGACGAGCAGGTCGACCTGGTTGCTCTGCAGGTAGGGGATGCGGTTCGGGCCGGTGACCGGCACGATCTGTGCCTTCACGCCCCATTCCTGGGCAAGCAGCTTGGCGACGTCGGCATCATAGCCGTCCGGCTGGTTATCGGCGTTCATGATGCCGAAGGGCGGGAAGTCGACCAGCATGCCGATCTTCACCGTTCCTGCGGACTTGATGCTTTCGAGGGTCTGCGCCGCGGCCGTCGAGGCCATCGCGCCGACCATCAGGCCCGCACCGATCGCAGCCATCATCATGCGCCGGGAGATATTGGAGTAAATAGTCATGTTCCTACCCTTTCTGTTGCGCCGGGCTACCTCCCCCCGGCTCGGGTCCCGTCAGCGTGTCGTCGCCCGGGAGAATTTCACTTCCATCTGCCGTGCGAGTACCGAAAGCGGCCAGCACAGCACGAAATAGATCGCCGCTACCGTGCCGAACACAAGAAACGGGCTAAAGGTCGCATTGTTGATGATCTGGCCCTGACGGGTGAGCTCGGTGAAGCCGATGATCGCGGCAAGCGACGTGCCCTTGATGAGTTGCACCAGGAAGCCGACCGTCGGAGCGACGGCGATCTTCATCGCCTGCGGCAGGATCACGTAGCGCATGCGATTGTAGTAGCGCAGGCCGAGCGCGGTCGCCGCTTCCCGCTGGCCGGGCGGCACGGCCTCGATGCAGCCGCGCCAGATTTCACCGAGGAACGCACTGGCGTGCAAGGTGAAGGCGACGGCGGCGGCAACCCAGGGATTGATGCCGAAACCCAGGATGTTCAGCCCGAAGAAGACCAGGAAGAGCTGCATCAGGAGCGGCGTTCCCTGGAAGATACGGATGAACCCGGTGGCGACGAGGCGCGGCCATTTCGCGTCCGAGACGCGCGCCAGCGCGATGAAGAGCCCGCCGATACCGCCGCCGGCAAAGGCGATCGCCGACAGCGCGATCGTCCATTGCGCCGCGACGACGATGATCCAGAATTCGTTCCAGCCGAAAGGCCTGATCAATGGCATGGTCAGTCTCCTATCGGCTCAGCGGATATTTGAAGGCGGCCTTCTCGATCGTCGAGAAGATGAGCGAAAAGCCGACGGACATGACGAGATACATCAGCGTGACGACGATATAGACCTCGAAGCTCGCAAACGTCAGCGACTGCAGATTGTTGCCGGCGGCGGCAAGATCGTCGGCCGAGATCGCCGAGACGACGCTGGAGGTCAGCATCAGATAGATGAACTGGCTGGTCAGCGCCGGATAGACCGTGCGCAGCGCCGGCTTCATGATGATGTAACGGAAGATCTGCAGTTTGGACAGGCCGAGCGCCGTGCCGGCTTCCACCTGTCCCTTGTGGATGGATTCGATGCCGGCGCGGATGATCTCCGTGCCGTAGGCGCCGAAATTGACGACCAGCGCCAGAAGCGCGGCACTGTTCGGCGTCAGGCGAAGCCCGAGCGACGGCAGGCCGAAGAAGATGAAGAATATCTGCACCAGGAAGGGCGTGTTGCGGATGATCTCGATATAGGCGTCGATGATCCAGCGCAGCGGCGCGACGCCGGAGGTCTTGCCGGCTGCGCAGGCGATCGAGACGATCAGGCCAAGGATCATCGCCGCGCAGGAAAGCTGGATCGTCAGCCAGGCGCCGATGAGAAGCTGATCGAAACCCGCAAAGACGGGCTCGAAGTTGAAATTATACAACTTGGGACCTCCCCAATGATGTCAAGACAGGCTCCCGCTCCTCTGCGGCGCCCATCCATTTTAGATCGATCTAAGAACTTTTCGACCGGGCGTCAACCTTGAATTAAGGATTTATTATAGAGCGGAGACAGCGGCCGGCGCGCATGATCGGCGAATATGGAGCCGCGTCGCCATCACAACCCTGCGAGGTGGACGGAGCGGGTCCGCCAGCCGGTCGAGCAGAAGCCGGGCGGCATTCTCGCCGATCGTCACCGGATCGGTCGAAACGGATGTGAGCGGCGGGCGCATGACCTCGGCTTCGGCGACGTCGTCGAAACCGACCAGCGAAAAATTCTCGCCGACCTTCAGGCCGAGATCGTGGAGCCCGGCCGAAAGACCAAGGGCGATGACGTCGTTGAAGCAGATCACGGCGGTCGGCTTTTCCGGACTGTCGAAGAGCAGAGGTGCTGCACCGGGAATCTGCCCGGTCTGGTATGGAACGCGGATGATCCGGCCCGGATCGAAACCGCGCGAGACCATGGCGTCGCGAAAGCCTTCGATGCGTTCCCTGTAAGCGGAATGGATCGGTCCGTGCACGGCGAAGGCTATCCTGCGATGGCCGAGAGAGGCGAGATAATCCACGGCCTGCCGCATCCCGGCGGCATAATCCACGCCCGCGTAATCGACATTCCCGGTGATATGGCGCAACACCTGTACGAGCGGCAGGTTCCATTCGGTGATGCGTTCGACGAATTGCGGCTCCGTGTCCGCCGCGGGGCAGAGGATGACGCCGTCGACGCCATGCTCGCGCATGCGCCGCATCACCCTGTCCTGGCGTTCGACGAGGTCGCCGCTGTTTGCCAGGATCACCACCATGCCGGCGGCGTCGATGACCGATTCGATGCCGGACAGGAGTTCGGCGAAGAACGGGTTCGTCAGGTTCGGCACGATGACGCCAACCGTATGGCTGCGCTCGGCCCGAAGCCGTGCGGCGCCCATATTGTAGACGTAGCCGAGCTCGCGCATCGCCTCCTCGACGCGCGCGCGCGTCTCGGCGCCGACGAGCGGGCTCTTGCGGATGACGAGCGAGGCGGTGGCGCGCGAGACATTGGCGTGCCGCGCCACATCGAGGAGCGTCACACGGCTTTTCTTTCGGTCTTCGGATGGCATGGATGTCACTTAGCAGAGGTGGCGGGAACTAAAACAGCCCCCATCTTATAATCGGACCTTGTGATGGTTCGCGTCAATCCGCCCGGATTCGTGATCGGTGCGGGAGATGACAGACGCAATACGGCCGTTTATAAGTTGAGTACAAAAATCATGTAAAGGAGTACGCCATGCTTCAGGCGACCGCCGTCATACCGACGGAACACGGCTCGAAATATCTCCAGCAGCTCTGCAAGCATTTCGCCCACAAGATCGATGTGAGCTTCACGGAAAATCACGGCGAATGCACGTTCGCGATGGGCAAGGGCGTTCTCGACGCGGATGCTTCGGGTGTGACAATCGTCGCGACCGCACCCGACGAGGAACAGCTTGAACGGACGAAATCGGTGATCGAATCCCATCTCGTCCGCTTCGCCTTCCGCGAGGAGCTCGCACCCTTCGACTGGCACCCGGCGGCAGCCGCCTGAGCTATTCCGCCGCCGCGGCCAGACCTTCCATCTCGATCAGGAAGGAAAGCTCGCCTGCAAGCCCCGGCGCGCAAGCCACCACCGGGCCGCCCCCTTGCAGGAGATATTGGAGCGGCGGCAGCGCAACGACCGCGCCGGCTTCCGCCGCGATCAGTGCGCCGGCCAGCATGTCCCAGGCGGAAAGATGCCGCTCGTAATAGAGATCGGACACGCCTTCGGCGACGCGGACGAGGCCGATCGCCGCCGCCCCCATGCGGCGATAGTCGATGCCGCGTTCGTAGAGTTTTCGCGAGACGGCGAGATAGTCCTCGAAATCCGTGCGGCGGGAATGGCCGAGGATGGCGATCGCATGATTGGGATCGCTGGTCTTCGCCGCCGTGATCGGTTCATTTTCCTTGAAGGCCCCCTCCCCGCGGATTGCATGAAAGACCTTGTCCTGGGCCGCGTCATAGATGACGCCGATCAGGATCTCGCCGCCGGCGACGAAGGCGATCGATACGCCCCAATGGCGGAAGCCGCGAATGAAATTCGTCGTCCCGTCGATCGGATCGACCACCCAGGTGCCACCCTCTCCCGAACGACCTCCACCCTCTTCACCCATGAAGGAATCGTCGGGGAATTCTTCAAGCAATGCCGTGCGGATCGCCTGCTCGGCGCGCTTGTCGGCAATGGTGACGAAATCCTGCAGGCCTTTGTTCTCGACGCCGAGCGTTTCCGGCAGGGCTTGCGCCCGGAAGGCCGCGGCCTCCATGCCGACCCGTCGGGCTATGGAAACGGCCGCTTCGGAGCGGGCCTGCAGGGCAGAACGATCGAATGCGAATGGCATTATGCACTTCTTCTCTTGATCAATGTCACGGGCGTGAACTCCACCCGTGCGACCGCGTCCGGCTCCGACATGCGGCTCGTAAGCAGGTCGATCACCTGTTCCGCCTGCACGTCGCAGGGCTGCAGGAACGTGGTGAGCTCATAAGCGCTCCAGCTTGCCTGGGGAATGTCATCGTGGCCTATGACCTTCACCGACCCCTTCCCCTTGCCGGCCTTGGCAAACCCGTCGAGCACGCCGCAGGCCATGAAGTCGTTGACGGAGAAGACGCCGTCGATGCCGAGATCGAGCAGCTTTTCCGCCGCCTCGTGCCCGTGCCGGTAATCGTTGACGGCAACCGGCACCAGCGGCGCCTCTATACCGAGCATCTGGCAACGGGTCTGGAAAGCCTCGGCGCGGCGGCGCGAGGAATAGGAAACGGCCGTACCCGCAACGACCGCGAGCCTCTTCGCACCGGCAGCGATGAAATGATCGACCGCAGTATAGCCCGACATCCGGTCGTCGGAGACGACGCGGTCGACGAAGGGGAAATCCTCGCCCTTGTTGATCAGCACGATCGGTACGCCTTCGGCGGCGCAATCCTCGAAAATATGTGAGGGCGGTGCATCGGACGTGACGATGACGCCCGAGACCGCATAGTGCAGCAGCTGCTCGATGACGGTGCCGCTGTCGGCTTCCTGAGAGGTCGGCAAAAGGATCGGCCTGTAGTTGCGGGCGATCAGCGCATGGGCGAGGTGTTCGAGCTGCTGGGTGCGGAACGGGTTGTCGAGCCCGGCGGCCACCAGCCCGACGAAATCGGACCGCTTGTTCGTCAGGCTGCGAGCAAGATAGTTTACCCGGTAGCCGAGTTCCTTGGCGGCCTGATAGACCTTCTGCCGGGTCTTTTCCGAGACGCTGGCATCCGGCGTGAAGGCGCGCGAAACGGCGGCGCGGGACACGCCCGCCGCCCGCGCCACGTCGAAGGAGGTGACGCGCCGCGGCTCGCGGGAAATGCCGTTCATTTCCTTCGGCCGCATCAGGTCCGGCAGGTCGGTGCATATACCGAGAACCGGCAGCGCCATGAGGTCCCTCAGCACATCCGGCCGCTCCTCGTGCCAGAGCACGACTTCCCTGCCGTCGGCAAAAGCCTTCTCGATCAGTTCCTCGGTGACGAATTCCTGCGGCGTGTCGCTGGCCCGCTCCCAGCACAGATGCAGGATGTCGGCTCCGGCTTCCACGCCGAGCCTGTGCGGATCGGCACCGACGCGGATCAGCACCGAGAGCGGAAAATCGCAGTCCATGTCGCGCAGTTCGCGCACCTGCGCCACGTCGAAGGAACCGAGGCAGGCGAAGCGCTGGTCCATCTCCTTCAGATGCTGCCAGCAGAGCGGGCCGGTGCCCGACCGTTTCAATTCGACATAGAGCCCGCAACCGGTCTCGCGGCCGAGTGCTGCGACCTCCTCGAAGCTCGGCACGTCCGGCACTGCTTCGCGCAGGTCCGCAAACGTCATCTGCGAGATATGCAGGTCCTTCTGGAAAACGCGTTCCAGATGATCGTCATGCGAGACGACGACCACGCCGTCGGCGGTCATCTGCGTGTCCAGCTCCCACATTTCAGCGCCGAGCTCGGCGGCACGGCGGAAGGCAGCAAGCGTGTTTTCCCGCTCATGGCCGCTCGCGCCGCGATGGCCGATGCAGAAGGGCAACCGGCCCCTGGTTTCGGGCCAGCCGAAGCGGCTGAAGAAGGCGGAAAAATCGCGCATCACAGCCTTGTTCCATCCTCGGCGAAGACGAAGGCCGCCTTGCCGTCAAGGCTCCAGCGCACATGATCGCCCAGTTTCACGTCGTTGCGCGCCGGTTGGATCGAGCGCAGCACGGAGCCGTCCGGCAGCACCACGTCATAAAGGTTCTCGCGACCCTGGGTCTCCGCAAACGTCACCTTGCCTTCGACCGGCATATCGCCGCCTGGCCCGAAATGTTCGGGCCGCACGCCGAGCGTCAGCGCCGTGCCGTCCGGAATGCCGGAAAGTGCTGTCAGCGGCAGCCTCAAACTGCCGTCGCCGAGCACGAACGCCCCCTGCCGCGCCTCACCTTTCAGGAAGGAGATCGGCGGATTGCCGAGGAAGCCCGCCACGAAGGCGGTATGGGGATCGTTGTACATCTCGGACGGCGTGGCGATCTGCACGATCTCGCCCGCCCTCATGATGGCGATGCGGTCGCACATGGACATGGCTTCCACCTGATCATGGGTGACGAGGATGGCGGTAATGCCGGTTTCCAGCTGGATGCGGCGGATTTCCGAGCGCATCTCCAGCCGCAGCTTCGCATCGAGATTGGCAAGCGGCTCGTCGAGCAGAAGCACGTCCGGCTTGCGGACGAGCGCACGTGCCAGCGCCACGCGCTGCTGCTGGCCGCCCGACAGCTGGCCGGGCCGCCGTTCGAGCAATTCGGAAATATGCGTCAGCTTGGCGATGGCCCGCACTTCCCGATCGATATCCGCCCTGCTGTCCTTCCGGACGGTCAGCGGAAAGGCGATATTCTCGAAGACGCTCAGATGCGGATAAAGCGCATAGTTCTGGAACACGACGCCGACATTACGCTTCTGGCTCGGCAGGCCGCTGACGTCGCGATTGCCGAACAGGAGCTCTCCCCCGTCCATGCGGTGAATGCCGCAAATGGCGAACAGCGTCGTCGACTTGCCGCAGCCGGAGGGGCCGAGCAGCGCCAGCATCTCGCCGCCGTTGACTGTGAGATTCATGTTTTCGATGACCGGCGTGCCGTCGAATTTCTTGGTGAAATTGCGGATAGAGATCTGCATCAGCCTTTGGTGCCTCCGCCGAAGATATTCATGAGCCGGTTCTGGAAGACGATGAAGAGAGCAAGGATCGGCAGCGTGTAGAACAGCCCGACCGACTTGAAGATGTTGAAGTTGTAGGTGCTGGAATTCGGATCCGACACGGTATTGAGATATATGGACAGGACCTCGAAATCGCTGGAGGGCGCGAGGATGCGCGGCAGCATATATTCGCTCCAGCCGTCGATGAAGGCGAAGATCGCCAGCGACAGCAGCCCGGGTCTGACCTGCGGCAGGATCAGCCGCCGCCAGACAGTGAAGCGGCTCGCTCCATCCTGGACGCCGGCCATCTCGATTTCCCAGGGAACGGCGTCATAGAAACCTTTCATGATCCAGATGCCGAAGGGCAGCATGAGGCTGGATTTCACCAGGACGACGCCGATCAGCGAATTGTAGAGACCGGCGAACTGCAGGACCAGGAAGACGCCGATGATCAGCGTGACCGACGGGAAGGCATGCATGACCAGGATGCCGGAGAGCAGGAAGCGCCGGAACGGCAAGGCGAGCCGCGACAGCGCATAGCCGGCGGTCGCAGAAACACCGACGACGATCACGACCATGCTGATCGCGAAGAGAAAGGTCGTCAGCGTCGGCTTCCAAACGTCGCCGGTGATCGTCGGGTCGATGAGGAAGCGCCAGTGCTGCAGCGTGAACTCGTTGGGAAGGATGGAGCCTGCCGGCGCGTTGCTGAACGTATCGACCACCAGGAAGAGATACATCACCACGAGCGGAAGGCTGAGCATCAGCAGAATGAGGATGATCGGCCAGGCGGCGAAATTGCGCGTCATGCCCGCCTCTCCTAAAATTCGATCTTCGGCTTCGACATCATGTCGTCGAAGCGGAACAGACGCAGGTAGACGATGGAAAGGATGAGCCCGACGGTCACCAGGACCAGCGCCATGGCGGCGCCGAGGCCGTATTGCAGGTTGCCGGTATAGTTGTTGAGCGCCGTATTGAAGGCTTCAAGCGCCCAGACCGTCGTGGTGCTGCCCGGACCGCCGTTCGTCGTCAGCCAGATTTCCTGATAGGACGACAAGAGCGACAGCGTCTGGTAGCTGGTGACGAACAGGATCGGCCAGCGCATCTGCGGCAGGATGATATGGCGGATCTGCTGCCAGCGACTGGCGCCGTCCACTTCGCTTGCCCATAGCTGCTGTACCGGAATGGCCTTCAGCGACCCGGAAAACAGGATCATCCCGAAGGAGGCGCCGATGAAGCCGTTGACGAGGATGACAACCGTCCAGGCGCTGGGCACCGAGCCCTTCATGTAGTTGAAGGCGGGCAGACCGAGTTCGCGGGCGATATTGAAGACGAACCCGCCGTCCCAGGTGAACCATTTCCACAAGACGGCGTAGAGGACGACCGGCGTGATGCGCGGCAAGAGCCACAGCACGCTGAAGAAGCTCGCCCCCATCGGTGGAAGGTAAAATGTGGTGATGGCAAGGAACAGGCCGACCAGCACGTTGAAGGCCAGCGTCAGCGCTACGTAGAAGACCGTGTTGACGACGACGCGCCAGGTATCGGGAGCGGTAAGGAGCTTGGCGAAGTTGTCGGCCGTCCAGGTCCAGCCGGTATAGCTCGCATCCGCGATCCCGCCGAGCACGTCGTCGGGCGGACTATCGAGTGCGTCGGACAATGCGGCCTCGATCTGGTCGCGGCTGTCGTAGCGGACGTTGAGCACGGATCGCTCGAAAGCGCCTGCTGCGATCTTCAGGTCGCGCACGCGTAAGGGACGGGACGGAAGCGCCTTCAGTTCACGCTCGAATTCGGTGGAACCGGCAAAGGTGCGGCCTTTCAGCCTGGCCTCGATCTCGGAAATCCATTTCGGATCGACATCCGCAGCGCGCGCCCTGTCGAGGCCCTGCTGGTCGACCGTGTAACTCGCTCGCCCCAGCGCATCGGCGGTCTTGCGGTCGAGGCCCTGTTCGGCCAGCGAACGGATGAGGTTGCCGGTGACGACGTAGGAGCCGCCGGTGATCCCGGTGGCAGTGCTCATATTGGTAAAGGCGAACACGCTGGTCAGCACCACCGGCAGGAAGAAGAAGCCGAGCAGGAGGATCAGCGCCGGAGCCAGGAAGGCAAGGCCGAGAAGATTTATCCTGAAAAGCCGAGGGGAATGCATGGGCCACCGGAAGCGAAAGACGAACCGGACGGACACGAGGTTCCGTCCGGCCGTCATGGGTTAGCGGATGATGACCTTGTCGCCGAGGGCGCTGCGGACTTCCGTCTCGGCAGCCTTGACGGCATCGGCGACCGACGAGGTCTTCGTCCAGGACGCTTCGAGCCCCTTGTACATGGCCTTCCAGACGATACCGAAATCGCTGTTGTTCGGGATGGCGTTCGCATGCGGCAGCAGCGCTTCTGTGGCGACCGTCGTCCAGCGGTCGTTGGCGTAGAGCGGGACATGCGCTTCCGCCGTGCCGATCGCCAGGTGGCCGGACTTTACCGCATGCAGGGCGTTGATGCGCGGCTCGGACGCAACGGCGATGAGCTCGGCCGCAAGTGCCGCATCCTCGTCCGTGCCGGCATTGGACAGCAAATACACGAGCGGATGGGTGATCGTGTTGGCGCGGCCCTTCTCGTTGCCGGTCGGGGTCAGGCTGTACTGCATCTGGCCGAAGAAGTCCTTGAGACCCCACTTGGTTTCCCATTCGGACTTGTGCCAGGTGCCGCCATGCCAGATGCCGGCCTTGTCGCCGGCGACGGCCTCATGCCAGGTGTCCCAGGTTGTGCCGAGATAGGTGGCCGGAACGACGCCCTTGGCGACCGCGTCGGCGAAGAACTGGTACATGCCGGTCAGCGCCTGGAGGTCGAGCACCAGCTTGCCGGATTCCCGATCGGTCATCTCGCCGCCGAAGCTCTGGTAGAACTGCCAGTAGTCAGTGCCGTTGTTCGGGCGCGGCATGAAGCCCTTGCCCGGCTCGACCACCTTGGCGTCCTGCATCTTCTTGGCATCGTCGAGCATCGAATAAAGCGTGTATTCGCCCTTCTCGACCTTGCCGGGCAGCGCCTCGATATCGGCGTCCGAATAGCCGATCGCCTTCAGATGGCTGCGGGAAAAGAAGAAGGGACGCGCCTCGGCGTCCTGCGGAATGCCCCAGATGCGGCCGTCATAGGAGGAGACGTCGATCAGGTTCGGATAGAGCTGGTTGAGCGGCCACACGTCGAAATCGACATAGTCCTCGATCGGGCGCAGCAGGCCAGACTGGGACCAGGGGCCGATGTCCTCGTGGCCGGACACGATGATGTTCGGCGCGGTGTTGGATTCGGCAGCCAGCGTCACCGCCTGCTTGAAGTCCTCCCAGCCGCTCCAGGCCTGGCCCTCGACCTTGATGTTCAGGTCTTCGCCCCGGATCTTGGCTTCCCGCCGGACGATATCGGCCGCCATTTTGATGGCTTCGATGCGATAGTCGCCGGTCGGTCCCGTACCGCCGGCCCAAACCTTGATGGTGACATCCCTGGCGGATGCGAACACTGCGGTCGAAGCCAGAAGAACGGCCGCGAGCGTGGCGGATTTCAATATCGGAAGAACAGTCATCGTTTTACTCCCCGAAGAGTGAAAATGGCTGCTTCTCCTGCCGCGGGTGACCGGTCGTCCCTAGGCTTGAGAAAGCGCTGAAGATCATCACAACGAGGTCGGTTTAGAGATGCCGCATAACACCCGGATGACAAAATGTACGCGTGTGCAAAATTTCTTTCGGAGGGGATTAAGGAGGGCGAGGCTCGCTCCGGCACCTCATCCCGAGGCACGGTCAGAATTTCGAAGAAGATGAGATTCTGCAAAGAGCGAAAAAGAAGTACGCGGCTGCCCTTCGGCCTCTACCGCTCCAGCGCCACGGTCTTGATGACCGCGAAAACCGGTTTTTCAGGCGTCAAGCCGAGGCGCTCGGCGGAAAGCGCGGTGATGCGGGCGAGCACGACATCCTCGCCACAGCGGATGCGGATGCGCGTCATGCCCTCGCCGTCCGGCTCCATCGAGGCTATGACGCCTTCCAGGATGTTGAGGGCGCTCAGACCCTCGGGTCGCTGTGTCGCGACCATCACGTCGCGTTCGGGGATCTGCACCCGCACCGTCCGGCCCTCCTCCACATGCGCATCCGGCACGACGATCAGCGCCGCCGAAAGCCGGATGGTGGCCAGCCGGTGCGCCACATCGACAGTCTCGACAATGCCGGTCATCACGGCGCCGGCATCGCGCCGGTCGGAAGAGAGGAAAACGGAGCCGCCGAGAATTTCCGATGGCGTGCCGGCCGCCTCGACGCGGCCGTCCTTCATCATCACAACGCTGTCCGCAAGCCGCGCCACCTCGGCCACCGAATGGCTTACATAGACGATCGGCGTCGAGGTCTCGTCACGGAGCCGTTCGAGATAGGGCAGGATTTCCGCCTTGCGCTCGTCGTCAAGCGCCGCAAGCGGCTCATCCATCAAAAGCAGCCGCGGCGCCGACAGCAGCGCTCGACCGATCGCGACGCGCTGCTTCTCGCCGCCGGACAGCTTTCCGGGCCGCCGGTCGAGCAGCGCGCCGATGCCGAGAAGTTCGACGATGCGGTCGAAATTTTCTCCGCGCGCAGCCTTCGGCGCAAACCAGCCGCCATAGTTCAGGTTCTGGCGGACGGTGAGATGCGGGAAGAGCCGGCCTTCCTGGAAGACATAACCGAAGCGGCGCCTGTGCTTCGGCACGAAGACCCGCTTTTCCGTGTCGAGCAGCACGTCGCCGTCGACCGTCAGCCGGCCATCGTCCGGTTTCGACAAGCCGGCAATGATCCTGATGAGCGAGGTCTTTCCCGAACCCGAGCGGCCGAACAGCGCCGTCACGCCACCCTGCGACGCGAAGCCCGCGTCGAGAACGAATTCCCCGAGTTTCTGTCTTGCCTCGACGATCAGGGTCATTCGATATCAACCCTCTTGCCGACCAGGTAGGCCAGAAATTCGGAGGCGAGCAGAGCGGCGAAGGAAATGACGATCGCCACCAGCGTCAGGCGCATGGCGCCGGCATCGCCGCCCGGCACCTGCGTGAAGGTATAGATCGCCGCCGAGAGGGTCTGGGTCTCGCCGGGAATGTTGGAGACGAAGGTGATCGTCGCGCCGAATTCGCCCATCGCCTTGGCGAAGGAGAGAATCATGCCGGCAATGACGCCGGGGAGGATGAGCGGCAGCGTGACCGTCGCGAAAACCCAGGCCGGATTGGCGCCGAGCGTCCCGGCCGCCTCCTCCAGTTTGCGGTCGACCGCTTCCATCGACAGCCGGATGGAGCGCACCATCAGCGGAAAGCCCATCACGCCGCAGGCGAGCGCCGCGCCCGTCCAGCGGAAGGAAAAGACGATGCCGAGATATTGGTCGAGAAAAGCGCCGATGACGCCGCGGCGGCCGAACAGGATGAGAAGGATGAAACCGGTGACGACCGGCGGAAGGACGAGCGGCAGGTGGACCACGCCGTTCAGGATCGCTTTGCCCCAGAATCTACCGCGCGCCAGGAGATAGGCGACGAAGATACCGAAGGGCAGACTGACGACCATCGCGACGCTGGATACCCACAGGCTGAGCCTGATCGCGGTCCATTCCTCGTCGCTCAAATGAAGCCAGTCCAACACTCACCCTATCCGCAGCAATGCAATATATCACTCTGGATATATCGGGACGAAGAGAATGGCTAGGTCCTGCCGGAAAGTTATCGGAGAATCTTGGAAGTGGCGGTGGGAGAGCGCAATGGCATCGCCAAGGTCTCTCCCTACACCGGATGTATTCACTGCTCGGGCAAGTCTTGAGCGGCCCGGGCAGCCTCAGCTTTCACGCAACGCCGTTAGCGATTGTCGCGCGAGGTGCGGGGGAAGATCGTCTGGCTATCGCGCTCACTGTCGGCGCTGGCCAGTTCGATGCCGGCGGTGCGCACGGTGTCGACCTTCGCGTTTTCGCCTCTTTCGCTGATCTGGGTCTTGGCGGCGCCTTCATAATAGTCACCTTCGGCAAGGGCCGATCCTGCAAAGGAGGCGGCGGCGATCATGGCGGCGACGGCGGAGATGGAAGTTCTCATTGTCTTGTTCCTTTCAGAGTGCATCCGCAGCTCAAAGTTTGCGACCGGCTGGCGGATGGTATTCGGTATCTTGGATGAAATGCGCCGGATTAACGGTTGTCGCGGCTCGTATGGGCGAAGATCGGCTGACCGTTGTTGTCGGCGCGGGCCTGAGCGATGCTGCCGGTGTTGACGTTGTCGACCTTGGCATTGGCCGAGACCTGCGACTTGGCGACACCTTCATAATAATCGCCTTCGGCAAGAGCGACGCCGGCGAAGGAAGCCGAAGCGATCATGGCTGCGGCAAGGGTGGAAAGAACAGTCTTCATTGTCTTGATCCTCTAAAGACGAAGCCGCTTGGGACCGGCTCCGGTTGATTTTCCGGGAAGCTCGTTGTCTTGCTTCCGGCATTGGAGATGGGGGGCGTCGTCAGAGATCGGTAGGCGCCGGTTTCCAAACGCAATGTTCGAGATTCGAGAACAAAGAATGCGCGAGCAACTCGTGATTGGAGCGCAGCCGGACCAATGCATGACCCGCCCGAGGCGCTGCGGCAGACACCGGTTGAGCTGTCAACTCTCTGGCTGACAAAGAAAAACGGCCCCTCCGGAGCCGCTCTCATTGGCAGAATTATGGACGGGACGGTTATTTCAGAACCGTGAACCCTTCCTTTTCGAAGAAGGGCGCCGCCTTCGCCGACTTCAGGTATTCGAGATAAGAGGCGGCAGCCGGAGATTTCGATTCCGACAGAATAGCGATCGGATAGATGATCGGCGGATGGGTGTCTTCCGGGAATTTGCCGACCACGGCGACGCCCGGATCGGCAGCGGCATCGGTCTGATAGACGATGCCGTAAGGAGCCTCGCCACGCGAGACGAGGGCCAAGGCCGCCCGCACGCTCTCGGCGCTGGCAACGTTCTTTTCGACAGACGGCCAGACCCCGAGCTTTTCGAGCGCGGCCTTGCCGTATTTGCCGGCCGGAACCGCATTCGGCTCACCCATGGCGAGCCTGCCGCCCTTCAGCAGGCCGGCAAGATCGAAGCCCGGCTTGATGTCGACCGGTGCGGCATTGTCCTTGGCGGCGACCAGCACGATGCGGTTGCCGAGCCAGTTGGACTGGGTACCTTGCTTCACCAGCTTCTTGTCGGAAACGTATTTCATCCAGTCGAGGTCGGCCGAGATGAAGATATCGGCCGGAGCGCCGGTCTCGATCTGCTTTGCGAGCGCGGAGCTCGCGGCATAGGAAACGGTAACGTCCCTGCCTCCCACTGCGCCCCCTTCTGCACCCCAGGCCTTGTTGGCGTTGTCGAGCGCGTTCTTCATGCTGGCGGCGGCGAAGACGGTCACCTTTTCCTGCGCTGCGACCGGGGCGGCAAGGCTGGTCAGCGACAGAAAGACGGCGGCGGCCGAAGCGGCGGCGATCCTGGTCCAAGAGCGGCGGTTGATAATCATGGTTTCCTCTCCAATTCTTATTCGGAATATTCCTCTGAATATATCGGAGATCGACTTTTGACCAGCGTTATATCCGACAAAATATCTTGATTGGAGAACCTGGAAACGCATTCGCCCGCGGCGGAGCACGCCCGTTTCCCAGTCGATCGAGATCGCCCAGGCGCCGCCCATGACGCCGTCCCAAGCCAGCGGCCGAACGGGTCCGTGAGATAATTTGGCATCAAACTACCTTGCCGCTCCCCCTGAATTCTAATAGGTTCGGTCAGGGAGGACAGAGAATGGCTGCGGAATCATCGGTTCGGCGGACGGAGGAGAACGGGAACCCGCCTGCGGAAAACGACGGGTTCGTTCCGGCCGCATTTCACCATCTCATCGGTTATCATCTGCGCGTAGCGCAGGAAGCATCCTTTCACGCCTTCGCCAGGGCAGCCGGCAAGGCGGACCTGAAGCCCGGCTGGTACGCGCTGCTCACCGTTCTGGCGGAACGGGAAAGCATGACCCCTTCCGAACTCAGCCGCGTCTGCGGCCGCGACCGCTCGACATTGACCGCAAGCCTCAAGGGGCTCGCTGCGCGCCGGCTGATCGCGCGTCACTTAAATCCGGACGACCAGCGCAGCTACAGCGTTCGCCTTACCGAAGAAGGGCGAAAGATGCAGAAGCGGCTGCATGCGATCGCCGATCGGCATGACCGCCGTCTCGACGAGATCGCCGGCGAGGACAAGGCGGCGCTGATCGCGGCACTCGGCCGGATCGCCGCGGCACTCGGCGGGTCACAGGAGGATTGACGCGCCGGCAGCCGCCGTCTGCGAGAGCGGGCATGGCATGACCGACGCGTCGAGGAGGAGGATCTCATGACTGCAGACACGGCCGGAAGCATCACCGCCGGCGGCGCCATCCTGGCGCGGCTGAAAGCGGTCGGCGTCGACTATATCTTCGCCAATTCCGGCACGGACTTCCCGCCGATCATCGAAGGCCTTGCAGAGGCCGCGGCCAGGCATATCCCGCTGCCGAAGGCGGTCGTCATCCCGCATGAGAATGCAGCCATGGGCATGGCCTATGGCTATTACCTCGCAACCGGCAAGACGCAGGCGGTGATGGCGCATACCAATGTCGGGCTCGCCAATTGCGCGATCGGCGCGATCAACGCGGCGACGGAGCACATTCCCATCCTGCTCTTTTCCGGCCGCACGCCGGTCGTGGAAAAGGGGAGGCTTGGCGCCCGCACCGTGCCGATCGGCTGGGGTCAGGAGATGCGCGACCAGGCGGCGATGATCCGCGAGGCGGTAAAATGGGATTACGAGCTGAAATTCCCCGAACAGGCCGTCGAGATCATCGACCGGGCGCATGCGATCGCCACGTCCACGCCGCGCGGACCGGTCTATCTCAGCCTGCCGCGCGAAGTGCTGTGCGAACCCTGCCCTTCCGAGACGCTCGATGGCCCAAGCCGCATCGCGCCGGCGGCATCCGCGCCTCGGGCCGCCGACATTGGGGCGGCGGCGAAACTGTTGAGCGAAGCCAAACGCCCGCTGATCATCTCGCAGCGCGGCGCGGGTTCGCAAGAAGGGTTTGAAACGCTCTCGAAACTGGCTCTGGATTGGGCCATCCCGGTCTGCCAATACTGGGCGATCCAGCTCGGCCTGCCGACCGATCATCCGATGGCGGTCGGCATCGATCCTGGGCCATGGCTTGCGGAAGCCGATCTGGTGCTGGTGATCGACTGCCTCGCTCCCTGGTCGCCGGATATCCACGCGTTGAACCAAGGCTGCAAGGTCGTCCATATCGGCCAGGATCCGCTCTACTCCCGTTTTCCCGTCCGCAATTTCCCCTCCGATCTGGCGCTGACCGGCGATACGTCCGACGTGATCCTGGCGCTGGCGGACGCGGCACGACGCTATCTCGATGCCACGGCAGAAAAACGCGACGCCCGCCGCACGGATGTGAAAGCCGCTGCGGAGAGACGCCGCACGGAGGTTTTGCGCCAGGCGGAAGCCGGCAATGGCGAGCGGATGACCAAGGCCTTCGTCAGCCTCTGCCTGTCGAAGGCGATCGAAGGGCACGAGGCGACCGTGCTTTCCGAACTCGGCGCACCGCTGGAGCCGCTGACGCTGCGCGAACACGGGTCCTGGTATCAGGAGCCGCATTCGGGCGGACTCGGCTGGTCCTTCCCGGCAGGCCTCGGCATGAAGCTCGCCGATCCCGACCGGCTCGTCATCGCCACCATGGGTGACGGATCCTACATGTTCTCGAACCCGGTCGCCTGCCACCAGATCGCCGAGGCACTGGAAATCCCGCTCCTCGTGCTGGTGTTGAACAATGCCGAATGGGGCGCGGTGCGCCAATCGGTACTCGGCATCTATCCGGACGGCTACGCCGCGAAATCGAACGACATGCCGCTTGTCTCGCTCGCGCCCTCACCGGATTTCACCAAGGTGGCATCGGCGAGCCGCGCCTGGACGGCAAGGGTCGAACGCGGCGACGAACTCATCTCCGTCCTGCAGGCGGCGATCCGTCATGTGACGGCCGAGAAGACGCAGGCACTGGTCGAGATCCGCATCGCCTAAAAAGAAAGGCCGGCGAAGTCTCCCTCGCCGACCCTTCCCGTCCTGGGAGGACTATCAGAGAATATGCGTGCCGCCGAGGTTCTGCACGGCGCGGCGGGTCATCACCGCCACCAGATGGGCACGGTAATCGGCCGGTGCATGCATGTCGCCCATCATCCGTGACGGATCGATGGCAAGGCCGTCGAGCGCCTCGACCGCCAGGCTCTTGGTCAGCCGCTCCTCGGCTTCCGTCCAGCGGAAGACGCCCTCGTTGCCGGCGCCGGTGATCGCCACGCGGATATGGCCGTCGCGATGCTTGCTGACGAAGGCGGCCGCCATCGAATAGCGCGAGGCCGGGTTGCGGAATTTCGCATAGCCGGCGATTTCCGGGATCTTGAACTCGACGCGGACGAGGATTTCGCCCGGCTCCAGCGCCGTCGTATAGAGACCCTGGAAATATTCATCGGCCGGGATCGCGCGGCGATCCGTATGGACGATCGCATCGAGCGACAGCACGGCGGAGGGATAATCGGCTGCCGGGTCGTTGTTGGCGGTCGAGCCGCCGATCGTGCCCATGTGACGCACCTGAACGTCGCCGATCGAGCCGGCGAGACCACAGAGCGCCGGGATCGCCGCCTTGATCTCCTTGGAGGCGGCGACGACCGCGTGCTTGGTGGCCGAACCGATGATCACCTTGTCGGCAGTCACTTCGATGCCGGAAAGCTCTGGAATGTTACGCACGTCGATCAGGTGCTGCGGAGCGGCAAGCCGGCTCTTCAGCGTCGGGATCAGCGTATGGCCGCCGGAGAGGTAGGACGGCTCCTCCGAGCCTTCATAGAGGCTGACGGCTTCGGAAAGCGTTTTCGGCTTGTGGTAGGTCGTTGCATACATCGTCTGATCCTCCCGGCTTATTCGGCCGCGACGGCATGCGCCGCGCGATGCTTCTCGGCCGCGTCCAGCACCGCCTTGACGATGTTGTGGTAGCCGGTGCAGCGGCAGATATTGCCTTCGAGCTCATGGCGGACGGTGTGCTCGTCGAGCATGCCGTCGTGACGGCGGATCATGTCGACCGAGGCCATGATCATGCCCGGCGTGCAATAACCGCACTGCAGGCCATGATGTTCGTGGAAGGCCTGCTGGACCGGATGCAGCGTGCTGCCGTCGGCCAGGCCTTCGATCGTCGTCACTTCGGAGCCGTCGGCGGCGACGGCTAGGACGGTACAGCTCTTCACGGCCTTGCCGTCGAGGTGGATCGTACAGGCGCCGCACTGGGTCGTGTCACAGCCGACATGGGTGCCCGTCAGCCCCAGATACTCGCGGATGAACTGCACGAGCAGCGTGCGGTCCTCGACCTCTCTTATCTCCGGCTTGCCGTTGACGGTGATGGTTACTCGGGACATACGCCCCTCCTCTTCAAATCCATAAATTCAAGGCCGAGTCCCGTCGGCCGCGATATGCCAGGTTATGATATACGCATCTCTTCGCGTGTCATCCATCCGGGAGGGCGCCGGCTCTTATTTCCCGCCCGTGACCGCCTCGAAGAACGAAAGGTCGAGATATTTGTCGATATCGGTGAGCTGCTTGCCGCCCTTGCCGTAGCGGGAGCGCAGGTCGAGAACCGTCTTCATGCCTTCCGGCAGGATGTTGGAGCCGGGCGTCAGGCCCGAGCGCGGCGACAAGAGACTGGCCATGATCGAGGGGACCGCGGCCGGCTGAATGTCTGGCATCTTCGTCTGCAGCAAGGCGGCGCCGGCCTCGCGGTTCTTCTCGTCAAGCGTCCATTCGAGGCCCTTCAGATAGGCACGGATGAAAGCCTTCACCGTTTCCGGGTTTTCGGCTGCATAGGCACGGCGGGCAGCGATCGCCCCGCCCTGATAGCTGTCGAAATGGTTCGACGAGACGTCGAGCACGTTGAAGCCGGAGCGCTTGGCGATGCTGGTGAAAGGCTCGATCGTCAGGGTGGCCACATGTTCGCCGGCCTTGACCGACTGCCAGCGCTGCGGGGTGGCGCCGACGGCAGCGAAGGTCACGTCGTCACGGCTGAGCCCGCTCTTCTGCATCATGTCGAAGAGCACGAAGGCAAAACCGGTGGTCAGCGCATCGAGCGCGATCGAGCGGCCCTTGAGGTCCTCGTAGGTCTTGACCTCGGGCGCGGTGACGATCGCGAGTTCGAGCTGCGTGGCGCCCATCAACACCACATAGTCGGGATTGACGCCGGCGGCCGTAGCCCCCTGGCCTTCGCCATAGGCGACGACGTTGTCGAAGGCGGTGAAAACGATGTCGAACTGGCCGGCGGCAGTCTTCTCGGCCTGAGCGACGGAGCTCGGCGTCAACGAGACTTCGACATTCAGGCCTTCTTCGGCGAAGAAACCCTGTTCGATCGCGGCGAAGGTCGGCAGGTTCGGGGCGCCCGGGAAGGCGATAACTCGGACGGTCTTCAAATCAGTCATTGGGAAATCCTCCTCAGGACGCCTTGCGTCCGCTGTTCATGGCGCGCCAGACATTGGCCGGAGTGACCGGCATCTGGATGTCCTTGACGCCGAATTCCGAAAGCGCATCGACCACAGCATTGACCACGGTGGCAAGTGCCGGCGTCGTGCCGCCTTCGCCGCCGGCCTTGATGCCGAGCGGGTTGGTCGGCGAAATCACCTCGGCGATCTCGCACCTGAAGCTCGGCATGGTGTCGGAGCGCGGCAGGCCGTAGTCCATGAAGGAGCCGGCGAGCGGCTGTCCGCTGTTCGGATCGATGGCACAGAGTTCCCACATGGCCTGGCCGACGCCCTGGGCGATGCCGCCATGGGTCTGGCCATGGACGATCAGCGGGTTGATGCAGCGGCCGACATCGTCGATCGTCGTGTAGCGGACGATCTGCACATGGCCGGTATCGCGGTCGATTTCGACCTCGCAGACGGCCGCACCGTTCGGGAAGACCGGCGTATGCATCTCGTTGTCCTTGACGACGCGCAGCGTGCCGTGGCTTTCGCGCGTGCGGCGGCCGAGCTCGAAGATATCGATCGTCTGGTTGGAATTCCTGAGCTTGAAGACACCGCCTTCGAAATCGATCTGGTCTGGCGTCGAGCCGAAAAGCTCTGCAGCGCGCTTTCTGCCTTCCGCCAGAAGATCGGCAGACGCCATGGCCATGACGGTGCCGGCATGACGCATCGAACGGCCGGAATGAGAGCCGCCGCCGACGCTGACGATGTCGGTGTCGCCGATGACGATCCAGACCTTTTCGACCGGCACCTGGATCATATCGGCCACGACCTGGGCGAAGCTGGTCTCATGGCCCTGGCCGCTCGGCTGGGTGCCGATGATGACCTCGATATTGCCGTCGTCCTTGATCTCGATCTCGGCGCGCTCCTTGGGCGTGCCGATCGAGGATTCGACATAGTTGGCGAAACCGCGGCCGAGCAACTTGCCGCGCTTGGCGGCTTCCGCCTTGCGGGTCTCGAACGTATTCCATTCGGAAATTTCGAGTGCGCGGTCCATGTTCCTTTCGTATTCGCCGCTGTCGTAGACCGAGCCGACTGCATTGGTATAGGGCATGGCCGACGGCGGGATGAGGTTCATGCGGCGCAGTTCGAGCTTGTCGAATCCAAGCTGATCGGCGGCAAGCTCGACGATGCGTTCGATCGCATAGGTGACTTCCGGACGGCCGGAGCTGCGATAGGCCTGGGTGCACATCGTGTTGGTGAACACCGCACGGGCACGCAGCGTCGCGCAGGGGATGTCGTAGGAGCCGGTGATCAGGCCCGAGCCCTTGCTGAGCGGCGAAAGCGACACGGCGCGGCCGCCGACATTCGACAGGTTGTCGGCACGCAGGGCGAGGAACTTGCCGTCCTTGCGGACCGCAAGCTCCACCTTGGTGACGAGATCGCGGCCCTGATAGTCGGTGAGGAAGGATTCCGAACGGGTGGCGGTATATTTCACCGGACGGCCGATCTTGGCGGAGGCCCAGAGAACGAGACCGAATTCCACATAGACGCGGTTGCGGGTGCCGAAATTGCCGCCGACGTCGAAGGAAAGCACGCGCAGGTCCTTCGGCTCGATGCCGAGGACCTTGGAAAGCTCGTTCTTCTGGCGCACCGCGCCGCCGCTACCCGCATAAAGCGTGTAACGCTTCGTCTCGGGATCATAGGAGCCGAGCGAGGAGCGCGGCTCCATGGTGACGCCGGTGACGCGGTGGATATGGAACTGCGCCTTCACCACATGGTCGGCCTTGGCGAAGGCGGCATCGGTGGCTTCCTGATCGCCGAAGGTCGTATCGATGAAGACGTTGTCCGGAACCTCGTCCCAGATGGTCGGAGCGCCGGGCTCGGCAGCCTTGGCCGTATCCGTGACCCAGGGCAGCTCTTCCCAGTCGATCATGACCTTTTCGGCACCATCGGCGGCCTGGGCGGCCGTCTCCGCGACGACGATTGCGATCGCCTCACCCACATGCCGGGCCTTGTCGGAGGGCAGGAGGTAATGCGGGCCGGTGAAGGCGTGGCTGCCGTCCTTGGCCCGCAATTTCATGTCGAAATTGGTGGACGGAACGGGATTGTGCGGAACCGGCTTGATGTCGTCGGCAAGGATGTCCTCACCGGTCAGGACCAGGAGCACGCCTTCGCTCGCCAGGGCCTCCGTCTTGTCGATGCCGAGGATGCGGGCGTGCGGATAGGGAGAGCGGACGATCGCCGCATAGGTCTGGCCCGGCAGCGAGAAATCGTCCGAGAAACGGCCCTTGCCGGTGATCAGGCGCCCATCCTCCTTGCGGGGAATGGGCTTGCCGACATGCTTGAACAGCGCTTCCTGCACCAGCTTCATCTCCGGCGAAAGCTCGGCCGATTCTGGCTTCGGCTGCTTCAGCGGGTGCACGATCACTTCAGGCGCAACGGTCTGCAGCGGGCTCTTCATAAGACCTCTTCTCTTTGATATTACGGCGATTTCTCCCGTCCACCGCCGTGACTCGGAACTCTCTTCGAGCAGAGCGAGACGCTGTTGCTCTTCGTATTAATGTATGACAATATGGCAGTATAATGCAATCGAAAAAGATCGCCTCTTTCGACCTTGAGGTGATTGCCTCTTCCGGCTCGATGCCTTCAGTTAAGGAATGACCGGCCTCTCCGTTCTCCCCAAGCGGATGCCGGACGTGATTTGGGAGTGCACTTAATGACGACTTTCGCGCGCAAGGCGCCGCTCGACCTGCAGGAGCACCTGCAGCGGCTGGAGGCTCTTGGCCTCCTGACCAAGATCCAGGTGCCGATCGACAAGGACAGCGAGCTGCACCCGCTCGCCCGCTGGCAGTTCCAGGGCGGTCTGCCGGACGAGCAGCGCCGCGGATTCCTGTTCACCGACGTGAAAGACGCCAAGGGCGAGAAATACGATATCCCGGTTGCAGTCGGCGTGCTCGCCGCCTCCCCGGCGATCTACGCGGCAGGCCTCGGCGTTTCCGAAGACGAGATCGGCGACGTCTGGGTCAATGCCATGGAGCATCCGATCGATCCGGTCACGGTCACCGAAGCCCCCTGCCAGGAAGTCGTCATCACCGGCGACGAATTGAAGCAGCAAGGCAAGGGCCTCGGCTCGCTCCCCGTGCCGATCTCGACGCCGGGCTTCGACAGCGCCCCCTATTTCACCGCCACGCTCTGTGTCACCCGCGACCCGGAAAACGGCATCCGCAACCTCGGCACCTATCGCGCGGCGCTGAAGGCGGAAGACCGTCTCGGCGTGCGCATGGCGAGCCGCCTTTCCGGCGCCGGCGGTTACCAGCACTGGCTGAAATACCAGAAGATGGGCAAGCCCATGCCCTGCGCCATCGTCATCGGCTGTGCGCCGGCCGTGATCTTCACCGGCCCGCAGAAGCTGCCGATCGACCAGGACGAGCTCGGCGTCGCCGGCGGCCTGATCGGTGAACCGATCCGCATCGTCAAATGCAAGACGATCGATCTCGAAGTGCCGGCGGACGCGGAAATCGTCATCGAAGGCCTGATCGATCCGGTCCTGCTGGAGCCGGAAGGCCCGTTCGGCGAAAGCCACGGTCACGTCGCGCTCGAAGACTTCAACATGTCGATGACGGTCACCGCCATCACCCGCAAGAAGAAGCCGGTCCTCGTGTCGATCGTCTCCCAGGTGACGCCGAGCGAATCGAGCGTCCTGAAACGCGTCGCCTACGAGCCGCTCTTTTTGAACCACCTCAAAAAGGTGCTGAACGTCAAGGGCATCAAGCGCGTCGTCATGCACGAGCCGCTCACCAATATCCGCAAGGTGATCTTCCTCGAATTCGACCGCTCGGCGCCGCAATCGGAAATCTGGCGCGGCCTCCAGGGCGCAGCGACATTGCAGGCGCAGTGCGGCAAGATCGTCATCGCGGTTTCCGACGATATCGACAGCCGCAATGCCGACGCCGTCTTCTGGTCGCTCGCCTATCGCGCCAACATGATCGACGACGTGCATATCACGCCCTACCGTTCCGGCGGCCATGGGCCGAAATCCGGTTCGAAGAGCGCCGAAGGCACGATGCTGATCGATGCCACGCTGAAGGCGCCGATGCCGCCGCTGGCGCTTCCGGCCGAACCCTACATGGTCAAGGCTCGGCAGATCTGGGAAGACCTGCAGCTTCCCCGCCTTACTCCGCAGCCGCCATGGCACGGCTATTCGCTCGGCGACTGGAGCGACCTCTGGTCGCAGTTCGCCGACGATGCGGTCGCCGGCGACTGGCGCAAGACCGGCGAGAACACATTTGCCCGCCGCAAGGGCGGCATGAAGCCGGAAACTCCTGCCCGCGACATCGAGAACCCGAAGGGCGACAAGAAGGGTTGACGAAAGCGCGCGGCGCGGATGGTTTGGAGGCCGTCCGCGCCGCTGACATTTTTGAGATTCCGTCCATAGATATTCAAGGCATTTTGATTGCCGGGAGGAACCATGCTGAAGATCGGCCAGTCGCAATTGCGTTTCGAGGATGATGCGCTGATCACCGGGCGCGGCCGCTACATGAACGACCTCGCGGCCAAGGGCGAAGCCGTTGCCGTCTTCGTCCGTTCGCAGACCGCCTCCGGCCGGATCGTCTCGATCGACACGGAAGCCGCCAGGGACATGCCCGAGGTCGTCGGCATTTTCACCGGCCCGGACCTGAAGGCCGCAGGCCTCGAGCCGATCCAGCCGCGCGGCAAGCATCCCGGTCCCGACGGCGGCGAGATGCGCGTGCCGGTCTTCTACCCGCTTGCCGTCGATGCGGTGCGCTATGTCGGCGATCCGATCGCGGTCGTTATCGCCGAGACGAAATCGGCGGCACTTGCCGCCGCCGAAGCGGTGATGGTCGACATCGAGGAACGGCCGGTGGTGATCGATCCGCTGGAAGCGGTTTCCCCGGATGCGCCGCTCGTCTGGGACGAGTTTGCGGACAACCGCTGCTTCACCTTCGAGAAGGGCGACAAGGCGGGCGTCGATGCCGCGATCGCATCCGCCCATACGGTCGTGCGTCAGCGCCTGAGGATTTCCCGCGTCGTCGCCGCGCCGATCGAGACGCGCGGTGCCATCGCCTCCTACAATGAGGGTGCGGATCAATACCGGCTCGAACTCGGCACCCAGGCACCGCACCGCATTTCCGGCGACGTTGCGCCGATTCTCGGCATCTCGCCGGACAAGCTGCATGTGGTGGCCTCCGATTGCGGCGGCTCGTTCGGCATGAAGAATGCCGGCTATCCCGAATATCCGGCCCTGCTCTTTGCGGCAAAAGAGACCGGAAGAATGGTCCGCTGGACCGCCGACCGGCTCGAAGCCTTCCAGTCGGATGCGCATGCCCGCGACATGTGGGCCGATGCCACGCTGGCGCTCGACGCGGATGGAAAGTTCTTAAGTTTCGACGTGCATGTGCGCGCCAATCTCGGCGCCTATCTGGGGCCTGCGACGGTGCATCCGCCGGTCGCCAATATCGGCGGCATTGCCGGCGTCTACCGCACGCCGAAGATCTACGCCAAGGTCGACGGGGTCTTCACCAACACCCAGCAGACGGCGCCCTATCGCGGCGCCGGGCGGCCGGAGGCGACCTACATCATCGAGCGGATGATCGATCTTGCGGCCTACGAGACCGGTATCGACCGGGCGGAACTCCGCCGCCTGAACCTCGTGCCGAAGGAAGCCATGCCCTATTCGAGCGGCTTCATCTTCACCTACGATTCAGGCGACTTCCCCGGCGTGCTCGACAAGGCGCTTGAAATGTCTGACTGGGCCGGCTTCGAAACCCGCCGGGCGGAAGCAAAAGCGCGCGGAAAACTGCGCGGCATCGGCATCGCCAATCCGATCGAGATCGCCGGCGGCCCGGCCGGAAAACCCAATCCGGAATTCGCCCGCATGGAAATCTCACCGGAAGGCAAGGTGCGCATCCATGTGGGCTCGATGGACAGCGGCCAGGGCCACGGCACGGTCTTCCGGCAGATCGTCGCGGATCGGCTGGGGCTCGATACGCGGGCCATGGAGATCGTTACCGGCGATACGCAGGAAGTGCCGCAGGGCACGGGTACGTTCGGATCGCGCACGCTGGCGGCTGCCGGCGGCGCCATCTGGACCGCCGCCGATACGATCATCGCGAAGCTGAAAGACCAGGCCGCTGAGCGGCTGGAGGCGGACAAGGCGGATATCCTCTTCGAATCCGGCGAATACCGGATCGCCGGCACGGACCGGACGATCTCCTTTGCCGAGGTGATCGCCGGCGAATCAGCATCCGTCTCGGCGGAAAATTTCGTCGGCAACGAAGGCGCCACCTTCCCGAACGGCTGTCATATCTGCGAGGTGGAGGTCGATCCGGAAACCGGCCATGTGGAGCTTGCCGCCTATTCGGTGGTCGACGATGTCGGCCGCATGGTCAATCCGCTGCTGGTCAAGGGCCAGATCACCGGCGGCGTGGCTCAAGGCTTGGGCCAGGCGCTGATGGAAAATGCCGTCTACGACCCGTATTCCGGCCAGCTTCTCGCGGCGACCTTCATGGATTACGCCATGCCGCGCGCCTATGACATGCCGGGCGTGGGGATTGCCGGTTTCTCCGTCCCGACCAGTCAGAACCCGCTCGGCGTCAAGGGCGCCGGCGAAGCGGGCACGGTCGGTGCACTCTCCGCCGTCATCAGCGCAGTTTCCGATGCCCTGCGTCCTTTAGGCATCAGGCATATTGATATGCCGGCAACGCCGGAACGGGTCTGGCGCTGTCTGCAAATGCAACGTAAGGAGGAGCCGGGACTCTGAGTTCGGTATATCCTTCCGGAAATATCGATTTGACAGAGAGGTGACGGATCGCGCGTTTGTTTGTATGACAGACGTGTGATCACAATAGTTTGAACGCTGTCGCATTCGAGGAGACTTATGGCCAATCTGCTTGCAGAGCCTCTCAACCCACTCGTTCACGAGCCTGCTCCCCTGCGGAACAAGATCATGAACTCCCTGCGTCGGGCGATCGAGACCGGCGCGCTGGAACCCGGCACCCGTCTGGTGGAAAAGGATCTGTGCGAGAAGCTCAATGTCAGCCGCACCTCGCTGCGCGAGGCTTTGCGCCAGCTGCAGGCCGAAGGCATCCTGACCGATCTCAACAATCGCGGCCTGACGGTTGCCACCGTCACCCGTTCCGATGCGGACAATATCTACCGCATCCGCGGCGTGCTTGAGCCGCTGATCGTTGAGCAGTTCATCGAGAACGCACCGGACGCTGAGGTCCAGGCGCTGAAGGCCCATAGCGAAGTGCTGAAAAATGCCTATCTCGGAGGCAATGCCGAGGAGATCGTCGCCGCCAAGCGCGATTTCTACGATCGAATCTGCACCGGGGCGCGCAACCCGATCGCCTTCGATCTGTTGAAGAAACTGACGCTGCTCACCTCGCCGCTGCGCCGCCGCTCTGTCGTCCGCAAGGAGCGCCAGAGCCAGAGCATCGTCGAGATCGACGCCATCGTTACGGCGATCGTCAAGCGCGACAAGGCCGCCGCCAAGGCCGCTGCCGAAAAGCATGTGGCGAATTCGGCGATCTCCGCCTTCCGGGCTGCCGACGGCGCGTAATCATCGATTAGGACATACCCATGCGCCGCATCATCATCGCCATTACGGGGGCTTCCGGCGTCGTTTATGGCGTCCGCGCCCTTCAGCTCCTGAAGGACGTGGAAGACGTCGAGACCCATGCCGTGATCTCGCCCTCGGCCTTCCGGACGGCGACCGACGAGATCGACATGAGCGCCGAGGAGATCAAGGGGCTCGCCGACGTGCTCTATAACTACAAGGATATCGGCGCGGCGATCTCCTCCGGTTCGTTCCGCACGGCCGGCATGCTGGTTGCGCCCTGCTCGGTCAAGACGCTGAGCGGCATCGCCAATTGCTACAATGACGAGCTGATCGTCCGCGCCGCCGACGTCTGCCTCAAGGAACGCCGGCGCGTCGTGCTCCTGTTCCGCGAAACGCCGCTGCATGCCGGCCATATCGCGCTGATGGACCAGGCGACCCGCAACGGCGCGATCGTCATGCCGCCGGTGCCGGCCTTTTATTCGAAGCCGAAGACGCTCGACGACATGGTGACCCAGACGGTCGGCCGGGCGCTCGACCTGTTCGACATCCACCTGCCGATGGTGAAGCGCTGGAAGGAAGGCCCCGACGCTCCGGGCCGGCATTGAGTTCTAGATCCGGAAGCGGACGCCGGTCAGGCTCTCGCTGAGCTCCCACAGCTTTTCGGCCGCTTCCGGGTCGCAGGCCCAGGGCATGACGCCGACCGGATCGTCGTCCCCTTCCGCGAGCGCCGGTGAGATATCGCAGTTCTCGCAATAGACGCCGCCCATGCCGTCGAGCCTCGGGCTCGTCGCGCACCAGACGCTGGTCGCAGCCCCCTGCTCCACCGTTTTCAGGTTCCTCGACGGATCGAGAATCGGCCTGCCCTCTTCGTCGATCGCGCCGACGGCGCGGATCTCGTTGTCGGTCATGTACTTGGCGAGCCCGGTGACGATGCTGCCCGGATGCACGGAGAAGGCCCGCACATCGTGAGGTTCGCCGCGGCGGTCGAGCTCGAGTGCGAAGAGCGCATTGGCCGTCTTGGCCTGGCCGTAGGCGGCCCAGCAGTCATACATGTGGCTGAGGAAGTTCGGGTCATCGAAGATCACTCTGCTGCGTCTGTGGCCGCGGGAGGTGAGCTCGACGACACGCGCGCCGTTCGCCTGCTTCAGAGCCGGCCAGAGCCTGGCGGTCAGCTGGAAATGGCCGAGGTGATTGGTGGCGAACTGCGATTCGTAGCCGCGTGCATCCCTCGTCAGCGGGTTGGCCATGATGCCGGCATTGTTGACGAGGATGTGCAGCGGCTCGTCTTTCGCACGGATCTTCTCGGCAAAGACGTCGATGGAGGCGGGGTCCATCAGGTCCATGGCCTCGACGGTGACGCCTGCAATGCCGGCCAGCGCTTCCTGCGCCCTTGCCCGGTCGCGGGCCGGAACGACGACCTTCGCGCCGGCACCTGCGAGCGTGCGCACGGTCTCAAGGCCGAGACCGGCGTAACCGCCGGTTACCACGGCGTTCTTGCCGCCAAGATCGATGTCCCTGATGACGTCGCCGGTGGTGCTGGCTGCGCTGAAACCCGAGCCGATGGGAGCCTGGAGTGAGGTCATGGTCTGTCTCCTTCATTGTCGGAAAAGCTTTTAAACCGTGACACGCGGACGATGAATGCTTGCAAATCCGCCTTATCTGCGCCATCGTCCGGAAATGACCTCCGATCCGCTTTCCGATACGCTCGATCTCATCGATGCCCGCTGCGAGATGTCCGGCACGATGCTGGCCGGCGGCATCTGGGCGATCCGTTTCCCCAAACCCTTCCAGATCAAATTCCAGGCCATCATCAAAGGCTCGGCCTGGTTGCGGCTTGACGGCGCGGATGCCCCGGTACGGTTGGAGGCAGGCGATGCGGTCTTGCTCAATGGCAAGCACGGCTTCGTAGTCGCCAGCGATCTGTCGGCTCCGGAAGTCGACGCGGTCGGACTTTTCCGCGAGCCGCATGGCCGGACGGCTCGTATCGGAACGGCGGATGAATACCATGTCGTCGGCGGCCATGTGACGCTCGGCGTGACGGGCGTCGACCTTCTCATCGACAGCCTGCCGCCGATCATTCACGTCAAGGCGGGCGCGCCGGAGGCGGGCGTCATCGGCTGGCTTCTCTCCCAGCTGGTGCGCGAGATGGATGCCGACCGTCCCGGTGTGGTTTGCGCCACCTCGCAGCTTGCCCAACTGCTCTTCGTGCAGGTGATACGTGCCCATATCCACGCCGCCGAGCCGCTCTCGGCCGGCTGGCTGAGGGCGATCGGCGACGAGAAGATCGCGCCGGCCATCCGGCTGATGCATGCCGAACCCGCCCGTACCTGGCAGCTTGCGGAACTGGCGAAAGCCGTCGGCATGTCACGCACGAGTTTTGCCGAACGCTTCAAGGCGGTGGCGGGCGTCGCTCCGCTCGCCTATCTCGCCAACTGGCGCATGCGGCTTGCCGAACGCGCGTTGCGAGACGGCTCCGAGCCGGTGGCGGCACTGGCGCTCTCGCTCGGCTATACGTCGGAAAGCGCCTTCAGCAACGCCTTCAAGAGGATCGTGGGCCTGGCGCCGAACCGGTATCGCGCGGCCGCCAGGAACGAGGCCCCGGGTGACGAGATCGAATTCGCCGACGTCGCCTGAAAGCCATTCCGGAAAAGGAAGCCTTTTCCGTCCTGGATTGCGATAACTCAAAGAGCGGCGAGAGCCCTTTCGACCACGGCAAGCGCCTCGGCAGCCTTCGTGTCCGGTTCAGAGCCGCGGAAATACCGCAGCACGCACGCCAGGTTTCCGCCGGCATCACCCGGGCCTGTCGCAATCAGCGCCCGCCCCTCCGCCTCCAGCACGGCAAGCTCGATCTTTTCCGAATTGAGCTCGACGCCCTTCACGCCGTTGCGCAGGGTCTCGGTCTCCTTCGTCGGCGCCGGAGGCAGACCACCCTTCAGCCGCCGGCGGATCGTGCGCAGCGGTTTCACCACGTCGTTCCGCCAATCGGCGACGAGACCGTCGATACGGTCAAGCTCCCCTTCCGCGAGCGGCACGGACCGTTTCGCAAGCCAGGCGGAAAAGAGAAGTACCGGCACGTCGACACCGCTTTCGTCCTGCAGGGTCAGACAGGCATCTCCCACGCCCGGCGCGGCATAAAGGCGCAGCGCAAAATCCCAAAGCCCCGTCCGATCATCCGTCATTCCGTCTTCCCTTTCCCTCTCATACGGGCTTAGCAGCCTGGCCGCAAAAGCGGCAAGTTTCCGATGAAAAATGAGCAAATTCTAAGATGTGAGGCATGAAAGCCTTCGTTAAGAATGCGCGGCTTCATCTGCTTTCCCTGTTGCACCGGCCCATACTTTGTCATACAGTAGTATCATCATAGTATCTTACCAACACGGGACCGCACCAGGAGGGTCGGCCCAAGGGAGGAAGTAAATTAATGCTCAAATCGATTCGACTTTTGACCGTGGCTGCAGCCACGGCCTGTGCCACCATCTTCGGCGCAGTCTCGGCCCAGGCCGACGCCGTTTCCGATTTCTATAGCGGCAAGACCGTCACCATCCTGATCGGCCATCCGCCAGGCGGTTCCTACGACCTTTACGCCCAGCTGCTCGCCCAGCATTTCGGCAAGCACATCCCCGGCACTCCGACCGTGATCGTCCAGGGCATGCCGGGCGGCGGCGGCTCGCTGGCGGCGGCCCACTTCTACACCAAGGCGCCGAAGGACGGCACCATGGTTGCGCTGCTTCCGGAATCGCTGGCGCAGGACCAGGTTCTCGATCCGAAGAAGAGCCGCTGGGACGTGTCCAAGATGCGCTTCATCGGCCGTGTCGCCGATGTCACCTCGGTCATGATGGCCCGCAAGGATTCGCCGGTGAAGTCGATCGAGGATTCGATGAAGACCGAAGCCAACGTCAGCTGCTCCGGCCGCACGACGTCGAGCGCCCAGACCGGCGCGGTCCTGAAGTCGCTGATCGGCTCCAAGTTCAACATGGTCTGCGGTTATGACAGCGCGACCGCCAGCGCGCTCGCCGTCTTCCGCGGCGAAGCCGACCTCACCACCACCGTCTGGGCCAACTGGTCGGTCAACTACGCCCAGCAGCTTGCTGCCGGCGACGTCGTGCCGGTCGTGCAGTTTTCCGAAAAGCGCCTGGCCGACCTGCCGAACACCCCGACCGCCGTCGAGCTGACCGACGATCCGGCCGAGAAGCAGGCGATCGAGTTCTTCGGCGCCGGCGGCGATATCGGCCGCGGCCTGATGACGCCTCCCGGCACGCCGGAAGACCGCATCGAGGCGCTCTCCAAGGCCTTCGACGAGCTGATGAAGGACCCGGACTTCCTGGCGGACGCCAAGGCTCGTTCCATCCCGATCGCACCGATGACCGGCAAGGAAATCGACGAGATCGTCAAGAAGATCATCTCCACGCCGCCGGATGTCGTGGCGACGCTTCAGAAGGCCATCGCAGACGGTTTCAATTGATCCCGACAAACCGCGCGGCGCCCACGCCGCGCGGTTCTTGATTCTGCCTGCGGGCATTTTGTCTTTCCAGAAAATTCAAGGATTCCGACCATGGACCACCAGGGCACGAAGCGCTTCGTCCCGGTTGAAACCGGTGCGCCGAAATATGGCAGCGACCTGATCGCCGCCGCGATCCGGGAACAGGGTTTCCCCTATATCTGCCTCAATCCGGGCGCGAGCTACCGCCATCTGCATGACAGCCTGGTCAACTATCTCGGCAACGAGAAACCGAAGATCATTCTGTGCATGCACGAGGAGCACGCGATCGGCATCGCGCAGGGCTGGGCGAAGATCACCGACAGGCCGCTGGCCGCCGCCGTCCATTCGAATGTCGGCCTGATGCATGCCACGATGGGCATTTTCGACGCCTGGTGCGACCGCGTGCCGGTCGTCGTCATCGGCGCCACCGGCCCGCTCGACGCCACCAAGCGCCGGCCGTGGATCGAATGGATCCACTGCACGATCGACCAGGGCGGTCTCGTCCGCGACTTCACCAAGTGGGACGACGAGCCCGCTTCGCCGGAAGCAGCGGTCGAATCGATCCGCCGCGCCACCATGCTCGCGACCGCCCGCCCCTCCGGCCCGACCTATGTGAACCTCGATGTCACCGTACAGGAGATGGAGCTCGACAAGGTCCCGGCGCTGCACGACATTTCCCGCTTCAAGGCGCCGGCTGATCCCGAGCCGCCGCGCCGCGATCTGGAAGAGGCTGTCGAGATCCTTGTCAAGGCCAAGCGCCCCGTCATCCTCTGCGGCCGCACCTCGCGCAGCGAGGAAGGCTGGGCCGAGCGCGTCAAGCTTGCCGAACTGCTGGGCGCCAAGGTGCTCACCCATGTGAAGCTGGCGACGAGCTTCCCGACCACGCATCCGCTGTTCATCGGCGAGACCGGCTGGAAGCTGTCGAAGAACCTCCTGAAGCATCTGACGGAAGCCGACGCGATCCTGTCGCTCGACTGGCTCGATGCCGCCGGCACGATCAACCAGGTCTTCCCGGCCGGAACACCGAGCGCGCCGGTCATCAGCGTGTCGAACGACTTCAACATCCACCGCGGCTGGAACATGGACTACCAGGGCCTGCCGGCCGTGGACGTCAACATCCCGACCGTGCCGGAAACCGCCGTCTCGCGGCTTCTCGAAGCCCTGGCGCCGCGCCTGCCGGCTCCGAAGAAATACGAGCGCCGCCGTCTCGACGCCGAGCCTTCGAAGACTTCGGGCGAGATCAGCCTCATGGATCTCGCCAAAGTGTTCAACAAGGTGACGCGCGATCTCGACGTCTGCCTCACCTCGCGCCCGCTCGGCTGGCCGGTGAACGCCAACGAGCTCGAACATCCGCACGACTATCTCGGCCATAACGGCGGCGGCGGAGTCGGCTCGGGTCCCAGCATCGGCATCGGTGCGGCACTGGCGCTGCGCGACATGAAGTCCCCGCGCGTGCCGATCGCGATCGTCGGCGACGGCGACTTCACCATGGGCAATACGGCGCTGTGGAGCGCCGCGTCGCAGGGCATTCCCCTGCTCTACGTCATCTCAAACAACAATTCCTACTTCAACGACGAGCACCATCAGGCGCAAGTGGCCGTCCAGCGCGGCCGTCCGCCGGAAAACGCCTGGGTCGGCCAGCGTCTCCAGGATCCGGTTCCGGATCTTCTGATGCTCGCCAAGGCTCAGGGGATTGACGGCGAAGGCCCGATCACCGACATCGCCGACCTCGCGGGCGCCATTCAGCGCGGTATCGAAAAGGTCAAGTCGGGTCAGCCCTGGGTGATCGACGTCCGCGTGCCGCCGGAATATTGCCGCGACCCGATGATCGAGCTCGCCTGATCGAAGAGGATATTCCCAGCCTCTCAGCCCCGCTCACCCGAGCGGGGCTTTTTTCATGCGTTTCCCGCGCTGGATTCAGGCAAGGGCGCTGAAGCCCTGACGAAGGCGCGGCCTCCGCCTCTCACCTGTTGCCGTTCAGGATGGCTTTCGGGATAGCGCGGACGTGCCCACAGGCCACGTGGACAGGGCCTGCGCGGCGACACCCTCAAGCGTGTCGCGACTGAAGCCGGCCTTAGCCTGCACCGCCATGCCGTGAAGGACAGCCATGAGAAATGCCGCAAGGGTAGCGGGTCTGGCCGTTTCCGGCAGGTCGCCCTCGGCCTTTGCCCGTTCGAAGCGTTCCCGAAGCTGCGCCTCCGCAGCGGCGCGAGCATCGATCAAGGTTTGCCGGACAGGCTCCGCTTCATCCGATCCCGCCAGAACACCGTTGATGACCAGACATCCCGTATGGTTGGGATAACGGGTATTGAGGTCGATTGCATTGTCGAGAATGTGGGCTGCAACCTCTCGCGCCGTTGGGAGTTCCAGCGCCGCCGGAATATAGTCCAGATATCGCTCGTAGTAGCGCGCCAGGGCCCGGTGGAAGAGCGCTTCCTTATTGCCGAATGCGGAATAGAGGGCGGGTCTCTCGACGCCGGCGGCCTCGGTCAGGTCAGCGTAGGAGGCACCCTCGTAGCCCTTGCGCCAGAAGACGCACAAAACGGCGTCGAGCACTTTCTCCACGTCAAATTCGCGATGGCGTCCCATCAGCTCAACTCAGTCCATTTCATAATGACCGTTATTAAAACGCTTGACCATCAATGTCAAATTTCATAACGAACGTTATGGTAACGTCCGTTACAAAAAAATGGCGCGGGCCTCGGTCCGATATGAAGTGCCGCGCCGATCACACAAAGGATTGGATTCTCATGGCGAAGATATTGAAAGGAAAGGTCGCTCTCGTGACCGGCGGCTCGCGCGGCCTTGGTGCCGCGACCGCAGAAGCGTTGGCCGATCACGGAGCAGACGTTGCCATCAGCTACGCGGCTTCGGCCGACAAGGCGGAAGCTGTCGTGGAAAAGCTCAAGGTAAAGGGTGTTCGCGCGATCGCGGTGAAGAGCGATCAGGCTGACCTTGCCTCCGGCAAGGCTCTGATCGACAGGGTGCTTGCAGAGTTCGGCAGGCTGGATATCCTCGTCAACAATGCCGGCATTGCGATCCAGGGTCAGACGGTTGACGATCCCGAGCTCGACGGGGACAGGTATAACCGCCAATGGCAGGTCAACGTCATGGGCACGATCGCCAACACCCGCGCGGCCGCGCCCAAACTGACTGACGGTGGCCGGATCATCTTCATCGGCTCGCTCCTCGGCTCCTACATACCCTTCCCCGGTGTTGCCGACTATGCCGCAACGAAATGGGCTCTCGCCGGATATGCCAAAGGCATCGCGCGCGACCTTGGGCCGCGCAATATCACCGTGAACGTTGTCCAACCGGGCATCATGCCCACGGATATGGCGTCGGACGTCGCGGGTGAGCTTCCGGACCGTGACGCCATCCTGAACATGCATCCGATCCGTCGCATCGCAACCTTGGAGGAAGTGGCGGAAACCGTCTGCTTCCTCGCCGGCCCCCATGCGGGCTACATCAACGGTGAGACGATAAATATCGCCGGGGGGCTTGGGATCTGAGCGTTAAAGCTCCGGCATGGATCCGGAGCGATCCGCAGGACCGACCGATCCGCAGGACCGATGAGAAAAGGCCGGAGCGTTGCCGCTCCGGCCTTCGTCGCCTTGGGAGGCTTGATCTATCAGATGATGTCCGAGACCGCGGTGCGCAGCGCCGGGAAGGCATCGCCCAGATAGGATTGCGGCCAGGGCATGTTCAGGAGGTTGTCGAACAGGATGAACATGGAGACCCAGATGACGATCGCGATCACCAGCGTACGGATCCAGGGCTGCTTGCCCTCGAAGCGCATATAGCCGACCATGAAGAGGAACAGCGTCGGCAGGAGGCCGACCAGCTCCGTGCCCACGAAGACCGAGAACACCCAGGCGAACATGATGGCCATGCGCTTGTAGAGTTCGCGGTCCGGCATGGCTTCCAGCGGATCGGATTCGCTCTCCTTGCGCGGCTTGACGATCGTCTCGCCGGCACGCTTGCGCATATAGACGCCGATCCCCGAGCAGATCACCACGAGGAGGCCGACGGCCGAGACCGTCTGCGGCATCAGCCTTGCGGCAAGCGCCCATTCGGTCGAGGTGGCGAGCGCCGTGATGAACAGGATTGCGGCGAGAATCCACATTCCCGGCAGCATGATGCGGTCGACCAGAGACACCTGGCCGGCCGGCTCCGCCTGTCTCGGCGCCACGGGTTCGCTGACAGCGGCGCCGACCGCGGCCGGAACCGGCGTCTGACGGCGCTTCAGGAAGAACTTCACGGCACTGTAGGCGAAGTAGAGGACCGGGATCGCCAGGATCAAGAGGACGCCGGGACGCTGCAGCCAGTCGGAGCCGTAACGGCTGGTGGAGATGAACAGATACTGCTCCACAAGGCCGCCGAGAACGAGCCCGAGCAGCACCGGCGCACGCGCCCAGCCGAAGCGCTTCATCATCCAGCCGATCACCGAGAAGATCAGCAGCACGATGATGTCGCCGATGTCGCGGGTCGCCGAATAGGCGCCGATGAAGACGATGGCGAGCACCGTCGGCACGAGGATGCTCGCCGGCACCAGCGCCAGCTTGGCAAGCTGCGACACGAAGGCGAAGCAGATGAGAACGCCGATGATGTTGGCGATCATCAGGCTCCAGACGATCGTGTAGGTGATGTCGAGCTGTTCGGTGAGCAGCTTCGGTCCCGGCTGGATGCCGTGCATCATGAAGGCGCCGAGCAGGATCGCCATGGTGGCGCTTGCCGGAATGCCGAAAGCGAGCGTCGGGATGAGCGCGCCGCCCTCGCGGGAATTGTTGGCCGCCTCGCAGGCGATGACGCCGCGCACGTCGCCCTTGCCGAAGGTCTCGGTGCCGCCCTTGACCGACTTCGCCGCCGAACCGTAGGCGATCCAGTCGATCGCCGGGCCACCGAGGCCGGGAACCGAGCCCAGGATCGCGCCGAGCCAGGAGCTCTGGAAGACGAGACGGATGTTCTGGATCGCGTCGCGCACGCCGCGGAACTGGTCACGCACGATGCTTTCGCTCTTGTGGAGGGCGACGGACTGGCGCGCTGCGCCGAGTTCGATCAGCTCCGGTACGGCGAAGAGGCCGAGCACCAGGGCTTCGAGCGGAACGCCTTCCCAGAGATAGATGGAATCGAAGGTCCAGCGCAGCTCTCCCGTCTGCGCCTCATCCCCCACGGAGGCGATGACGACGCCGAAACAGGCGGCAACGAGACCCTTCATCATGTTGCCCTGGCTGACGGCTGCGACGAGCGTCAGACCGAGGATGCAGAGCGCCAGAAGCTCCGGCGTGCCGAAGGCCATCATGAAGGGGCGGAGGATCGGGATGGAGACCGCGAGCAGTATGGCGCCGAAAATGCCGCCGATCAGCGAGGCGGTATAGGATGCGCCGAGCGCCCGCCCGGCTTCGCCGCGGCGTGCCATCGGGTAGCCGTCCATGACGGTCGCCGCCGAGCCTGCCGCCCCGGGCACGCCGATGAGGATCGAGGGGATCGTGTCGGCCGTAGGCGTTACTGCCCACATTCCGATCAGGAAGGCCAGTGCCGTATAAGGGTCCATCGTGTAGGTGAACGGCAGAAGCAGGGCCATGCCCGCCAGACCGCCGATGCCGGGAATGACCCCGATGAAAAGGCCGAGTATACAACCCAGCATGATGATCAGGAAGCGCATCGGGTCGAAAATGACCGAAAACGCCGCCATGGCCTGTTCCAGAATCATGTATCCTCCACGCCCCGCGGCCCGCGAGGCTTATTCGTCCATCGGGCGCTCTCGCGCTCCCTCGTTTCCCGGAATTGTCATCCGGGGACGGCACCCGCCAGCAAAACGCCCTGGGGGCCGAGGGGCCATCCAAATACGCATACACTCGCACCCGTGATTTCCATCACAGGAGCTTGTGTAGTATTGTATTTTTGTACGACAATGTTGGACCGAGGGCATTGCCGTTGGCAAATTCAAAAAGCAAAGTGTATTATCATCCCAATGAATTTAGCGAATATCGATCTCAAACTCCTGGTGGTCTTCGACGCCATGATGGTGGAAGGCAGCGTCAGCCGCGCTGCCGAGCGGCTCGGCATGTCGCAGCCGGCGCTCTCCAATGCGCTTAACCGCCTGCGACTGCTCCTCAACGACCGGCTTTTCCTGCGTACGGCCGACGGCATGCGCCCCACACCGCGGGCACTCGAGATCGCCGGCCCTATTCAGGCGGCCATGCGGCAGATCGAGGAGGCATTGGAGCCGACCGCCTTCGAGCCGAGCGATCCTGACTGGACATTCAGCCTGGCGGTATCCGACCATGCCTCGGTGGTGCTCCTGCCGCTGCTGATCGAGCATATCGGCCGGGTCGCGCCGCGAGTCAACCTGCAGATCCAGTCGCGGCCGAACGAGGAATTGCCGGCGCTGCTCGACAGCAGCGAGATCGATCTCGCCGTCGGCATCATTCCCAACCTGCCGCGCCGCTTCAAGCACATGGCCCTCTTCGAGGACAAGTATCTCTGCATGATGCGGCAAGGCCATCCGCTCGCCGGCCGGCCGCTTACGCTCGCCGAGTTTCTGGCCGCCGACCAGCTTTCGGTCAAGCCCGGCATGAGCGATGTCAGCCGCGCCGACCGGTTCCTGGCTCAGGCAGGCCTCAAGCGGCGCGTCGCCACTACCGTCCATCAGTTCCTGGCCGCCCCGGCGATCGTCTCACGCTCGGATCTCATCGTGCTGGTGTTCGAAAAGATGGCGCCGATCTTCGATCCGTCGCGTTTCTACTTCTCTCCCGTGCCCGTGCCGGACATGCAGGTTTCCGCCACGGCCGTCTGGAGCGACGTCCATACGGACCTCCCTGCCCACAAATGGCTGCGCCGCCAGCTTGCGCAGGTCGCCCGGCAGCTTGCCGAGGAAACCGGCACGGAAGGCCTCGCTCTTCCCGCCCCCGGCTAGGTCAAGCACGCACGACCGCGGCAATCGTCACATCGGCTGTTGTTTCCTTCCGCCGATTTGCCTATAGCGTTGTCATACAATATGACGTCACCGGCATTCCATCAGGAGGACTTAGAAGTGAACGATCCGTTGAACAGCACCGCAACCACCCGCGACGGCACGAAGATCTCCTATCGCCTCATCAAGGGCAGCGGCCAGGGCCGTGTCGTGCTCGTGCATTCGCTTGCCATGGACAAGAGCTTCTGGGAGCCGACGGCCGAGGCCCTCGACGGTTTTGCCGATGCCCTGATCTACGACTGCCGCGGCCACGGCGTATCCGACAAGCCGGCCGGCCCTTACAGTGTCGAGCTTTTCGCCGATGACCTCGCCGATCTTATGGACCATGTCGGCTGGCCGTCCGCCGTCGTCGCAGGCGCCTCCATGGGCGGCTGCGTGGCGCTCGCCTTCGCCGCCAACCATCCGCAGCGCGTCGAGGCGCTCGGCCTTTTCGACACTACCGCCTGGTATGGCGCGGATGCTCCGAAGGCCTGGGCGGAGCGCGCCGACAAGGCGCTTGCCGAAGGTATGGGCGCACTCGTCGGCTTCCAGAAGACGCGCTGGTTCAGCGATGCCTTCCGCGAGGCCAACCCGGACGTGGTCGAAAAGGCGATCGGCGTTTTCCTGAAGAACGAACTGCCGGCTTATGCCGCCACCTGCGCCATGCTCGGCAATGCCGACATCCGCGCCGCCCTGCCGAAGTTCAATTTCCCCTGCCGCGTCGCCGTCGGCACCGAGGATTATGCGACGCCGCCCGACATGGCCCGCTACATGGCCGAGAACATCCCCGGCGCATCGCTCTTCATCATGGAGGGCGTTCGCCATTTCACGCCCCTCGAAGTGCCGGCAGTGATCGCCGGGCATCTCAAAGAATTGGTGAACGCCGCCAGGGCCTGATCCGGTTAACGGCGATGCAATCGGCCTGCATGGCCTTCAATCCAGGCCGCCCACTCCCGGCAGCCGTTCGACCGTGCCGTGGTCGGCGGAAAGGTTCCTGATCTCAGGAGCTGCGGCCGGCATCCGTATAACTCCCCAGATAGGCCTCCCGCACGCGGGCGTCCTGCGTCACATCCCTCGGCGAACCGTCGAAGATAACCGTGCCGGCGGCCAGGACGATGACCCGCCGGGCAAAGCGGAAGACGAGGTCCATGTCGTGGTCGATCATCAGCACGGCCAGCTCCGCCGGCAGCCGGTTCAGCGCTGCCTCGATACGCGCCGTTTCCGATTGCGGCACGCCGGCAGCCGGTTCGTCGAGAAGCAGCACTTTCGGCCTGAGCGCCAGTGCGAGCGCGATCTCCAGCAGCCGCTGCTGGCCATAGGCGATCTCCCGCACCTCGACATGCGAAAGCTCGGCAAGGCCGAGCTGACCCAGGATCTCGCGCACCTCCTCCATCACCCCCGGCCTGGCGGAATAATGCCCGAACATCCTTCCTGCCTGCCCCTCCCGCTGCAGGATGGCGAGCGCCACATGCTCTTCCGGCGTCATATCGTGAAAAAGCCGGGTGACCTGGAAGGAACGGACCAGTCCGCGCCGCACCCGCTCCGCGGCCTTCAGCCGGGTAACGTCTTCGTCAGCAAGGAAGACATGGCCGGAATCGGGCTTCAGATTGCCGGTGACGAGATTGACGAAAGTCGTCTTGCCGGCGCCGTTCGGGCCGATCAGGGCGATCCGTTCCCCCGGCGCGATCGCAATCGACACGTCATTGCTGACCGCAAGCCCCCCGAAATTCTTCCTCAAGTCCCGGACTTCGAAGATCGTGCTCATGATTGCCTCCGCTTGAGGCGGTCCACAAGGGCGGTCGCCGAGCCATACAGCCCCTTCGGCGCAAAGAGCACGACCATGACCAGAAGCGCACCGATGATGGTGAGCCAGTGGAACGGATTGATGGACGCAAGGGTATCCTCGAAGAACATGAAGACGACCGTGCCGAGCATCGCGCCGTAGAGCGAGCCGACGCCGCCGAGGACCAGCATCACCAGCACTTCCGCCGAGAGCGTGAAGGAAAGGCTGTCGAGTCCCACGACCTGCGTCGAGATGGCCGAGAGCGCGCCGCCGACACCCGCGACGGCGCCGGAAATCAGATACATGCGCAGCAGCACGGAATGCACCGAGGCCCCCATCGCCGCGATGCGGATATGGTCCTCCCTCACCCCGCGCGCCAGCATGCCGAATGGGGACCGCACCAGGATTTTAAGCGCCGCGAAGACGAGGATCAGCAGCACGAGGCCGTAAACATAGGCGGTCCGGCCCCATAGATCGAATTCGTGGAGGCCGAAGACCGGATCCGGCATGATGCCGGAAAGCCCGTCGCTGCCGCCGGTCCAGACGGATGCCTTGTTGGCCGCCTCGTGGAACAGGTTGACGACCGCGATCGACAGCACGAGCTGGGCCAGACCATGGGCGCGCAGGATCACGAAGCCGGAGAGCAACCCCGCGAGGGCGCCGGCGACGGCCCCGACCAGCGTCATGGCAATGGGTTCGGTGACGCCGAAATGCGCCGCCGCAACGCCCGCGCCATAGGCTCCCACCCCGAAAAGAGCTGCATGCCCGAGCGTCGCCACGCCGCAATAGCCGGTGACGAGGTCGAGCGACAGGACCAGCAGCGCGGCCGCGATCATACGAGTGAGCAATGCCAGGTTGTCGGGAAAGAGGCAGTAGCCGATGATCCCGATCACGATGATCGCAAGAACGCCGATCAGCCCGCTATCGGCAAGACGCCTGACGATCGCGGAACCGGCCGCAGCATTCCGCTCCATGGGCACCGTCATTGCTTCGATCGCCCGAGCAGCCCGCGCGGGAAGAGCGTCACGATGACGATCACCGCAAGATAGAAGAAGAACTCGCCGTATTCCGGAGCCAGATAGCGGCCGGCCGTATCGATCGCGCCGAGCAGAAGGCAGGCGAGAAGCGCGCCAGGAATGGAGCCCGCGCCGCCGACCGAGACGACCACGAGGAAGGTCACCATGTAGCGCAGCGCGTAATAGGGCTCCACCGGCAGCAGCTCGGCTCCGACCACGCCGCCGAGCGCGGCGAGCCCGATCGCCACCGCGAAGCTCACCGCATAGACGATCTCGGTCCTGACCCCGAGCGCCGCCGCCATCGCGGCATTGTCCACCGCCGCCCTGAGCCGGATGCCGAAGGCCGTGCGCTCGATCAGGAACCAGAGCGCCAATGCCACGACGAGACCGCAGACGATCGCGAAGATACGATGCGCGGCGATCGACCGGAAGCCGAGATCGACCGATCCCTGCAGCGCCGGCGGCAGCGGGATGGTCTTGAGCGTCGGGCCAAAGATGAAGTTGGCGATGCCGATGATGCAGAAGGTGATGCCGATCGTCATCAGCACCTGGGTCAGTTCGGGTGCCCCGTAGAGACGCCGGTAGAGAAAGCGTTCGATGGGAATGGCGATAACGACCGTGCCGACGATGGCAATCAGGATGCCGGCTGCGTATCCCAGGCCGAGGTCGCGAGCCGCGTAGGAGGCGAGATAACCACCGATCATCGCAAACGCGCCATGCGCCAGGTTGACCACCCGCATCAACCCCATCGTCACCGAAAGCCCGATCGAGATCACGAACAGCACCATGCCATAGGCCAGCGCATCGACGGCTATGCTCAATATGGTCTGCATGGTCTGCTTGCGTCCTTTGCGGCGATCGCCCCTCATCCCTGCCGCCACCTCTTCCCCGCATGCGGGATGAGGGGGCAGAAGCTTACTTCTTCGCGGCAGCCAGGCCCGGATCGCCCTGCTTCTCGAAAGTCTGGAGTTCCTTGTTGATGTATTTGCCGCTCTCGTCCTTGGCGACCTCGCGCAGATAGACGTTCTGGGTGATATGACGGCTTTCCGGGTCGATGGTGACCGGCCCGCGCGGGCTGATCCAGGAAAGCCCCTTCACCGCTTCGACCGCCGCCTTGGCGTCCTTCTTGCCGCCGGTCGCCTCGATCATCTTCGAGATCACATACATGCCGTCATAGGCGCCGACTGCGGGAAAGGTCAGTTCGGCGGGATTGCCGATCGCTTTCTCCGCCGCCGCGACGAACGCCATGTTCTCCGGTGAATCATGCGAGACGGAATAGTGATAGGTGGTCGTCAGCCCGAGGCCGGCGTCTCCCAGCGCCGGCAGGTCGGATTCGGGCGTCAGGTCGCCGGTCGCGAAGAACTTGATGCCGGCCGCCTTCAGGCCGTTGTCGCCGTAGGCCTTGACGAAGGCGAGCGTCGGCGGGCCGGAGGGCAGGAAGGTGAAGAGCGCTTCGGCGCCCGAATCCTTCACCCGCTGCATCAACGGCGCGAAGTCGCTGGTCGAAAGCGGCATGCGGATCGTTTCGACAATCTGGCCGCCTTCCTTCTCGAAAGCGGTCTTGAAGGCATTCTCCGCATCGATGCCCGGACCGTAGTCGGAAACCAGAGTGATCACCTTGGTCACGCCCTGGTCCTTCGCCACCTTGGCGATCGGCGTCGTGTTTTGCCACATGGTGAAGGATGTGCGCACCACATAGGGGCTTGCCGTGACGATCGAGGATGTCGCCGCGTTCATTACCACCATCGGCACGTTGCCCTGCTGCAGCAGAGGCGCCGCCGCCATGGCGTCGGGAGTGAAATAGAAGCCGGCGAGATATTGCACGCCCTCGCGCACGACGAGCTCCTGCGCCAGCGACTTCGACTGCGCCGGATCGGCCTGCGGCACGTCGCGATAGACGACCGCGATATCGTTGTCGCCGACCTTGCTGCCGTTGACCGCCAGCCAGGCGTCGATGCCGGCCTTGAAATTCTTGCCCGATATCGCGAAGGGGCCGGAGAACGGACCGATGACGCCGATCTTGATCGTGTCGGCATAGGCTGCAGTCGACAGAACGGTCACCGCAAATGCGGTCATGACGAGTTTCTTCATAAGGCCCTCCCTCAAAAGCCCATCGCTCCGCGGGCATCCTGCATATCTACCACTCAAAGGAGTGGCAGATACAGATACAATGTCATGTGAAATGCAACGCGACCGGTCAATCCCGTGATTTACAGGTGAAGCTTTCTATCCAGGTTCGACGCGATCAGCTCAAACCAGAGCGTTTTGCGCGGCAAGCTCCCTGCGGATCGTGTCGGTGCCGGCCGGGGATCTTTCGAAAAGTGCCGCCATGACGCCCGCGGCCTGCCCGGTGGCAAATGCGGTGCCCATGACCCGCAACGAACCATAGGCGGCGATATCGGCGCCGGCCACCCTGCCCGCCAGGAAAAGATTACCCACACCGAAAGCCCGTAATGCACCGGGAGGAATATCGGCAAACCCATTCCCTCCGATTTCGACGAAGCGCGCCTTTCCGGGTGCCTCGTGCACTTCCATCGGCCAGGCGGCGCGGCCGACGCCGTCAGGGCGACGCAATCCCTGCTCCAGCGCCGCGCCGGTCAAGTCCTCGATCGACCGCGGCCGGCGGGTCTCGCGGATGCCGATCTGCGGCCCGGTGGCGGCGATATAGGCATTCCCGAATCCCGGCAGTTGCCGCAGGAGGGCGAGATTGCGCCATGCTTCGGCGCGCGCACGCCGTTCAGCCGCGCCGAGATCCGTCCCCGTCAATCCGCCGGTGGCGAGATCGATCGTCATCCACCAGTAATCGCCGGAAACCGGCAATCGGAACATCACGCCGCCGTCGTCGCGGGGAATCTGGATGTCCGAGCCGGCATTGTGGGCCGCAATCAACTCGGCCATCCGGCCGCGGTCGAACTCGACCCCAGGTCCGACGCCGCCGATCCGGACCGGCATGGATGCCGGCTGGACATGGCTGCCCTCAAGGCTGTCGACCGTCATTTCCACGCCCGCCAAGGCCGAGAGCGTCGCCTCGCCGCTTGCATCGACGAAAGCGCCGGCGCTGATCTCATAACTGCCGGCATGGTCGGTGACGGTGACCGACGCCACACGGCCTGCATCGACCGCCGCCCCGGTCATGCGGCTGTGCATCAGCACCGAAACGCCGGCCTTTTCCGCCAATTGATCGAAAGCGAACTTCACAGCCTCCGGATCCAGAAGCACGATCCAGTTTCCGCTTCTCGACATCACCGGGGAAACGTCCTGCCCGATCCCGGCAAGGACGCCCAGCAATTCCTCACCGACGCCGCGAACCGCCGCGACAGGGTGCGGACCTTTCTGGTAGAAGCCGCAATAGGCAAGCACGAGCGAATTTGCCGCGGCTCCGCCCAGAAAACCGTATCGTTCGAGGAGAAGGACCTTCGCGCCGGTTCTTGCGGCGGCGACCGCCGCGCCGAGCCCGGCCGCGCCGCCGCCGACCACGACCACGTCATATCGCGCATTCCGGTTCTCAGCCATCGGCGCGGGTCTCCTGCATGACGCCCATCGCGGCGCCAAGCGCAAACATCTGCGCCTTCGCCATCTCACGGCCGAGCTGGATCTTCAGGCCGCGCTCCGCAGCAAGCATCAGGAACGGCGTCTGCTCGGGACTGGTGATCACATCGGCAGCCAGCCCCTCCGCGGCCATGAGTTCGATGATTTCCGGCGGCACCGGCAGCGGATCGGTGTCCTGCATGCCGCATGACGAGGCGTTGACGACGAGATCGAAGGACCGCAGGGGAATCTTGCCCGCAGCGATCCGGACGCCGGGGAATGCATCAGCCAGCCGCGCAGCCAGGGACAGTGCGGCATCCTCCTGCAGGTCGCCGATGAAAATCTCCGCCGCGGCGTCATGCGCCAAAGCATGGCCGATCGCGCGGCCGGCAGCGCCGGCACCGACCAGCAAGACCGATCTTCCCGCCGCGGAAAAACCATGCGCTTCCGCTGCGCGGACGAAACCCTCGCCGTCGGTCATGTCGCCTGAAAGGCTTCCATCGGGATGGCGCCGGACGACGTTCGCGGCTTCAAGAAACCGTGCGCGGGGCGTCAGTTCGTCGATCAGTTCGGCCACTGCCGTCTTGTGCGGAATGGTCACGACGAAACCGTCGAGGTTTTCCCAGCCGCGGGCCATGCGGATGAAATCGGCGACCTGCCCGGGGCCGAGATCGATCGGGATCATGGCCCTGTCGGCCCCCTCCGCCTCGAAATGGCGGTTGAAATTCTCCGGCGATTTGACCTGGGCAATCGGTGTTCCGATGATCGCCACCAAACGGGTCGTGCTGTTGATCATACCGATCGATCCTCTGCTGCCCCCCTAAAATTAGTGCCGCACACCCATTGACGCCAATATGGAAAATGATGCACCTCATAAATCGGATTTATGGGATTGAGGAGCAAGGTGGCGCATCCCAAGCTCAAGGAACGCCAGATCGAGATATTTCGCATCGTGATGGCAACGAATTCTTTGACGGCGGCGGCTCGGCATCTCGGCGTTTCGCAGCCGAATCTTTCGATCGCCATCAAGCGGCTCGAGGATCAGCTTGGCGTGGCGCTCTTTGCGCGCATCGGCGGAAAACTCGTGCCGACGCAGGAGGCCCAGCTGATATTCGAAGAGGTCGAACGGGTTCACCAGCAGTCGGAAATGCTGTCCGATGCGATCTACTCGATCGCTCGCGGGAACGCCTCGACCTTCCGTTTCGGGGCGACGCCGAGCATCGGCATGCGGCTCATCCCTAAGGCGCTCAAGCGTCTGCAGGAGCAAGGCATCGCCGGCACCTACTATTGCGACTCGCTTCCCCAGCGCGATATCCGTGACTATCTGCTTTTCGGGCGCGGGACATGCGTTGCCACCATCGCCAAGCTCGATGATCCCGTCATTGAAACCACGGCCATCGCGGAAGCCGGTCTCGTCTGCGTGGTGCCTGCCGGTCATCGGCTGGCGGATCGGGTATCGGTCAGTCCAGTTGACATCGCGGACGAACCGTTGATCTCCTTCGGCTCCATGACGACCCATGGGCTTTTTATCGACGAGACCTATCGGCGATGGGGCGTTACCCGCAATACGGCGGTCTATGTCCATTTCGTCGAGGCCGCGCTTTCCTTCGTCGCCGAGCGGATCGGCGTCACCGTCCTCGATGCCTTTTCGGCGATCGACTGTGCGACAACCGGTCTCGTGGCGATCCCGGTCGAAAACGGCGTATCGATCTCGGCCTATCTCCATACCTGCCGCCTTCGCCCCCGGCCGGCGGCCGTCGACAGGCTGGTCACGGCACTTCGCGATGCCGCCTTGACGGCAGACAGCTTTTCCAGCGGGATAATCAAACCATGCATAGATCCGTAGACGTTCTGTTTCCAGGCTTCGAGGACAAGTCCATCGAGACGGCGGATGCCCGCCTTGCCGTCCTGACCGGAGGCTCCGGGCCGGCGATCCTTCTGCTGCACGGTTACCCGGAGACCCGGTCCGCCTGGCACCGGATCGCCCCCGCCCTGACGGGCTCGCATAGCGTCGTCGTTCCCGACCTGCCGGGCTACGGAGAAAGCCGCATCACCGGCGATCCGCGAGGCGCCGGGTCCAAACGCCGCATGGCCAGGTCCCTCCACGACATGATGAGAGGACTCGGACACGATCGTTTCATCGTGGTCGGGCATGACCGGGGCGGTCGGGTCGCCTATCGCATGGCCCTGGATTTTCCGGAAGCGGTCGTCGCGCTGGTCTCCGTGACCGTCGTCCCGACCCCGGAAATGTGGGAGGGCGCCGGCAAGGCCTTCGGCATGGGAGCCTGGCACTGGTTCATGATGGCTCAGCCGGAGCCTCTGCCCGAGAAACTGATGGCGGGCGATCCCCGCTTTCTCATCGACCTGACGCTCGACAAGATGGCAAAGGGCATGGAGCGGCTCGATCCGCTTGCGCTTGCGGACTACCGCGCAGCCTTCGACAAGCCGGAGGTGCGGCACGCGATGTGCGAAGACTATCGGGCCGGCGCCACCACAGACGAGGCAGACGACCTGGCGGACCGCAAGGCCGGCCGCAAGATCGACGCTCCCGTTCTGCTTTTCTGGGAGGCCGGGCGGCGGTATGGCGGCGGGCGCGAGCCTCTGGATATCTGGGCCGACTGGGCAGGGAACGTCGAAGGCCGCGGCATCTCCGGCGGCCATCTCATTCCGGAGACGGGCGCCGGGGAGATGCTCGACATGCTGCTGCCCTTCCTCGAAAGGACTGCGAATGTCTTCGGTCGGCACTGACGGCGGACCGGCCGATCGATCGCCGGTCGAAAGCCTTCTCAGCCTGCGGCAGATCGAGGTCTTCCACGCCGTCATGCAGGCGCGGTCGATCACCGGCGCCTCGAAGGTGCTGAATGTCTCGCAGCCTGCCTTGAGCCGGACGATCCGCCGCATCGAGGACATCCTCGGCATCGCGCTTTTCGCCCGCGACCGGAACGGCCTCGTGCCGACATCGGAAGCGCTGGAGATCCAGGCGGAAATCGATCCGCTGATGCGCCAGCTGGTCGGGGTGGGAACGCAGATCGGCCGCATCGCGCGTGGCGAAACAGCGATCTTCCGCACAGGTTCGACCGCCAGCGTCGCGCGCGCCCTCGTCCCGCAGGCGCTGCGCGATCTTTCGGTCGAAGTGCCCGGTATCGAACTCTTCTTCGACGTCTTGCCGGTAGACCAGATAGAGGACTACCTGATCGGCGGACGGGGAGAAGCCATCGTCACGATCGCGTCATCCGACCATCCCCTCATTGCTTCAGAGCATGTGGGCAAGGTCGATCTGGTCGCCGTCATTCCGAAGGCGCATCCTCTCGCCCGCAAGGCGACCATACGGGCGCTGGACCTGGAGGGCGCCGATTTCGTCGCCTTCGCGGCAGGCGGCGCCCATCAAAGGGTGGTCGACAGTTTTCTGAGCCGCGGCGGGGTCAAGGTAAACCCGCGCGCGGTCGCGCGCTTTTCCGATACCGCTCTTGCGCTCGCCAACGAGGAGATGGGCATCGTGCTCGTCGATTATCTGACGACGCTCGGACCGGTTGGCGGCAATCTCGTGATCCGGCCGCTCGAGGACGCTCCGCAGTTCCAGATATCGGTTCTCTGGAACCGGCGCCGGCCCCATTCCGCCAATCTGCGGAAACTGATCGAGATCCTCTCCCGCAAGCTGGCAGGCTTGCAGGCCAAACCCTGACGGAAGCAAGGCCCATGCGACCATTTGCCATGCCCTCAAGGCATGGGAGACATAATCATTATTCGTTGTATTCGACGGCATTGAGTGGCAGTGAGACTGTATGACGCCGTCAAGCGCGTTGACATTGGAGGAGATCCCCAGATGAATTTCACATTGAACCGCCGTCAGGCACTCATGGCCATGGGCGCCGCCGGCGCCGCGGCCGCATTCGGCATGCCCGCCCGCGCCGCGACGAAGCGCAATCTTGCCGTCCTCAACCTCGCCAGCCACGCGCCGAGTTTCATCGCCTACGAACGCGGTTACTTCAAGGATGCCGGCCTCGATATCGAGCTGAAGTTCTTCGAAGCGGCACAACCGATGGCTGTGGCGATCGCCTCGGGCGACGCCGAATTCGGCGTGACCGCCATGAGCGGCGGCCTGATCAGCCTTGCCCAGAAGGACGCGGTCAAGGTCGTCGGCGGCGCGCTGACCGAGGAAAAGGGTATCGTCGGCGCGGTCATCCTGGCATCGAACAAGGCCTATGACGCCGGCCTGACCGATCCTTCCAAGCTGGCGGGCAAGAGCTTCGGCATCACGACGACCGGCTCGTCCTTCCATTTCATGGCCCACAAGATCGCAGTTGCGAACAACATCAAGCTCGCCGACATCCAGCTTCGTCCGCTGCAGAAGCTCGGCGCGGTCGTCGGCGCGCTTTCGACCGGCCAGATCGATGCCTGGGCCATCCAGGCGAACGTCGCGAACAAGATGATCCGCGAAGGTGCCGCCAAGAAGATCGGCCTCGTATCCGACTACGCACCCAACTACCAGGTCACCACGGGCTTCACCTCGACGAAGAACGCCAAGGACAACCGCGACCTGACCCAGTCCTTCATCAACGCCTATTCCAAGGCGATCGACGATTACAACGCCGCCTTCGTCGACAAGACGGCAGACGATGCAGAGCGCGATGCGCTGGCGAAGATCTGCTACAAGTATGTCGAAAAGGACAGCCCGTATGACGTCGCGAAGCAGAACCTGATCGAAGGCGCCATGCGCATCAACAAGGGCATGGCCCTGTCGCTGGACAGCTGCGTCGAGCAGCTCGAATGGTTCAAGTCGGAAGGCATGGTCAAGGACGCCATCACCAACGACCAGCTTTTCGATACATCCTACGTCAAGACGATCTGATCGGCTTACGCACCAGACCGGAGGCCTGAAACGGCCTCCGGCGGGGAGGCCTCATGGACCTGAAACTCAAGAACATCAATCACTATTACGGATCCGTCGAGGTTCTGCGCGACATCTCTCTCGATATTCCCCAAGGGCAGATCGCCTGTCTGATCGGCCCTTCGGGCTGCGGCAAGTCCACGCTTCTGCGTTTCCTCGGCGGGCTCGAACGCCCCTCTTCCGGCGAAGTCCTTCAGATCGGCCAACCTCCCAGGGACTGTCTCAATCCCCTCACCTACGTCTTCCAGCACTTCGCGCTGCTGCCCTGGCGCACGGTCGAGGGCAATATCAAGCTCGTGCTCGAGGACCATGGCCTCAGCCGCCGCGAAATGGACGATATCGTCACGAACGTCCTGGAGCGCACGCGGCTTTCGGAATTCAGGGGGGCGCTGCCCAAGCAGCTCTCGGGCGGCATGCGCCAGCGCGTCGCGATCAGCCGCGCGCTTGCGGTGCGCCCCGCCGTGATGCTGATGGACGAGCCGCTTTCGGCGCTCGACAGCCAGACCCGCGAACTCCTGATGGACGACCTGATTTCGCTCTGGACCCGGCAGCCCTTCACGTCGGTCTACGTCACTCACAATCTCAACGAGGCCGTCCGGCTCGGCCACCGCGTCGTCGTCCTGTCTCGCCGTCCGGGGAGAATCCGGGAAATCGTCGACATCGACATCCCGCTCTCCGAGCGCCATCTCGGCGATCCGGTGCTCGAGGAAAAGCAGAAGCAGCTCTGGGACCTGATGCGGGAAGAAGCGATGGCCGCCGACAAGGAGTTGGTCAATGTCTGATGTCAGCACGCTCCCGGCTGAGCCCGCCATCTCGAAGGACGACAATGCCGCGCAGAAAGACGCGGCGGTGCAGCCCGTACCGTTCCGGGGCGGGGGCTTTGCTCCGAAGCCGGTTCGCGGCATGGCGATCGCCGTCTTCGCGATCCTGCTCGTGCTTGCCGAAATCGGTACCCGCACCGGCTTCATCACCAGCCTGACGCTGCCGCGGCCGACGGCCGTGCTCGAGACGCTGGTGCAGCTCTGGCAGACCGGCGGCCTCTGGAACCATCTGATCCCCTCCCTGCAGCGCCTCCTGGTCGGTGCCGCCCTCGGCATTTCGGTCGGCATCTCGCTCGGCGTCATGATCGGCCTCTTCAGCTATGTCCGGGCCGGCCTTGTGCCGCTCGTTGCCGCGCTCTTTCCGATACCCAAGATCGCGCTGCTGCCGCTTTTCGTCATCTGGTTCGGCATCGACGAGATGTCGAAATACATGCTGATCGCCTTCGGCACGTTCACCCCGACCGTCGTCGCCACCTATGGCGCAGTCGATAACGTCGATCGCACCTTGATCCGCATGGGACAGAGCTTCGGGCTGAGCTGGTGGTCGATCGTCCGCAAGATCGTGCTGCCCGGCGCCTTCCCGGCGATCCTTTCAGGGCTGCGCGTCTCGATCTCGATCGCGATCATCCTGCTCGTCGCCGCGGAAATGCTGGGCGCGCAATATGGCGTCGGCTCCTACATTCTCGAAGCGGGCTCGCTCTACGATCTCGAAAAGCTTTTCGCAGGCGTGACCATATTGTCGATCATGGGCCTGATCGTGAATTTCGTCATCGGCCAGGTCGAGCGGCAGTTCCTGAACTGGCGCGATTAGGCATCGCCTGACACTTCGGAGAAACACGATGTTGGCACTGCAAAAGGTCCGACCTGGCGTCGGCGTGGAATTTCGCGCGGTCGAAGCTCCGGCTGACGTGCCGCCCGGCGAAGTCCTCATCCGGGTTCACGCCGCCGGCATCTGTGGCACGGATTTGCACATCGCGGAATGGACGCCCGGATACGGCTCCATGGAAAGCGCCATGCCCGTCACGCTGGGCCACGAGTTCTCCGGCACGATCGAGAAGGTCGGTGCGGGCCTCAATCCGGCATTGATCGGCACCCGCGTCACCGCCCGGCCATCGACGACGTGCGGCCGGTGCGCCGCCTGCCTTGCCGGCGACGAGGACAATTGCAGCGACCGCAAAGGCGTAGGCATCGGCCGGAACGGCGCTTTCGCCGAATTCGTCTGCGTGCCTTACCGGAACTGCCACGTTCTGCCGGATACACTCGACATGGATGTCGCAGCTCTCACGGAACCGATGACGGTCTGCGCCGAAGCGGTAAAGACGTCAGAGGTCGGGCCCGGCCGAAAGGTCCTCGTCATCGGCCCCGGCTTTATCGGCCAGGGGATCGCCATTCTCGCACGGGCGAAAGGTGCGGATGTCGTCGTGATCGGGCGCAATGACGGACCACGGCTTGCGGCTCTTCAGGCCGCCGGTTTCGGCCATCTCATCGATACGGCCGGCACGACCTTGGAAGAGGCGCTGTCGGGCTTCGCTCCGTTCGACGCCATCATCGAAGCCGCCGGCGTTCCCTCCCTGGTTCCGGCCACCCTCCCCTTCCTAAAAAAGCGCGGCATCTTCACGGTCGTCGGCATCCATTCGCAACCGGCAGAGATCGACCTGGTGCGGCTCGTACGCATGCACCAGCAGATCCGCGGCTCCTACCGCGCGCCGGCCGAGGACTGGGACGGCGTGATCGCATTTCTGGCGGCGAACCAGGAGATGATGCGAAACCTGATCTCGCACCGATTGCCGCTCGCAGATGCCATGGCCGGCTTCCGGGCGGCCCACGACCGCACCGCCTCCAAGGTCATTTTGCGTGTCGGAGAAAAGCCATGAGCAAGGCGTTCCTGGCCCTGTGGAACCACTATCCCGGCGCCATGACCGAGGAATATGAGGCCTGGCATACTTTCGAGCACGTGCCGGAAAGGCTGACGGCGCCCGGCATGCTCGGGGCAAGGCGCTATGCGTCCTTTGACGGAACCGAAAACCGTTACTTCACTCTCTATGAGATGGAGGACCTGCGGACGATCGAGCATCCGGCCTACATGGACCTTGTCCGCAACCCGACGGCCTGGTCGGCGAGGATGCGCCGGCATTTCTCGGATGTGCTGCGGATCCCGGCAAGCACGCTTGCCTCCGGCGGACGGGGTATCGGCCGCTCCGCGGTGGTTCAGGCCTATTCGGTTGAGAGGGAAACGGCGCAAGCCGCCGGTCTTCGCCTCGCCGCGGCGCTGAACGAGCTGATGTCCCGCGGCGTGCTTCTCAACTTCAGGATCGGCCTTGCCGAGCCCAACCAGCCGTATGAAGTCTTTGCCCAGGACGACAGGGATGGCCCCGATACGTTCGATCTCGTCGTCGTCGCGGAAGGCGTCTGCCAGGGAAAACTTGCGCTGGCACGCGCGGCGCTCACCACGGCGGCGGAAGGCCAGCTGCAGCCTCATTGCTGCCTGCGCGACGGACTGTTCGACCTGATCGTGGCATATCCGGATCGCGTTTTTCCCGGCAACCGGTCGCAGATAGCCGTCAGTTCGGCGCTCAAGTCGCAGTTCGGCATTTAATTGGGATACCCGGGCGCGGAACAGGAGGCGTCGCCGGCTGGCAAGCGATGGCGGCTTGCGAACCAAACCGTGGCCTCACCCCTTCCCGAGCGACCTCACGTTGCCCGCAAGCTCCGCCGCAAGCCGCAATGCCGCTCCGGTCGCCATCACCATGGACGGCAGGATCAGCCATTCGAGCGTCCAAGCGGCGCCTGACCGTTCCTGCTCATGCACCATCGATTGCTGCATGCCGGAAAGCTGCACGGCGTTGAAGCGGGCGAGCGAGACGAGCACTTCGGCCGCCACCGGGTTCTGCTTGTGAGCCATGGCGGAGGAGCCGCCGCCGCCGGCAAGCTCCATCTCGCCGCCCATCTCGGCAAGCAGCGCCACGTCCTGACCGAGCTTGCCGAGCGAGCCGGAGATCAGCGCCAGGATGCCGGCGAATTCCGCCAGCCGGTCGCGCTGGCTCTGCCATTGCGGCACATCCGTCAGAAACAGTTCCCAGGCCAGCGCCTTGCGAACCTCGGCCGCCTTGTCGCCGAACTTTTCCAGGGTGCCGGCCGCACCGCCGAACTGCACGGCGAAACCGTTTTCGGAAAAGGCATCCAGCCGCTGGCGATGGCGCGTCAATGGTTCCCGCCAGGCGCGGATGCGGTCGGAAACGGTAATCGGGATCGCCGCCTGCATGCGGGTATGGCCCATCAGCGCCCGCGTACCGAACCTAGAGTCGATCTCTTCGAAGGCACTTTCGAGGGCGGCAAGCCGTTCGATGAACAGGATGCAGGCCTGTTTCAGCCGGATCACCAGCGCCGTGTCGATCACGTCCTGGCTGGTCGCACCGAAATGCACGTGCTTGGCGGCCTCGCCGCCGACAGCCCAGCGGAGTTGCTTGACCAGCTCGGCGACCACGACGCCGTCACGGCCGGTCCCTTTTCGAAGCCCTGCCATATCCACGGCGAACACCCCGCAGGTTGCGGAAATCTGCTCTGCTGCATCGACGGGGATCACGCCGGCGCCGGCCTCGGCCCTGGCAAGGCCAGCCTCGAAAGCGAGCATGGCGTCGATCTCGGCCTTCGCCGAAAACAGTCTTCCGGTCTCGTCGTCGCCGACGAGACCGGACAGGAATGGATGCTCGAAAGCCGAGACGCTCATGCTGACCCCTGATTCTGCGATATCAGATATCGAAGAATATGGTCTCGTTTTCGCCCTGAAGATAGATGTTGAAGGTCACCGTGTTGCCTTCACGCTTGCCGATCAGGGTGGGAACGCGAACCCGGTGCTCGATGCGCGACAGGATCGGATCGGCCGCATTGGCTTCCTCCTCGTCGGAGAAGTACATGCGGGTGTTGAGGCCGAGATTGATGCCGCGCGCGACGATCCAGAAGGTGACGTGCGGCGCCATCGGACGGCCGTCGCGGAAGGGCACGCTGCCCGGCTTGATCGTCTCGAAGACGAACTCGCCGGTTGCCATGTCGCCCGGCTGGCGCGCCCAGCCGAAGAAATTCGGATCGGCCTTGCCGCGGGTTTCCGACGGGCTGTTGTAGAAACCGTCGGCATCCGCCTGCCAGATTTCCACCAGCGCGTCTTTGAGCGGCGTCATGGCGCCGTCATAGACGAAACCGCGGATGGTGATGCGCTCGCCGCGGGTCTTGTCGTTGACCATCGGGCCGGAGCCGAGATCCGTCTCGTAGACGCCAGTGATGCCGGAGAAATTCGGCGTGCAGCCGATATGGACATACGGACCGGCGGTCTGGGAAGCGGATTCCTTGAAGTAGGTAAGCGGCTGGACCATGATCAGTTCCCTTCCTTGCGGTTCTCGAAGAACGTCGAGCGACGGCCGCGCAAGATGATGTCGAACTTGTAAGCCCGCATGTCGTGCGGGATGGTGTTGTTCATGTCGAGGGCGGCAATCAGGCCCTTGATCGCGTTCTCGTCGGGGATGGTCTTCACGATGGGACAAATCCAGATCATCGGGTCGCCCTCGAAGTACATCTGGGTGATCAGGCGCTGGGCGAAGCCGTGGCCGAAGACCGAGAAGTGGATATGCGCCGGCCGCCAGTCGTTGACGCCGTTCGGCCAGGGATAGGGGCCGGGCTTGATCGTCTTGAAGAAATAGCCGCCGTTCTCGTCGGTGATCGTGCGGCCGCAGCCGCCGAAATTCGGGTCGAGCGGCGCGAGGTAGGTTTCCTTCTTGTGGCGATAGCGGCCGCCGGCGTTCGCCTGCCAGAACTCCACCAGTGCGCCTGGTATCCCGACACCCCGTTCGTCCAGCACGCGGCCGTAAACGAGGATGCGCTCGCCGATCGCCATCTCGCCGGGCTTGGCGTAGTTGACGATCAGGTCATTGTCGAATTCGCCGATGATGTTATGGCCGAAGACCGGACCGGTTATCTCGCTCTTCGTGCCTTCGAGCGAAATCAGGGCGCGCTGCGGCGAGCGCAGCACCGAGGTCTTGTAACCCGGCGTGAATGCCGGCGGATGCCATTCCCTGTCGCGAGGGAAGAAGGGGGTTGTTTCCGGTGGTGCGTTTCTCATTTGATCTCTCCCGCGGGCTTTTCGTTTCCTGAGCCTGCATCCATTTCTGCATAGGTTGCCTTCGCGACCTTGAAAGCATGGTTGGCGGCCGGAACTCCGGCATAGATTGCCACATGAAGCAGGGCCTCGCAGATGTCGTCCTTTGTCGCACCCGTATTGGCGGTTGCGCGGATATGCATGGCGACCTCGTCATACTGGCCGAGGGCGGCAAGCAGCGCGATCGTCACCATGGAACGCTCGCGCTTGCTCCAGGTCGGGCGCGACCAGACCGTGCCCCAGGCGCCCTCGGTGATGAGTTCCTGGAACGGCTGGTCGAATGGGGTCTGGATTTGCTGCGCCCGGTCGACATGGGCATCGCCCAGCACGGAGCGGCGTGTCTTCAAGCCCTGAGCATAGCGCTCCGATGGGGCGGAAAAATCGGCCATGTCTACTCCTTGTCCAATTGTTCGATGAAGCTGCGGATCAGTGCGGCATGGGCGGCCGGCGCTTCGACACAGGGGATGTGCGCGGCGTCCTCGATGATCTCGAAGCGGGAGCCGGGGATCAGGTCGGCCAGCGACTTGACCAGATCCGGTGGAGTCGAGCCGTCCTCGCGGCCGGCAATGCAGAGCGCAGGCACGGCGATCCTGCCTGCAGCCTCGGTGAAATCCGCGTCGCGGATGGCCGCACAGGTGCCGCTGTAGCCGAGGGTCGGCTGGCGCACGAGCATGTTGCAATAGCCCTGATAGGCGGCGTTGTCCGGCTTGCGGAAGGGCGCCGTGAACCATCGCTCCATGATCGCGTCGAGAATGCTGCCGATGCCGTTTTCCTCGACGGCGGCGATGCGCGCGCCCCACATCTCGGCCGTGCCGATCCTGTGCGCCGTGTTGGAAAAGACGAGCGCCTTCACGAGGTCCGGCCGGGTCGCGTAAAGCCCCTGGGCGATCAGACCGCCGACCGACAGGCCGCAGACGATGACATTCGAGAGGTCGAGATGATCGAGCAGGCCGGCGAGATCCGCCGCATGATCCTCGATCGAATAGGGCGGATTGCCGAGGCCGGAAAGCCCGTGGCCGCGCTTGTCATAGGTGAGGATCGTGTAGTCCTCGGCAAGCTTCGGCAGTTCGTTGTGCCAAATCCGGCTGTCGGTTCCGAGCGAGTTGATGAAGACGACGACAGGCTTGCCGTCACCCGCGCGCCGGATGTCGTAATGGATCACGATGTCGTTGATGTGTACAAACTGCATCCGCGCCTCCTCTCACGCAAATAACTTGCACTAGTTTTCGGTTAGGTAAAATGATATTTTTGGTATAATTCCTTAACCGCAGGGTTATTTGATCTTGATCAATTCCCGAGTCAAGTTCCGGCACTTGCATACATTCGTCGAGGTTGCCCGCCAGAAAAGCGTCGTCAAGGCCGCCGAGATTCTCAACGTCAGCCAGCCCGCGGTCACCAAGACCATCCGCGAACTCGAAGAGGCGCTCGGCGTCTCCGTCTTCGAGCGCGAAGGCCGCGGCATCCGCATCACGCGTTACGGCGAGGTCTTCCTGCGCCATGCGGGCGCTGCGTTGACGTCGCTCAGGCAGGGTATCGATTCCGTTTCGCAGGAGCTCTTCGATTCCGCCCCGCCGGTCCGCATCGGCGCCCTGCCCACCATCTCCACCCGCGTCATGCCGCGTGCCATATCACTGTTCCTCGCAGAAAAGACGGGCAGCCGCGTGAAAATCGTGACGGGAGACAACGCGGTTCTCATGGAGCAGCTTCGGGTCGGCGATCTCGATCTGGTCGTCGGACGCCTCGCATTGCCGGAAAAGATGACCGGCCTTTCCTTCGAGCACCTCTATTCGGAACGGATCGTATTCACCGTTCGCGCCGGCCATCCGCTCCTCGATGGCAAGCGCTCGATCTTCGAGGGATTGTCCGATTATCCGGTACTCATGCCGTCGCGCGGTTCGATCATAAGGCCGTCGGTCGAGCAATTCCTGATCGCCAATGGCGTCGCGAGCTTGCCGATCCAGGTGGAGACGGTGTCGGATGCCTTCGGCCGCGCCTTCGTGCGTTCGAGCGATGCGATCTGGATCATCTCGGCCGGCGTCGTGGCCGCGGATATGGCCGACGGGCTTCTGGCGCCCTTGCCGATCGATACCAGCGAGACCCGCGGGCCGGTCGGTCTCACGATGCGGGCCGATGCCAATCCGCCGGCGCCGCTTGCCATTCTCATGCAGATGATCCGCCAGGCGGCGGCGGAGATCATGCCGGGGCGATAAGACCCGCTTAGCCGACCCGCAGCTCGGGAAATTGCTTGCGCAGTTCGTCCGCGGAAGCGATCACCGCATCGTCGGCGCGCAACGTCACGGAAATATTGTCGGCGACGTTCAGCGTCTCCTCGAAATGAACCGGCATCTTCTCGCCGCTCTGGCGCACCAGCGTCGCTTCCTTGCGGAAGCCCTGCTTCAGCAGCCAGTCGCGCGGAGCACTCAGGCTCACCGCCACCCGGAAGGCGCCGTCGTCGTCCTTGCGCGCCTTCAGCTTGTACGTCACCGGCGACCGGCTGCCGGCGATATCGATCTGGCCGGGATAGCCGGCTTCCTTCAGATGCTCGGTCATGGTCTTCTGCTCCTTTCGCTCGATAGGCCAAGGGAGAACCGATGCCTCCCCGCCTTTGTTCCGCCCGGAAAGGCCCGTCGCGATCAAGCCCGGTTGACGGCTGTCAACCGCCGTGATCGAAAGGACCGCGCAACGACCACGGGGAGGAAGACCATGAAGGACCGCGAATTGCTGGAGGCTCTCTTCGCCGCCGCGGTGAAGGCTGCCGATCCGCTGACCGGCATCACGAAGCATCTGCCCTCGCCCCCGAAGAACGGCCGCACGGTCGTCATCGGCGCCGGCAAGGGTGCGGCGCAGATGGCCGCCGCGCTCGAAAGCGTCTGGCCGGGGCCGCTCACCGGTGTCGTCGTGACCCGCTACGGCTATGGCTGCGAGACGAAATCGATCGAGATCCTCGAAGCTTCCCATCCGGTGCCGGACGCCGCAGGCCTTGCCGGCGCCAGGCGGCTTATTGAAACGATTTCCGGCCTTTCCGAAGACGATCTGGTGATCGCGCTGATCTGCGGCGGCGGTTCGGCCCTTCTGCCTGCGCCGCCGGAAGGCCTGACGCTCGACGACGAGATCGCGCTGAACGAGATGCTGCTTGCCTCCGGCGCGCCGATCTCGGCCATGAACGTGGTGCGGAAGCATCTTTCGACCATCAAGGGCGGCAGGCTTGCGGCCGCCACGAAGGCCCGTGTCGTCAGCCTGATCGTCTCGGACATTCCCGGCGACAATCCCGCCTTCGTCGCTTCCGGCCCGACCATTCCGGACGCCACGACACGGCAGGATGCGCTCGCCATCGTCGGGCAATACCGGCTGAAACTGCCGGAAGCCATGATTGCGCATCTCAACTCGCAGGCCGCCGACGCGCCGAAGCCCGACGATCCGGCCTTCGCCCGCCACGAGCACCATGTGATCGCGTCTGCCGGCGTGTCGCTGGAGGCGGCGGCAGAGGTCGCCCGCGCCCATGGCGTCACGCCTTATATCCTGTCCGATTCCGTCGAAGGGGAGTCGCGCGACGTGGCGCTGGTGCATGCCGCGCTTGCCCGTGAGGTGGCATTGCGCGGCCGGCCATTTCCGAAACCCGCCGTGCTGCTGTCCGGCGGCGAGACGACCGTCACGTTGAGAAGCAAAGGCGGCAAGGGCGGCCGCAACGGCGAATTCGCGCTGGCGCTGGCGCTGGCGATCGATGGTTACGACATCACGGCGCTCGCAGCCGATACCGACGGGATCGACGGGTCCGAGACCAATGCCGGCGCCTTCGCCGACGGCACGACCGCGCGCCGGCTGCGCGCAGCCGGATTGGACGGCCGCAAACTGCTCGACGGCAATGACAGCTTTTCCGGCTTCTCCGCCATCGGCGACATCTTCTCGACCGGCCCGACGGGCACGAATGTCAACGATTTCCGGGCGATTATGATAAGGTAATGGCGGGCTTTCCAGGATAAGCACCGCCGGACCGCCAGGGTCAACTGCTCGGCGAAGATCACCGTATCCGAAAACTCCGTCATCCGCGACATCGCCATCGTTTCCGACCGTCCCGGGCCAACGGCCCGAGCTATTGCACAGAACTGCCTGCCGCCGACTGATCGAGAAGCGCCAGCCCCCTCCCCGCGAGCGTCCCAAAATGCATCGCCTGGCCGAACTTAATTCTGGTATCATACTGCAAAACAGCATATTTTCGACATGATAATCGGCTTAGGGTTCGCTATCATGGGGTCGATGTCGGTCTTACGAGGTCGCTTGTACTATTTCGCAACTCATATCCGCGTGGTTGCGGCGCTCGTGGTCCGCGAGACATCCACGCGATTCGGCAGCAAGCCCGGCGGTTACATCTGGGCTTTTCTGGACCCAGCTGCGCATATCGCCTTCCTGTCCCTCATCTTCATGGCGATCGCCCACACGCCGCCGCTGGGACCCAGCTTTCCGCTGTTTTTCGCAACGGGCTATATCGCGTTCCAGTTCTACCAGGGCATGGCCGGCTATCTGAACGATGCGGTTGGCTCGAACCGCGCGCTGCTCAGCTATCCCAATGTCGCTCCGATCGACACGATCTTCGCGAGGTACCTACTGCAGCTCGGAACAACGGCGGTTGTAGGCTTCTGCGTCTTCACAGCAATCGGGCTGACGTTGAGGATACCCTTCACCCTCGATTGGCCCTTCATCATGGAGGCGGCCTTCGCGGCGAGCCTGCTCGCGCTTGGCAACGCGCTCGCCAACAACATTCTATTTCCCAAATATCCGCTCTACGAGAAATTCTACCAGATTGTTACGCGTCCGCTTTTCCTGGTTTCCGGTGTATTCTTTCTACCCGATTCCCTGCCCCATCCAGCCCGGGATATCATCCTCGTCAACCCGCTCGTGCATGTCGTCATGCTCTTCCGGAAAGGATTTTATCCCCAATACCGCGCCATAGGCTATGATGCCGGCTATCTTTACATTGTTGCATGTTCGGCCCTCTTTGGAGGATTGCTGCTGTTCACCGGTTCCAGAAGGGTGCTGAGAGGGCGATGATCAAACTAGAGCACGCGACAAAATTTGTCCGGATGAAGGGCATTACGAAGCCCATCATCAACGACGTTTCGTTCGTCATTCCGCGCGGCAAGAGTGTCGGTCTGCTCGGGCGAAACGGCGCCGGCAAATCCACATTGCTGCAAATCATCGCCGGGACTCTTGAACTCGACAAGGGACGTGTCATCCGTCGGGGCAAGATCTCCTGGCCGCTCGGTTTTGCAGGCAGTTTCCAAGGCAACCTTTCCGGCGAACAGAACGTCCGTTTCGTCGCCAGGATATATGGTGTCGACACCGAGGAACTCGTCGCCTATGTTGCCGAATTTGCGGAACTTGGTGCATTCTACAGGGCCCCCGTCCGCACCTATTCGTCGGGCATGAAGGCGAGATTGGCCTTCGGTGTCAGCATGGGCGTGAATTTCGACTATTATCTCGTCGACGAAATTACCGCGGTGGGAGACACCAATTTCAAGCGAAAATCCCAGCAGGTCTTTAAGGAGCGGCTTGCGGGATCCGACGTCATCATGGTTTCCCACAGCCCCGCCACGCTTCGGGCCTATTGCCAGACAGGCATAGTTCTGGAAGATGGAAAATTAACGTATTATGATAATCTTGAGGATGCGATTGTCGTCCACGAGCGCAACATGACGAAGCAGTAGACGTGACAGACCAGACTCGTGTCCAGCCGGCGGAAGCCCGGTCGGTTCAAAAGGTCAAGAACCTCCGTCTGCTGGAAGGTCTTCTGGAAAGCCTGGTCGCGTCGGTCGTCCCTGCCCAAACGCCTCAGCCAACCATCGAGATCGAGGCAGCAAGAAGATATCGCGCGGCTGGATCAGCAAGCTGAAGCTGCGTCACGTCGCGATCGTCGGCGCCTTCCTGGCCTTCGTCGCTCTGCCGGCCACCTTGACGTCCCTCTACATGGCCTTCATCGCCGCG
>Ga0164243_10000287_pt1 | contig 104547 bp, 110 predicted proteins | sample OricompcompostOP_FD_108781 | JGI IMG/M metagenome (GOLD analysis project Ga0164243, IMG submission 108781) | Organic Plus compost microbial communities from Emeryville, California, USA - Original compost - Organic plus compost (OP) | ecosystem: Engineered > Solid waste > Mixed feedstock >... | reverse complement strand
CGTTCCTCCGAGAACTCTGCGTCATGGACGGCGGTAGATAACCACATCCAGAACGCAGATCCCGGCCAGTCTCGACCTCGTGCGCGACATGATGGACACCCCCACAGGGACTCCAGATAACGAGCGGGTTGGTCGACCAGATCTTGCGCCAGTGCTCGCGCGGGAACGCGGTGAACGCGAGCACTTCGGCCTTCGCGTCGTCCATCAACGGACCCAGCTTGGGGAACCGGGCGGCGAGCTCGTCACGGGTCTTGTCCCACGCCGCGTGGACGTCCTCGGCAGTGGGCTGGGCGAAGATCATCCGGAACGCTGCAGCCACGTAGTCGGCCTGTCCCTTGGGGACGTGCGCGAGGAGGTTGCGGGCGAAGTGGACCCGGCAGCGCTGGTGCGCGACGCCTTGGAAGGCGCGCTTGAGCGCTTTGACGAGTCCGGAGTGCTGGTCGCTGATCACGAGCTTCACGCCGGCCAGGCCGCGTTGCTTCAGCGATAGCAGGAAGCTGCGCCAGAAGACCTCGTCCTCGCTGTCGCCGACGTCCAGGCCGAGGATCTCCCGCTCACCGGTCGCGGTGACGCCGGTGGCGACGATGACGGCCATGGACACGACCTGGCCGCCCTTGCCCGGGTGGTTGCGGACGTGGAGGTAGGTCGCATCGAGGTAGATGTAGGGGAACTCGACGTGGTCCAGGGTCCGGGTGCGGAACGCGCCGACCGTCTCGTCCAGGTTGGCGCAGATCCGCGACACCTCGGACTTCGAGACGCCCGTGCCGCCCATCGCTTCGACCAGGTCGTCGACGCTGCGCGTGCTGATGCCGTGGACGTAGGCCTCCATCACCACCGCGTACAGGGCCTGGTCGATCCTGCGGCGGGGCTCGAGGATGATCGGGAAGAACGACCCCTTGCGCAGCTTGGGGATCCGCAGCTCGACATCGCCGGCCTTGGTGGTCAACTGCCGTGGCCGGTGACCGTTGCGCTCGTTCGCGCGGTCTTCAGTGCGCTCATAGGGCGCGGCGCCGATGCGTTCGGTTGCTTCGAGCTCGATCAGCTCCTGGAGCGCGACGCGGACCGAATCACGGACCAGATCGACGCCATCACCGGCACGGAACGCCTCGAGGAGCTCGGACAGGGCAGACTGGGGCAAGGCCATCGGTGGACCTCTTTCTTCGATGAGTGCTTGGCCGTACACACCGAAGTTCCCGCCGATGGCCCTCTACGTCTTCACGCCTCGCCGCCAGCCCTCAAACCCCACCACTCCCAGGGACTCTCCTCCCGCGCGACTCACTCGACTTTGGAACTTCCGAACCGCTCACCCAGACCACGGACCTCATGCATTCCCGGATTGGGTGCCCGGCCGGTGTCCGATTTCGGCTCGCCGTGGTTGCTTCTCAGCAATGTGATGGGTGTGCACAAGCTGACCGCGGGAGACGGGTACACGTACCTGACCCGTCAGGTCGCCGCGCACGATGCGACCGACCGTGGGCACGCCGGGCTGGCCGACTACTACGCCGAGAAGGGCGAGTCCCCCGGCCGTTGGTTCGGCGCCGGGCTGTCCGCACTGAACCTCGAAGTCGGCTCGCAAGTCACCGAGAAGCACATGCAGAACCTGTTCGGCGAGGGCCGCCACCCGGACGCCGAACGACTCGAAGAAGCCGCCGAAGCCGCCGGGAAGAGCCTCGTCGAGGCCAAGAAGGCCTCACAGCTCGGACGCGTTTTCGCTCGCTACCTGGGCAACCAGCCGGAGTTCATCCAGGAGACCGCACGACGCTATATCGCATACAACCTGGCCCACGGGGAGCACTGGAAGACCCCGGTCCCGGCCGAGGAACGTGCCCGGATCCGCACCGAGTTGGGCAACGAGTACTTCGTTCGCGAGCACGACCGGGAGCCGATCGACGACCGTGAGCGGGCCTCGTTCATGGCCAAGGCCACCCGTCAGCAGACGACCGCCGTGGCCGGCTACGACCTCACCTTCACACCCGTGAAGTCCGTTTCGACACTGTGGGCCCTGGCTGACCGGGACGTCGCCAAGGAGATCGAGACCGCCCACCACGCCGCCGTTGAGGCCACCTTGACGTGGCTAGAGAAGGAGGTGCTGTTCACGCGCCGCGGCCGTGACGGGGTCCAGCAGGTCAAGGCCAAGGGACTGATCGCGGGCATGTTCACCCACCGCGACGCGCGCTCGTCCGACCCTCACCTGCACACACATGTCGCGGTCAGCAACAAGGTTCAGGACGAGGACGGCAAGTGGCTCGCGGTCGACGGACGGGTGCTGTTCAAGGCCAACGTCACGCTCTCGGAGATGTACAACACGCTCCTGGAGTCCGAACTGATCGCACGCCTGGGCGTGAGGTTCGAGAACCGCAGCAACGGAGTGAAGAAGGGCGTCGACAAGCGTCCGGTGCGCGAAGTCGTCGGGGTCGACGACCGGCTGGCCAAGACCTGGTCCAAACGCGACACCCTGATCGAGGCCCGTCGCCGCGAGCTCGCGGCAGCCTTCCAAGCCGAGCACGGTCGGCCGCCCACCGAGGGCGAGGCCGTCACACTCAAGAAGCAGGCGTGGGAACAGACCCGCCAGGCCAAGCACGCGCCCCGCTCGGAGGCCGACCAGCGGACCGCCTGGCGCAGCGAGGCCATCGACATCCTCGGCAGCGAACAGGCCATCCACGACATGGTCGACGACTGCCTCGGGCACCGCACCGCCGCCCAAGCCGTCACCGACAAGTGGGTTGATGAGACCGCCCGAGCAGTCGTCGAACGTGTTTCCGAGGACCGGGCAACCTGGCAGATCTGGCACCTGCGCGCCGAGGCACAGCGCCAAGCCCGCTCCCACGGCGTACGACTGCCCGACCTCGATAGCGCCGTAGACCGCGTCGTAGCCACCGCGATGAAGGCGCATTCCATCGCCTTCAACGACCCCGACCCGCTCACCAACGCGGCCACCGCGGCCGCGCGTGACGTCACGATCCCTGAGCCGTTGCAGCGCACCGAGCAAGGCCCCGATGGGGAGGAGGTCGTCAGCGTCTACAGCCTTGCCGGCGCCCGGCAGTACACGTCCCCGGAGGTCGTCGAAGCCGAACGACGCATCGTTGAAGCGGCCAAGCGCACGGGCGGGCGCACCATCAGCGAGGTCCGTGTCGGCATCGCGATCGCCGAAGCCGCCGCCAACAACCTCCAACTCAACGCCGCCCAGCAGTCCCTGGTCCGCGAAATGGCCACCAGCGGCCGCAAGGTTCAACTCGCCCTCGCACCCGCAGGCACCGGGAAGACCACCGCCATGCAGGTCCTCACCAGCGCCTGGCAGGACTCCGGCGGAACCGTCATCGGCCTCGCACCCTCCGCGGTCGCAGCCCAAGAACTCGGTGCCTCCATCAACCCCGACACCGCAGACAACGCACCCGCAGACGGCAAGGGACGACTCATCGGGCCGTGGCGCCCGGGGCGGAAGAAGGTCCGCTCCGACACCCTGGCCAAGCTCGTGTGGCACGCCAAAAACGGCGGCGCGCCCGCGTGGATGGAACGCATCAACTCCAAGACCCTCGTCCTGGTCGACGAGGCAGGCATGGCCGCCACCAGCGACCTGGCGGCCGCGATCGACTACATCACCTCCCGCGGCGGCCAGGTCCGACTCGTCGGGGACGACCGTCAACTCGCCTCGGTCGCCGCCGGTGGCGTGCTGCGCGACATCGCCCACCAGATCGGCGCCGTCACCCTCAGCGAAGTACATCGCTTCCGCAACCCCGACGGCAGCCTCAACCACGCCGAAGCCGCCGCGACCCTCGCCCTGCGCGAAGGAGACCCCTCGGCCATCGCGTTCTACGCCGACCGCGGCCGCATCCACGTCGGCGACCTCGGCTCCTGCGCCGACCAGGCCTACGCCGCCTGGGCCGCCGACCGCGCCGCTGGCACCGACTCCGTCCTCATCGCACCCACCCGCGATCTCGTTGCCGAACTCAACACACGTGCCCGCAACGACCGCCTCGCCGGACTCGACGAGGGCGAGATTGGTCGCGTCCTGACGCTGGCCGACGGCACCAAGGTCTCCGAAGGCGACCGGATCATCACCCGCGAGAACGACCGCCGCCTACGTATCAGCCGCACCGACTGGGTGAAGAACGGTGACCGGTGGACCGTCGTCGAGGTCAACAGCGACGGCTCCCTAAAGGTCAAGCACGACGCGATCGGGAACACCGTCACCCTGCCCGCCGACTACGTCGCCCAGACCGTCCAACTCGGCTACGCCACCACCGTGCACGGCGCCCAGGGCATCACCACCGGCACCTGCCACGTCGTCCTCACCGGCGAAGAGGACCGCAACCTGCTCTACGTCGCGCTCTCCCGCGGCAAGTTCGCCAACCACCTCTACCTCAACGTCGGCAGCGACGGCGACCCCCACAACCTCATCCGGCCCGACGCGCTCATCCCGCCCACCGCGCTCGACCGGATCGCCGACATGCTTCGCCGCGACGGGTCGCCCGTCTCGGCGACCACCGCACTGCGCGAGCAGACCAGCCCGCACCAGCTGCTCGGCGACATGGCCGCCCGCTACCACGACGCTGTCACCGCCGGCGCCGAACACCTCATCGGTCCCGTCGGCATGGCCAAGATCGACAAGCATGCCGAAGCACTCCTCACCGGGCTCACCGAGGCACCCGCGTGGCCCACCCTGCGTTCCCACCTCGCACTCATCGCGCTCGACGAGCACAGCCCGCTCAAGCTGCTAACCGCCGCCGTGGGCGCCGGATCGTTGGCCGACGCACGCGACCCCGCCGCCGTGCTGGACGCCCGCGTCGACGACCTCGTTGCAGAACTCAAACCCGTCCGGCCACACGACCACAACACTCCCCCACCCGTCGCCGGGCCGCTCCCATGGCTGCCTGCCATTCCCGCCCGGCTGGCCGGCGCCCACGACTGGGGTCCATTCGCGAGCGCCTACCACCAGCTCGTACGCGAACAGATCGACGCCGTCCGCGAGGAGGCACGCGGTTGGACCGGAGCCACCGCACCCGCGTGGGCACAGCCCTTCCTCGAAGAAGAGGACGCCGAACTGCGGGCCGACCTCGCCGTCTGGCGGGCCGTCGCCCGCACCGACGAGAACGACCTGCGACCCACCGGCGACCGCAGGATCGGCGCACCCGGTGCCCACCAAGCCAGACTCAACCGCGCTGTCCGCTCCGCGCGCCCGAGCTACCCCTTCTCCCAGCGCAGCTGGTACCAGGCGCTGCCCGAGGTCGTCCGCGCCGACCCGTGGATCACTCCCCTGTGCCAGCGCCTCGCCCGCCTCGAACGCGCGGGCCTACCCGTGACCGACTACATCAAGGAAGCACTCGCATCCGACCCCACCCGGTGGCCCCAGCAGCCTCCTGCCCGCCCCCTGCCCGATGAGCAGCACGCCGCAGCCCTGTGGTGGCGACTCATGCCCCACCTGGGGCCGGCGGCGCTCACCGCCGACGAGCACTCCGCGAACCTGCTCCAGCCCGACTGGCGGCCCGCGCTGGCCGACCTCGTCGGCACAAGCAAGGCCGACTATCTGCAGAAGGCACCCGCGTGGCCCGCGCTCGTCGCCGCAGTCGACGAGGCATGCCAGCACCACGGCTGGAGCCCGACCGAGATCCTCTCCACCGCCCTCGGCGGCGTACCGCAGGACGGGTCACTCACCGGCGTCGAGATTGCCGACGCGCTCGTGCTGCGCATCGCCATGCTCACCGACCAGCCCACCGACGCGCCACAGCCATACGACGATGCGCCCTACCCCGACGCCGACGTCCCCGTCGACGTCGACATGTTGCCGCCCGAGGACGCCGACGAGTTCATGGCCGCGTTCTACCGCGACCAGCCCGACGACGCCCCGGTGCTCCACTCCCCTGCCGCGCACAACGACCCAGCCGCCGACCTGGTCGACCGGGAGCCGCCCCCGGACGAGTACGACCCGACGCCGTACGACGACGTCTTCCCGTACGTTCCGGATCCCTACGCGACTCCCCTGCCGTGGGAACAGGGCGACGAGGTCACCGCCGAGAACGCCTTCCCCGACCCCGACCAGCTCCCGGCAGAACGCATCCACGAACTCAACCAGCAGGCCATGGCCTACTTCGAGTCCTGCTACCCCCGCTCGTGGGCACCCGCCTACATGCGCGACCGCATGGGCACCGACCTCGCCGACCACCCGAACAACTACGCGATCGGGTACGCACCAAGCCGTGGCCTGATGCGTCACCTCACCGACCAGGGCGCCACCCTCGACGAGCTCGCGCAGGCTGGCCTCGTCTCCCAGCGCGAACGCGACGACGGCTCGACCTATTACCGCGACTTCTTCCGCGACCGACTGGTCATGCCCATCCGTGACCCCCACGACCCCACCGGGCAGGCGATCATCGGATTCGTTGGTCGGCGCAACCCCACCAAGAGCGAGGACGACTTCGCCGGACCCAAGTACCTCAACACCCGCACCACCTCGGTCTTCACCAAGGGCGAGGCCCTGTTCGGGTACGCCGAAGCCCGCGACCTCCTCGCCGGCGGCGCTCTCCCGGTCATCGTCGAAGGACCGATGGACGCCCTGGCCATCACCCTGGGCAGCAACGGCGCCGCCGTCGGCATCGCCCCGATGGGCACCGCCCTCACCATCAACCAGATCAAGCTGCTGCGCGCCAACATCGACATGGTCAACGGCCGCGATCGCATCGCCGTGGCCACCGACTCCGACCTGGCCGGGTGGAAGTCGGCGCAGAAGGCTTTCTGGCACCTCACCGCCGCCGACCTCGACCCCACTCAACTCGAACTGCCCGACGGCCTCGACCCGGCGAAGCTGTTCGAGACCGGTGGCGCCGCCGCGATCGCCGCCGCCATTGAGAACGCCTCACCACTCGGTGACGCGATGATCGACCACCTGCTGCGCACCGCCGGCCACTGGAGCGAGACCGACGTACGACAGAAGGTCATCCACCAGGCGGCCCGCATCCTCGGCTCCCGAGGCTCCGAACGGTGGCTCGACGGATTCGAGCGGCTGCGTCACAAGCTGCACTTCGCTCCCGGCATCCTCGAGCACCAGACCGTCACCGAAAGCATCGACCGCGACCGCAACCGGCCGGCCTACGCACAAGCCCGCATCGACGAGATCAACGCCGAAGAGCGCCAGAAGGCCGCCAAGACAGACCCGCAGTCCCGCCGGCGCGCAGCCGCGAAGCGGCTCGCGGCCACCACCGCCACGCCCCGCCGCGGTGGACCCGATCTGCCGCCGTCAGGTCCCGACCGCACTGGCCCATCCCGCTGAACAGCGGGCCGCTCAGAATCGCTCTGACACAACCGAGCGCTCGCGGGCGCCGCGGACGGCCCGAATCCGGACCCGAAAGTTGTCCAGGAAGCGATCTGAGCGCGTTACGAGCCCACGATGCCAGGCAACGACGGGGGTTCAGCGGTAGCGTCACGGCGTGCGTTCGTTCGATGCGAGCCGGGCCGTCAACAGGTATCGCGGGTATTGCCTGCTCGCCTACTGTGACAGATTCGTGCCGCCGGCCGAGGGCGTCGTGGGCTACGACGGATTCAAGTGGCAGGTGCTCTGCGATGAGCACCGCGACGAGGTGATCGACCAGCTGGCTCTGTTCGTTCTGGACAACCTCGACCACGACCTCGGCCCGAGCCGAGCCGCCTGCGACCTCGACGCGCTGGTTCAGCAGTACCTCGCGGCCAAACCCCTAACGGCAGCGTGGCGCGACCGATTCGACGCGTTATGCGACGTTGCGATGCAGTGGCGAGAAGACTCGAGTTCACTGGTCGACTACTCCGCGACCTGGGAGCGATGACCGCGCGTTCCCTACGCAGCCCAGACCTGAGCGTTCGATCAGAACAGCGCCATCTGGGATTCGTCTACAGACGCCAGCGCTCGGGCGATCCGCTCGTCATCCCAGCCGTCAGCGACGGCGGTCCTGAGCGCCAGCGACCGGCGGTGCATCGCCTCGCGGCCGAGTAGCCGACTCCGGTAGCCACGAGCGTCGCGACGGCCATGCTGGGCGATGCGGGCCAGGTTCGCCGCCTGGGTGGAGCCTTCGAGGTGATCCAGGAGCGTGCCGTCGGCGCGCACACAGATCGGGTTGTCGCACACCACATGCTCGACAACCGGGTGTAAGTCGATCGACACGCCCTCAGCGAGCGCCCACGCGACCCGATGCGGTCGAAGGACGCGCTGTTGCATCTGGTGCGAATAGGGCTCAAAACGCACCCAAAAGCGGCCGTAGCCGTCGTCGCCGATCGCGCCGGTCCAGAGCCAGCAGTCGGCCTCGCGAGGCCCCTTCACGACGTACGACCAGAACCGGTCGATCTCGCTTGCCGTGAGGTGCATGAACCCCACGGTAGACATCGCCACCGACACATTCCCGGCGACGCGAGGCAGATCAGGTCACGCCGACCGTCCCCCGAGGCCAGCTCGGTGCCCCGCGACGCTGCCCGGTCGTTCAGCGCCCCGGTGCGCTGTCGGCGGCCGGCATCGTGAACAGGCACCCGTCCGCGGTGTCGGGTGGTCGAGCGCCGCCGGTCGTGCGCTGAAGCGCGGCAGCCTGCAGAACCGGCGTCGAGGCCGCCCGCGCTGATGCCACAGCGTCTTGTGCGGCTGGCTGCTGGTCGAGTAGCTCGAGCAGGTCCACAGGTTCGTCGTCGACGGTGAGCGGGAGCGCGCGCGAGATCGCTGCCTTCTGTCGGTCCCACAGCGCGCCCAGGGCACGGATGTGTTTCCCGTAGACGATGCCCCACTCGTCTTGAACCAGCCGATGTTCGGCGTCGGAGTTGAACCGCCGACGGTGGGGCCATCCGCCACGCTCGTTGCTGTACTTCCACCAGGCTTGGTTCTCGTCTCGCTCGGCTCGGTCGAGGGTTGTGAGTTCATCGCGAAGTTCCGGGGGAAGGCTCGCCCCGTACGCCGCGGCTTCGGCCCACGTCACCTTCACGACGACCGTGGGCTTCATTCGCCGCCACGGCTGATCGCCGCCCGTGGGGCTCTCCGAGCCTGCCGCTCGCAGAACTACGGAGATCTCGGAGTGGTCTTCGAGTTGGACCGCTTTGCGGTTGTAGTTGATCCAGCAGCCCGCCCGGTTTGATGAGCGGCCGCCTTCGAGCGTCCCGCGCTGGCGGAGACGATCGAGGAGTGCATCGGACGCCATCCCGGTGCCTAGGGCGCCGAGCAACTGCTGTTGGTCGCGGTTCAGCATCCCGGTCTAACCCCAAGGTCCTACCTGGCCGGCGCGGACGAGAGCGAGAGCCGCTGGCTGTCTTCGTCGTGGTGACGCCGGGCGCCGTCGCTGCGGCTCTGGTCGAGGGCGGCAAGCTGGAGGGTTGTGCTGCGCGTGCTCTCCGGGCCGGTGGCCGGGTTCTCGGATGGGATTCTGGTTGGGTCCGCGTAGTGCTCGTCGAGTTGGTCGACGATGCGAGCGCAGACCGCGTTGAGACGAGGGTTGTTCGCGACCTTGTTCTGGGCGTACATGACGCTGGTGTGGTCCTTGCCGAAGTAGCTCGCGATCGCGGGGAGGGTCAGCCCTCCGCGGCGGGCCGCGGTCATGGCCACGGCACGGGCGTCGGTCACCGCCCGGTGACGGTCGGCACTGAGAACCGCGTCGCGGGTCGTGCCGAAGGACTGGGCGGCGGTGGCGATCGCGATCGCACAGATCCCGTCAGGTCCGACGTCGGCCACCTCACCGGAGGCGCCTTCAGAAGCGTTGATCTGGGAGGCAAGCGCAAGCGCGAGCGAACGCAGCTGCTCGGCGTTCATCTGGTTGAGCGTGCGCTCGACGTCGGACTGGTTGGCGTTGGCGACCATCGCAGCGAACGCGGCCGCCTGCTGCTCTGTAACACCCTCGTCATCCTGCCCGGGAGCGACGGCGCCGGCCTGCTGCTGCTCGTCGACGAGCCGCAGCCGTCGGCTGCTCTTGTCGGTCGTGGTCATCGCGGGTCACCACCTGTCTTGAAGGTCTTCGGTTTCCTGGGTGGTGTCGGAGGGCGGCGCACTGGTGGCGGCCGTCGTGACGGCTGCCAGCTCCCCTGCCCGGTCGACGTCGTCTCGGTAGCGCTGCTTGCGGCCCATGCGGACCGGTGTCGAGGCGTGGCTCTCGTCGCGTTCACGGCGGGGCCGGGGCTGGTGTTTGCCCGGCTGGCAGGCGTCGCCGAGACGGTCGCGCAGCCGTTCGAGGAACCCCGGTAGCCCGTAGCGGTGCCAGTCCTCCAGGGCGGCCGGGGTGACGGCGAAGCTGGTGTAGTAGCGGCTACAGGCGAGCACCGCGAGGTCGTGCACCAGGTGCGGGTGCGCGGGCCAGCACTCGGGGATGCCGGGCCGGGTCACGTTCCACAGGTGCTGCTCGTTGACCCACATCGCGACCAGGTCCAGCCACGCCCACAGTTCGGTGCGCATCAGCCCGGTGCACGTGGCGGGGTCCCACGGTCGCGGCATCTGGGCGAGCTCGCGCAGCTCTTCCTCATCGGCGGGCGGTTCGATAGTGGCTTGCTGCAGTTGCTCCATCGCTGTACGGATCGACGGTCCAGGCTCGGGGAACGGCCGGACCATCAGCCCGACCAGCGGCATCATCCCGTTGCCGGTCGGTCCCGCGCCCCCTGACGTGGCGCGGGAGGCGAACTCGGAGGGGTGCCGGTTCTGTTGGGTCGTCATCTCGTGGTTCCTTGTCTCTACTTCGGCATCCCGAGCCGCTGCCGGGTCCGTGCGACCGGCTCGGTCGGAGCAGTGGGTTCGAGGGGCATCGACCGGCTCGGCTCCCCGCCGCCGCTGTCGCTGTCGTGACCGCGGGCGGAGAGCCGCGCACGCTTCTGCGCAGCCAGAAGCTCCTTGCCGCGCTTGCCGTCGATGCAGCGGTGCAGGTTCGCGATGATCGGGTCGTACATCTCGGCCAGGACCAGGGCCTTGCGCTGCTCGATGCGGCGCAGTTCGGCCGGCTCCAAGATCGGCACCCTCCGCTGGTCGAAGGACCGGTCCATCACGCCGAACAGTTCGTGCCCGCGCGAGGAGTACCGGGTCTCGGTGTGGTTCGTCGAGCCGAGCAGGTCGGAGAGCTCCTGGTAGAAGCGGATGTCCTTGCCGCCACCGAACACCACAAGGTTGTTCGACAGCCCGTAGATGGTGCGGGCCTCGTCCTCGCCGTAACAGACCACGAACTGCCGCCAGGTCTGGGCGGCGAGGATGAAGGACAGTCCGAGTGCACGCTCGTTGGCCATGCGGGTCGACAGCGTCGGGATCGGCGCGGTCGAGGGGAGCTCGTCGAGACAGGCGAGGAAGGGCGGGCACAACCGTCCGTGTGGGGAGGTCTCCCCCAGCCGCTTGGCGGTGTCGAGGATCTGCTCGGTGACCGCCGTCATCAGCGGTGACGCACTGGCGTAGGGGTCGTCGCGCCCCAGGAGGTAGATGGTGCCGCCGTCGCGGATCAGCGCCTCGAGGTCGGTGGCCGGACGTGATGCGGACGGCACGCAGCGTTCCCGGATTGAGCGCTGGAAGAACAATGCCATCGCCTGCTGGACGGTCGTGATCGTGTTGCCGGCGGTCCTCTCGTCGCCGTACAGGGCTCCACGCAGCAGACCGTCCCACAGTGGCTCCGCGGCCGGGTGGGTGCGCAGGATCTCCTCTGCCTGCGGATACTCGCGCGGGCTGGAGACCCACATCAGCACCTCGTCGAGCCTGATGCCGGCGATCGCCGCGGCGTGGAAGTAGGCCTGGAGAACCTTCGCACACTCCCCCGCGTAGAACCGGGCCGCCTGATCGGAGGACTGGGACGTCGCACCCTTGATGGTCCCGTTGGCGAATGCCTTCGCCCGCCGCTCGGCGAGCATCGCGTCCTCGCACCCTGCGATGCAGTCCCACACCAGCTCCGGGGTTCCGGGTGCAGCGTTGAACGGGTCCAGAACAGCCACCGGGCCGAGTTTCTGCCGAGCCTCCAAGGTGAGGAACAGGTCCTCGGGCTTGGTCAGCGTCACCAGCGCGGCACCGGGCGCATCGAGCAGCGCGGGCACCAGCAGGTCGAGGGTCTTGCCCGAACCCTGCGGACCGATCACGCACGTTGTCCGGTCGAACGGCACCCACAGTTCGGGTCCGCTACGGCCGCACTGCCCGAGGCGCCACCCGACGTCGTGCGGCTTCACGTGCTTGAGAGCTGGAGTCATGGTCGAGGAATCCCTTCCACGTGTCAGTGGGTTCGTCGCCCGGAACGGGCGTAGAGGTCTGGACGGATCACTGCGGCGCTCTTGCGCAGCCGCGGCAACCCGAGCGCTTCGGCAGCCTGAGTAGGCGTGGCCAGTCCGTGTCGCGAACTCGCGCCGGTGGCGTCACGCATCCACATGCCCACAACGACGGCGGCACCGAGAACCAGCACCTCACCGACCAGCGTCAGCACCCACATCACCGCATCCGAAGGCAACCCAGCATCGACCCGGGCGGGCAAACCGACACCGAAGTCACTGCGAAGCAGCCCTCCGTACGCGTCGAGCAGATGCCCGTTCGGCAGCGCGAACACCCTGGTGGCGGCCCAGCCGACGAGCGCCTGAACTACCAATGGAGTGATGAGGAAGAAGAAGACGCCGGCCAGCAAGGCCGCCATCTTGAACTCGCCCGCGGTCGGGGCGACGTTGGTGAACCGGGCGCGCCGGGACCGTTCCATGCTCATGCGGATGCCTCTCGGCTCGTTCGGGCACCGTGTCGGCGTGCCGCGGTCGTGGTGGTGGTCATCGCGCGGCCGCCGTCCACGCGGAGGCCGGTGCCTGCCAGCGGTGACAGGGGAAGTCGATCGATCCCCGCGTATCAGGGATGACCGCGACCGTGTCGATGGGCCAGTCCAGACGCCCCTGGCCGTCCAACACCGCGACCTCCGCCAGGTCCGTGGGGTCGGGGCGAACCAGAGCCATGCAGTCGATGTCCGCCTCGAGGAGCGGTCGGTCCGCGACAACGACGCCCCCGTGCGAGGTCAGGATCACCCGCGCCGTGGTCCAGGGCAGCAGCGCGAGCTGCTCGTCGTCGACCAGATCCGTGTCGTCGACCACGACCAGGCACGTGCCCGGACGGCAGTCACTGCCTACCGGGTCGATCAACTGGTCAGGGTGCTGGGGCTCGCAGCGCAGGTCTGCCCACTCGCTGGGCGTTTGGGCGTACACGTGGACGTGGCGTCGGGTACTGGCCAGCCACCACCGGGCAAGGTAGCGGGCGGTTGTGGTCTTGCCGCGCCCGACGTCGCCTACGAGCAGGAGTGGCCGAGAGCTGTGGGTGTCGAACCCGGCGGGGTGGCCATCCAGGGTGGCGCCGATGCGTACGTCCATGTTGGAGAGAAGCAACTGTGAGTCGTTCAGATCGGACACGTCAGGCCGCCTAAGTGCCGATCCCGTTGTTGAGGAAGTTGCCCTCGAAGTCCGGCGGTGGCAGCAGCCAGTGTGCGGTTGCGCCCTTCTCGACCTGGTCGTGGGTGTTGTGTCCGACCGGGCCCCAGTTGTCGACCCAGTCCCCGTCGCCGAGGTAGATCGCTACGTGACCTGAACCGGCGTACGGCCAACTGACGATCGCTCCTGGCGGCGGCGGCCAGCTGGTCCCCTGCTGGCCTTGGACGACGGACCCGTAGGCTCGCTCGCCACCGTCACCGGGGCCTACGTAGGTGTTGCCGTAGATCATCATGGAGATGGCGGTGCACGCGTTGGACCAGCCGCTGAAGCCGACGCCTTGGCAGTCGAAGCCGGGCACCGAGCAGGGTGAGGTGTACTGCTGGGCGAGTTTGATGACCATCTCGGCCCGCTGACGCAGCCGGTTCAGCCGGTCGCCGCTCACTCCCCCCGTCTCGACGGTGCTGCAACTGATGTCGCCGACATTCGTGGTGCCGCCGCCGGTCGCTGCGACCGCTTGACGGGCGGTCTCGAGGTATTGGCGGTAGTCGGTCGTCTCGAATGGGATCCAGTCAGCGAACTTGGCTTCCCCGGACCCGGGCCGGGCGGAGTAGAGGTAGAAGGCGTATTGGGCGTTGAGGAGCGGGTCGTAGATGTCGGCAGTTTGGTTCCAGCCGGGCACCTTGCCTTTGTGCTGGCCGGAGATCTGCCACAGCCCGTAGTGGGTGCCGTTGATGGCCTTGGGGTTCCAGCTCGACTCCACTCGTGCGATCGCGACCGCGGTGACCAGGTCCTCTCCACGGAACCCGGCCTGGTAGGCGGCCGCGGCGGTGACCTTCGCGGCCTCGAGGCCGGTGGCGGCCGCTGCGACGTTCTGGAACGACGCGCTGAACACGCCTGTCGGGCATGGCGGGCAGCCCGTGGGCGTAGTGGTTCCCGGTGCGGTGCCGTTCGGTGAGGTCGATCCCGGCCCGGCGCCGTTCATGGCCAGGCGGGTGAGCAGGACCGGATGATCGGTACCCGCCGCGGCTGCCCTGATCTGCCAGGTGCGTCCGACCGTGGCGGGCGCCTTGTAGAACTGGTAGATCACGCCGCTGTCCTTGGTGTACTTGAATCCGGCGGCCTCCATCCGGGGTGCCGCGGCTTGGGGGCCGTCGCCTGGGTGGGAGTTCATGTCACCGCCGAGGAGGACCGGGCCGTACGGTGCCAGCACGTTGGTCAGTTCGATCAGGTAGTCCATGCCGAGGCCGTACTGCTCGGCTCGGGTCATCGGCGGGTTCCCCCACTGTCTGCGCTGCTTGTAGACGTTGGTCATGTGGTGGGTGGCGATCACCGAGACCATGGCGCCGTCGGTGTTGCGTTGGAACACGCCCCAGGTGGCGTAGCGGTCCCACAGCACGTTCTTGCCCTTGAAGACCACCTGGTCCTTCTCGACGATCTTCACGCGGCCGCCGTCGCGCATTGTCCACGTGTCGGTGCGCCACATGATGGCGTTGTTGATCGACTGGCCGGTGTTGCCGCTGCCTACCTTCTGCGGGTCCTTGTAGGCGCCGTAGCCGGGCAGGATGTTCGCGAGCCGGCGAGAGGGGTACTTGCGGATTTCGTTGAGGGTGATGAAGTCCGGCTGCGCGGCGTTGTTGATCAGGTGCAGGCCCTTCTCGGCGGCCCATTTGAAGTTCGCGTTGGCGATCGTGATCTTCCCGTTGACCCCGCTACCGGGTGTCGCCCGGATACCTGTCGGCATCTGCCCGAGCCCAGTTCCGCTGCCCGACCTGCCAGCGCCGGCGCGCCCGGCGGGCCCTTCGGTGCCAGCCGCGCCGGCGCGGAGAGTCGAGCTCACCGCGGTCGTACACGCGGCCCGGACGGATTCGATGTTCGCCCCCCCAATGCCCAGAATGAGCATCATCAGCGGCGCGATCAGCACCAGCGGCAAGCAAAGCAGGGTGCCCTTCTTCACCGCAGCTGCCCCCCCGCGCGCAGGTGGCAGTTCAGGGACCGGCGTTCGGGAATCAGACGAACAGTCATAGGGCTGTCGCGATCGCTTCGTTGGTGTAGGTGAGTCGCCTTTCAAGAGGGGTCAGCAACGTTTGGATTTTGTATCGCTGGTCGCCGACCATCCACAGTGCGCGGCCCTTCTCCTGCATCGCCCAGTGGGTGATCACGCCCTGCTGCATCTCGGACAGGCCCATCAGGCGACCGAGATCGTCGGCGACTGACTCGTCTTGGCCCATGAGGATCCGGACGTCGGAGAGGTTGAGCAGGTCTTTGGCGATCTGGGCTGCCTGGCTGCCCTGGTCACCGGCCGAGAGCGGGTCGGACGGCTTGTGGTAGGTCACCAACTGGATGTCGCCCTCGGTGCGGGACAGCCGCAGGTTGGCGTCCAGCGCCTCAACCGCCTCCAGAGAGAGGCGGGTTTGCAACCACGCCTCGTCACGCAGCACGATGCGCCGGTCCCCGGCCGCGGCCGCCTCCCGCATGCCCTGCCCCCAGGAGTTGAGGCACATCAGGGCGATGCCGACGGCGACCTTGTTGCCGGTCTCGTGTAGCGACCGCAGCGACAGGGTCTGGATCGGCTTTCGCCAGTCCGGCTCGAATGTCGACTCGGTGTCGAACATGCCCTGCAAGGAGCCTTCGCACAGGGCACCCAGGGCGTCGCGCAGTGGGCGGGTGCCGTCGTAGAACGCTTGCTCGCTCTCGTAGCGGCAGTCGCTTACCAGGTCGGCGCTGGGCGAGTCCAGTGCCGACCACACATGCGGGATGGTGACGGGCTTGAGCCGGGACGCTCCGGCCGACCAGCCAGTCAGGTGCCGCAGGACCTTGTTTATGACCCGTTCCTCGGTCGGGCTGAACACCACACCCTGGGAGGCGACCAGGCCGCGGAGCAGCATCAGCCAGCGGTTGAAGATCACCGTGGCGCGCTTCTCCTGCTCCTCAGCACTCTGCTTGTCCCAGTCCAGCCCGAGCGGTCCGAGGTCGAGTGGGTTGATTCGGCCCGGCAGTCCGGGGCCGATGCGGAACGGCGCCACTCCGAGGAATCTCGCCAGGTCCTCGTACTCGTCCTTCACATCCCCCAGCACCAGCGAGCGATAGCCGAACCTGATCATCCGGATCATGAACGCCTTGACCGTGGCCGACTTGCCACGCCCGGGTTTGCCGAAGATGAAGATGTTGGGGTTGGTGACCGGGATCGAGTCATCGAGCACCCACCCCATCGGGTCGCAATAGAACTTGCCGCCAGACAGGACGTCGTAGCCCATCTCCGCACCCCACGGCGGCAGCCCGTCCCCGGAGATCAACGGCCACAAGACCGGGGTCTCCTCCGACGTCATCTGATAGCTCGCCAACGGGGGCAAAGTGGGGGACCACCCGTGCCCCATTCGTCGTACGCCGCTGTTCTTGATGGTGTGGGGGAACAGCTTTTCGGCCGGCGGTGGCGGCTCAGGTGCCTCCTTGCGCGGCATCGTGGTCCCGAAGTCCGCCAAGAGGTCGTCGATCGTGCGGGCCGCCGACTGTGCGTTCTTCACGCCGCCACGGGAACGCGTCTTGGTCGACCCCATGCTCACCACTCCCCCGCACTGCCGTCGGCAACCGGCACCCACACCGTGCCGGGATCTGGGGTGGTCGCGAACGGGTCGAGCAACCGCACGGATCCAGGCAGATTGAGCCGCTCGCAGCCGGCGAGCTCGTCGAACACCCCGTACTTCCTCGACGGGTCGATGACGACGGGGGGCCAGCTGCTCAGCGCCTCTGCGAGAGCGCGCCGGCTGATCAGAGAACCCTGGCCGCGGCCGAGCCGACCGAACAACCACATCTGAGGGCTCGAAGCCAGGCCGCAGCCAGTGCGAGGTTCGAGCCAGGTCTCTCGCACCGGGGCGGAGCAGCTCGCGACCGCCATCTCGTGCAAGCGACCAACCAGCGGCCGATGGGGAGTGGGCGATGGACTTCGTGGCCCGGTTGCCATCACAGGTGTCTTCATGGTGGAGAGAAGCAACAGCCCGGTCCTCAGATCGGACATCTGAGGACCGGGCTGTTTCAGGCGGTGCCGGTCGTGGCGCTTCTCGGGTTAGCGTCGCTTCTTCGGCAGGCCTGCCCCCAGGGGGATCGTGGACACGGCGAAGGCCGCGTCGTGTGCACCGTCTAACGGGAGCGGTGTGAAGCCGCTGATGCGGATCGAGGCGTCGAGTCGTCGCCCGAAGTCCTGAATGTTCCACCCGGCCGGGACCGTGATCGAGACCGCGGAGGCCACCTTGACCAGCGACCGGCCACGCTCGAGCTTCTCGTCGCGCTCTGCCAGGTTGCCGACCGACTGGCGGTCCTTGGCGCGCTCGACCTTGCCCGCCTTCTCCCGAAGTGTCCCGGCCATCATGGCCGACATCTGCGCGCGGCCGGTGGACCGTTCGGCGGCCTGCTGGGACACCGGCCGGTAGAAGACGGTGAGCGCCCGACGCTCACCGGGCTGGGAGGGCACCAGAACCCGGGCCAGCGCACCCATCCGGGCGCCCTTGCGTGGCAGCAGGATCGTCGAGGACACCGACTCCCACTCACCATGGCGGTAGGACCGCATGGCGGTCGAGGCGTTGGTCGGGCCGGCGGCGGCGACCGGGACCCCGGCAGCGATCGAGGCGTCTTCGCGGTGGTGAATGTCTGCGTCGGCGAGCGCGGGCAGGTCACCCGGCTCGAAGCCGGTGCGGATCGCGACCGCGAGCTCGGAGGTGTCGAGCCAGTTGACCCGGGTGCAGCCGATCGAGCCGGTGAGGCGGGCCTCGGTCTCGGCGAGCACCGAGTACAGGATCCGGGCACGTCCGAGCACGCCGCGCCCTGCCCGCTTGGCGTCCTTGTTGATGACGTCCTCGCGGACCACCACGGTGACGAACGCTTCGTGACGTACCGCCGCGCCGGCGGTCATCGCTTCCAGTTGTGCGTTCACCCGGGCCGACACTTCGGGCTCGTCGGGGCGGGCGTTGTGGCGCACCCACTCTGCGCGCTCGGTGCCGTCGTCGGGGATGGTGCGGACCTGGACCACGATCAGGTCGATCTGGTTGCCTGCGGTTGCCGCCTCCATCATCTCGGTCAGCCCGGCGCCCATCCGGAACCTGTCGCCCTCATCACTCATTCCGATCCCGGGATGGAAGATGCGGGCCGTGGCCGCCCAGGTGCGTGTCGTGTGGTTCTGGATGATCGCTGGCCGCGCGGTCTGGCCGCTCATCGGCGGACCGTCGTGGATCTGGATGCCCGCCAAGATGCCTGGCAAGTCCGCTTCCCCGGCTGCGCCGTCATCGTCGTCGTCGCTGTTGCCGAGGTCCAGGTCACCGGCGGCGGCTTTGGACTGGAAACGCGACCACCCGAACGCGAGGCCGGCCACGTGTCGGAACAGGACACCGATCCACTGAATCGCCGAGTGGCCGCGGATCGGGAGGCAGACCAGCACCCCCACCGCGACCCACAGCGACAGCACGATCGGCAGCACCAGCCATTGCTGCCCCGCGATCGCCATCCATGTTGGGAAACCCGCGGCCAGCAGCAGGAAGAACTGCGGGCCGGTGAGCCCGAACAGCCATGCCTGTCGGTCTCTGGTGGCCGACGCTCCGTAAACGCTCACGTCTCGTTCACTCCTCTACGGTTCTGGGTCCCGTCCCGATACTGGTTCAACGAACGCGATCGGCTCATGCGAGCAGGACCTCGGGGTTTTCCTCAACGGCCTCCTGCGCCTGAGGGGGGATATCGTTGGCGGCACCCTGGCTCGATCCAGGTGGGCGATACTTTGGCCACCGTTGCTTCGGATCATGCTGGGGTCCGTAGTAGTTCCCGGGCGTTCCGATGCCGCCTTGGCCGAGTACGTCTATGCCCATTGAGGCGCCCGTCTGAGCGACCTTTCCGGTCTTCTCCATGGCGCCGCCGATCGCGCCACCGACGACTCCGCCAAACTTTTTGAGCCCCGACGCCTGGAAACGGCTGGCGGTCTCGGCCTCCGCCCCGTTCTCACCACTGGTGCGACCATCCGATGCGGTCGCGGCAGCGGCACCCGACCCTTCGGCCTCACCGCCACTGGCGCCCTTGCCGCGCAGCAGTCCCGCGACACCACCATTGGCATCCATCGTGGACCGGAACGACGCACCCGAGGCGGTACCCGGGTCGACGAAAGCGAGCATCCGGAACAGCACCATCGGCATGAAGCATGCGACCAACATGATGATCGACCCGACAACTGCCATACCGATGTTCTGTGGGGTCGAGGTAAGCCCCGCAAGCACGCTGCCCTCGGGCACATCCTGGACCTGGATGCTGGGTTCGTTGCCATCGGGCATGCCCGCCCAGGCGAACTGGGTGCCCATACCGACCACCAGCGCCAGAAGCGGCTCGATCATGACACAGGCCAGGAACCATCGGATCGACTTCCACATCCACGACTTGGTGCCTTCGGACAGCGCACCTGCGGCGGCGATGGGCATCGAGGCGACCAGGATCAGCAAAGCAGCTGAACGGACCATCATGATGACCATGTGCCCGAAGGCAGCGGGGATCAGGACGAACAAACCGCACAAGCCGAGTACCGCTGCATTGACGGTGCCCGAGACGGTGTCCACGAACCCGTCCCCGGCCGCGTAACCGGAGAAGTTGTCGACCCCGAGCAGAGCGTCCAAGATGCCGTGGGTCAGTCCCGACGCGCCGGTGATGAGCCCCGCGGACACGGTGATCCAGCACGCGAGGACGGCGCCATACTGGACCAGTCCAGCGACCAGGGTGCCGAACCCGCGGCCGTCTTGGCGTAAGACGGCGAGTCCGATCTGGCTGAACGCCATCACTAGGGCGATTGCCCCGGCGATCCACAAGGTGACCCCGTAGAGCCTGTTCAGGTCGGGGTCTGCGACGTTCGGGGTGAAGTTGTCGATGAGATCGAAGGCGGTCTTGAGCAGCCACATGGCGCCTGACCAGATGGCCATCATCATCGAGGTGAATCCGTCGGCCAGGGTCTCCTTGGCCTTGTTGCCCAGCCAATGCAGCGGGTTGAGGTCCAGCATCGGCACGAGGTTCACGACGAGCATGTCCTTCATGACTGCTCGACCTCCAACCACTGGTAACCGGCGTCGAAGGACGCCTGGGATCCGGGCCATAGTGACGGCGCCGGCGCGGGCTCGTCGCCCTCGCCGATCACCCACCTACCGTCCTGCCAGACCATGCGTTGGCAGTCAGCCGCAGCGACCTGCTGCGGCTGACCCGTCGTGGTCGTGGCGGTGATGATGAAGTCGATGCACGGAACGACGAAGTCGTCACCGACCGTGCCCTTGATGAACCCCATCTTCGGTTCGACGGCGATCGTGATCGAGCTGCCCGCCTCCGCTGGCATCCCGGCGGATTCCAGGAACGCGGCCACGGCCTGTACGCCGGTCCAGCTCTCCGACGTGGGGCCGCCAGGGGCGGCCCACTCCTTGATGACCTCCTGGGCCACTCGGACCGACGCCGACGTCAGTGCTGTGGTGTCGATCGCGGCCAGTTGCGCCAGCGCACCTTCGGGGGTCTGCGGGTATCCGGTCGCGACCCCAACCTCTCCCACCTCGGTCGGAGCAGGGATCGCGATCGTGCCGGTCTCGCCAGAGGACAGGCTGCCCGGCTGCGCAGCCTCGACCGGAGCCCCCGGCAGCCTTCTTTCGGCAAGCTGGTCATGGGCAGACTTCCCGGCTTTGGACCCGGACCCAGCAGACGCCGCGGAGCTGTTCAGCATGTTGACCACCGACCAAGCACCGCCGACCACCAAGGCGGTTGCGACGACAACCACAAACCCCAGCAGGATCTGCAGCCTCAGCCGACTCCACTCGGTGTCCGGGTCCGCCAGCTGTTTCGGAGAGAAGAAGTGGGCCAGACGCCTGGCACGGCGAAACATGTCAGCAGCCGGTTCCGACGATGGCGTTGAGGATCCCGTAGATGACCGCGAACGTAATCGCTCCGATCACCGTCCAGAACATGCCACTCGAGCCGATCTGGGCGGCACGGCCCGACTGGGAGATTTTGCCAGCGACCATCAGTCCGGCCGAGGCGAACCCAGAGCCGATGATCAGCCAGATCACGCCCCACTTCACCCAGCCGACCACGTCCTTGGCGAACCCCTCGGCCTCCTGGCTTGGTGCCGTGGCGCACACGTCTGGGGCCGCTTGGAGGTTGGTGTGACTCACGAGCGCCGTCAACTGGGTGGCGACCTCGGAGATGGTTTCGATGAACACTTGATTCTCCTTGCTTCCTGTTAGGTCCGGTTCGCCGACAGCGGTCCGGTGATGGTGGTGACGCGTTCCAGCAGGCGCTGGGAGGGGATCGTGAGCTGTTTGGGCAGCGGGTCGGGACCAAGAACCGGCAGGGTCTTGGCGGGAAGGAGCGGCGCGAACAGAACGGCCTCCTGCTCGTGGGCGCGGCGCAACAAGCGACCGGCCGTCGCGAACTCACGGTCGCTCCAGCGGTTCGCACCGACGACGACGACCACGACGTGCCCGGCCACCACCTGGTCCTCCAGGTGGGTCAGTGCCGACTCGGTCTGGCTCAACGCCAGCGCGTTCGGACGGGTCACCAGCACCTCGGCGTGCGCAGCGGTGGCAGCGACCCATCCCGTGGTCACGGCGAGTTCCCGCATGGACCATCCGGCGTCGAGCACCGTGAGGTCCACGCCATCAATGGCGCGCGGTGCCGGCACCTCGGCAGGAACTCGAACGGACTGCTCGACTCGGTCGATCAGGACGCCGTCGCCGCGGCGGCCGCGGCGCCAGCCCTCGGCGGCACCCAGCTCGGTGACCGTGGCGCCCAGCAGGCCTGACCAGGCAGGCGCGGCCGCGTCGAGCACCCGGGTCCGGATACCCGCGACGTCGGCGACGTCGGCGAGTGCAAGCGCGACCGTCGAGGCGCCGGCGCCCGCGTTCGCTGCGCGCACCCGCACCAGCGGAGCGAGGCCCGGAGAGGCCGGGGCGACCGGCGGCGTCACCGCTTTCGTGGATACTGCCGGGCTCTCGTCGAGAACCATCGTGCCGGCGGTGTCAGACGAGCCCGCGGGGCCTGCCGCGAACTGTCCGGCGGCAAGGGCCTGGGCAGCGGCCTGGAGTTCGCGGATGGAGTACCGGGTCGCGGTGCGGGTGCTCATCAGACCACCTCGACCCGAGCGGCACGCAGCCGCAGCGCCTCCCGCAGAACGGTGGTGGGAGTGTTGCTGAGCACCTTGCGGGCCTCGGCGGCTTCCTCGGCTCCTGCTCGCAGTCGCGCAACCATCTGCTCGATGTCGGACAGTGCGACCTCGACGCTGTGGTCGGCCACCACGTCCAACAGGTGCGCGACGACCTCAGGGGTCGGCTCGGCGTCGGGGACGTAGGTCTGCGATTTCCGGGTCATGTTGGAGAACAGCAACCGCTCCCTGTCCAGATCGGACAGGGAGCGGCAAGAAAGTTTCGGTGGAGCCTCTGAGGCGGCTCTCAGGCGATTGCGGCCAGGTACTCCGGAGCGGCCTGGTGCAGGCGCTCGGTAGCCTGGGTGGTGCGACGACGGACCGTGCGCATGGTCACGCCGTGCCGCTCGCCGACGACACGTTGCGCCTCCTCGCGGCCCAGCCCGTCGTTCTCCGCGGCCAGCAGCTCGACGAGCAGCGCGACGTCGTCCGCGCTGATCACGCCCGTGCCGGTGGCCCAGGTCAGAAGGTCGGCCAAGTCCTCGACCGGGTCCTCGACCTCGGGCGCCGCGATGACTAGATCACGGTCGTGGTCCTGTCGCCCGGCACCTTCACTGTAGGTGCCCGCCGTCAGCCCGTCGTTCATCACCCAGTGCTCCAGCGAGGTTGTTTCGATCCTGGAGACCATGCCGGCCGCCGGCCGCGTCAGCCGCTGCCGGGCTCGCTGCAGCAGGTAGCGGGCCGCGTGGCTGCCCAACTGGGGTTCGGCACTCTTGACCTCTTCCCACACGGTCGCGTTCACGTCGTCGAGTTCGCACACGAACATCAGGTCTCTGGCCGCCAGCCGGTTCACCCCGTCGGCGAGCAGCACGACGACCGCGAGGGCTGCGTCGTCGTCATCGCGGCCGCGCCGTGACCCGAGAGCGGTCAGCCCGGCTACGACCCCATAGCAGCGTTCGTCACGGCGCCGCCACGCTGCGCGGACCGCATCGAGACTGTCGAAGGGCACCAGTCGCGGGTCGGCCGCCTGCCACTGCGCCCACTTCCCGGAGCGCTCCAGACCGGCGATGACTGAGGCCGCCAATGCGCTCAGAGCCTTCTTCCGACGGTGCTCCCACTGGGTTGCGGTGACGCCGGGGATCGGAGCGACAGGACTGTTGAGGTACCGGTTCTTCTCTTCTGTCCGAAACCGAAGTGCCGTGGATCGAGTGGGCATGGCGGGTCCTTTGGGTTGAGGTGATCAGGACGCGCCTACTGCAGATCCGACCCCTCACCCCGCCGCTCACCCCGCCGCTCACCGACGTCCCGGGACCGCCGGGCGACGCTCACCCCAGCCGCTCACCCGAACGCAAACCCGCAGGTCAGACTGGGTTTTGATCCCCCCGCTACTGGTTCGCGAAAAAGTCTGAGAAAGTTCGACCGCCGGGTTGTGGACATTCCGAAAACGGGGTTCGGCCCCGCCTCACCATCCGGTGAGACGGGGCCGAACGCTGCCCAATGCGTGCCGCTTGGCTACCCGGCGGCGCCCCACTCACGCTGTTCGACGATGCTCTCCGAGCGGTCCGGCAGGTCCTCGTCGAACCGGTCGAGGACCTGCTCACGAACAAGCTCTCCAGCCGCTGCCCGACCCGACTCGGCCTCGGTCGCAGCCGCCTGATCCAGCCACGAAATGTCAGCGTTGGGGTTGGCCCGTCGGGCCGCCTCGCACGCCAGTCGCACCAGGTCGGTGCGGCCGTCGGTGACGGCGCGCGTCGCCAAGGTGTGGGCCGCGTCGTGGATCGCACCGGCCAGGATGTCGTCGGGACGGCCGGTCTTCAGAAGCCACTTGAACAACCGTTCGGTGGCACCCTCGAACGGCGCCCCGGTGACCAGCGCGAGCGCCTTCACCAGGTCCTCCTCGAAGCCGCCGGCATCGCCACGGCGTACCGCCCGGTTCCTGAGCCGGATGAACAGGTCGGCGCTGGTGAGCACGCCGCCGAGTCCCTTCACCAGTTCGTAGGTCGGGGTGGCGCCCCGAACCGCACCCGCGCTCAGCCCGGCGTCTGGCAGCCAGTTCGTACCGTCGGGCCGCTTGCCCAGGAGGAAGCGCGCGTCCTTGGCGCGGTTCTGGACCGTCTTGACCGTCGCCCAGCCACAGTCCGACGCGGCCCTTTCTCCCGTGACACCCTTGTCCAGCCAGGCGAGGTAGGCGATGAAGGAAACTGTTCCGGCCAGAGTGTGAATCGCCGACCGGTCGCCACCGGCCAGCGTGGTCACCTCGACCGCACCCAGCAGGTGAACCTTCGGCCGGGGCGAGGTCTCGTCGTACCAGTCCGCGAGGTCCTGGTCGAGGGTCGGGTCGAGGTCGGCGATCTCCTTGCGAACCTCCTCAGGGATGCTCGGGGCGATCGCCGCAAGGTCCTCGACTGTCGTGGCCGCAGTAGCCAGGTAGACCGCGTCGGCCTCCGGCAACTGTGAGGAAGGATCGTTGCCCTCGGTACGGCGCGGTGCCGTGTACTCGTCCCTCAACGATCCGTCCGCACGGGCGTACTTGCCCAACGGCCCATCATCCGAGGCCATGTCCGGGATCGGTTCGTCGTTCAGGTTGCGCGAGGACTTGATCAGGTCGGCCACCGTCCCCGCATCCTCGGCCTGCAGCGAGAAGGCCGTGAGACTGATTCTCCACTTCGGCAGGAACGCCATCCCGTCACCCGACAACTCGACCGACGGGGACTCCTCATCGCCGTGCAGCACCACGACCCGGGACCGGTCCCGAGCCTCAATGTCGGAGACGAACTCGTCGGTAGGGCGAGAGGACACCACAACCACGACCGGGCTGGTGGTGTCCAGCAGCAGCCCATCGCGTCGACGGGTCAGCACGTCTGCATCCAGGTTCTGCTCGACCTGGTCCATCTCACCGGTCAACACGGCAGCCCTGGCGAGAGCGTCGTCGCGGGGCACCTGGCGCAGGCGGGCTGGGTTGAGACGGACCGTCTCGGCGGCGAAGTCGTCGGCCAGTAGCACCTCGCAGCCCTCGGCCCACTCGTTGACCGCGAGCTCGGCGACCATGAACCGTGCAAGGTCGGCGACCTGCTGCGGTTCACCGCGGATCCCGCACATGCCCACGGTCTCCAGGTCGAGGTACCAGGTGTGGCCACCGTCATCCAGGCCGACGCTGACCAGGGCAGGGTACGGAGGCGGCTGGCTCTCCAGCTCTTCTTCCAGGATCGTCCAGCGCGGAAGCATCCATGCGCGGGCATCATCGGTCGAAGTCCACCCATCCGGCACCTCGGTCTCAGCCGGCTGGGCGAACAGCAGGGTCAGGTCCTCATCGCCCAGCACCGCTGCCTCCATCGCAGGCAACGGGGCTCCGGCCATCTTGCACGATGCTGAGACGTACCGCAGCGCCCGGTCCAGGAACTCCGCATCCTTCTGCGCCTCGGTGCCGTGCTCGATGATCGAGGCCTCCACGTCGACGAGCTCGTCGGGAGTGGAGGCGATCATCCGACCGGTCTTACGCCACCGCCACTGACGACGCCGGTTGTGCAGCAGCAGCCCGAGCGCGCCCGCCGACAGGCACACCGCGCTGGCCAACAGCGCATCCAGGGCACTGATCCCGTCGTCCTCCTCCGCCGTCGCGGTGTCGGCGTCAACAGGTTGGGTGGGCTGCTGCGTGGACGTCGCCGGCGGTTCCTCGGCGGGCGCCTCCTGCTCCGGCACGACCGGGGAGGTCGGTTCCTCGGGAACCTCGGTCTGGTCCTGACCGCCCGGCTCCCCCGTGCCGTGGCCGCCACGTGTACCGGGCACGGTCGGCTGCTCTCCCCCACCAGCTGCGTCGGCCCCGTCCTCACGCTGCACTGGACGCTCCCGCACGGCCGCATCCGCGGCGCGGGGGTCGGCTGTGCTACCGGGCAGGTCGATCACTTGGCCAGGGAAGATCAGGTTCGGGTCGCTGCCGATCACGTCCTTGTTGGCCTCGTACAGCGCGGTCCAGTTGCCGGCGTCACCGGTGGTCTCCAACGCGATCCCGCTCAGCGTCTCGGTTGGCGCGACCGTGTGCTCGGTGACCGGGGATTTCCCGGGCAGGTTTGTCGCATCGCCGGGTAGCAGGAGCTCCCAGCCCACCTCGATCTTGCGCGGGTTGTTGAAGACACGTCCGTCTGTCATCACCCGGCCCTTGTTCAGGTCCGCGATCTCCTGCCAGCGGAACCCATCGCCCAGATGCGTCTCGGCCAGGCCCCACATGGTGTCGCCCTTGTCGATCGCGATCCGCGGGAGCTCGGCCTTGGCCTTCGCCTCCGCCGCCGGCTCCGCAGGCGTTGGGGTCGGCGCCTTGTCGGCCACGTGTGTGACCGGCTGCAGCGGTGGAGCCGGAGCGGCGTAGGCGTCGGCAACATGCGAGCCGAGCAGTGTCGTTGAGGTGACGCCGATCGCGAGCACGGTGTGCACCAGCGTCCTCATGAACCGCTGCTGGCCACCGAGCGCGATCGGCATTCGGGAGGCCCCTTCGGGGTCACGGCGCAACGCGGGTGGGATCTCCCACAGGGTGCACAACAGCAGTTGTGCCCACACGAACCAGCCCACGGTCGCGAAGATCCCCATGACGGCGGAGTTGCTCATCAGCGCCAACTCACTCGACCCGCCGTCAGGCCACGGGTTGCCGACGGCCGTGATCAGCAGGGCAGGGAACCCGACGAGGAGGACTAGCAGCAGCGCGAGCGCTCCGAGCCACCTGAAAAAACCGAGCATGGTGCTTCCTTCTTCTCCCGGAGGGGACCTAGGGGTGATCCGGCAGGACGCTATCGATCTTGTCGTATCGGCTGCATCTGCAGTTCCTCGTCAGCGCGCTTCGCAGCGGCGGGGTCGTCATGTACAAGAAAGGCAACTGCCCGGTCCGCGAATCGGACAGTGGGTTCCCGCTTTCCATCGTCCCTTCCTATTCGGGGCCCGTGATCGAGGTCGCTGTGCCGGTCTCGTCGATCGGGAAGCTGGGGAAGCCGATGACATTGAGGAACGCGTTGTCGGACTTCCCCGTGACTCTCACAGTGACGTCGAGTCCGTCGATTCGAACTGTCCCGTTCCAGCCCGCCTGTTGGAGGATCTCGTTGGCCCGTGCCGTGGCAGTTGCCTGGTTGATCCCCTCGGTTCCATCGCGGATGCCCCGCATTTCGTCGGCGGCTGCACGCGCGGCCTGCTCGGCTGTGCGGTGCGCCTCGATCCGATCATTCATGGCGTTCCCGCCGTCATAAACCAAGCCGAGCAGCACCAAGAACACGCCGGAAGCGGTGAGGATTGTCCAGGTTGAGATCACGCCGCGCTCGTCCCGGGGCGATCGCAGTCGTCGGGTGAACCCGGCCATCACGGCAATCTCCGGTATTGCTCGATCGGCACCACGGCTATGGAGCTGAAGTTCTTGGCGCCAGGTAGGCCGAAACCGACGACATCGCTCAAGTTCGCGTGGCAGGTCACTCGGACGGTGACCTGGCCCGAGGTGCGGAAGTCGGTGCCGGCGAACGACACGTCGAGCTGTGTGCATGCCTTGCCCCGGTCCGCGAGCGAGTCCTCAGCGGCCTTTCGGCCGGCGACCTGGGCGGCGTCGAAGTTCGTCTCGAGGGAAGCTGCTCGCGCTGCCGCGTACGCCGCGTCGTCGACTTGGCTGTTGGAGTCCACGATTCTGCCGCCCCCCACCACTACGGTGATCATGCCGACCAGCACCGTCGCCATCGCTAATAGTTCAACAGAGGTGTATCCACGCTCACCACGGACAGCATGCAGTCGCGTCAGCAGCCGTACCCGCCACCGACGAACCCGCTGACCGCACGACCGCATCAGACCAGGTTGCGCGATGACCGCTCGCGCTCATCGATCGACCGGCACCGGCTACGGTCACGCTCGACGCTCGCGTCGCCCGGGTAGCAGCGGACCTCGAGGATGAGCGAGACATCCCCGCCGGGGAACACAAAGCTCGAGAAGCGCCCGTCACCTTCGATCACGACGGTGTCCCGGTTCACTCTGGCGAGCCCGAGCAGATCCGCGATATCGACGTGCATCTCATCGACAGTCCCGACCTCCCGAGGTACCGAACCGGCCCAGGTCACCCACTTCCCGCTCTCCCCGGTGATCCGGTGATCGTAGGCGGGTCTGCTGATCACCAGCACCCGCAGCGGGGCGTCATCGGGTCGGTGAAGAAGTACATCCATCCCTCGAGTTCCGTTCTATTCGGCGAACCGCTCACGCGGCACGGTGGCTGTGGCAGACACCCGTTTGGTCATGCCCGGAACGAGCGTCATAACGTCCCCAGAAATGGTGACGGTGACCTCCGTTGCGCTCATGCTGATCCGGACTCTGGTGTTGGAGAGGTCGCTGCCGGAGCCGGTGAGGTACTCCTCAGCGGTCTTCTTCCCGGAGTTCTCGGTGCCGTCCCACGCGGCAGCGTCGACGGCAGCTTCGCGGGCGGCGGCGTGCACGATGCGGTCGTTGTACAGCTGAACCGACCACTGGACCAGGATCAAGAAGATCAGCATCACGACTGGCATGACCATGACGAACTCGGGCGCGCCCATGCCGCGCTCGTCACGTCCTAGCCGACGTCGTCGAGCCTTCAGGCGGTCCAAAAGCATCACTACTGGGCTGGCCTTCTCGATTAGATCCCGGGCGAAAGTACTGGGGGGCTCTACTGGCCGTTGAGTTCGTTGCCCTTGTTGGTGACGAAGGTCCGCACGGCGATGATCGCGAGCGCGGCGATCGCCAGGATGCCGAGGAGCAGCACCAGATACTCCGGCGCCGACGCTCCGCGCTCGTCCCGGCGGGCGACCTCCCACCGGGCACGCCAGTAGTCGATCGTCATCTTCACGTGGGTGAACTCTTTCATCGGAACGGGTCCCTCTCTTCAAAGCTGTTGACTTTTTGTCTCGGGTTAGGCGGTAAACAGGAACAGGACGCGGGCGAGGATCACGTACGCGGCTGCGACGAGCGCCATGACCATCAGGTTGTTGCGCATCGCGTCGGTCGACGCGTTGGCGCGTTCTTGGGCTTGGTTGAGTCGTGTCTCACGCATCGACTGGGCGCGTGCAATGAGGGTGTTACGGATGCTGGTCCCTTCGTCCTGAGCCAGGTTGAGGGCGGCTCGTAGGTCGAGCAGTTCGACCACGCCGTATCGGTCCCCGACCTCACCGAGCGACTGCCACGGTGTCATGCCGTTGGGCCGGGCATTGTCGATCGCGTCATAGAGGATGTGGAAGGCCCATCCATTGCCGATTTCGGCGATGTCGGGAAGGGCGTCGGCGTGGCTTCGGCCGCCTTCCATCGCCATCACGACGAGGTCGAGGAAGTCCGACAGTGCATCGCACAGGTCCTCGCGCCGCTGGGAAGCCTTCTCGCGCAGCTCCTTGACCTCGCCGATCACCGCAACGATGCCAGCAAGTATGCCCAGGGCGGGGGCCACCAACATCGGAACCCCGAGGCCGGCTGCATTGGCCATCAAGACCAGGGCGAGCGGGCCGAGAAGACCGACCAGGAACCACACGAGAAGCTTCGACAGCCACTCTTCCGTCGACTGGTCAGTGATCGCCAGGTCACGCTCGTAGGTCCGTATGTCGTCAGGTCGACGCATGCGCAGACTCTCGGCAAACCACTCTGCCGCCCTTGTCGACCAGGTCTGGTCTTCAGGCGTCACATCGAGCACTGCGCGACGCCCAGCCCGAGCGCGGGCCCGTTCCCACCGGGCTGACTGGTCGGCCAGTGGCGGTGCGGCGGGGAACGCCAGGCGGTGCAGACGCACCAGCCCGACCCCCGCAACGGCAGAGACGATGAGAATCGGGATCATTGCGGCACCACCTTCCGGTTTGCAGCGTGAGTGAGAGCAGTAGCGCCCGACAGGAACCGAGGATGTGCCTCGGGAGCAGCCAGACGCTGTAGCCGGACCAGGAGGAGCACATAGACCAATGCCAGGACACCGAGCACAACCTGGCCGTACCACGAGTCATAGGGCTCCACCCAGCCACGAAGGAAGACGGCTTGCAAACCTGCCAAGGCCAGCAGACCGATGGCTACCTGGTTGGCTTGGCGCCGGACACCGTTGCGTTCGGTCATCACCTTGCGGCGCATCTCCAACTCGGCCCGCGTGTTGGCCGCAAGTGTGGTCAGGACCCGCTTGAGATTGCCTGACTGCTGCTGCGCAGTCAGCGACAAGGCGATCACGACCTTGTCCGCCGCCCGGTCATCGACCTCGTCGGCGAAGTCGGCCAGGGCGATGGGCAGCGGCGTCCGCAAGTCAATGGCCTCGACCATGTTCCTCAGCGGTCGACGCAGTAGCGCCGGCGCACCATCCAAGGTCGCAGGCAGCGCCTGGGCCAGGCCCGACTCGGAGGCGGCCGCATCCCGCAGTGACTCGGTCCAGTTTGCGATCGCCTCGATCTTGCCTACGCTGCGCTTCTCGATCGCACCCGAGCGGGCCAACTTCGGCCACAACAGGACAACGGCCACCGCCAGGCCACCGGCCACCGGCCAACCCGTCAAGATCCAAACCGCGGCGCCCACGATCAGCGCGATCGTGCCCTGTCGGGCTGTCCCTTCACGGTCGGCGATCTTGTGACGGGTGGCTGCCACCCGGGCCGGAAGCAGATCGTTTCCACGTGCCGTGCGGATGATCCCGACGACGCCGATGCAGGCCGCCAGCACACAGACAACGAACAGGGCCATCAGATCTGCCACCCCTCATCGACGTCGCTGAGCGCCGGTCCACTGAACCTGTCCAGATCAGCCGCGCCGTTGGGGTTCCAGCCGACCTCGAGGAGGTCCTCCTCGCAGGTGATCGCCTTCCGCGTGAACTCCGTGCGCCCCGTGGCCTTGTTGAACTTCCACAGCTCGGTGGTCTTCACGCCGTCCTCGTCGCGACGTTCGACTTCGCGAATCGACTCGATGATCCGGCGTTGCCCTCCCTCGGGCGTACGGATGCGGCGCATGAACAGAATGAAGTCCAGTGCACCCGCGACGAGGCCGTTTGTCGCCTCGAACGGAAGCCGTTCGGTCGCCTGGAGCGCGTAGGTCTGGATCTTGGAGATGACGTCTCGCGACGAGTTCGCGTGGATTGTGCTCAAGCTGCCGTCGTTGCCTTGCATCATGGCGTTGAGCATCGTGATGACCTCATCGCCCAAGACCTCACCGACGATGACTCGGTCGGGCCTCATGCGCGTCGAGTCGCGGACCAGATCGGCCAGACTGACCGCACCGGCGCCGTCGATGTTCGGCAACCGCTCCTCCATGGCCACCACATCCGGGTGGCGCTCGGTGTCCTCATGCAAGCCCAGCTCGATCGATCGCTCCACCGTGATCAGCCGCTCTAACGGATCGATCTCGGATGCAAGCGCGCGCAAGAGGGTGGTCTTCCCCGCGCTCACCGCACCCGCGATCATGAGGTTCTTGTTAGCCCGCACCAACGCTGACAGAAACGCTGCCAGTTCCGGATCCACGGTGCCCTCGCTCGCCAGGTCACGAGTCCTGTCCCGTTCAGGCAAATGGGACTCACGGGCGGCCAGTCCGGGCACAGGCAGAAGGGTCACCTTCGTGAATCGGTGCTTGCGGATCGAGATGGACAGCCCTTCGGTGACGCCCTGAACCGCGTGCAGACGAGACCCGTCCGGCAGGCGCAAAGTCACCGAGTAGTTCAAGACGTCGAACGCCCGCGTAGAAAGTCCGTCGTGCGCCGAGATGGTCTTGATGATCTCCTCCAACTCCTTGTCGGAGTTGGCGATCGGAGCCAGCCGCATCTTGGTGCCGTTGGAGTAGGTCACGAACACGTTCTCGTGGCCGTTGATGTTGATGTCCTCGACGTCGGGGTCATCCAGCAACTGGTCGAGACTGCCGGCACCGAACAGTTGTGCCTTGAGCGCAGCCTCCAGCCGTGTCCTGGCCTCATCCTCCAACGGAGTGCCGCCGTCTTCGACGAGCTCGGACTCATACTGGCTAAGGACGGTGGCCAGCAGGGCTTCCGTGTGCTGCCGGGCATCTTCACCCTTGGGTGGTGTCTGTCCCTTCCGCCGGAACTCCTCCAGCGCCTTCGACCGTCGCGCACCGACACGGGACTGGAGGCGCTTTACCAGCACTTGGTCGACCGGCGCGAACTCCTTCATACGCAGCCCGTTCGCTGATACCACCCGTCCATTCGGCTGCGATCCATCGGTCTCCATCACGCCTCCCCCGGCTGAACGGCGTACACATCGACCGCAGCGGCCTGCGGAGGGGCGTAAGGACTGACACCAGCGGCCTGGGTTATCTGGTCGTTGACAACGCTGGCGGACTTCATCAGCGCCGTACCTGCGTTCTTCCCACCAACCTGACCGGCGTACATTGCCTCGGTCCCGGACGGGTCGAACGCGACCCACCCGATCGCGGCGATCGCCCTAGCGGCGGTGCTCGGCGCAAGTATGCGGCCGACCTCCGCGATGACCGCGTTCGCCTGCCTCTTGGGTGTCACGACCACCGGCACGATGATCGGCGGGGCGTTACGGATGCCGGCGAGAACCGGAGCGAGCCGCTCCATCCTGTCCTTGAGGTGCAGCACCGCGCCCATTTCTGGGCGGGTCACCATCACGACAACATCCGCGGCCGCCGCGATTGGGATCGTCGGAGAGCTCGCGTGAATCCGGCCCAGATCTGCTACGACCCGGGAGGCTGACATCCGCAGTGCTTCCGCCAACGGCGTCCAGTTCTTCACTCCCGCCGCCTGCTCGGCCGAGAAGTGACCGGGCACGATCCGCGTCGACCCCGTGAACTCGTGCGCCCTGCTGGCCACCAGGCCCGGACTCATCGACGTTCGCGCCTCGGTCGCCAAGGTCAGCACGGTCGGCGTCGGCGGGAACGCCTCACCCCGGCCACCCGGTGCGGCACACCGAAGCGCGAGGTCACCGCCGTACGGGTCGGGCTCGACCACGATCGTCGGCTCCGGGGTCGAGACACCCAGCGCCAACGACGTCGTCGTTGACCCCGGGGCGCCGCGGTCGCAGCACACAGCGATCAACATCAGTCCTGACCCCCGGTGGCTGTGTCGTCCTGCGGAGCGGAGTCCTCGGGGTCGCCGGCGGTGATCGGGGCCTGGAGCAGTGTCAACTGCCCCACAGCGCCGTACGCTGCGACCGTCCTCGCATCGCTCTCGGAGATCAGGAGCGTCACTACCACGGTGCCGTCCTGAGACTTGTTCGTCGAGTACACCGTTGCACCCGCGGAGACGACCGGCGGATTGTCGAGCACCTTCGGGTCACCCGACTGGCCCTCCTGCGGCACTGCGATCGCGTCGACCACCGAACCTGGCGCCAGCGTGTCAGGCACCCGGCCGGACGGAAGGTTGACCGCGATCAGCCTCTCACCTTCCTGAGGCAGCAAGTTGTCCGTCAGGGAGTCCTCGGTCAGCACCTGGCCCGGCAGCAACGCGACCGTGGTGCGTTTGCCGTACACCTCATCGACGTCGGAGACCAAGATCGCCCCGTCGATGCCCGACACGCTTCGCGCGACCAGAAGCGGGTCTTTCGAGGTGGTGACGTCGTCCTTGGTGATCGGGTGCCCAGCTGGGATCGGCTGGTCGACGACCAACACTTCCTCCACGCCGCCCTTGTTCATATAGAGCCAGCCGCCCGCGATCACCGCTGCGAGGACGACCAACACGGCGATCAACATCTGCCCGTACTTCCGCGGTGTCTTCGACACCGCCTTCGATAGTGAAGCGGCCCCAGGCAGCCCGCTGGACAACGCTGTCCGTTGGCCGGCGGCACGGCGGGTTGTCCGAGAGTCAAGAGAGGTCACTTGTCATCCACCGTTCTTGTTGACCGTTTGGCGCTGGAGCACCGTGATCGTGGTCGTGTCACCCGCTGCTGCGAGCTGCGAGCCGAGGTCGCCGCTCGTCTGGCCTCCGCAGTTGCCCGAGCACGTCCAAGCCAGCGTGTAGTTGATCTGCGCGGTCACCGTCCACGTATCGCCAGTTGGGTCGACCATCGAGGCGTACGCATATGAACAGTTCGTCGGTGCGTCCTCTTGCATCCCCGTGACCCACGCCCGGCCCGGCCCGGCACAAGACACCGTGTCGCCGTTGCCCATGCCCCAGGAGACATAAGTCGGCGTCGCAATCAACGTCACTGTCGCACCGCGCAGCGACGCAGTCGCGGAAACCGTCCGCCACTGGGCCTCGTCGACCCACAACCAGTTCTTGTAGGAAATGTAGGTGTGGTACGTCGGCGGCGGCGCGATACGCGCATTCGCGAGCTCGTAGGGGATCCGCACCTTCAACGTCGTGGCTACGGCGACCGGATCGACGGGCGCATCGCCGTCTGGCGCCCACCAGACCGCCCCACCGCCAGCACCGCCGCCGCCCGCCGAGCAGCTCCACCAGAGACCGGTCTCGTCCTCGTGGCCCCGCGGCGGCGGGCTCTGTGGCGACTCAGGGGCGGCATAGCAGAATCGCGGAGCGCCCCACCACGTCAGGCCGTCCTTAGAGCACGGCACTTCAGAGCCATCCTGATCCCGACAGACCGATTCGCCGCCGCCAGGGTCAGGATTACCGGGGTCGCCGCCCGGAATCTCGATCTGAATGCACGCGCCGAGCGTGGGGTTCCATCCGGTACCGGGCGGGCAGTCGTCGGGCCCGTCAGCCCAGGCGCGGCCGCTCGCAGTGGTGAGCACGATGGCCACGGCTGCGATGGCGGCGAGCGCTGCGACGCAGTTGGCTGCCGTCGACGCGGCCTTCATCACGGTGCGCTCGGCGTACATGACCTCACCCCGCTGTTCACGTACGTCCGCTTCTTCCAGCCTTCCGCGGTCTTCTCCATCTGCACTTCGATCAGCCGGCGACTCGGATTGCTGATCTCGTTCAACTGTCCGTTGGTAGTGATGCGTGCATTGGAGTAGTCGAGGCAGTAGTTGAAGATCACCGTTGTCTTCTTGATCTTCGAAGCGCTCGTCCAGAGCACCTCGGGTGCGACTTCCATTCGTGCCCCTCCGCGTACGTAGGTGTCGAGGAACTCGGAGTGGTCGACCAGGGCGTTCAGCGAGTACTTCTCGAATCCCCGCATGACGCCTGGGGTGTCGACGCCCTTCCCAGCGATCTCGGTGTAGAAGTCCCAGTACTCGAGCCAAACGTCGCGGGCAGCTTCATACCGTTGGATCTGTGCCGGGGAGAACTGGTCGTCCCAGGTCGGCTCCGGCGATGCGGTCGCGGAGTGTGATGCCGTCTCGGTCGGCGCCGGTTCCGTCGACGGATCGTCCTCACCTCCGCACGCGGAGACCGTTCCAGCGAGGACGAGAGCTGTAGCGGCGATGAAAGTGCGCTTCATCGTGAGGGTCCTTCCTGAGCCCGAGGCGCCCGAAGCACGGGCCGTGGGTACCAGTCTTGACGACAACGCCGACAGGTTTGTCGACCGCGGCGTACTGCGAGTCACGCTGTGTCCTTCCCTCTGATGGGGCTCTTACCTCGTGAAGACAACCGGCAAGACAGCGGATCGGACACCCTCAACGAAGAATCTTCGAGACACCCACCACAACGCGTCCAGGCGAAAGGGCTGCCGCCGCATCGTCGTGGGCAAGCCGCCGGACCATTCGCTGCGCATGGGACAGGGGCGGCGCCGAGGTTGCGTACACAAGTGGTCCGCGCCGGGGGTGTCCAGCCCCTCGGTGGCGTGTAGTCCTGGCGCTGCCCCACGACAGTGTCCTTCCTGCCCCAGCCCGAACCGGGGACGTCTATTGTGCGACAACTCGTCAAGCCTTGGCCCGTTGGTTCCCACCATCGGAGCCGGTCGTGCATTATCCTGAGCATGACACATGACGTGTGCTAAATGCACGTCATGCGCGAAAAAGTTCGGCGCGTTTCCCGTTCCGGCACAATGCGGTCCGTGCCACGACTGTCGAAGCCGCCCGAGATGCCCGAGGGGGTGCTGGCGATCATCGACGCGATCGGCAACAGCGCGCGCACCGAAATCCTGCGCCACCTCTCTCTCCGGGCGATGAGCGCGCCAGAGCTGGCTCAAGTGATCGACGCGCATCCGAGCCAGGTACGCCGACACCTTGACGTTCTCGAGGACCTGGGCCTCGTCACCGCCGACCACCCCCGCGGTGACCGGCGGGCGAAGGGACGGGTTGTCCTCTGGAAGACGGACCGCACTCGCGCCGAGGAAGTAGGCCGAATCTGGATCAATTACGTCGCCGGCGGCCCGCTCCGCGACCCACCTCAGGGCCAGTAGGAGCACATCGTTGGGACAGAATCTCGGCTCAGGTGTCCGATCTGGTGTGACTGGTGTTGCTGTAGTTGGCATGAGGTGCATCCGGCGGCTGTCGCCGCTTTCTGCCGTGACGGCGGACTGCTCTCGAAATTTCCAGAAATCCGCGACACGCCCGTCGACGCGAGGATGCGCGGTCCAGGTGCGGTCCCACGATTGGATGGTCCGCATGGGCCGGAAATCGAAGGGCGATCGTCACAAGATCATTCCGAGCATGCCTCCCCAGGCGGCAGCGTTGGTTAAGGCGGATGCTGCGTCGCTGGGATGCCATATCGGCGACTACATCGGCTGGCTGGTCTGCCGCCGTGTCCAGGTCCCGATGGATCCCCCGATCGGCGAACTCACTGAACATCCGGACCCGCTGCCCGCACCCAATGGCCGGGTGAGGTACCGCGCGATGCTCCCCCGCGAGGCCGCCGACATCGTGATCGCCGACGCCGAACGGCGCGGCGTCACTCTGGGCGACTACGTGACGAAGGTGGTCTGCGATCACTACCGCGTGCAGTTCGAGCCCCGCGTGATGAAGAAGGCTTTGAAGGCCCAGGCGACGGCCCAGCAGGCCGGAGAGCAGCTGCCCATGACCGGTTGACCGGGTCAGGGCAGTGCCCTGAAAACGACGACGGCCCCGCGGCAACGGGACCAAGTCGGAAGCTCCACCGGGCTGCAACCCGGATTCGCAAAGTCTGAGAACCACTCAAGTAGGAGAGGAGGTCCTGTGCTACCCGAAAGAGGATGGCGATGGCCACTGTACGACAGCTCCACGCGAAGCGGCAGTCATTCCCGCCCCCGCGTGTCGACGTTCGCAGGAAGCTCTACCTGCTCCCCCGCGGGTGGGCCGGATGCCTTGCGAGTCCAGGACGCGGCCGACGTGGACAGCGCCCGGCCGCTGAACTTCCTGCCCCTGCAAGTTCGGAAGGCGGTGGTGGCGACAGGCAGCGTCCGGGACGGCCCATAGGCCCAGAAATGACGAAAGGCCCCGTTGGCGCGGGACCTGACCGTCTTGGTGAAACCGGGAACCAGTTGGCGCTGGGGACCGGGAGACTCCGGAAGGAGATGCAATACCTGTGCCGCTCACTGTAGCGGCGTCGCATGGCGATGCCGCACACCCTGACGCGGGTCGGCGTGTCGCTCCGGCCCTTCTGGCGCTGGACGAGTGGATGTTCAACCCGCACTCGACCCAGTGGTTCTTCATCGATTCCGGCAACAACCCGGTGAAGAACACGACGGTCACCACGTTGACGGATGGGCTCGAGCTGCTTGGCCGCTGCCGTGTCGCCGCCCTGGTGGGCCATCTGCGTGACGGTGTCGGTGTGGTCGACGTCGACGTGCCTGCCGAGTTCGGCACCTTCCTTACGGCTGAGATCGTCGACTGGCTGGTCCGGCGTGACTGCTGGGTGCTGGAGCGTCCTTCTGGTGGCGCGAAGGGCCGCAGCCACATCTACTTCGCCCGCGCTGACTACCGTTACGCGCCCGCCGCGACCAGGACCGGGTTCTGTGCCGAGGTTGGCACCTTCTTGGCTGGTCTGGCTGAGGACGTGAAGGTTCCCCGGGGCGAGCTCGATCTGCGCGACGCGATCCGGCCCCTCTCCTCGCCCCACAAGACGGGTGTGGTCACCAAACCCAGGGGCGACCTGCGGCAGGCGCTGCGAGCCTTGAAGCGGACACTCCCCCAGCCGCCGGCCGCCACACCGCTGCGGCCCAGGGCGAAGGTGAAGCCGGCCAAGGGCATCCACCCGACTGCCGGCTCAGCTGCGGCTGGGTCGGGGCTGGTGGTGCCGCTGGCGCTGCAACGGTGGAAGCGTCAGGTGCGGCCGGAGTGGCGCCGCTACCTGCTCGACGCCGTGATTCCCGCGGGCTCGTGGGCGGCCGGGTCGACGAAGTCCAGGGAGGCGGTCGATGTCGACCGTTCTCTGGTGGAGGCGGCCTGCACGCGTGAGTTGGTGTGGGCGATCGGCGACCCGGAGATGGCGTGGCGGCTGATCCGCGAGTCTCATCCGCGGGTGATGACGAAGGCCAAGCACCAGGGCTATTCGTGGTGGATCACGTATGTGTGGAACGAGCTCGTCCGCTCGGCCGACGAGTTCCGGGCCACGCACACCACCAACGGCAGCACGGCGTGCCGCTCTGTCGAGGCTCCGCCGGCCGGGGTCGTCGCCGCTGTCGCTGCGGCTCGTGACGAGTTGACCCGGTTGATGTGGACGGTGCCGGCCCGGCAGCGGGCGAGTCTGCTCCAGGTCGGGCACCACCTGCTGGATCGGGTGCTGCGCGAGGGGACGCTGCGTGTGCCGTGCCCTGAGCGCGATCTTCAGCTCGACTGTGGCCTCGGTGACCGTAAGACCGTCCGTGCTGCTCTGGCCCGGCTCAACGGCCGTCTCGGGACGCTGCACACCGACTGCCTCTCACTGGTCGAACGCGATTCGACGTCGTACGAGTTCGAAATCAACCAGGCCCCGAGCGGAGGGGGACGGCAAATCCCCCCACCTGTTTTTGACCCACCCCCGCCGGTGCGCGGCCTCTGGCTGGCCCTCCCCCGGGCCAGCCACAGCCTGTGGCGCACGCTCTTAGCCACCGATGGCTCCCTGGACCTGGGTGAACTGGCAGTGAGGGCAGGGCTGGTGGAAGCGATGGGTGACCTGCCGTCCAAGTCCCAGCGAGCTACCGCCAAGGCAGCCCTGGTCGCGCTCAGCAAGGCCGGGATGGTTCGTGTTGACGAGCTGGGCCGGTGGGAAGCCGCGACTCGCCCCAGGTCGCTCCAGGTCGAGCAGGACGCAGCGACGGCGTATGCCCGACAGCTCGACGCCATCGAGGCCGAGCGAGCCAGCTACCGGGCCGGGATTACCTCGAACTGGACCGCGGGCCGGGCACGAGCGATCAAGGCACAGATCGCGAACCAGAAGGCCTGGTGGGACAACCTCTCCCCGGCAGCCCGTGCCGAACGCGCTGCGACGAAGCGGCTCGAGTTTGACCAGATGTCCATCACCCAGCAGGCCGAACGCAAGGCCGAGTTGGCAGAGCGGCGCACCCGTGCAGGGATCGCCGAGCTCGACCACTACCAGACCTGGCGACGCAGCATCCCAGCCGACGAGTACGTCGAGCGCAGCCTCGAACGCAAGCAACGCTTCCACGCCCTCTCCCCTGCCGAACGAGACGCCTCCGTCGCCGCCTGGAACCGCCACCGACTTCGCTACGGCCTCACCCAGACCCTCGCCACCCCCGACGTCGCCGAGCGACCGCAGAGCCCTGACGTGGAGCAGGCAGCACTCCTACCCGACGGACCAGCGACCCGCGACGCCGCGTTCCTCGAACGCCAGGGCCATCTGTTTGACACTCAGGCAGAACAGCAGGCCGTCGGCTGAATCCACATTCTGTGCAGCACGCTGCTGCAACAACTCGGCTCCCTGTCAGCGAGTCGTGTCTTCGACGACGGCCTCGAGCTCGGCCGCACTCGGCAGAGCAGCCCGAGCATCGTCGGGCAGACCGTAGTAGTCGGCTACGGCCAGCGGTGTCGACGAAGTCGCCGCGAGGGCGTACTTCACCGTCGGGCCGCTCTTGCCGGTACACAGCAGGATGCCCACGGTGGGAGCGTGCTGCGGTCGTCGGTAGAGGTCGTCGACGATCGCGACGTACGTGCCCAGCTGGCCCAGATGTGCCGGCTCGAAGTTGCCGACCTTGAGTTCGACCACGACGTATCGCAACTGCTCGGTGGAGAAGAACAGCAGGTCGACGTAGAACTCATCGACCGCGGCGCTCTGGTCGTCCGGAACGGTCAGCCGGACCTGTCGGCCGACGAACGCCATGCCCCTGCCGAACTCCAGCAGGGTGTCCTGGAGTCGGTCCATGAGGGCTTGCTCGACGTTGCGCTCGTCGACGCGCTCGACCAGGGCGAGGTGCTCGAAGACGTAGGGATCCTTGACCAACTGTTGCGCCAGGTCGGAATCCGGCGCATCCAGCGCCCGAGAGAAGTTTGATGGTGCTGCGCCGATCGCCGCGCGCACATTGACCTTGATCTGGTGTTCCAGGACGCCTCGGGACCAGCCCTCCTCGGCAGCTCGTGCGGCGTACCAGTCGCGGTCGTCGCGAGTCTTGAGCCGATCGAGGAGGACCCGCACGTGGCCCCACGGGAGTTGTCCCACAGCTTGCGGGACAAACTCGTCCTCGGTAGGCCAGACCTCGGCCGCGCGGCGCATATAGAGAAGGTTGGAACGCGACCAGCCTCGCTGGTCGGGAAACTCGCGCTGGAGATCAGCGGCAAGGCGGTCCACGACCTTGCTGCCCCAGCCGGCGTTCTGCTGACGCTCGAGGACGTCTCGACCGATCGACCAATACAGCCGCAGGACCTCGGTGTTCGCAGCCCGTGCGGCTCGCACTTGCGTGGATCGGACCCGGGCTTTGAGGTCGGCCAGCAGGTCGGCGTAACCGTCGACTTCGACCTCACGTCCAGTCATGGTCGACCATCCTGCTGCCTGCCGCCGACATCACTGGGTGCGGTCAGGCCGTGCGTCCACCGCGCTGGTGGACGAATCGACCCAAGTGACCGGATCACGACGCTGCTGACGCCCAGTCCGGCGTTACCGCGAGAGACCGGGGTTCCTTGGTCGAGGCCAGCACCCCACGCCGGTGCAGTGCGTCGACCATTGCCGATGCCAGCGAGCTCTTGACGCCCAGCGCTGCCGCCAGTTCGCGCCAGGTCGGCCCCTCCCCCGTCTCAGCCCAGACCCGCTCTACCTCGTCGCGCGCGGCCACGGCGTGCTCGTCGGCCAACTGGTTGGCCTGTTCGCGCACGCGTACAGCCCGAGCCCGCCGTACTTCCCGTCGGCGCTTCTCCTCGGCGTAGATCTCGCGCACATGCGGCACCTCCGGAGCACCCTTCGCCGCGTTCAGAACAGAAACCGCCGCCTTCCACCGCGGTAGACCGGGCTTCCCGGCATGCGTCGCGAACCGGCGATGCTGGTCGAGGACGTCTGACGTGACGGACGCGTTGTACCCGGCGGCCGCAAGCAACTCCTCTACGCGCCCGTCAGTGGCCTTCGGCCGCGGCGGCCGGTTCTTACGCGCGGCAGCCTGCCCAGACCCGTCGGCCCGGACGGCCGCGACCTCACCAGGCAGCGTGGGTGCGCTGACTTGCTCCGGGAGTGCCAGTCGCTGACCGTTCGCGCCGCGCTCTGTGGGCTGGGCTGCCGACTGAGGTCCGGGCGCGGGCGTCTGAGTTCGACGACCGCGGGCAGCGTGTCCGCACGCCTGGCATACGGCGTAGGGCCACTCCCCCGCTGCACCGGGGCGGCTGCGGTCTACCTCGCGGCGCAACTCGACCCACGTGTTCGTCGACCCGCAGGCCCGGCATGGCCGGCCGAGCGGTCGACGCGTGTGCGTTCCGCGAGCGGCGGTCTGCTCGACTCGTGTCCCCACCAGCACTCCCCTCGTTTCCGTCGGACTGTTGATGTCAGGCGAGGTATGCCGTCAGGACCGCTGCCACGAACGGAGACCGCTTCTCCGCGCCGTGCTTTTCGACCAGTCGGTCAATCACGTCGAGGTTGCCCGACTTGATCCGCAGCGAGACCCCGACGAACCGCTCACCCTTCGAGCCGGCCCCTCTGACGAACAAGCCATCGTTCACCGTCGGCTTCTGCGACGAAGCTGCCACCAGTTCGTCCAGATCGTCCTGGTGGGCCACGATCGCATCGAACAGCACGTCGACCTGCGACGTGCGGTCGCGCTTGGCGCGGTCTCGCCAGGCCTCGGCCAGCGTCAGCGGCACCGACACCGACACGGGCTTCATCGTGTCCGCCTCCGCGCTGCTTGTCGCCGCTGCGGGCTTCGCCGGCCGCGGCTTCCTCGCCCTGGCCTGCTTCGCCTGGGCGCCCTCTCCCGCCGGCGGAGCGGACGTCTCAGGTACCGCCACAGGCGCCAGGGCGACACTCTCCGCGCTTGGGCTGCTGTCCTCGGCAGTGCTGGGCTCGTCGTCAACGCTCGGTGGGGGAACCGGCGTCAGAGTCCGTGGCCGAGCCGTGGGCGGCGGCAGCGTCGGCTTCTTCAACCCCTCGACCGGCTCCATCGGTTGGCGGCGGCTCATGCGCTGGCCGCCTCGTCGCCAGCAGCCTCGAGCTTGTTGATCCGGGTCAGGATCGCGTTGGTCAGCAAGAGGTGGTCATCAGCGAGCGCTCCGACGCTGCCGGGAATCCGTTCCGCACGGCGTCCCTCTCGCAGTGCCTTCCACCACGGCTCGCCCGCTTCCTCCTCGTCCGCCACCTCAGCCAGCTCGTGGACCAGTTTGCCGGCCGCCCGCGCGTCGACCGCTGCCACCGAGTGACGGATGGTGATGACCTCACCTGCATCGTCAGTGAACAGCGTCGCCGCACCGTCGAGGACGTTCTGGATGTCCTCGACTGCGTCCCGCTGAATCCGGGTTGCCTGCTTGTCGAAGTCGAAGGGCACCACCCCGAGCACCTCAACATGCGGGTTCACGCCGCGGACCTCGCTGAGTTCGGCCGCGAGCTCGGACAGGTTCCCGATACTCGACCGGTCACTCTTGGTCGGCACGATGAGCCACCGCGTCGCCCCCAGAACCAACTGCAGGACCGCCGGTCGCGTGGGCGGGGTGTCGATCACGATCAGGTCATACTCCCGTGCCAACGGCGCGAGCGCTTCGGCAAGCATCAGGCGGTACTCGGTGTTGCGGCGCTCCTTGCCCGCCAGGACGTCCTCGATGTTCTTGAGCGCCTCACGTCCCATCGGTACGACGTCGAGGTTCGGACGTACCTGTCGCAACACCGGCTGCAGAGGCTTGTGCTCATCGAGCACCTCGAGCATGTGGGCGCCCTGGTCGTTGTCTGCGTGCCGCTTGTAGCCGAGATCGTCGCCGGCGTCGCCCTGCGGATCGAACTCGATGAACAACGTGCTCCAACCCGCGGCCGCACACAGGCCCGCGAAGTTGGTCGACGTCGTCGTCTTCCCGACCCCTCCTTTGCCGTTGGCGAAGGTAAGGACTCGGCTGAGCACATCGTGGGTCAAGGCCATGGGGAAGAAGCCTCTCTGTGTGTTCTCACGGATATCTAGGTCGTGTCCGATGATGCCGCAGTGCACCACCGCAGAGCAGTAGCGACACGCGGTAGCGGCCTGCGGTAGTGCGACGCCGTGCCGCTAACACCCGCGCAGTGCACGGCCGCATTGCAACACGGCGCCGCGCGGGTGCGGCATAACAATGGCCGCGGCAATGCAGCGCGGGAGCGCAAGCACCAACGGGCAGCGGCATCGGCTGACACCATTGCGGCGCGTTGGTGAGATGCAACGCTTAGGAAGCGTGCCGTCGGCGGTCATGGTGGCGATACTCGTGTGCGGCACTGCAACGCGGTAATGCAACGCGGTAGTGGGATGCAGCCGTGGAGGGCGTTAGTGGGACGCGGTAATGTCCGAGAGTCCCGCAACCGAACACCCGGCCGGGGCGCCGCCGCTCGTCTGCGCCATTGGCCTCGTGAGGCGTGGTTGGATCCACCGGAGGCTTCCTAGGCTGCGAGCGGGCCGTTCTGAGGCCTCTGGCGGGGTGTCTGAGTGGAGGTCAACCACCGACGAATCACTGTCCCGTGATTCGGATCAGATGCGCGGATCGGGAAGAGCGACAGCAGTCACAGGCCAAGTGGGATGTCGACGAGCTCCGAAGGCGGCTCCTCCCGGAGAACGAACGCTGCCCCGAGCTGGCCGGCGGCGCGAAGGTCGACGTTCCATCCGACGAGTGCGGAGGGGTGCGACGCGGCGACCTGTCGTCCGTTCGCACGAGGCAGACCGAACTTCACGCGGCCCTTGATGAACAGCAGCGACGTCGCCGAGCCCATGGCTTCATGCCAGATGCGGGTATCGGTGTGCGCGGGGATGAGCAGCACGACCCGGGAACCGGCCGCGCCGGCTTCGGCGCAACGACGTACCCAGCGCACTCGTGCCTCGCCGTAGGGCGGATTGCAGAAGACCGACCCAGCCGACCACGGGAGGGCGGCGCCGTCATCGGGTAGCGCGTAGAAGGTATCGGCGCCGACGGGGTTGTCCTCGGTGGTGCAGGGGTCGAGCTCGATGCTCCCGCCCAGCACGGCCCGGACCGGCCCGAGCACGTACTCAGGTGTCAGGTGCACCTGTGCCGCGTCGTCCTCGGGTCGACGGCGCAACTCGTTGTCGAACCGGAACAACGCGCTCTGTGCCATAACCTCACCAACCCCCGATCCGCGAGCCAAGTCAGCGGCTCGGCGTCCGGACAGCCACGGCGCCGGCAGAGGTGACCGAGGGCCGCGGCGCAGGTGTGCCGGTCGGCATGCGGAGGGCTGCCGACTGGAGGGCTACCGATGGATCGGGCGCCCACCCTGGTTGGTGGGGGAGTGGCTGACCGGCCGGGGTAGCGGCGCGCTCGTCGAACAGGTCGCGGTCGGCGGTGCCGCCCATTGCCAGCGGCGCCAGCGACCTCGTCTCGAGTCGTACGGCGTCCCAGGTCATAAGTCGGTCCGGCGGCGTCTCCTGGCGTTGGAGCGGCATGATCCGGTACTCGCGCCTGAGATCCATCACGGCGGCCGCAGCCGCGTGGTAGCCCGAGTCTGCTGCTGTCTCGCGGGCAACACGGCGGACGTGGTCGATCGCCGCGACCGGGTCAGTGAACCGCGAGCTGTCCAGCGTGTTGTCGCTCATCGCGGCGGCCCCGACCGCGTCGTCGAGGACAGTGGCGGGATGCGGCCTGGCTCGGCCGACGCGCTGGGCGAGGCCGGAGCATCGAGGATCGCGCGCATCATCGAGACATCCGACCCGCCGCCGAGACGGTGCGGCTCGTCGACGGTGCTCGTCTGTCCGGTCAGCTCGGCCAGGAGCGCGACCGCACGGTCGGCGAGGTCGCAACCCGCATCGTCGCTCGCCTGCCAGTCGCCTGCGGGCGGGAAGAAGGGACTAGCTGCCTCGGAGAGGTCGGCGCGTTCGCTGCGCCACTCGGCGTGCTCGGCGAGCAGGTCGGAGGCCGCGCGCAGCTGGTCGACAGTGGGGCCGTCGATGCTGGTTCCCAGTGCTGAGGCCAGGATGGGCAGCAGCTGGGCCGCGGTGGGCAGGGACAGGTCCTTCGCGAGCCGGTGCTGGCGGTCCCAGTCGGGGCGGGCACCTGGCGGGTGGCCCTCGTAGTCGCAATAGTTGCCGTCCTCGACGCCGTCGAGGGGGTAGCCGTCGACGGTCACCGGCGAGACGGCCCACCGCGGCCCGGTCGCGGTCTCCTCGAGGTGGAGGTAGACCTTGACGTGGTTCTCGATCCGGTGCGGGTAGCCGATGTCATCCACCCACGGGGACTCCCCGGCAGGGGAGAGGCTTCCTGCGGTGTCGGTGTGGTGCTCGCTCATGTCGGAGCTCCTTGCTTTGGTTGTGGACGGGGGTGTGTCCGGCCCCGCAGGTACACCTCCCGTGAAAGGAGAAACGGGATTGTGGGTGCCCTTCGCCGCGCTGCCATGAATCGGCGTTGACGGGGCCGGACAAGGCTTGTGGAGTTGGTGATCAGAACGCCGGTGCGCCGTAGGTGGCGCTCCGAGCCGCCGGGAATGGAGTGGCTGGCCGTGCCGAGGTGGTGGGGGTCAGGTTCAGGGACTGCTGGAGTGCCGCCCGCTGGAGCGGGTTGCTGAACCGGGTGGCCGGCTCGCTGGGGGCGGGCATGTTCACCAGGTCGGTCAATGACGCCTCCAACCGGGAGTACCGGGCGACGCGCACCGGGCCGTCGACGTGGAGCGGGTTGGCGTCGACGAGGTTGCTGTTGGTGCGCAGCAGTTCGCGCCGTAGCGACTTGCCCAGGTTGTTGGTGACCTCGTGCGTTGCCTTGGCCAGCTCGAGCATCTGGGTCGGTTGGAGCCGGAGCGCGACTCCTTGGTCCTCCATCCGTGTGAGGGCGGTCGTGAGCTCGCTCTGCTGCCAGAAGCGGCGCGTGTTCTGCTCGACGTCGGGGTTGACGTCATCGAGGTGCTTGAGCAGAGGCTGGATCTCCTCCAGCACTTCGGCGCGGTCGGCGAAGAACGTCGCGAACATGCTGGTCTTGGGTGAGTGGCCGGCGGCGGCCGCGAACGCCCGGCACAAGAAGAGCTGGCTGGCCGTGATCTGCCGGGCCGAGTCGGCGGTGATCTCCGGCTCATCGGCGAAGAACGCATCCGAGGCGTGCATCGGACGCAGGAACCGTCCGAGGCGCCGCTGCGCGGCCGCGAAGTCGGTCGGGGTCGACACCATCGACACCGGCTGCACCACCTTGGACGGTGCAGCGGGTTGCGCTCGTGGGGTCGCTTCCTCGGGGCTGGCGCTGGTCGCGTGCCAGGTCGCGACCCGGGCGGTCTGGGAGAGCACCATGCGTTTCTCGTCCAGCCCCATGGCGAACTCCGGGTGCTGATGGGCCGAGAGTAGGCCGACGTCCTCGAGGCGGGAGTCGAGGACCAGGACGGCCTCCAGGGCGACCGCTACGTCGCGCATCACCCACCAGCCGGCACCCGGATCGGTGCGCCACGGCTGCTCCTCGGCCGCTGACAATGCGTGCGAGGCGGACAGCAGCTCGATCGCCGCCATTCGCCACGCCTCGACCGTCGGATCAGCCGAGGCGGGCGTGAGATAGTCCGAGTGGGGGTGGCGCTCGTCGAGGGCGAGCGTGGGCAGCGCGAAGGCGATGTTGTCCACCAGGGTCGCGAGCTTCTCGTCCAGCCCGGCCAGCATCGGCTTCGGTGTACGGGCCGGCAGGTGGTCAGGCGGGGGATACCAGGAGTCCTGGCCCACGTCGTAGAGCCGCTGTCGCAGCGCGTCGACCACCGCTTCGCGGCAGTGCAGCATCTGGTCGACCGCGTACTCCTCGACGGGGATCGCGTCGTCGCGGATCAGGCTGTTGAGCGACCGGGCGGCGTTCTCGGCGTGCTCGCCGTACGTGGAGACCGTCATCGCCGCTCACCCGTCGGCCGCCGGTCGGGACAGGTTGCTTCCATACCGGCGAGAAGCAACCGCCGCGGCGCCAGATCGGACACCGCGGCGGGAACTAGTTGTGGAGAAGCCGAGGACGCTCTACCTGGACGGCGTACCGGGGGAGTGGTCGACCCCGTCGGTGGGTGGCGCGTGGGGTGGGCGCGGTGTGGGCGCGCTGGTGCGGAGCGCCGCGGCCTGCAACACCGTCGACCGGGCCGGTGCGCCGCCAGGTGGGGCGAGCAGTTCTCCGGAGCGTGCGCCGATCCTGACGCCGAGGTCGTGCAGCTCGTCGAGCAGATCGCCGGTTCCCCAGATCTGGTTGCGGGTCCGGTCCGTCAGCGGTCGGATCACTTCGGCATCGGCGAGTCGTTCGATCGCGCGGTAGGTCGATGGCGTGGAGAGCCCGAGCCGGGTCTCGAGGTCGTCGGCGGTGAAGATCGGCGCGGCTGGTAGCGAGGCCAGCACCTCCGCCGTGGCGCTGCCCATCCGTGGCGCACCAGCGAGCTCGTGCCACTGCTCCGGCATCGTCGCGAGGCGGTCAGCGGTGAGCGTGGCCTCTTGTGAGGCGACGATCGCCGACCGGGCGAAGGCGTGCACGATCGGCCCGGCGTCACCGGCCCGGTAGTGGTTCAACGTGTCGAAGTAGTGCTCACGGCGGGCCACCAAGGCCGAGGCGATCGGGATCACCACGTGCTGTGCCACGCCGCGTTCGCGGATCACCGCCGCGGCCAGGGCTCGGCCGATGCGGCCGTTGCCGTCGGTGAAGGGGTGGATCGACTCGAACTGGGCATGTGCGATCGCGGCCTGCACGATCACCGGCAGGTCGGTGCGCTGGGCGAATGCGATCAGATCGCTCATCAGCTCCTCGACCAGGTCGGCCGGGGGCGGCACGTACAAGGCGTTGCGAGGGGAATGGTCCGACCCGCCAATCCAGTTCTGCATTTCACGCCAGCGGCCCGCATAGCCCCGTTCGGTCGGGTCGTCGGCCATCAGCAGACGATGAGCGGCGGTGATCCCGGCAGTGTCGATCGGCCCACCCAGCAGCCGGTCCATCGCGCCGGAAGCAGCGACCATCGAGGTGGCCGAAGAGTTGGCCTTCACCCCGTGCAGGGCACGGGCGAAGTCCTCGATGCTCGCGTCCTCGTGCTCGATCTTCGACGACGCCACCGACTCGGCCCGCAACAGCAGGGTCGCCAGCGGACGCAGATGCGCGCCACCGGTCTCATCCAGGTGGGCGATCGTCCGCACCGCCAGGTCGCATTCGGAGAGGACGTCGTTCGGGACGCGCGGATCCAGCCCGGCCACATGCGGCGGGATCGACACCGTCACCTCGCGCAACGTCCGGTCATCCACCGTCCCGCCGCGGTGGGCCTGTCGCCACGCGACCGTGCGGCGACCGTGTGTAGGCACCGCCACCCGCGGCCCGGCGTACACCGCTGAGGAATCGTTCGACGCGTCGTCGACCATTGAGAACACCTCCCGCCGCTTTCTCAGATAATAGGTCTAAGTGAGAATAACGCCTAGTTGTTCTCACCCTCCCTCCGGCGAGGGTCAGGGTGTGACGGCGGGTCCGGGGTTGCTGGCGACGGTGCTCGGCTCGGTGGCCGGTCGCGACGGTGGCGCGTACGCGATGCGTAGCGCGCCGGCCTGCAGGGCTGTGGCAGGTGTCTGCGTCGTTGCGCGGCCGCCCGCGGGGCCGGGGTGCTCGGACCCGAAGTGGTCGGGGTCGAACGGGTCGATCAACGTGACCCGGGGCCCGTAGTTGGCGCACATCTGGGCGATGGAGGCCGAATCGGTGGCCACGTAGACGTCGTCGAGCCAATCCTCGCGCTTGGTGTCCTCGGCGAACCCGTCGATCAGCAGCGAGTCCTCCATCGCGGACACCGCCTGGTCGTAGGACGGATAGGGCCCAACGACCTCCGGCCTCGGGTGCTCGGAATCGGCGTACCAGCACAATGTCACCCACCAGCCCGGCGTCTGCGGGCCGCCGTGGGCGTTGGCGAAGTCGGTCCAGGTCGCCTCAGGGTGCATCGGGCTTCTCATGCGGGAGAGAAGCAACCGCCACGGCGCCCGATCGGACACCCGGTCTTGAACTCGGGAAGCGTCAGCTGGCGGCCGGAGCGCAGACCAGTACGTCGAGATCCCCGTCGACGTCGCCGTCGGCAGTCTCCAGGCCGCGGAGGATCGCCGTCCGTGAGGTGGCGGGGGAGAGGCCCCCGTGACCGGCGCCGATCAGTGGTATCGCGATCGAGGCGACCGCGAGCTCGCGCGCCCTCTGCACGGCACTCCGGGCGCATGCCTCGACGCCGCCAGGGCTGGCACGCCAGAACGCGTTGAGCCCGACGACGTGGATCAGGTACGTCGGGCCCGCCATGTCGCCGGCCGACGTCACGACGGCGTCGCCGACCTGCAGGACACCCATCCGTGCCAGGTCGCGCCACGGGTCGGGGCCGGTGGCCTTCTTCAACTGTCCGCTGATCCCGCCGGTCAGCAGCAACCTGCGCGGCACGAGGTTCCGGTTCCAGGCGTTGACCAGCGCCTCGACCGGCTGCTCGAGCAGGTCGCCGGCGACCTCGCGCACCCTCAGACTCGTCATCGGACGATGGCGCTGCGCACGGACTGCACCACGATCCACGGCGAGGCGAGGTTGCGGTCATCACCGGCTCGCCAGTTGCCGTCGCCCTGCCGGGCCACCGGAACGCCCGCCACCACGCATGCCTGGCCCGGCGCGAGCTGGCGGATGGAGGCCGTCAGATCGGGGTGCGCGTCCGCCAGGGCGGCATCGCCGTCGGGGCCGGTGTGGTGGAAGGACCGGATCGCGTCGTCCCACCGCAGGTCAGGTGTCGGGGTCGTCATGGCCTGCGCTCCTACGCGACCGCGGCGACACCGCGCCGCAGCAGCCGCTGGGCAGCGTCGAGGCGGAGGCTGTGCTGAAGCACCGGGGAGTCCGCCAGGAGCGCGGTCAGGCGCTCGTCGAGGTCGGCCAGGCCAGCAGGCAGGTCACTGATGTGCACGGGGACGTAGTGGGCGGGACGCCGCTGACCGAAGTCGGTGAGCTCGGCACGGGCCATGCCCAGGTACGGCAGCACCGTTGCGTGCCCGTCGTGGCCGGTGGCGCCTTCGAGTGCGGCAATCAGAGAGACCGCGTAGATGAAGTCCGGGGTCGCGTCGTAACCGTCACCGGAGCGGAGGTCGGTAGGAACGATCATCAGTTGTGGTCCTTTCGATGAGGATCGACAGCGGGTCCGACCCCGCCATCTAGTGGAACAGACCCCGCCAACGGGTCGCGTCTGGCACGCCCGGATCTGGGGAGAACTGGCGCCGATGGGCGCCTGTGGAGAGAAGCTGGTGTGGGCGCCTTGGTCATCGCGACCATCCGGGCCCGTCGGTGGGACCGCCGATTCCCGGTGGTGGCGGCGCTGTCGGTGGGGGAGGCGGGGCGATCGCGGGCCGGCCCGTCGACTGGGATCCGTTAGGCCTCGGCGAGGTGACGGCCGGCTGCTCGGAGGCGTCGCGGGCGTGAATCCGCGGCCGCGGTGCCGGTTCGCCTCGTGCCTCGCGCGCCCGCTCGGCCATCTGCTGCTTGATCCGGCGCCGCGAGGTGCGGATTGCACCCATCTCTGCCGGCTTGACGTTGCCCGGCGCCTCGAGACGTGCATCGCGCAGCGACCGCCACTTCTCGGTCGTCTCGTTGTAGGTGGCCTCGGCCTCGGCGACGAGGGCGGCGTGCTTGCGGGCAGCATCATCAGCCGCGTTGCCAACCGACGCAGCCGACTCATCGGCAGCGTCGGGACCCTCGGCAGCAGCGGCCCCGTCCGGAGCCGCGGACGAGGGGCTGGGTCGCTGGGCGGCCACGAGCCGCATCAGCTCGGTCAGCGCCCGGTTGCGTTCCTTGAGTGCGTCGAGCTCGGCGGCGGCCTCGAAAGTGGTGTCCTCCTCGGCCGCCGAGACCTCGACCTCCTTGCGCAGCCGCTCGACCCGCGCCCCCAACGCAGCGGGTCGGTCGGCGATGCTGCGGACAAGGTTCTCCAGGCGCGTGATCGCGCCGGTGTCGATCCTCCCGGGCGTCAGCTCGGCCGGGGTGAGGTCGAGCAGGTCCGGGGCCCACTCGCGGGTGTTTCGAGGGTCGTCGACCCCGACGCGGTAGCCCGGCTTCCCGATCCCGGGGCGGTAGGTCCAGGCGTAGAGCCGAACGCCGCCCAGTTTGCCGATCAGGAACGGCCGCCCCTCACCCAGCGGCGCGTACTCCAGGCTGCCAGCCAGGGCGGGTGTCTCCGCGAGCAGGAGCGCGGCGTGCTTGCGCTCGAGGATCGCCTTGTCCTCCAGACGCCCGTACTTGTTGGTCACGTGCATCCGGAACGCCTCGCCGGAGGTGTCCTTCACCTCCTTGGCTGCTGCCTCCAGCGCGGTGATGCTGGCGGTGAGCGAGGTGATCATGCGGGTGCCCTGGGCGACGACGTTGGCGTGGTACTCCTTGGAGGCGTCGAAGGTGTCGGCCTGGTTCTGCATCCGCCGCAGATCCAGGTCGAGTTGGGTCTTGTCCATCAGCAGCGGGTTGTTCGCCGCGAGCGCCTTCAACATCGCTGCTTCGGACTGGGTCGCCGACTCTGATTGCCCGATGATCGTGGCGTCGAGGTCGGCGAGCGCGAACGCGCGCAGGAAGTTGTCCTTCCGCGCGACGTGCGCCCACTGGAATCCCTCGGTGGAGCCTTCGAGGGGGTAGTAGAGGACCCGGACCTCGTCGTACTGGTTGCCGCGTCGGATGGCGCGGCCGTTGCGCTGCTCGATCTGGTCGGGCCGGTAGGCGCCGTCGACGTGATGCAACGCTGAGAGCCGGTTCTGCACGTTCAGGCCGGTGCCCATCTTCGCCGTTGACCCGATCAGCACCTTGATCTCGCCGGTACGACACCGCTCGGTCAGCTTCCCGAGCTTGGTCGCATCGCCTTCGGCGTCGTGGATGAACGCGACCTCGTCCGGCTTGAGACCGCCGTCGACCAGCGCGAACTTCAACGCGTCGTAGAAGGAGTGCTTGCCCTCGCTGTTCGGGACGCCCTTGTCGCAGAACACCAGTTGGAACCCGCCCCGGATTGGCGCGGGCTCAGCAGAGCCGCGGCGCACCATGAACTCGTCGTCACGAGTCCGCTGCCACTCGGTGAGGACCTGCTCGGCGACCAGCGGCACCTTGGAGTCCGCGTCCGTGAGGTCGGCCGGGTCGATCCCGGCCTCCCAGAGCTTGAGTGCCGGCAGGAGCCGCAGGTCGACGGCCGAGGTCAGCCCGTCGGTGCCGATCGCGACCACCGTGTCCTCGCCCGGCTCGGGCTTGAACTTCGGCTTGATCGCCTCCCGCCGCACGTTGAGCTGCCGGATGAACGCCTGCTGATGCTCCGAGACACCCCGCAGGATCTTCTCGGCCTGACCGCCACGCAGCTTCGGCCGCTCCAGGCCGACGTCCTCAGCGGTCACCTCGTCGGCGAACTGCACCCAGATCCGCTTCAACTCGCCCGCGTTGACCAGGCCGTCGCCCTCCCGCATCTTCACCTGCAGGCGCCCGGTCACGGTCGGCTCGATGGACTCCTCCATCTGCAAGAACGCCATGCGGAAGTCGTCGAACTCGCTCACCCCGGCCTCGGCGAGCAGGTCGGGGCGCAGGAACCGGATCATCACGTAGAACTCGCGCGTGCTGTTCGAGATCGGCGTCCCGGTCGCGAACAACGCCACCGACCGCTTCCCCAGCTCGGTGTTGCGGTCCCGTAGCCAGTCCAGCTTGGCCCGCAGGTCCACCGCACCCAGGTTCGGCTTGCCCTTCGCCAACGCTCGCACGCTGGATTCGACCTCGTCGTTCTTGTACTCGTGCGCCTCGTCGACCACGATGTAGTCGAACCCGGCGGTCTCGAAGTCCAGCGGCCCGACGTCACCGCCGATGCGGTCCTGCAGCTCACGCAGCGAGGACTCCTCGCGCTCGATCCGCTCCCCGATCCGCTTCACTGCCTTGGTGTCGCCCTCGGCGAGTGCTTCCTCGCGCTCGGCACGGAGCTTGTCCAGGCGCTGCTGGATGTTGTCCTCGATCGTCTCCTCCGAGAGCGGCAGCAGCCGAAACGAGGAGGCGGTCATCACCACCGCATCCCAGTCGTGGGAGGCGGCTTGGGCGACGAACCGGCGCCGTGCGTCCGGCCCGGAGATGCCCTTGGTGTCGGTGGCCAGCAGTTGCGCGTCGGGGTAGAGGATCGTGAACTCCCGCACCCACTGCTCCAGCAGATGGTTGGGCACCACCACGACCGGCTTGCTGATCTGCCCCAGTCGCCGCTTCTCCATGATCGACGCCGCAAGGGTGAACGTCTTGCCGGTGCCGACTTCGTGGTGCAACAGCACAGCCTCGGAGTCTTTGGCCATCGCGACCGCGTCGTTTTGGTGCGGGTCCAACGCGATCGCATCCGACATGCCCGGGTAGGCCGAGTAGGGGGAGTCGACGTAGTTGACGTCGGTGTAGGAGCGGTACTTGTCGTTGTAGGCGGTGTGCAGCCGTTGCTTGCGCTCAGGGTCGCGCCACAGCCACCGCGCGAACTCCTTCTCGATGACCTCCATCTGCTCGCCAGCCGCTTCGGTCTCGGCGCGGTTGATCCGCTCCACACCCTCGGAGTCCTTGTCGGTCACCTGGGGCCGCTGTCCCTTCAACGCGGTCTCGACGAGCTGGTAGGTGGTGCGCCGCGAGGTGCCCCACTTCGCCTTCAACGGCTTGCGCCAGTCATGACCAGGCGGGGCACCCATGGAGCCGCCGCCCTCGAGGGCCGGGTTGCGGCGCGACCCGCCGTTGGCAGGCGAGCACTTCCAGCCGTCCTCCTCGCTGTAGGTGACGGTGGCCCGGTCGTTGCCGGTGATGTCGTGAACGAACGCCTCCACGTCACCGGCGGGGATCCACACCATGCCGAGCTTGGCGCTGATCTTGGTGACGTCCTTGTCCGGCGGGACCGCGGCACGCATCGCGGCCGCCGCCTCACCCCACGTCTCGGGGTCATCCTCGGCGAGCGCCTCGAGCTCGGTCGCCTTGCGTCGTACGTTGCCGGACAAGAACAGGTGAGCCGGAACCAGGTCGCCGGTGCGGTGGTCGGTGAACACCAGCCCCTTGGTCAGCGACGTGGCCTCGGCGACCGGGACGCCGAGCAGGTCGGCGATGCGGTCCATGTCGACGCGGCCGTCGTGCTCCCGGCTGATCGCCACCGCATCGGCCGGCGACTCCGCCCTCGACGGGAGCTCGCGGAACCCCACCATCCGCTGAGTGAAGAACTTCGCCTTCTCCGCGGTGTTGGTGAACTCGTCGTACTTCGACTCCAACCCGGTCAGCGACCACCAGGTGGGGTCCTTACGGATGCCACCCATCCCCGGCTTGGTGTAGATGAGCTCGTACCACTTGCCGTCCTCGCCCTCGACCAGCCCTTCGGTCTGGTTCGGGTCCTCGGGGTCCTTGACCTTGGCCAGCTTCTGCGAGGGCTTCATCCGACTGATCGGGCCGTAGTCGGCCACATAGGTGTCGTAGCAGCGGTTCAACTCGGCACGCAGGTCGTCGATCTCCGCAGTGTCCTCGACCGTCTCCCGCTCGGCCTCTCGCAGGTCGGCCGCGAGATCCCGCAGCCGCAGCAGGCTCACGAGCTCATCAGCCTGGGAGGGATGGTGGCCATCCTTGGTGCGCCGGCCCGCGGTCACCGACCCGTCCGGCACATAGGGCACCTCGGTGCCGTCGTAGTCGACGACGGTGAAGAAATGTTGGAGCGACCCCGCCGAGCCCCGCCGCTTGCCGGGCACCGGATGCGTTTCGGTGTGGGTGATCTGCCCAACCTTCTTCGCCCTGGCCAGCGTGCGCGTCGACCTCACCGGCTCCAGACGCGTGGCAGGCGCCGACGCCGGGGACTGGCGGGGCATCGACACCGCCGCCTCGGGGCGAGCCTCAGGAGCGTCAACGCCAGGCGACGGCGTCGACGTCGGTGAAACCGCAGGCGCTGCGGGTGTGGTCGAGCCGGTGGGGGAGTGGGCCCGGCCCTCCGCGACCGCGTCGCGTGCGATCGCGTCGAGCCGGTACCGCAGCTGGGTGCCCAGATCCGCGGCGGTCACCACGTTGCGGACCGCCAGCACCTCCCGGCCCATCGCGGCCTGCCCGGTGGACGTGGTGCCGAGGATGTTGGTGCGGTGCGCGGTGAAGTAGCCGTTGATGTGCCGTTCGGTGCCGTCGTCCAACAGGGTCGGCACGGAGGTCACCCACGCGTCGTCTCCCGGTTCCCGGTCAGGTTCGCGCCGGCGCAGCACCAGGACGTCGGTGACGACCTCGGTGCCCGCGGCCGCCCGGTGCGCAGCGTTCGGCAGACGCACCGCACCGAGCAGGTCGGCCTGCTCGAACCAGCTCCGCCGCACCGTCGAGTTCTGCTTGTCCAGCGTGCCCGCCGACGTGATGATCGCCATCGTGCCGCCGGGCTTCAACCCAGCCAGGGCCTTGGAGATGAAGTGGTCGTGGATCAGCAGCAGATTGCGCGGATTGTGTACCCGGTCCCTGACGGGATAGTTCCCGAACGGGACGTTACCGATCACTGCGTCGTAGGTGCCGGCTCGGACCGGCGTATCGCCGAATGACTCCACCCGCACCTCGGCCGAGGGGTACAGCAGCCGCGCGATCGCGCCCGAGACTTCGTTGCGCTCAACCCCGACCATCCGCGCCCCCGCGGGCGCGAACCCGATGAAGTTGCCGGTGCCGCACCCGGCCTCCAGCACCAGCCCCGTGTCGAACCCGAGCGCCTCCAGCGCGGACCACATCGGTTCCACGAGCCCCGCGTCAGTGAAGTGAGAGTTCAACGCGTTCTGCATCGCGTCGTCGTACTCAGCCGGCGACAGCAGCCCCCGCAGTTCCTCGCGCACCGTGGCGTAGGTGTCGTCACCGGTCACGAACACCTTCGGCAGCGCACCCCAGCCAGCGAACCTGGCCAGGACCTGCTGCTCCTCGGCTGTGGCGGGGCGGTCCGCTTCCTCGATGCGCCGCAACAGCCGCAACGCCTCGAGGTTCGCCCTCACCTTCGCCTCCACGCCAGCCGGCGCGAGATCGCCCTGCCCGGAGGGCTGAAAGACCCGCTGCGTCCCTGGGGTGGCGGGGGAGAGGGGTGCTACTCCGCGGTCAGCGTCGTCGGGGTCTCCCGACCCCTGGTGCCCTTCTCCTTCGGCAGGTACACCAGTTCGGCCAGCGCCTCGTCCTCGGCCCGCATCCTCGCCATCGTCGCTCGACGCCGGGTCAGTTCCGGCGGGTCGTGTGGCCGGCTCGAGGCTCGCAGGTTGTCCGCTGCCAGGTAGTCCACCATCTCGGCCACCTGGCGACCCAGGTCCTCGAAGAACGCTTGGCGCTCGTTGGCCGGGATCGTCTCCAGGCGAGACGGCAGGTACGTCGTCCAGTACCGCAGCGCCGTCGACGCGTACGCCATCCTCGGCTCGACCTCGTTGCCAGTCTGCTGACTCATCGTCGGCTCCTTCCGCCTCAGTTCCAGTGTGCCCCACCTCACCGACAGCAGGAGCACCCTCAACCGACGGCTCACTCGGCTCCCCACCAAAGTCCCACAGCGCCAGCTGATCAGAGTCGTCCGCCTTCGCCCGACCTCGCGCCACGCGGCACCTCCACACCCGTTGGTGAGGACGACGACCGCAGCACACAGCGCGGCTCACCAACCGTCCTCTCTCCAACGAAAAGCACCCACGCGGCCCGCAGATCGGACACCGCGTGGAGAAAAAGTGGAAAAACCTCCAACAGGGCATGCGTGCGACGTCCGATCGACCCGCCGCCCGGTTGCATTTCTTGGGTATGAACAGCACTCACCAAGCGCGAGGCGCGACCGCGACACGACCCGCGGCACACGACAGCGGACACGACCATGACCGGCAGACCTTCGAGTTGTACGGCCGCCGCATCACCCACATCAACCACCCCGACGTCCAACAGATGCTCGCGACCGCCCACACCGACCACATCCGGCCCTTGTGCCTGTGCCGTCCCGACGGCGTCGCCATGTACGTCGCCAAGATCGGGTCCGAGAAGTTCGTCATCAAACGCATGCCCGACACCGGCCTCGCGCACACCCACCGCTGTGCCTCCTACCTGCCACCCGAAGAGCTATCCGGCCTCGGTCAGGTCCTCGGCTCAGCCATCACCGAGGAAGCCGACAGCGGCCTGACCGCAATCAAGCTCGGGTTCCGCATGTCCAAGGCCGAACGCGCCGCCCCAGCAGGCGCTGGCAGCGGGGGAGTGGCCGACTCGGTCGCCGCCGACCCCAACCGCCTCACCCTGCGCGCCGTCCTGCACTACCTGTGGCAAGAAGCCGACCTGGCGACCTGGACCCCCGGCATGGACGGCAAGCGCAACTGGCGCATCGTGTCCTGGTACGTGCGCCAGGCCGCTCGCGGGAAGTTCACCAAGGGCAAGCCGCTCGCCACGAAGCTCTACGTCCCCGAACCGTTCAACCTCGAGAAGAAGACCGAGATCGCCGCCCGCCGGCTCTCCGCATGGGCGCCACTACAGCAGCACGGCTCCGCCCAGCAGTTCATGATGCTCATCGGTGAACTCAAGGACATCGCGCCAGCCCGGTTCGGCCACAAGCTCGTCATCAAGCACCTGCCCGACGCGCCGCTCATGCTCGACGACACCCTCCACAACCGCCTCAAGAAGCGTTTCGGCGACGAGCTCGAACTCTGGCAGGCCAACGACGACGGCCACCTGATGGTGATCGCTACCTTCTCCGTGGGCCGCGCCGGCCTGGCGACAGCCGAAGAGATCTCGCTGGTCATGACCGACCGCAACTGGCTGCCCTATGAGTCGCTCCTCGACAAACTGCTCCTCGACACGGCGCTCGAGGCGCGACGCCGGTTCACCAAGTCGCTTCGCTACAACCTCGCCCCCGACAGGCCCATGGCGTCCCTCGTGTTCACCGACACCGAGACCCCGACCGCGGTGTTCCTGCTCAGCAGCGACGAGGACCGCGAGGTCGCCGCCCAGATCGGCGCCGACACCGGCACCGAAGTGTGGAGTTGGGTCGTCACCGAGGACATGCCGCCACTGCCGCCCGTCGCGGACCACCACCGGCACACCACCACCAACCAGTGAGCAGTGTCATGTCGCGCCACCCCGCCGCGTCGTACGACGACACCCCAGAGACTGTGGCCGCGCTGGGCGCCGACGCAGTCGTCGACCGCATCTGGGACGCCGCACGGTGGAAACCGCTCGTGTTGGTCTCCTGCGTCCTCGACGACCGCCCCAAGGTCAGCGAACGGCTCACAGCCACGATTCGGCGACGCGGCCGAACTGATGGTGATCACCACCAGCCAGGCATGGGCACTCCAACGCCTGGTGCCGCACGGCTTCGAGGCCACCGACCACGACCCCGCCGAACGCCACCCGCTGTTCTTCACCTACGACAACGACAACCCCGACGACACCGTCTCCCGGATCGCCACCTGCCTGACCCGCAACGGCTTCACATCCACCACGCCTCCCCATCCCCAGAAGCCTGCGGGGACACCACGGCAACAGCGTCGCACTCAGAAGCTCCGCGACGCGCTGCGCACAATCGACCGCCTCGAGGACTCCAACGCCGCTCTCGAAGGGAGAGTCCACGACCTCCAGGCAGAGAAGACCGCATTGGCCGAGCAGCTGGCCCAGGTGAAAGCAGACGTCGACGCGCTCGTCGACGAACTCGACGACGCCACCTGTCCACACCCGATCGTGCACAGCGACCCCGCGCTGCAGCTGCGACACGAAATCTGGCTGACCTGGCTCGCCAACACCCCCGAGGCCGACCGTAAGGCCCAGCCGCTGTGCGACTACGACCTCGGCCCCGACTTCCTCGAGTCCATGAATCTCCAGCTCGTCTCCCGCGGCCGCATCCTCGTCGTCGTCGTCGACGTCCTCACCCGTCGCGTCCACCAAATCTCCTCCCGCCGCAGCCACCCGCTTCGGTCCGCCGACGCGGGCAACGCACCCCAGCGCACCCGCGCCAACGGCGCCACCGCCTGGCGCTGCGACCTCAAGACAGGCAGACCAGGCGGTCCCCGGCTCGCCTGGTGGCAACACCCCGACGGCCGCATCGAACTCGGCAAGGCCGGTCACCACGACGACTACCACCTCCGCTGACCCGCCCCGGGATGCTGGCCCGGCGTGAGGCGCGGATCTGCGGTTGCTGCTGCGCTCAACGCGATCGGCTGCGAAACTGCGACCTATGTCCACCATTCACGATCTTCTGGGCAAACTGCGCGCCACCTCGCTCGACGAGCGTGACAAGGGCGACAAGTTCGAGCGCCTGATCCAGGCCTACCTGACCACCGACCCCGAGTGGACCGCGCGGTTCGACGACGTCTGGCTGTGGACCGACTGGCCCGGCCGCGACGGCCGGCCCGACACCGGGATCGACCTGGTCGCCAAGCACCGCGACACCGAGGGGTACGCGGCGATCCAATGCAAGTTCTACGACGAGGACGGCACCGTCCCCAAGGGCGACATCGACTCGTTCGTGGCCACCTCAGGCAAGGCTGAGTTCACCGCCCGCTACATCTTCGACACCGCCAAGGCCTGGTCCAAGAACGCCGAGGACACCCTGACCGGGCTGGCCGTCCCGGTCCAGCGCATCGACATCAACTACCTCAACGACGCTCCAATCGACTGGGCCAAGTACTCCTGGTCGACCCCGGAACAGGTCACCCCGACCGGTCCGAAGCACCTGCGCCCCTACCAGCGGCAGGCGATCAGCAAGGTCCGCGAGGCGTTCACCGACCTCGACCGCGGCAAGCTGATCATGGCGTGCGGCACCGGCAAGACCTTCACCTCGCTGAAGATCGCCGAGAACCTCGTCGGAGCCGGTGGCAGCGTGCTGTTCCTGGTCCCCTCCATCCAACTCCTTTCCCAGTCGCTGCGCGGCTGGATGGCCAACGCAGAGGTGGACATTCGCCCGTTCGCTGTCTGCTCCGACGTCCGCGTGGGCCGAAAGGCCAGCACGACTGATTCCGGCGATATCTCCACCATCGACCTCACCGAGCCGGCAACCACCAAGGCCGACAAGCTCGCGATGAGGATGCAGACCGGTAGGCACGCCAAGGACCGGATGACGGTCGTCTTCGCCACCTACCAGTCGATCGACGTCGTCGCCGAAGCACAGCAGCTCGGAGTACCCGGCTTCGATCTGATCATCTGCGACGAGGCACACCGCACCACCGGCGTCACCCTCGCCGGCCAGGACGAGTCAGCGTTCGTTCGTGTCCACGACAGCAGCTTCCTCAAAGGCGACCGGCGCCTCTACATGACCGCCACCCCGCGCGTGTTCGGCGAGGACGTGCGCCGCAAGGCCAAGGACGCCGAAGCGATCCTCGCCGACATGAGCGACGAGACCACCTACGGGCCCGAGGTCTACCGGCTCGGCTTCTCCGAGGCAGTCGAGGACGGCTGGCTCACCGACTACAAGGTCCTCGTCCTCGCCGTCGACGAGCAGTACGTCGCCGACCACTTCCAACAAGCCATGAGCGCCGGCGGCGAGATCGCCCTCCCCGACGCCGCCAAACTCCTGGGCTGCTGGAACGGACTCGCTAAGCACTACGGCTCCGCCGACATGGAAGCCGAGGCCGGACGCCTCGCCCCAATGCGGACCGCAGTCGCCTTCGCCAAAGACATCAAGGCCAGCAAGCTCGCCTCCGAGAAGTTCCCAGCACTCGTCGAACGCGCCCTGGAGAAGGACGACGAGAAGACCGACAACGCAACACGGAACCGGTTGCGCGTCGAGGCCCGGCACGTCGACGGCACCATGGGCATCAAGGAACGCAACGACCACCTCGAATGGCTCGAGGCCTCCGACGACCCTGACACCTGCCGGATCCTGACCAACGCCCGCTGCCTCTCCGAGGGCGTCGACGTCCCCGCGCTCGACGCGGTCATGTTCCTCACCCCACGCGGCTCCCAGGTCGACGTCGTCCAGTCCGTCGGCCGCGTGATGCGCACCGCCCCAGGCAAAGAGCTCGGCTACATCATCCTGCCCGTCGTCGTGCCCAACGGTGTCGCACCCGAAGAGGCACTCAAGGACAACGAGCGCTACCGCGTGGTGTGGCAGGTCCTCCAGGCACTCCGCTCCCACGACGACCGGTTCCACGCGATGGTCAACCAGATCGAGCTCAACCACCAGACCGGGTCGCTACGCGGCACCAGCCCCGCAGTGGACATCTCTGGCGTCCCCGGTCATGAGGTCGAACGCCCCGAGCCCAGCGAGGTGCAGGGCACGCTGGACCTGGTGTTCGACGACTTCCGCGACGCCATGTTCGCCCGCATCGTGGCCAAGGTCGGCGAACGCAAGTACTGGGAGTCGTGGGCCAAGGACGTCGCCGACATCGCCGCGGCCCACGTCACCCGCATCAACGGCCTGCTGAACGACCCCGACTCAAGCCAGGCGCACGAGTTCTCCGAGTTCCTCAGAGGTTTGCGCGAGACCCTGAACGACTCGATCACCCGCGACGCCGCGATCGACATGCTCGCCCAACACATGGTCACCCGCCCCGTCTTCGACGCCCTCTTCGACGGCTACTCCTTCAAGGAGACCAACCCGGTCGCCCGGATCATGGAACTCATGCTCGCCTCCCTCGACGAGCACCCGATGGCCGCCGAGACCGCCACCCTCGACAACTTCTACGACTCCGTACGCCGCCGCATCGCCGGCGTCGACAACGCCGGCGGCAAGCAGAAGGTCCTCGTCGAGCTCTACGACAAGTTCTTCGCCACCGCCTTCAAGAAGACCGTCGACAAGCTCGGCATCGTCTACACCCCCGTCGAGATCGTCGATTTCATCCTCAAATCGGCTGACGACGTTCTGCGCGCCGAGTTCGGCCAAGGCCTCACCGACGAAGGCGTGCACGTCCTCGACCCCTTCACCGGCACCGGCACCTTCATGGTCAGGCTGCTCCAATCCGGGCTCATCGAGCCGCACGACCTCGCCCGCAAGTACGCCACCGAGCTGCACGCCTCCGAGATCCTGCTGCTCGCCTACTACATCGCCACCGTCAACATCGAGACCACCTACGCCGACCTCATCAACGAACAACACGGCGAACTCGCCGGCATCGCGGAACCGGTCGAGTTCCCCGGCCTGGTACTCACCGACACCTTCCAGTCCTGGGAACCCGACGACACCCCCGACCTGGCGATCTTCGCCGAGAACAACGAGCGGCTGCAGCGCCTCAAGGGCCTGCCAATCACCGTGATCGTGGGCAACCCGCCCTACTCATCGGGCCAGGACTCCGCCAACGACAACAACGCCAACGAGAAGTACCCGTCCCTGGACGAGGAGATCCGCACCACCTACGCCGAACGCTCGACAGCGACGAACAAGAACTCGCTCTATGACTCGTACATTCGGGCCATCAAGTGGGCCACCCTGCGGGTCAAAGACCGCGGTTTGATCGCGTACGTCACCAACGGCGGCTTCCTTGACTCGGGCACGGCTGACGGTATGCGCCAGTCACTCGCCGACGAGTTCTCGTCGGTCTATATCTACAACCTGCGAGGCAACCAGCGCACGGCTGGCGAGCAGTCTCGCAAGGAAGGCGGAAAGGTTTTCGGCGGTGGAAGCCGAGCAACCGTAGCGATCACGCTGCTCGTCAAAGATCCCTCCCGCGATGGCCTGGCAAGGATCCACTACGCGGACGTCGGGGACTATCTGACGCGTGAGCAGAAGCTCTCTCAGGTCGCGGCCACAGGCTCGGTCAGCGGGCTGTCCTTGACTTCGATCACGCCGAACGCCCAGGGTGACTGGTTGAATCAGCGCCGCGGCGACTTCGCCAACTTCCTTGCAATCGGCGATCGCGCCTCGCATCTGGCCATCTTCGGCCGGTACGGGCCTGGGATGCAGACCAACCGCGATGCCTGGGTGTACGGCTCCAGCGCTGATGCCGTCGAGGGCTCAATGACCCGGACCATTCCCGCCTACAACTCTGAGGTCGAGCGCTGGCGCGCACATGCGCAAGTCGGGGATGACCGCGCCGCGGCCGACTTCGTCAACAACGACCCAACAAGGATCAGCTGGTCGCGGAGTCTGCGGGGCTCGTTGCGCCGCGGCGCGCACTCATCCTTCGACAAGGCGCGAATCAGCCGGGCACAGTATCGGCCGTTCCAGTCGCAGCGGTTCTACTTCGACCGCCTCTGGAACCATGAACCCGGTGTCATTCCTGCCGTGTTCCCACCAGGTCAGGACAACGTCGGCATCTACGTGACTGGGCCAAGTGCGGCGATGCCGTTCACGGCGCTCGCTGTCAGTTCCATGCCTGATCAAGCCACGTATGGGGCGCAGTCCAACGGCCAACTTTTCGCGCGCTGGCGGTTCGAGCGCGCCGAGGAATCCGGGATGCTCGACTTTCGAGCCGAGGGCGAGGTCGACGACGGGAGTCGCCGGGTCGATAACATCACGAACGAGGCGCTGAAGGGATTCCGTGCGGTGTACCCCACGGAAGCGATCACGAAGGACGACATCTTCTTCTACGTCTACGGGCTGCTGCACTCGCCGACCTACCGCGAGACGTACGCGGCGGACCTGAAGAAGACCCTGCCCAGGGTCCCGTTTGTTGCTGACTTCCGAGCCTTCGTCGACGCGGGGCGCCGGCTTTGTGACTTGCACCTTGGATACGAAGAGGTACAGCCGTACCCGCTCGATGGTCTCGATGCGACGCCGTCAGGGGATCCGTACGACTTCTTCGCCGTCGGCGCGAAGAGGATGTCATTCGGGAAGCCGGGCGCCGCGCAGAAGGCAGCGGGTGAGAAGCGCGATCGCACGGTGATCCGGTACAACGACCGGATCACTCTGAGCGGCATCCCGTTGGAGGCGTACCGATACATGCTGGGCAGCCGGTCCGCGATCGAGTGGATCATCGAGCGCTACTACGTGAAGACCGACAAGGCCTCCGGCATCGTTAACGATCCGAACGACTGGTCCCGCGAGGTCGAGGACCCGCGCTACATCATCGACCTGGTCGCGCGGATCGTCACCGTGTCGCTGGAGACGATGAAGGTCGTCGACGCGCTGCCTGAACTGGACATCATCGACAAGAAGTAGACAGTCCGGAACATGGCGGACTGGCGATCACTCGCTGATGTCGTCGATCAGCTGCTGCTGCTCGCGCGTGGGCCAGACGAGCTCGAGTCGTCGTTCCCGAGCGGCGAGAGCCGCGCCGGGGCAGTCGGGGTCGTTGCAGGGGCCGAAGAACAGGTCGGCTTCGAGGTGCGGGTCGTCCATGAGCGTGGGCTCCTTCCTTGGTTTAGCGGCGTGCGGTCGGATGGGTCAGCACCAGCGCACCGCTCCCGGTGGTCGTGGCGGTGGGCTCTAGCGCGGCCTTCTTCCTGCGCTGGCGTTCGGCAGCGGCTTCGCTGATGCAGTGGACCCGCTCGAGGGAGTCGGCTCGGTCTTGCCACTGCGCGTAGTGGACCATCGACCCAGCCAGGCCGGCGAGGGCTACCTCGCGGTCAGCGGCTCGCTCGACGACGCGGCGCCAGTGCCGGTCGGCGGCGGGCGCGATGTAGCTGATCGCGATCAAGGCACCGGTTGCGATTCCGAGCGCGGGGTCTCCACCGGGCTGGAAGCCTTGGACGACCACGATCACGCCGATCACGAACCGCATCTGCCACGCGAACCCAGCCGCGGGCACCCAGGAGAAGGCTCGCGCGATCTGTCGGACCACGGCGTGCAGGAGCGTCCAGGGGAACGCCCACAGTCGGGCGGCGAGGTCGAACCGGGACGGCCCGATCCGCTGGCTTGCCACTGCGTGCCCGATCGCCGCGGCCGCGTCCTCGCGGGTGAGGCGGTTCTCGTACACCCCGTGGACCAGGGTCGGATCGACGATCACCGTGCGTCGTCCGATCCATCTCGCGGGCAACTCGCCGGTGTCGGCCAGGCGCATCAGCACACGTCCCGGCTCCAGTTCCAGCACCTTGAGCAGGGCGAGCGCCGGACCGAGGGCTCCGCGCTCACCCGGCCGCAGGCGCCGAGCGAACCCGAAGACACGAACTGCCGGTGCCTCCCCGATCCCGCATGCCAAGACGAGCGACACAACGAGCGTGCCGGCGAACGCGGACACCAGGCCGAGGTCGGGCAGGAAGCCCAGGCCGATGACCGCGATGAAGCTGCCAGCGAGACCGGCCGGCACAACGGCGCCCAGGCGGATCAGCTTTGTCGAAGTCCGCACGGTCCTCACATCCTCTACCTTGCGCGGGAACCCCTCGGCCCACGTGCTGGTCGACACGACCCGAACGAGCCGACACCTCAATCCGAGTGTGCACTTCTCCGCCGACACTGCAACCTCACCGCCGAAAGCCTGTGGATAGCCGAGCGCTATCCACAGGTCGCGGGCGAATCGCTTGACAGGGCCGGTCGGGCGACTACTCGTGCCGGCTTGCCTCCAGACGGTCCTGAGTCTCTTGGTCGAGGTAGACCAGGTCGACCTGCGGCTGTGCCTCCGGGCGCTGCGTGCGTGGGGGAGTGGTGGAAAGGAGCCGCGCGAGGCGCTTCTCCAGCTGCGATCGATTGTTCGACATGAGTCCCCTTTCTCCGTCCTTGTCTCAGCGGCTCGGGGACGCCGAGCCCGGGCCCTCGATCCCGCGGTTGCTGGTGTTGTTGTGCTCGTGACCGCGAAGGCCCTGCGTGGGCTGGTTGCGCAGAACGGCCTGCTGCATGGATGCGCTGCCCCTGCTCGGGTCGTGAAACATGCGCTCGAGTACCTCCGGTCGGACGGCGTGCTCGAGCGCGGTCCGGACAACCTCGGCGAGCGCAGGCCGCGCCCCCTCGATCTGATCGAGCGCGACCCAAGCGTGGCCCCCGTCGCCGTCCATGTACGAGCTGAGCGCGAGGATGCACGCCGCTTGGTCACGGACCTCCTCCGGGGAGCGGCGCACCAGGTCGCGCCACAGGTCTGTGTGGACCGGAGCGGACGCCCGCGTCAAGCGGATCAGCACGGCATCCCTAGCTGTACCGCTCTGGATCGCCGCTACTGTGCGGGCCGCGTCGACGTCGGAGAGGGGCTGCCGGTTCTCGGTGAACTTGTCGAGTCGCGAGCCGAGCCACTCGACCTCCGTATTGAACCCGCTCAGGTCCATCTCCTTGAGCCGCTCCTGCGCGGCTGCGAGGTGTGCGGCGACGGGGGCGGGGTCGCCCTGGAGGGCGGCGGCGAGGTCCGTCCGACTGCCGGAGGGTCGAACCCTGCCCATCAGGGCGAACTCCGCATCCATGCGCGCCCGGGCGGAGGGATCCACGGTCCCGCTGGTGCCAGTCAGGACGTCGAACCACTCGTCGCCGTTGACCCACAAGACCGGATCCACGTCCGGGCGGTGCTGGCCGTTGGCCAGGCGGTCACCGAGCTCGGAGAGCGCTTCGATGCAGGCCTTCGCGTTGTCTCCGTAAGCGAGAAGGGCGATGCGCTGCGTGGGGTGCCGACGCAGGTAGGTGTCGGACAGTGTCTGTAGGAACGGCTCCATCTCCTTGGGAGTGGGCGGCAGGTCGAGTCGCGCGACGGGACCGTCGCCGCTCAGCGGAACGCAGACCATTCCCTCGGGATGGAACCGCAAGAAGTGCGGTACAGCGGAGATCAGGTCGTCGTGCGACCTGAACGTGATCGTGTTCATCAAAGGTTCCTACCTTCCAACAGTGCGTGTGATTGGGACAGTTGTTGATGACGGCGCCCGGCATGCATGGGTGCATCGGATGCGCGAAGGCGCCTAGGGGCTCGGGACGGACGTGGCGCGGGCGAGTCCCGGTGCATCGGGCGGAAGCCACCTCGCCGCGCCGGCCGATAGGTGGCTCAGCGCCGCTGCCTGCAAGCCGCCCACATCGCCCGCGTCTGTGCCCACGCCCGAATGAGGCGGCGCCGACGCTGCAGGTGTGTCGCGAGGGATCACGATCCCGTTGTGAGCCGCCTCAAGCTGCTCGAACGCCATCTCCCAGGTGCGGCCCGTGCGGTGTCCCAACTGGACCCGGTCGCCGCCGGTCAGTTCGACGAGATAGTCGACCTCGCCGCTGGAGAAGACCGGGCGGCCGCGGTGGTCGCAGTCAGCCTCGAACAACCCCAAGTCGGGGTGATTCATGTACACCTCGCCGAGAGCGTCGTAGGTGGGCTCCTCCCAGACCTTCCATGCGGCCTCCACCGGCAAGGCATGTCTGATGTCGTCGCTGGTGCTGCAAGGGGCCTCGGAGTGGATGTACCCGCGGCCGAGCTCGAGGCTGGGTAAGCGGGACGGGGCGGCCGGGTCGCGCTCCGGGTCGTCGGGCAGGACGTACTCGTTGTCGAGGTTGAACTGTTCGAACACGTCGAGCACGCGGCACACGCTCTCCGACGGGCAGGAGTAGATCATGACCTGCAACCACGTGCGATCGCTCATGACGTTGAGCACTTTCCTCTCAGATGGCGATGCCGGGGTCGGACGGCTTGACGTGGGTGTGATGCGGCTGGCTGATGGTGGGCTCCGGGTGGCTCGCTGCGTAGCTCAGGGATCCTGCGAGCGCCGCTGAGGTCAGCGCCCGCGACTGGGCGCTTTCGAGGACCGACCGCATCATCGACACGTCCTCGTCCGCGCGGGTGACTTGCTGGTCTGCGTGGTGGACCCGCTCGTCGAGGAGCGCCAGCGCGTCGGTCGCAGTCGCCGACTCGGCGGCCTGCTGCGCGTGGCGTCTGATCTGTTCCGCGAGCGGACGCGACAGCCTCACGACCTCGCTGAGTACGTCCAACTGCGTACGCAGCGCCTGGAATTCGATGTCATTCGACTCCTCCCAGTTCTCGCTGCTGTGGAACAGCTCGTAGCCGGCGCGTTCGATCGCGCTTCCGGCGGCGGTCAGGTGGTGGGTGAGGTCCTCGCCGAGTACGTTCATCTGGCCGGACCTGTTGCGCAGCCGAACCAGGTTGTCGGTGGCGGACTCCATGTAGAAGTCACGCCGTTCCTCCTGGTGGGCGTTGAAGGCGTCGGTCGCTGCCTCATCGAGTACCCGCAGTGACGACGTGGCGAGGTCGCCGAGTTCTTCCAAGGCGTCGGCGGCGAGCCTGAGTGCACGCTCCGCGTCGAAGACAGCATCGGCGGCTGCTTGCAGCTCGCGCTCCTTCATCGGTCCTCACTGAATCTACGCTCGGGGTCGTCGAGCGTTGCGAGGATCGACCGGAGTTGGTTCGCGGCCGACGTGGTCTGGGTGAGGTGGTCTCGCAGCGCGCCGACCGGGTGGGGGTGCACCGGGTCGCATGGGCCAGTCGGGTCGTTCGAGTGCTGGGTCATCGGGGCCTTCTCCCTCATGGGTGTGCTCTCTTGCCAGAGAGAAGCAACCGGCCGCACGCCCGATCGGACAAAGCCGGCCCCACCTTCTTTCGGCGCCCGAGGTACTCAGCGGAAGGAGCTCGCGTGGGGGAGGGGCTTCCGCATTGGGTGTCTGGTCGTCAACACTTGCTGCTCATGGACGACGAGGCGGTCCTACTTGCGCGGCAGGTGGCCATGGCGGCATCGGCCTGGCGTCACTCGAAGGCTGACACCGAGGCCTACCGCCGGTTGGCCGTCGCCGTCACCGCTTGGGACGCGTACGTCGCACCGCCCCTTGATCTGCCGGCCACCAAGGACGCTGTGGCTGCCCAGATCCGCAGGGCAGCACGTCAAGCCCTGACCCGCATGGATGATGAGGCAGCCCACCTCGCCGGCCAGGTAGCCACGACCGCCTCGGGCTGGCTCCGGGCGCCGGTCACCGCCGAGAACTACCGGCTCTTCGCGGCCGCGACCGACGACTGGGACAACTACGCCGGGCCACGCCTTCCAGAGCCGGCCGAGGAGCTGCTCGACCAACTAGCCGACGACTCCGCGCCGGTCTCTCTGAGCGAGCTCGTCCCCGAGGTCACTGCTCAGATCCACGCCACGGACGCCGGGGGCAGCGACGACTCCGCCCGCAAGGCCACACCATTCATCGACCATGTACCAAACATCACTGATGGGAACGACTGAAATCCGAAATGCTGAACTGGAATGTCGGTGCACATCGCGGTGCTGGTCCGACCACACACGCCGCGGCCAGGCACGCAAGCGGTCTGGCGACCTCCACGCTGTCCCAGCCCCCGATACGCCTGGCCTCCTCCCCATGAATCTCGACGAACCCGACGGACACGGCCACTACGGCCGACTAGACGACGACCCTGAACGCGGCCTGCTGTGCCACGAGTGCGGGCGACGGTTCATCCACCTAGGCCTCCACGCATGGAGGGGCCACGGGTTGACCGCGAACGAGTACAGAGCCGCCCACGGTTTGTCACGCGTCCACGGGCTGGTCACCGCAGCAACCCTAGAGACAATCGCAGGTAACGCACGCCGAAACTATCCCACCAACACCACACTCATCGAGGCTCGCGACAGGCTGGTGGCGAAGGGCATGCTGATGAGCCAGCGGAACCCGATGTCGCCGGCGGGCCTGGCGGCCAGCCGCCGCAGGCCAGGGCAGGGGCGTCTGGGCACCGTCGTGATTTGCGACCATTGCGGGGCTGCTTTTTGTCCACTGGCCAGCGCAAGACGCCGGCGGTACTGCTCACGATCCTGTGCGAGCCGAGCCAACCGCGGAGCACGGCCATGATCCACCAGTGCGAGGCCCGTGAAACCGCCACCCACTGATGCACGTCCTGGGTCAGAGCACGTCGACGAGATCCCCAACGGGCACGTCGAGAGCCACCGCAACCGCGAACAACATGTCGACCCGCGGGGTCTTGAAGGCCCCTTCGAGGTTGATGATGGTGCGGCGACCAACGCCTGACTCGTCAAAAAGGCGGTCGACACTCCAGCCCTTCTGGCGGCGTTGGGTAGCGACCTTGATGCCCAGGCTCAGAAGATCCGGCGTAGGTCGCGGGTAGGGCACAGCCAAGACTGTAGCGTCCCACTCCTTTGGGGGGCGGGGGCGCAGTTCCCGGTTACGTGCCAAGGTAGTCCGGGCAGCAGGTCAAGCCCCGCACAGCGTGCTGGACGAAGCAGCCCACCTCGGAGCCCAGGTGGCTGCCGCGGTGACGCGAAGATTACGCCCCCGAGGGGGCTTTGACGCGCCTGCGTCTCCCGCCAGATCGCGGCGCCCCCCTTCAGCGCGGCGGGCAGGGCTGAGATCCGAGTTTGCGGATCAGCTCCTTTTCCTCAGCAGTCTCGGCGGCCTCGAGCAGCATGTCGAGCATGGCGGCGTGGGCCGCCTCAGTACCCGCGCGGACATCAGCGTTGGCCGGCAGCTGGTAGTCATCGGCGCCGAAGTAGGCTGCCCACTGGGCGTAATCGTTCCCGGCTTCGCTGCTCATGAGGGGATCTCCTTCGACTATGAAGCCGACCCTAAAGGAGAGCGCAGGCTTCACCAAAGGACCACGACGGCTACGACCACCGATGAATCTGAGCCGCCGCGACCGATCCGAACATGCCCTCGGGCGGGGTCGCAGATGGCCATGGCGCGCGTGTTTCATGGCACCCCCGTGTTGCGTCGCAGCCGAAGAAGACGCCCTCCGCGGCAGTAAGGGCACGCATCTGAACGTCGAGATGGGCGGTCATCCACGTCGAGAAGGCGGGCGCGGGCTGCAGTCGCATCACCTCGAACGACTCCCATAGGGCCTCGAACCGGAGGATTGCCTCGGCGTGCTCCCACCACGTCGAGCACCACCGGACCGGCACGCCGTTCGGGTGGACCCAGTTCGGCAGGAGGAACCTCTCGACGAAGAGATCGAGTGAGCCGAAGCGGGGTTCGGATGGCCACCAACTCGGCGGGACGACGGTGGCCAACTCCGCCCGCAGGGCGTCGACCTCGGACTCCGCGATCGCGAGCTCCCGGCGCAGCTCGAGGGTCTCTTCCTGCCGAACCTCGCGCATGTGCTGCTGGTCGATCAGCTGAACCCGAGCATCCTCCAACATCGTCAGCAGCGAATCACGGTCTCGCTGCCAGAGCACGGCGAGACGTTCGGCTCGGACCTCGCCCAGTTCTGCAACCGTCACCGGCGCGTTCCAGGCCATGTCGAACTCCACCATGAACCGATCAATGTCCTGGCGGTAACCCTCGCCGATGTCAGCGAGCCTCGTTTGCGCGACCTCACGTTGGAGAACCCCCCGCGCTCGCCCGGTCTCGTTCAACAGCATCGCCTCCAAGCCGGCGATCCGGTCTAGCGCGTCGAGCAGTTCGCGAGTGGTGTGGTCGGCGCTCAATCGGTTCGCACGCTCGCCAAGCTTCCGAATCTCGGCGGGCCCGGGCCGCTGGATGTTGTAGCGCGGATGCTCAGTCGCAATCGCGACCGCCTCGGCGTACTCAGCCTCGGCCCGGCTGGCGAATTCCTCGATATCCACACGCACGATCTCCGACCACCATGGCTTGTCACGGGCATGACCCTTGGATCTAGCCCCCCAGTCGGCTGTTACGCCGACGTAGAACAGAACGTCGTCCGCGCCGAATAGCCGATAGGTGAACTGGCGCGACGGCGCCGACTTGGGATGGGAGGAGCGATGCGGGTTGGTCACGTCGCGCATTGTGACCCCACCCGCCGACTGTTGGCCGCGCACTGAGGTTGAGCAAGGACCACGCCGAAACGCCTCGGGGTGGGGCGAGGGCCGTGAATGCGTAGAGGCCGCCGTCGAGTTGAAGTTGGCGAAGTTGTAGAGCCTCGTTGCACCGACGACCTACGGACGACGGCTGCTGACGCACTGCCCTGGGTCGCCACGAAGGTAGTGGAGAGCCCGCCAGCGTCTCGGGGTCACCGACGGGCTCTCGGAGCCCCGAGCATCCCACGAAGTGCCGACACATGTCCCCCGAATGCCCTTAGGTCGAGCGGGTGACAGCCGGACGCCTCGCCCCGGCGGTGTCCGCTAGCGAGCAGGTCGAGACCACCGATGAGGGGGCTGCCGTCCCCGCGTGCCGCGTTCGGCTTGCCGACGTGCAGGCGTGGAGGGCCGCATTGTCTGGTGCATGCAACAGCGGGCGCGTTCGCGGTCAGGTCGCGGAATCTCCCTCGTGCTCGACCCGCACGGCGATGATGCGCCACCCGTCCGGAACGCGGCGCCTGGCGGCGTCGAGCGCCTGGTCATAGTCGACGGCCTCGACGACCAGCTCGTCTTGGCCGAGGGTGTAGCCGCCCCGGTGGTCCGGCGGGACCTGCTGCACGGTGGTGTACAGGGTCAGGGCTGTCGCGGCGGTCTCGGTCACGATCGCTGCTCCTGGCCGGCCATGGTGCGCAGCAGGTCGACGTCGCGGCGGAAGGCCGAGGGGAGCCCCGCGCTTTCCTCGTGGTCCGCCTCGTAGCCGACCAGGCCGGACTCCGCCAGGTCGGCCGCGGTCTCGAGGATGCGCGCAACGCGCAGCAGCAGGGCCGGAGGCATCTGAACCGATGGCTCGCCGTCGTAGAAGCCGGTGGTGGCAACCTGGTCGCGGATCAGCAGGCCGAGGTAGCTCTGGGCGTGGGCGACCTGAGCCACCCGGTCACGGGTGTGCTCGAGGTCATCGCGCTCGACGAGGAGGATGCGGATGACCTCGCCCAGGCCGGCGAATACCGTGCCTGTGAACCTCACGGGGACGGCCGCAGTGCGCGGCGAGGCCATCAGATCAGCGCCCGGGGTCTCCTCGACGAACCCGAAGACGATCTCCCTGGCCATGCCGGCCAGCGCCTCGTCGGTGAGGTAGGTGCGGGCGGTCGCGGGGGTGACGCGCATCTGGTTTGCGACGAACTCGACCCGTGCGTCGAGCAAGTCGCCGGCGGCCGCGCGGGACATCGTCATGCCGAGATCGGAGACGGCAGCCAGGAGGTCGTCGATGCGCTTCTCGCGCCACGATCGAGCAGCCACCTGGTCAGCCGGCCTCGGGGGAGTGGGGGCGCAGCTCGTGGTGGTCGCGCCAGACCTGGTCGCCGTCGTCGTACTCGACGGTCCACTCATCGACGGCGGTGCGCTCGACGATGGTGCCGGGCACCCAGGTCTCGGCGTCGTCGCGGTCCTGGACGTCGACGCGGAGCTCGTCGGGGAAGGGGTTGTGTCCACCGAGGTACTCGCTGATGGTCTCCTCGAGGGGAGTGGTGCCGCCCTGCGGTGCGGCGTTGACCCACTGCTCCAGGGGGTCCGTCTGAGCCCAGCGCAGCGCGAGGCCGGCGACGTAGTTCGTCTCAGTTGGCACGCTTGTTCTCCTCGCCCTGGCGGTACATGGTGCGGGCGCGCTCATGGCTGATGTGTCCGTTCGGGTCAGTGCCCTCGGTCCACAGCTGCTGGCGGTAGCCATCGCCCTCAGGGGTGGCGCCAACGTAGTCCGGGATCGACCCGTCAGGGAACGGCGGGTAGGTGACTGAGATGCCCCGCTCGCCCTTCACCACGGCGTCCAGAGAGAAGGTCAGCGCGCGCGGGTAGTGGCGGCGCACCCAGGTCTCCGCCCGACCCCAGGCCGCGTCGTAGGCATCCTGATCGCCGCGGCCCTCATTGGCCCCGACCGCGGCGCAGTAGTCCTGCCAGATGTCGTAGGCCTCTCGGTCCTTCGCGCGGTTCTCGATGAGCACCGGGAGACACCCGCACTCCTCGCCCTCGTCATGGTGGTAGCCGATGCAGCGCGCATCGCTGCAGCCACACTCGTCGCCGCGCCACTCGGTCTCCGGCACCCACTGGCGTTCGCCAGCCTCGTCGGTCGCCTCCTTCAACCACCCGCCGTAGGCGATCCAGTCGCGTACCGTGATGCCCGCGGCCGCGAGCGTGCGGCGGGCTTCACTGTTGAGCTTCGTCATCGAGGATCTCCGTTACTCGAAGGGGACAGGGACAAGTCTGGCTGATGGGTCCGACACTGCTCGGGCTCTCCACAGGGTGCTGGGGCCGGCCCCGCATCAGGGGCGCTCCCAGTCGGGGAGGTCGGCGAGGTAATCCCAGGCCGCTTCAGCGCCGCGGATGAAGCGGCGCGAGGGGTTGGTCGCGGCGGCCAAGATCGCGTTGGTGAGCTTGATCCGGCCGTAGAGCCAGGCGAGACCACCGAGACGTCCCTGGACGATGTTCGTAGCTGACTTGTTCAGTGCTGCGTCGACGATCGCGTCGGTAGGCAGGTGGCCCAGCAGGATGCACGGGCCGGAGTTCGATCCCATCGTCGTGTCGGCCCCCGGCTCCTCGTTCGCGCCCGCAACGTGGCGAAAGACGTAGATCTCGAGGGTGTTCTCCACGTAGGCAGCCACCCACCGCTCGGTCGGGTCGAGGTCGTAGAGCTCCCAGGCGATGTCGGGCCGATCGCCCTCCTGGCGGGCCGGGTCGGCAAGCAGAAAGGCACGCTCGGAGTCGAAGGTATGCGCCTCGAAGTCGAAGTCGACGACGTCCTTGAGTGCAAGCACCCGGTCACCGTCGTGCAGCGCCTTGTCCCGGCGCTCGAGGTAGAGGTCGTTCTCCGTGATCGGTGGCAGCTTGGCCATCGGGCCGACGCCCGCACGGTCATAGGGGGCGACGATCTGCTTGACGCGGCTCAGGCTCAGTCCGGCCGACGCCGCGACGTCGGCGAGCTTGTGGTGTCGGCGAGCGGCGATGATGGCCTGGTCCCGGGTGTGCTGGGCTCGCTCCAGGCCGGCGGCCGTCGCCTGCACGTGCTGCAGGTAGTCCGTCTCACGCTCGTGCTCGAGCTGGTGGTTCCGCGTGAAGATGCCCATGAGGTCGAGTGTGCACACAAAAGAGGACAGTTCGCAAGCCTTAGACGGCTAGTTTTCTAGACTAATGTCATAACGGTGCTTATCGGCGGGTTTGTACATTTCAGCGATGTTGTACCTCTTCGCTTAGTTGGCTACGCTGTTCCTATGAGCGAGATGACCGTGAGCGAAGCCCGTGCACGGCTGGCCGACGTCGTCGATGAAGCCCGCGTCCAGCACGATCCCGTTTTCCTGACCCGCCGCGGTCGACGCATCGCCGCGGTGGTCGACGCCGATCAGCTTGACCAGCTGCTTGAGGCCGCCGATGATCTCGCCGACATCAGAGCTGCAGCGGCAGCTCGTGCCGAACTCGAGGAGCCCGGAACCGCCCCGATTCCCTGGGAGCAGGTCAAGGCCGACCTTGGCCTCGCGTGACCGCGAACAAGCCGGCCAACGGCGCCGACGATCATGGCTCCGCCGCCGAGGGAACCTACAGGGTCGATCTGGCCCCAGCGGCCGCCCGCCAGCTCCGCAAGCTCGATCCTCCGGCACGTCGCCAGGTGCAGGCCGCGATCGACCTGCTCGCCACCAACCCCCGGCCGCCAGCGGCCAAGAAGCTCGTTGGAGGCGCCGGCGAGCGCCGCGTGAGAACCGGTGACTACCGCATCATCTACGAGGTCCACGACAAGGTCCTACTGGTCCTCGTACTGGCAGTTGGGCACCGCCGCAGCATCTACAGGTAAGGGGGTCCTGCAGCACGCACTGGCTACCAGGCGCCATGCCCCGACTCGGGAGCCGACCGCGTAAGGAGCGGCTCGCCCCGTGCGGATATCGAATGCCTGTTCTATCGTGGCTGGGTGTCTGCCAACCCTCCAAAGCGCGACGCCTGGCGTCCATACGAGGACGTCCGGTTCGTGCTCATTCGCAACACTGGCCGCCTCAAGCCGTCACGCGGGCTGGTGCTCGATTGGAAACGCGAGGGACGGCGCTGGGAAGCGCTTGTGGTGTGGCGCGACGACGCCGCGCTCAAGCCCGTCGTGAAGATGGATTGGCTGCGAACCGACCTATTGATCCCGGTCCCGGTCGATCCGAATTGGACTATCAGCGAGACGTCCTGATACCCGCACAGGAACTGCCTCTCCAGCGCAAGACGCCCCTGGCAGGGGCCGATGGGGATGAACTTCCTCACCGTGCGGTGAGCCGACCACGCATCATCTCCAAACGCATCGCAGGGACCGGATGAGTCTCGAAGCTGCGCTCAAAGCTCTGGATCAGACGGCTGCGGTGCGGCCGCCGCTCAAGCGGCACGCTGTAGAGGTTCATCAGCTCGGCGGCACCGGCGAGGTCCGCGGTGAGATCGATCGCGTACAGGTCCGCGGAGATCTCCTCGTCGCGCGCAAGCCACGTCCACCACCCCAGCACCGCGAACGCAGCCAGAAGCGTGACGAGCAGAGCGACCGAAACTGAGACCGTCACAGAAAGCCAGACCATGAGCGGGATCGTGAGGAAGAACGGCACGACCAGGACGAAATGGCGCACCACTGCAGACCGCACCGAATACCTGACCGCGTGGGCGAGTTCGTGGGCAAGAAGGGCCTCCAAGCCCGCGTAGCTCAATACAGCCGCGCCGTTGGCAAGCAGAATCTTCGGCGGCTCGCGCAGTCCGAATCTGGTCACGGCTAGACCCCCGGTTCCCAGACCATCGCTCGATGTCGCCGTAAGCCGGCCGAGGATGGGAACGACGGCCACCTCGACATAGGGAACGGCGGCTCGCGAGCACAGGTCGTCGAGGATCAACTGCGCACGGCGGGCGAGTGCGGGGTCACTCCGAGTGGTCTGTGGCCGCCGCACTTGACTCCATTGCGTGCGAAGGTCGCGGCCCAACTTGATAACCCCGGTGGCCATCAAGGTGAGCCCGACCACGCTCAGTGCGACCGCCAAGACCAACGCAGCCCACTGGATCAGACCCATCGTGAGACCTTTGGCCGGTCAGACCTCCACGACGGTTGCGCCGTCGGCTGCGCGTTGAACGGCCTCAGTGCCTTTGATCGCGGCCGCCTTTGACTCGTAGGCCTCTCCTGAGGCGACGATCTCCCCGTTGCCAGCTTTGAGCCGGAAGCGGAACTTCCCGGACCGGTCTTCGTAGATCTCGAACTTGCCAGCCATGGCTGACTCCTTAGGTGTGGTTGGAGCAGCCCGAGACAGACTGCCTTGGCATGCTAGGCCCGTTCCTGCCTCATCGTCGAGGGTTGCTCCTGCAGTGGTCCGACTCGGGCAAGACCGGTCGGGGCTTGGCCGCGGAGGTCACACGCTCACCTCCTTCTGAGCTCTGCTGCAGGTAAGGCCGCGTCTCAGTTTCGCCGACGCCTTCGCGCAGGCGGGCGGCGATGCCAAAGTGATCCGCCTCGGATCCAGCGCGCCAAACGGAACACGAACTGGCTGCACGGGTGACTCGGCCACACGACGATCAGGAACGCGAGCAAAAGGGCCAATGCGGTGATGATGGGCGCCATGGCGGTCACGCTAAGGCGCGGGTGGGTCAGGTCCCGCCCGGAGCCATCGCGACCCAGGACGGGGAGTTGGCGGCCGTCCTAGGGGCAGGGTGGTTCGGTCGAGTGCGTCAGTTCCAACTGACGAGCTCGGTGCAGCCAAACGCGCGAGCACCACCTACCGCGACGGGCAACGACACGGTAAGACTGACAAGCATGGACACACTGTTGTTGATCACGCACTTCGTTGCCGCGGTCGGCGGCGGATTCATCGGCTGGTCCATGTTCGCCCGCCGCGCCGCCGAGTAGCAGGAGCGTGCATGGGCCCCTGGATCTCCTACGTCGAAGCAGCGTCCCGTGTCGGCTGCACCCGACACAACATCGAGGATGCCGTCAAGGCTGGCCGCATTGAGACTCGGAACCCGACACGCACCAGAGGTGGACGGGCTTCGCTCAGCGCGGCCTCCGTTGCGCAGTTCGCCGCGATATGGCAGGCCGAGCAGGCTGAGGCTGCTGCCGGGCGGGCTGCTCGAGAAGCACGTGCGGCCGCGGCGAGGACCCGGCGCGACCCGCCGGACGACGACGTGTGGCTGGACGTGGCAACGACCGCACTCATTCTCGGCGTTGGCAGGAGCTACGTCCGCCAACTCGCTGCCGCTGGGCGCATCCCCGCCCAGCGGCCCGGCGACCGGTGGTGGTTCCGTCGTATCGACGTCGAGCAACTCGACGCAGCCCGTGCCTTCATGCGAATCCAGGCGGCCTCCCGCTCGCGACGATCGAGCCACACAAAGACCGATCGACACGGCGGGTGACGCCAGTCCGGAGCGTCTTCGCGACGCGTCGTCACCGACACTCTCGGCCGCTACTGTTCGGAGCATGCGTGCGTTGAATCTCGGGCAGCGGCGGCTGCGTTCCTCTCGAACTACAGCCAGCCTGGTCGTTCTCATGCTGGGCCTGATGATCGCGACGGCCTGCGGGGGCGAACCCGACCCGAATACCGCCAGCAAACCCACGAGCGGACCGACGCAAACACCATCGAGCACCACCACGTCCGTGCCGACCGAGTCCTCGCAGGCCGGCGGCTCCGCCAGTCCGACGACTACCCCCAATGGGCAACGCGAGTTTGATGCCCGCCAGGCAGTGGCCGTCTGGATGCGGCACGTCATCGAAGGAAGAACCGTGGCAGCCTGCGATGCCATGACTGCGCGGTACGCCGCCGATTCCGTCAGTCAGATGCAAGCGGAAGGATTCCTCGACGCCGGAGCAGGCTGCGAAGGATGGGCCCGGGAGACCGGCATCCTTCTGGCCACGTTCAACGTGCCGACCGACGTTGACGCCTACACCGTCGTGTCCAAAGCGCCTCGCAAAATGAATGTCAGGGTCCGCTACTCCAACGGCCCCTCCCCCGTCTACACCGTTGTCCTCCGGGGCAACCGATGGATGGTGGATGCAGACAACGACTGAAGATCCGCACGACCGGGGGCGGGCAGCCAACCGGTTCTCAGATTCGCGTCGCGTAATCTCGGCCGACTCGCTCGTTGTCACACCCCGGCCCGTCCACGTTGGCCCGATTCACCCATCTGCGCAGGCTCTCCCTGAAACAACCACCTGCTGGCTCACCGCGATCGTCGAGATGGGCCCCTGCACCAGACGCACAGCCCGCTCCTTCAGAGCAGCATCGACTTCCTCCCGGCACTCCGGTCGCCTATTCGTGACCTCCCCACAGCAGGTCGAAGATCGGGCGACATTCGGGTACCTGCGGTCTCTCAGGTGTTCCAGCGGTCTGGCGACTCAAGGTGCGCGAACTGGCGTGGCGCCTGCTCCACTCCGTCGTCGGTGCGACGCGACGCCACCCCGACCCGCTGGCGCGACATCCCCAGCAGCTTCCCAAGCTTCGCCAGCGACCAGTTCGCCCCGGTGCGGAGGTAGATCAACGTCGACGTGCGCAGGTCAGCGTTGCGTTTCGTCAGGTCGGCGAGGTGATCGTGCAGAACGATGGTGAGTTGAGCGACGCCCTCGGGGCCGCCGTAGCGAGTAGACCAGCCCGGCGCCGCTGTCGCGGCCGCGTCGAGGAACGCCGACGGGTCGCGCAGCACCTCAGTCACGACCTCAGCAGGCGCAGCGGATACATCGGCGGGCTTCATACGGCAGACCCTAATGGCGTAGTCCGCCACGTCCAGTCGACGCGGAGGGAGCTCCTCCGCCGGCGACTGGTTGGCGGCCAAGGAGATCATCTGTGGGCCTCCGCGATCAGTTGGGGTGAATGGTCCGGGTTGTCAGGTCAAGACGGCGATGACGGCCGCGACGACGACCGCGACCCAGACGATGAACAGCAGCCGGATCCGGACCGGGTCGACCGTCGTGTGCCGGGCCTGCCCGAAGAGGCCGACGCCAGCGAGGGTCAGTCCGATGGCACTGATGACCACGACGGGCACCGGGGTCAGCAGGCCTAGAGGGAACGCGGCGATCGAGACGACCACACCGGCCCACGTGAAGGCGGGAATCCAGCGCGGCCCCGGGGCCACCCCGGCAGCCTGGGCAGCCTGCTCGGCATCGGCGGGGTCGAGTCCATGCAGCAGCGCGTGAGCGCGGTCGCCGGCCCTCACGAGGCGGTCGTGGGTGACCTCGTTGCAGTTGCAACGGCCGCTGTCCACGCACTCGCCGAGGGCTGCCGCTTCGGCGCGGATCCCCTCGTCGAGTTCGGCCAGGGCGACGACGCGCGGGTCCGTCACGGCATTGGCGGCGTGGGGTGGGCGGACCACGGTGTCGTTGGATAGTGCGCGGTACAGCAAACCGGCCATGACCAGGTCATCGGTGCGGCCGCGAGCACCGGAGCAGGCAGGTGTCGACGCCTGCTTCGACCGGCCTTGCAGGTCCTTGAGGAGACCTCGATGCCGGTCATTGAGCTTCTCCAGCTCCGCGGCGCGGATCGGCAGCTGCGTCGGGTCCTCTCCGCCGAGTGCGGTGATCACCCGCCGCAGGCCGTCGATCCGGTCGCGCACCATGGCGTCGCGCTCCTCCTGGGGCAGCGCCAGCCACAGGGCGTGGGCATGCCGGCAGAGGATCCAGTATGCGATGCCGCCGACCAGGCATAGGCCCGCGGCCACGTAGCCCACGACGGTCGCGACGCTGCTCACCTGGTCAACGAGGGCGGGCAGCTCCGGGTCCTTCGCCGCCGAACTGCCTTCGCTGCTCGCGCCAGAGCGGAGCAGGTAGATCGGTGCGAGGATCATGGGCGCACCGAGCAGGGGCCACAGCCAGGGCCGGCCGCCGGTCTCGATCTCGAGGCCGAGCTCGAGAAGCCAGGCGTCGGGACGACGATCCTCGTGTGCCGCGGACTGCGTGTTGTCGTCACTCAATGGTCGTGGGCTCCCGTGGCGTGATGAAGGATGTCGGTGGTTCGGGCCAGTCGCGGCCAACGGTTCGCGGCGGCAAGATCACTCATGACCCGCCCTCGTCTGCGCCGGATGCCATACCCGACTCGTCCGCGGGGCTGGATCGTCGGGCCAAGTGCTCGATGACACCGAGCCGATCGAGCAGGGTGAAGACGACTCCCGCGAACACCAACGCGAACCCGAGCCAGATCGCGCCGAGGGCGGCGTACCTGATGAGCGGCTCCACGGCAGAGGCGCTGGCCGAATCATCCGTATGGCTTGCAGTCAGGACCAGCATCATCAGGCCGGTGGCGATCAGTCCGAGGACGGGCAGCAAGGGACGGAACATGCTCCCCAGCTCCATGCCAAGGCCATCGAAGATCGAGGGTCCTCGGCCGTGGCCGCTGCCGGCGCGCCCGCCGATGAGCAGAAGCACACCGAAAGAGAGAAGCAGAATGCTGACGGTCTGCAGGTTGTCCGAGTTCATGTGGGTTCCTTCCGAGAGCGGCCACCCGAGCGGCCTAGGAATGGTGCAACAGCGTAGGTAGTACCGCCGACACAATCTGAGTTATCCACAGGCGGCGGCTCTGGCGCAACCACGCGGACCCATCGCGTGAGGTGGATCGACTCGGGGAGCAGCGGGGGCTTCCTGCGCCGCGACAACGCCCGGGGCGGGCACGTTGAGGTTCGGAGATGACGTCTTGGGCGTTTGCGTCTTGCGGTGGTCATCGCGGTTCCTCGCACGAACGCGCCCTGCCCGCTACAGCCCGCGACCCGCTGACATCCGGGTGTCGCGGTGCAGCGGCGTTGGGCGGCTGGATTGCGGGTCGGTCAGGCCCTACTCCCCCAGACCCGCCGAAGTCAGCGATCGCCAAGGCGCCCGCGCAGCTGGGGCACAGATGCTCGGTGGCCGTCATCTCCCAGCCCGCCTCCAGCGCGGCAACGTCGGCAAGCGTTGGCGTCGTACCTTCCGTGCCCTCCGGGGCGACGAGGCCGCAGTGGTCGCACAGAACGACGTAGTGCATCGTCTCTCGGTAGCTCATCAGCCGTGCCCCCCGTCGCGATGACCGTCGTCGACCCATGAGCCGTTGGAGGACAGCCGGACCATCACGTGGTGCTCGCACATCCAGGAGCCGAGCTCGGCGAGCAGGTCGCAGCCAGGGAAGTCGCAGAACGCCCCCAGGGCAGCCTGTTCGCGGCGCCAGGTGGCGCACTGGGTGGCGGCAAGATGCTGCTCTGCCGATGCTTCTGTGTGAAAGTGCTGGACGCTCATGATGCCTCCTCTTCTTCTGTGCAGTACCGGTACGGGTTGATGCCGGTGATGCGCACGAGCTCGTTCATCCCGCGCCCGCTCGCCTTCCACCGCTCCACGAGGAGTGCCTTCTCCTCCATGTTGAGGTGGACCGACTTCTCGCCAGCCATGCGGCGGGCGATCGCCACGTCGTCGACGTCGCCGACGTGGCCGACGTCGCTGACGACGGCCTCGTCCGCGTCCGCGCTCTCGACGTCGAGCACGTCGTCGAGAGCCAGCGGCGGCAGCCAACCGTGGCGGCGGGCGAGGTTGCGTGCCCTCGAGGCGGTGGTGCGCTCGATCCGGTTGGTCTGGGGCGGCGGCGTCATCGACAGTTCGGCGTAGAGCTGCTCGATCCGGTCGACGGTGCCGCGCTGGATGAGCCGGGCGTCGTCCTCGATGAGAGTGACGGCGTTCGCCCCGTACCGCATTCCCAGGCGTCGTCCAAGTTCGGACATCGACCATCCGAGCGCGACGAGGGCCCGGAGGTGGGTGCGGGCCATCGGTGTGCGTTCGTGGTCGATCTGGCCGGCCCCGAGGTTGGCCGGGATCGGCTCGACCGCGCACACCCTCTCCGCAGTCCTGCGCAGCACGCGCCGCGAGGGCGGCCGGACCAGTTCACCGGACCCGTGGCGGCCGCCGCCGCTCCCGGTTGAGTCGTAGACGCCGAACACCAGCTTGGACAGGGTGCCGGTCGAGACGCCGGAGAGCTTGGCGACCTGCTTGAGCCCGATGCCGTAAGCCGCGAGTTCAGCGAGGTGGAGCCGAACCGGGTAGGCGTCGACGTACTTGTGATAGCGGCCGTACGCCTTGAGTCGGACCCGCTCGGTCTCGGCGTCGCTGTTGGCCTTTGCGCAGGGCTCGCACCGACAGCGGTCCAGGACGTAGCAGGCACGGGTGCCGTGCCGGTGGTTGGCCTGCTTGTGGAAGCACGGCTTGGGAGTCCGGTCGACGGCGGCCAGCCGCTCTTCGCGGAGAGCGGCACGCAAGATGGCCTCCTCGCGCTTGCGGCAGGAGTGTCGCGAGAACCAGAACCTGGCCTCGGCCGCACCCGCGTTCTCGTAGACGGCCTCCAGGCCGCAGCGAGCGCATCGGTAGGAACGGGTCGCACGGCGTACGCCGTCCGCAGTGCGACACACGTGACGCCTGGCGTTGAACTCAGCCTTGGCGCGGGTGGAGTAGGTGCGGGTCCAGCCGCAGGTGCACGTCACGCGGTTCACAGCGGAAGCACTCCCCTCGCGGCGGCCACGCGCTCGTAGGCACGTTCGTCCTGGGCGCGCTGGACGAGCTCGCACAGCAGCAGCAGCCGAGCATCGCCCGGGTGGACGCCAGCGGCCGCCGCCGCGTCGACGTACTCGCCGATCACCTGGGCGAGGGCGTCCCGGGTCTCCGGGTCGGAGATCGGCTCGACATCGAGGAACTCGACGATCGTGGTCATGCCGTCGCGGCCGATGGTGTCGACCTGGAGGCGGGCGCGGGCGTTCATGCGGCGACCTCCTCGCTGTGCAGGACCGCCCGCAGTCGGCTGCTGATCCACCAGCCGACCTGCGGTGAAACAGCGTTTCCGTAGCCGTCGACCCGGTCACGGGCCGAGCCCCACACCTGGAAGGTGCCCTCGTGGTCGGCGAAGTCGACGTCGAACCCGCAGCCCCGGCCGATCTCGTGGTCGTACATCATCCGGAAGTAGCAGTCATCGAGCGTGAGGTCCGCGAGCGCGTCACGCCACTCGGCCATCAGCAACGCCGTGGTGTCACGCGAGGTGAGCGTCCCGAACGGGTCGGTCACCGGGTGCGGCGCGGTCTCCGTCCCGGTTGAGCCGTTCTGCTTGTACCAGCCCGAGAACAGCAGCGCCTGAGTCGGCTCAGAGGTCACCGCGCCCAACGGGTCCGACACCGGGTGGGCCCGGTACTTCGCCTCCTCGATCGACCCGTTGTTCTTGATCGTGCCGGCCGCGGTCAGCAGGCCGGGGATCTGCTCGGCGGTGACGGTCGGCATCGCCTCGAGGTGTGAGGTCGGCGTCGTGTGCCGCCGGTAGGGCAGCACGCCGGCCGAGACCAGGCCCATCGTCTCCGATCCGAGCTGGGTCGGCAGCGGCTCGTCGACCCCGCGCGGAGCGCCCTGGTAGTTGTCGATCGCCATCGCGACCGGCGGCGTGAGCAGGCCCGTGCCGTTGGTCGAGGTCTGCGAGGTCAGCGGCTCGGAGAAGTCGCGGGTCCGGCACCCCCTCGAGCCCGGCCACTCGAACGTGTTGCCCGCGGCCGCCAAGGTCGCCCCGGTCGAGAGGACCGCTGTCTCCTGCTGGCTGGTCTGGGTGGACATCGGCTGCCAGGGGTGCCGCTCGGAGCCGCGCTGAGCCTTCGCCGGCATCAGCACGGCCGGGAACTCTGCGAACCGCTGACGGCACCGCTCGGCTCGGGCCATCGTCGCGGCAGCGAGTGGCTTCTCACGGTCACCGATGCGGGTGCCGAGGTTCGACAGGTCGAGCGCATCGAGCGAGGGCGTGAACGGCGGGATCACCTCGCGGTAGCACGACGGGCAGCGGTAGTTGTACTGCTTGCCGTACCGAACCGAGCCGGTCGGCGGGACGCCGGTCTTCCACGACCAGACGGCCTGGACGATCGTCTGGCACTGGTCGCACCACGACTCGGGTCGGTGCGCCAGGTCCGGTGTGGGGAGCTTCTTGTCCCAGAAGACCCAGTAGCCGCGATCGCGGGACTGGCCGACGCCGAAAAACATGCTGTTGAGGTAGAGGACCTTGTGGTTGTAACCCAGCAGGTCGAACTGTTTGAGCCACCACCGGTAGGTCGACCCGTCGCCGACCTTCCGCTTGCCGGGGACGAGCTGACCCCAGGAGTAGAGCTCGGTGGTGCACTCGACGAGGATCAGCCGCGGGTGATGCTGCGCGGCGTACGCCAGGACGCAATTGGCGGTGGCCCGGTCGCGCTCCGAGCGGGTGACGCGGGACTCGTAGTCGGGGTCCTCGAGGTCGAAGAGCGACAGGCCCTGCTCGTAGGCCCTCCTCGAGTTCGCCTGCGAGTGGTTGACGCAGCTGACACCTGCGGCGAGAAGGTCGCCGGCCGGGAGTTCGCGCACCGAGTGGTAGGCGGGCGACTCGGTGTCCACCAGGTCGGCGATCCAGTGCTCGGTGGTCGGGTGGTTGGCCTCGTGGACCTTCACCTTGTACTCGTTGTGGTTCGCAGCCGTGATCACGTCGAACCCGGCGTGAGCGATTCCCTGCGTGAGCCCGCCGAACCCGCTGAACAGGTCGACGGCGACGAGGGTGTCGTGCTTGAAACGGCGCTGCTGCAGGGCCGGACGGTGCTGTGCGATGGTCATGATGCGCTCCCCGAGAAGATCAGCGCCGCGACGTGGCCGTCCTTCGGCACACGGTCGGCGTGCTCGGGGCACAGGTGCCCGCCGCCGGAGCGGACCCATCCGGTCGGGAGGTCCGCGGTGGAGGGGTCGAGCCACAGCGCGGTCTGGTCGGCGCGGGCCGAGACGCCGGCGCGGCAGGCTGAGCGGTGCTCGGGCTTGCCTCCGATGAAGTCGCAGGTGAAGTAGGAGGTCTGCTGCTCCGGGATGACGTAGACGCTCACCGGGCCACCGCCTTGACGACCGCTGTGACGACCTCGGATCGCTTCGTGGAGCGGCAGACCTCTCGGTCGTGGTCACCCTGGGTGACGCAGACGCTGTAGCCGTACCACTTGCCACCGCGGCCGTAGCGGTCGCGGATCATCACCAGGCCCTCGCCCTGGCCGATCCCGATCGAGCGGGAGACGCCCTGAACGACGCGGCCGAACTCGACCTGGCTGTACGCCTTCGCCGTCACCTTGGCCGCCATCAGCTCGATGCTCCCGGCCGACTCGCCGGCTGCCGCGAGGTCCGCCACGAGGCGGTCCCAGCGCGCGGCGCTCATCGGGCGATCTCCGGTCGGGCAAGATGGCGGACGGCGTTGCGTGTGCTCATGGCTTCGGCGTTGTCGTAGATCCATGTCCAGACGCCATCGCTGCCGTCGCGATCGAGAGCCAGCGCGAGGTCGTCCAGCGCCGCCTGGTAGCCGTCGGCGTAGGTCCCGGTGCTCACCTGACGACCTCCGCCGCCGGGAGGACTGTGAGCTCGAGCTCGTCGAAGTCGACGTGCTCGTAGTCCTCGAGCACCTTGTCGCCGTTGTCGGTGACGTACTGGTCGAACCCGTCGAGGTCGTTGTCCTTCCATTCATCGGTGTCGTAGTCGGCCGGAATGTCGACAACCCACTCCTGGATCCGCTCGATCAAGTAGGTGCGCCGGACCCGAATCTGTCGGGTCGCCTTGGTCGTGGTGGTCACGCCTGTGCCCCTTCCGTGGGAGTTGTCGCCCAGGTGGGCAGGTTGATCTGTTCGACGCGGCAGAAGTCGGCGAGGGTGAAGCCGTTGACCGGGCCGATCTGGTGCCACGCCGTGGCGTCGCCGTAGGACTGGCGGGCAAGGCGGGTGAAGGCGGCCGCGCTGAGGTGGTCGAGCACTCCCCCGGTCTCCTGGCGCATCAGGCACTCGACCAGATCCAGCGTGGCGGTGTCGTCGAGGCCGAGCGCGTCACGGATTGCCCGGGCGTAGCCGGTGACCCGGCGCCCCGCGGTCACGCGGCAACCACCCGGGCACGGCGAGGGGTGCCGCGGGTCGCTGCTTCCGCACTCGAGGCATGCCCAGCCGCTGGAGACCCGGATGCAGGCCCGGCAGGGCCGGTTGTGCCGAACCTGGTGGAGGGCGGTCGCCTGGATGGTCTCGCCGCACTCCGGACAGGGGTACGGGTACGGCCCCTTGCTCCTCATGCGCCCGCTCCAGCCTTCTCGGCCGCGACCGCGGTCCAGTACGGAGCAGGGTCGCGCTCAGGCTCCCTGTGGCGACAGGTGCAGGTCTGGTCGCACATCGGCAGACCCCGGTTGGCGCACTCCTCAGGCCCATGACCCTCGGCTGCACATCCCTCGCAGGTGCTCATCTGACGACCTCCATCGCCTAACGGATGCTGTCCCTGATACCGCTACTGTAATCCCCCCCGTTACAGTATGTCAACCCCCCCGTTACAGCGGGTCGCGAGCAACCTTCGATCATCGACATTCGGACCACAACCCACGGTCCCCAGCGCGCGCGCTCGCCTCGATCCGTAGGTACTTCGCGTGACGCGCGACCGGGGTTGAGCTGTCCCGTGCAGCAGCGGATCCTGAGCGGATCTGGGCGGCGCCGATGTCGCGGCCGGCGGCCTGCACGTATCGCAGCCAGCGGCCGTAGACGTCCACGTCGCCTTGGGTCGGGTCGCTCACGAGGGTCACCTGTGTGCCGGCGGGCAGCAGCCGCTCGAGGTGCCGGGTCGCTGCCTGGCCGTAGCACTCCCCCGGCTTGCCGGGATGCGGGATCTCGGGCGCACTGATGCCGAGAAACCGAACCCGCGCCTCGCGGCCGTCACGGAGGTCGACCTGGACCGTGTCGCCGTCGAGGACGGAGGTGACGATGCCGACGGTGCTCTTCCCTCGCTTGCCTGAGGCAGCACCACTGGGCCGGTCGCCGGGCTCGTCGGTCCCAGCTGCGAAGCCGCCGCCGATCGCGCGAACACCGACCATCACCACAACAGCGACGATCACCAGCGAGATGATCCGGACGGGCTTGCTCGAGATCATCGGGCCACCCCCGAAGCGAGAGCCGCCGGCGGATGGTGCAGCGCGGCCGCCGGGCGAGGACCCGGCGCCGGCGGAACGAGTCCCGGCCGGGACTTCACGACGTCGGGCTCTGCGCCCCAGACGTCGGCAGCATCGAGCAGGGAGGACTGGTGACTGGACCGCGACCAGGCCAACACGTTGGTCAGGTTCTTCTCCGGCCCGTAGGTGAGATAGGTCCCGTCACACGAGTCCGCTCGGATCGCCTCGGCGTAGCGGAACCGCTTCTCGCTGTTGACTCGACCGACGTGGATCCACTTCCCCATCGAGGACGCGACGGCCGCGAGGTTGCAGGCCTCCGGTCCAAGCTTCCAGTCGGTGGTGCCGCCGATGAACAGGCAGTCGATCTCGTCCCACAGGTCCCACGCGGAGAACTCCATCCCGTTCTGCGCGACGTACGCCACCGGGTAACCCAAGGCTCGGATCCGCGACAGCCACGGCCGCGACCGTTCCTCCGTGGCTCTCGCGTCTCCGACAACATCGGGTGCAGTCGCGAACAGGCACGTGGCCGCATCCGCAGCGTTGTCCTCGAGGAACTCCCACCACCGGCTCGGCTCCCACTGCTCGGAGAAGCAACCGTTGTCGGCACACCACCGCACACCGGCTGGGCGCCGGTTGCCCTGCTTCGGTGTGTCGATGAAACCGATCACGCCCTCAGCCATGGCCGCGCCGATCGACTCGTTCCCACACGGATTCGCTAGGTACAGCACGAGGACCTCCGCACCTCAGGTCGCGGCTTCATCGCGCCACCCCTGTTGCAGGTGCCGGCCGCCGCAGTTCGACCTCACGCGGCCGCGGCGCCGGCGGCCGGAGCGCCGGCCGGTTCATGTGTGCCTGTGAGGCCAACTGCGGCATCGGGGGACGAAGAGCCAGGGGGCGAGCGGCGGCGAGGTCGAACAGCGCTCCTTGCTCCTCGACCTCAGTTCGCCACTGCTGGTAGTGCTCGCCGCCAAGGACGGCCTCAGGGTCGGCTCCGTGGTGCTCCAGGAACGCCCGGATCGGTCGGACGGCATCCCGCACGTCCGACTCGGTCACGTCGACGGACTCCTGACGCTGGTTCTCCTCAAACGTGGATGAGTCGATCAGGCTCATCGCCCCCGCGGCTGCTCGTGTCGGCTTCGGCCAGTACGCCCACCCGTCTGAGTTGGCGTCCGCCCAATCAACCAACTGGGTCACCACGGCAGTGAGGTAGGCACGGCTGGGTGTGCGACCCCGCCCGAACCGGCTCCGCGCGAACTCCAGGTCGTACTCGTTCATGAACCTCATCGCGCAGGCCCACCCGGCTCAGCCGGCGACGCGACCGGCTGCTGCTTTGGAGGGGACGCCGGCCGCATAGGCAGGAGACCCGGCCGGCCACGTAGCGCCTGGGCGGTCTGCCATGCCTTGACCTCCAGGCTCGGGTGAGTGTCGAGCCAACCGTTCAGCGCACCGGCCGCTCGGGCACTCATCTCCCGCGCCGACTCGGTGTACCTCGAGTCGTGCGCCTGGCGGTGGTAGCGCCGGTGCGCACGCGCGACGAGAACAGCCGCGCCTGCATCGAGGTAGCCACGGGAGCGGTCGTCGACGTCGAGGATCACCGAGTCGTGGCGGTCTGCCTCGGAGTACACGAGAATGACGCGTTCGGAGGAGCGGTCCGTCTTCCGCTCACAGGTGAAGGTGAACTGGTCAGGCAGCCGCAGGTTCTCCAACGCCGTGCGCTGGTGGTCGGTGTAGTTGCGGATCCGCATCGGTGCCTCCTGGTTGTGACCGGCCGTCCTAGTGGCGTCCGGTGCTCGGGTTTCGCGCTTCGGCTTGGTCGGCGTCTCGACTGCCGCCTGGCCGAGGTGGTGGTCCTCGAGTAGTTCGAGGAGATCGGCCGGCTCTTGGTCGAGCACGGCCGAGAGCGCCCGCTCGTGCAGCTCGAGCCGCTCGGCATCGAGGCCCGCCTCCTTCTGCTCCCAAGCCGGGAGTACGCCGCTGGCGTTGAAGGCCTCAAGCTCGCGGACGTACGCCTGCTGGCGAGGCGTGAGCGGCTTGCCTTCGACGATCGGCCCACAACCGATGGCCTCCGCACTGGCTGTGAACCGCGGGTACGTCCTGCGGTGATCGCGGTACCGCTGCTGCCACTGGACGAACTGCTCGCGAACCTCGTCGGGCACCTCCCAGGCGATCGCCTCGATGTCCGACCAGGTGATGACCTCCCGCGGGCGCTGCCAGCCGACGGAGACGCCGAACCCGAGCCCGTCGCCCTCCGACCAGTCCGCGACCCGCTCCCCCGTCTCGGAGTCCTGGTGATGGGTGGCGGACCAGGAGTCCCGGACGCGGGAGACCTCCGAGGGGTCGAGGAGGATCGATGTCAGCGACCAGTGCGACCACAGCCGCAGCAGTTCGTGCTGCCGCCGACGAGATGTCACCACGGTCGGCTGAGTGCTCACCGTGCCGCTCCCTGCTGACCGATACCGATTCTCGTCGGGAGTACGGCGTGATCCTCGGGCCGTGCGACGCTGACGTCCGGTGGCGTCAGCGCCGGCCGTTGACCTGCGACGGCGCTCAGCCCGAGTTCGATCGAGCGGCGACTGTGCATCCACGCCTCCAAGTCGATACCGAGCGCGCCCGCCGCTTGCTCATCGGTTCCGGGGGCCGGGCGTTCGTGGTTGTTCAGTTGGAGCGACACGTGGCCGTCGGAGTGACGAGTCAACTGGACCGCAGCAGGCTTGGCCTGGGGCAGTCCCTGGCCATCTGCCGCGATCGCCGCGATCTGCACCGACACCTCGCCCGCTGTCCCGGTCACGGGCCGCCGGTAGGCGATCCTCCCCTTGCTCCAGGCAACCGCTTGATCCAAGCGTCCGCGGGCGCGGACCGACAGGCCGTCGTTCTCCAGACGTGTCGGCGCCGGCGTGCCTGCCTTGAGCCCTTCGAGGATTGATGCAGCGGGGATACCCATGGCCTCGAAGGCTCGGGGGCTGAAGCGGTCCGCCTGGGTCTTGACGAACTCGACCTCGACCGCGCGCACCGCGTCCTCGCCGAGTTTGCGGACCGCAGCCGCGCGTGTCCCGTCATCCTGATCGGACATCACTCACCCCCAGCGCTGTCCGCGAGGTTGTGACGACTGGTAGCCGATCGCTCACAGCCGAACACCTGATTCAGGACTCAGGCGATCTGCCGGCTGCTCCGATCGCCGCTCCCCATCCGACAGGGCCCGTGCGTCCGGCGGCAGCAGTGGCGGGCGCGCGACGCGGTGGACCCCGGACGCCGCCGGTGACTCACCACGGCCCGGGGGAACGGCCGCAGGCTGGTCGGGGATCTGGTGAATCGCCATCGGGAGCCACGACACGTCGGTGATCTCGCCGCACACCTCGGCCATGTCGTAGTAGCGCCACGGCTCCGGCCCACAGGGCAGGCCAGGTGTGGCGCGGTCGGTATTGACGATCGCGAAGCAGCAGGAGTCGACCTTCACGAGTGGGTCGCCCCACTTGTCCACCAGGGTCGTGCCGACGGGCAGGGACTCCAGTTGCTCGCGCGTGTGCACGATGTCGCGGCTTGAGTCCTGGCCGGTCGTCATCACGCGACCTGGCTGCTGGCCGGCACAACCCCGGTGGCGGCGTCCTCGGAGGCGCTGGCGTCGTCTCCGGTGTCCGCGCCGACTTGCCGCAGCCTCCGGATCGTCGCCTGATCCAGCCCGGTCAGCTGAACGATCTCCTTGACGGCGAGCTTCTCCGCGAGGAGCCGCTCGATCGCAGACGCCGCCGCGACCTCGGCGTCCTTGATCGCCTGCTCCGCCTGGGCCCGGTCCTCCCACGCGACCTCGACGTCGACCGACGCCTCGTCGATGCGACGCTCCCGCGCCAGCTGGTCCGGGTCGAGCCGCAGCCGGCGCTCGCGCGCCGCCTTGAGGCGCGCGTCCCGCGCCCGATCGCGTACCGCCTGTGCCTGATTCGACTTGCTGCCCACTGGGGACCACCACTTCCTTGCTCGTCTACGTGGTCACGGAATCCACCGCGACCCCCCTTACACAGACGAGAAGCAACCGCGAGCGCCCCGGATCGGACATCCCGAAACTGACCAATTCCGAACCTGTCGAGATGCACGAAGGATTGAGGGCCCGCCCGCGGGACACCTTGACGAGATCGGCCATTTGCGTGGTTGCCGTCAAGGTCGGCCGGTCCGGACACGAGCTCTCCCCGCAGATCGCCCCGTCACCGGCGAGCTTCGCGGACGGGTCATCCGGGACGCCCGGGCATTGGTCAGTGGGCTGGCCTGCTCAGGTCCCGCACAAGGTTCCCCTTACGGGCATGCGATCTGGGCTGACGCCTGTGACCGAGTGTTCAGTGCGCGCTGTATAGTTCAGTCCATGCTGACTATTGCTTCGCGTCTCGACGTGATGAACCGCCTGGGTCGTGCACTGGCCGACCCCACTCGATCCCGGATCATCTTGACCCTGCTCGACCATCCCGCTTACCCGGCGGAACTGGCCCGAGATCTGGACCTGACACGCCCGAACGTGTCCAACCACCTGGCATGCCTGCGCGATTGCGGGATCGTCGTCTCCGAGCCCGAGGGTCGTCGGACACGATATGAGATCGCCGATTCGCACCTGGCGCAGGCGCTGACGGCACTGGTCGATGCCACCCTGGCAGTGGACGAAGACGCCCCGTGCATCGATCCCGCCTGCTCGCTTCCCGGATGCGACGCAGCTGGGGAGGGCGCATGATCCTCACCTCGGTCTTGCAGGCGATGGGCCTGTTCGCAGCGACCAACATCGACGACATCATCGTGCTCTCCCTCTTCTTCGCGCGAGGGGCAGGCCAGCGCGGCACTACCGCCCGCATTCTGGCCGGCCAGTACCTCGGATTCGCCGGCATCCTCGGTGCCGCGGTCCTGGTGACCATCGGTGCCGGAGCATTCCTGCCCTCGGCAGCCATCCCGTACTTCGGTCTCATCCCTCTGGGCCTCGGCCTCTGGGCCGCATGGCAGGCCTGGCGCGGAGACGATGACGACGATGACGACGAGGCCAAGGTTGCCGGCAAGAAGGTCGGCGTGTGGACAGTCGCAGGCGTCACCCTTGCCAACGGCGGCGACAACATCGGCGTCTACACCCCTGTCTTCCTCAGCGTGGAACCTCTCGCAGTAGTCGCCTACTGCATCGTCTTCCTCGCGCTCGTCGCGGTCCTGGTGGCCCTGGCAAAGTTCGTCGCCACCCGCCCCCCGATCGCCGAAGTGCTCGAACGCTGGGAGCACATCCTCTTCCCCATCGTTCTCATCGGCCTCGGCATCGTGATCCTCGTCAGCGGCGGAGCCTTCGGACTCTGACGTAGCGGCAGCGATCCAAACGGCCCCGACCGGGCGCACCCCTCTCGGTTCAGACCGCGACACCTACCTGCAGCCAGTCCTGCGTGATCGCGGCAACAAGACCGCCACGGAGCGCTGCAAAAACCCCGCCACCAAGCGAACGAAGCCACAGCGCAAGGGGCCCGTCAGGCCCAGATGTACTCCTCGGCGATCGCGCCGTCGCGCCACTTGGCCACAGTGACCATGCGGTCACCGTTCTCGAACTCGCCAATGACACTTCGGCTTAAGGAGCGACAGGGTCAAGGTATCGGCCAGAGCGCCCCGGATAGGGATCCCCTTCCGGAAACGCCGATGCGCCGCTTCACGTCTGCTGCCAGTTCCGCTCGTTTGATGTGACGACACGGCTCCGTCTCGACCCTACAGACCTAAATGTCTACTGATCCAGTGTTCTTGAGGCGGAAGTTCGATCGCCTCGTTTCAACTGCATCTCGACAGAACTGTCGAGAGCCGGCCAAGATTTCCGAGATGCCCGCGGGCAATTTTGCTTAGACGGTCCCGACCAACTGGGGTCGTTCGAACTCCGAGCTCGCCCACGATTGCGGACCGCCTGGACGGCCACGCGCCGACGGCAGGTTCAGGTGAGGATGCGGTCGCCGAGCCGGGGCGCGGAAGCGCTGCGAGAGCATGGATTGAGTTGGTGGAGGTCGCCTTAGCCTCGATGTTTCGTCCGGCTGGCCGGGACGCGGTTCGGTGGTACGTCGACGGGGCTGGTGTCGGTGGGGCGTGGCTGATCGCCGGCGCTGTTGTCGCCGGTTCTCCGGGTCCTTGGTCGGTGTGGTGGTGAGCTATGCCGTCAGGCGGTGCGCAGCGAGTGCCAGCCGTTGTCGATGAGCCGGTTCCAGGGCCAGTCGCGTGGGAGCCGCAGGCGTCTTCGGCGGCCGGTTCGGATGATGCGTCCGGCGACGGCGAGGATGCGGAACCGGAGCCGTTTGGGTTCCCAGCGGCGGGCGGGCTCGGCCTCGTCGAACGCGAGTGTCTGGGTCCAGGCGAGCAGGTCGGCGGCGAGCGCGACGACCTCGAGCCAGATCCGATTCTTGGCGTAGTCGTGGAAGGGCAGGTTCCGCAGGCCGGTGTCCTTCAGGCCCCGGATCCGATCCTCACAGCGAGCACGCTGACGGTGCCGGACCTCGAGGGCGGCCAGCGTCCACCCCGGCCCTTTGGTGTTGGTGGCGAAGCAGGTGATCCTCCACCCGTTGTGGTCGGTCAACCGCAGCTGGGCGCCGGGGTGAGGCCGTTCGCGCCGCGCGATGACCCGCATCCCGGGCGGCCAGTCCTTCGGCCCCGGGCGGCTGGACCGGTTCTGGGTGACCGGGGTCGGCATCCACGCGGTGAGCTCGGCGACCTGCGCCGTCACGAGGCTCACCGTCACCATCGAGCGCGGCTCGCCAGGCCTGCTCGGGGATCGCCTCGATCGCTGTCTTGACGGTCTCGTGGGCCTGGAACCCGATCGAGTACTCCAGCCCCAGGTCGGTGATGCGGTGGAGCAACACGTTCGAGCAGGCGCCGGTGTCGGCACGGACCAGCACCTGCCCACGCTCGTCTTCGGGGAGCTGGGTCAGTGCGTTGTTCAGCGCCGCGAGATGGTCGGCGGTGTTCCAGGGCGAGGCCTTCCCGGGCCGCAGGTCCAGGGCCAGAGGTTCGCCCGTGCTGTGCTGACCGTGGTCGACGAAGCTGCACATCGGTGCGGACCCGAACCCCCGCTTGAAGGTCGGCTCGGCGCCCTCCTTGTCCGAGTGCGCCGTCACGAGCGTGGCGTCGATGTCGACGATCACCTGGCCGCCGGCACGTCGACCGGGGATGCCGGCGAGCGGGCGGCGTCGCGCCCACACCCGCGAACGGGCATCAGCACGCGCCTGGCGGATCGCGGGCACCGCGTCGTCCACGTCGGCGGCCAAGGTCGTGAAGACCCGCGAGACCGTCGGGTCGGAGGCGACCGTGCCGAACACCTCGGGCTGGGAACGGACCGCTGCCACATCGGCCGCGCAGTCACCACCGAGCGCGACCGCGGTCGCGACGTCGAGCAGCACCTTGCCCGGATCGTGCTCAGCCCGCGCCCGCTGCCACGGCGAGAGCGCTCGAGACAAGCCACGGCCCAGACCCGCGACCCTGATGACCTCAGTGACCAGCAACGCGCCCGAGGAAGAGACCAGCGACTCGCGGACGGGATCGAGAACCAGATTCGGGACATGGTTACGCTTCACCTACGGAGTGCCTATCTGTGCGGTGAGACTTGAGCTTCGACAACCCAAGAATCCCGCTACAGACAGGCACTTCCGTGCGTTACGCGCCGTGCTCACCCCGGCGGACGTGAAATCCTGAGGTTAGGCCATTGCTGCTCGGTTCGGCCACCGACCCCTCGGCCCCCAGAAGCTGTCGGCGCCCCTATTCGGCCGAGGACGCCTGTTCGAAATGGGCCACGTCGACGGCCACGAAGACTGCTGTGGCTCGGGCGACGATCCGCTGCTGGGGCTCGACTACCACTGCCTCGACAAAGCGCTTGCGTCCCTCCGTCTCCAGGGCCTTACCGGTAATCTCGTACTGCACACCGAACAAGACCGGCGACAGGTACTCGATCGTCAAGGAGCGGGTCACGGCAGGCTGGCCCGTGAGGTAGAGCAGGAAGCCGAGCAAGTCATCGAGGACTGTTGCCACGGCGCCACCGTGCGCGATTCCCGGCGCCCCGACATGGCGCTCATCGAAAACATGCGTGGCGACCACACCGTCTCCGCGGCGGCGGACCAGGAGGTGGTGGCCATGTGGGTTGTCCGGGCCGCATCCCAGGCAGTGGGGATGGTGCGGCGGCAACTCTGCACCGTCGGGATGATCTCGAAACTTGGCGTCCCACGTCGCGAGCAGGCTTTGGATGTCGGTCACGAGGTCGCCCTCTCCGACAAGAGTTGCTCCCACCGGTCCAGCGCGCGACGGGACTGCTGTGCGCGCTCGTGGTCGAACATGCCGCTCACGCCCTGCCCGAGGAGCAGTTCCAGTGTCAGCTGGATCGCCACCGCGTCCTCGGTGACGTAGCGCCGACAGATCTCCTCCAGCTCCTCGTGCACCCTCGACTCGGCCGGTACCAGTTGTTGGCGCAGCTCGGCATTCGCCCGGGCAGCCACCCACAACTCCAGCGTGGCGGCGTACAACGGCCCCGAAAGCGCATCGGCCAACAGGCGCAGTGCGCGCCGAGACGGTGATGTTGACCCGTCCTCCGGGATCATCGCCTCCAGCTGAGAGCGCACTGACTCAAGTCTCTTCTGCGCCAGATGCTCCACGGCCGCCACCACCATCTGATCGCGGGTGCCGAAGTGGTGCAGCTGCGCGCCCCGGGACAGCCCTGCCTTCGCTGCTACCGCCGGACCGGTGGTGCCGCCGTAGCCGTGCTCAACCAGACAGGAGATGGTCGCGTCCAACAACACGCGGCGGGTGGCGGCCGAACGAACTTCCTGACGCGTTGTCTTGTCCACCCGTACAGGTTACATACATACATGACTGCATGTAGGCTGGGAATGGCGAGGACAGTCCTTGCGGTTCGGTCCGACGGAGGTGACCGAGATGAGCCTGGGCTACGGGTGGCAGCCGCTCGCTGACGCGCTGGTCGATCTTGTGTGGTACGCGTGCTTGTACCTGACTGGCGGCGCCGTGGCGATCGGCGCCTGCATGTACGGCGGCCACGAGGCCTACCGGGCGTGGCAGGACTGGGAGCGTGACTCACTTCGGCGGCGCCAAGAACGTCGCATCGAGAGAGAGACAGCACGCGGCCTGGTCCAACTTGAGGAGTTCCTGCAAGATCAGACGCGGTCAACGATGGAGGAATCGAAGCTGCCAAAGACAACCGCAGAAGGCAAGATCCATCGCCGACAAGCCCCGCACAGGGATCCGTAGGGAGTGACGCGCATTAGCACCCTGCCGACTGCAATAGGGCAGACTCGACTGCGTTATGCCCGGTGAGCCCGGTCCCCTGGGAGTCTGCAACTACCGAGCGGATCCCCGGTAACCGCCGTCGACGGTCTCCGCAACCGGCTTGGGTGAGTCATGGTGGCGACCTCGCGGCGCATGCCGGTGAACCGGTGCCAGTCACCACCAGCACCGTTTGCAGGTCAGCGCTGACGCCGCCCGGACCAGGAGGGCACCCTAGTGTTGGTGGGAGTTGACACCACCCTGGCGGGCGCGGAAGGGCCGCGGTCTCGGGTGCCCGGCTTGCCGCCTTGAAACGCGAGCTATCCGAGTACGAGCTTGGTGTCCGCTGTGGCGGTGAGGGTGGCCCAGGTGGCCATGGCACAGGTGATGATCGATTCGAGGTCCTCGCGCGTGGCCCCGTCGCGGGCTTGGACGGAGAGCCCTTGCACCACGGTGGCGTAGTAGCGAGCGATGCTGGGGACGGCATCGTCGGGCACGGTGAGGTCGCCGTCGGCGAGGCCTTGTTCGAGGCGGTCCTTGATGGCAGTGAACTGTGCGCGTCGGATGTCGGCGAGGAACTCTCTCACTTCGTGGTTCTCGACCGCGCCGGTGGGTGCGGCGAGGATCAGCATGCAGTAGTGGGGCGCGTCGGGGCGGGTGATCTGTTCGACGGTGGCGCGCAACATGGCGTGGACTGCGGCGCGGGCGGTCGAGTGTTCGGTCAGGGCACGTTTGGGTGGCCCGCCGTAGGTCGTGCCGTAGCGCTCCATGACCTGGCGGAACAGGTCGGCCTTGCTGCCGAAGCAGGCGTAGATGCTGGCCGAGGCGATCCCCATCGCTCCGGCGAGGTCGCTGAGGGTCGTGCCTTCGTAGCCCCGTTCCCAGAACAGGTTCGTTGCTTGCTCCAGGGCGGTGTCGGGGTCGAAGGTGCGCGGTCGGCCGCGAGTACCCATCGGGTGCGCCTCCTACTTCTGGCCGAATTGTTTGTCGTTCGATCAAGTTTACGTTGACCCGACGCATCCTGTCGTGCCAAGGTTTGTTTGTCGATCACTAAATAAACCGATTGGATGGTCATGAGCATTCCCGTCGCGATGCGCGCCCTGCAGCAGACGTCACTGAACGGAACCGAGGATCTGCGCCTGGTCACCGACGCCGCGGTGCCGAAACCAGGTCCGGGCGATGTCCTGATCCGTGTCACCGCTGCCGGGGTCAACTACCTCGACATCCTCCAGTCTCGTGGCCTCTCGGCCGGTGGTCCGCAGCCGCCCTACGTGGCAGGCATCGAAGGCGCCGGCGAGGTCGTCGCCGTCGGCGAAGGAGTATCCGGCGTGGAGCCCGGCGCTCACGTCATCGGCGCTGGCATCGCCGGCGGCGCGTTCGCCGAGTACATGGTGCTGCCCGCGGCGGCCGCGGTTCCGGTGCCTCAAGGTTGGGCCGATGAACAGGCACTGGGCATGGTCGTGTCCTGGCCCACCGCGTTGGCGGCACTCAAGCCACTCGGCCAGCTCGAGCCGGGACAGGCCGTGCTGGTCCACGCCGCGGCTGGCGGCACCGGCCAGGCCGCAGTGAAGATGGCCAAGCACTATGGCGCGACGGTGATCGCCGCCGCGGCGGCCGACAAGCACGAGGTCGTGCGAGCGCTCGGCGCGGACCATGTCATCGACTCCCGTGACGGCGACATTGCAGCCGAAGTCCGGGACCTGACCGGCGGCGCGGGTGTCGATGTCGTCTTGGAGTCAGTAGGGGGCAGCACGCTTGAGGCCAGCCTCGTGGTGGCCAAGCGAGTGACGGGCCGCGTGGTGGTCTACGGCCTGGCCGGTGGGGAGGCGACGATCAACAACTGGGATCTGGTCTACAAGCACCAGGTCCACGTCATCGGCCTCAACATCGGGATTCTGATCCAGTCCGCGCCCCAGATCTTCGACGAGGTCATGGGCGAGTTGTTCGGACTCATCGCTGCCGGAGTTCTCGGCACCAGCCAGCCGACCGTCTATGAGTTGACTGACGGGCCGAAGGCGCTCGCCGAACTCGAAGCGCGAGCCACCATCGGCAAGCTCGCGCTGACGCCCTGACGCCAAGGTCGCGGGTCGAGTTGTATGCGGCGATTCGGCGTGACGCCTGCGCGGGGATGTCGAATCGCGCGCTGCAACGCAAGCACGGCGTCGGCTGCGGCTCATTCGCCCGATCTGCGGTGCCGCATCTGGGTCGGCCACCAGTTGCGGTCCTCGAGCAATGCCGCGCAGGCGGGGACGATGAGGCTGCGGACCACGAAGGTGTCGAGCAGCAGTCCGGTGGCCACTGCGAACCCGGTCTCCGCGAGGGTGACCACCGGGGAGGCGAGCAGGGCAACGAAGGTGCTGGCGAAGATGAGGCCGGCGGAGGTGATCACGGGGCCGGTGAGGGTGACGGCTTCGCCGACCTTGGCGCGGGTCAGGGTGGTGCCGTTTTCGCGCATTCGGCTCATCAGCAAGATGTTGTAGTCGGCGCCGACGGCGACCAACAGCACGAAAGTGATGACCGGGACGGGGAACTGGATGTCATGGCCGAGAAGGTCTTGGAACACCAGGGTGGTCAGGCCGAGCGCCGCGGCGCAGGACAGTGCCACTGAGACGAGCAGGTACAGCGGCGCGGCCAGGGAGCGTAGCGTGATGATGAGCAGGAGCAGGACGACCAGCAGCACAGCCGCCACGACGAGTTTGGCGTCGTCGAGCAGGTAGCGGTTCAGGTCGGCGCCCAGGCCCGCGGCGCCGGTGCCGCTGACCGTGGCGTCGGCGAGGCGGGTCTGCTCGAGCGCGGTTTCGGCGGTGTCCTGGACCTCGTCGAAGCGGCGCAGTCCGTCCGGGCTGAGGGGGTCGGTGTCGCCGGTGACCTGGATGCGCGCGACGCGTCCGTCTGGGCTGAGGAAGACTGCGCGAGCGTAGGCGAACCGCTTGTCGCGCAGGGTGCTGGCGGGTAGGTAGAAGCCGCCGGCCTCGGGGGTGTCGGCCTGCCGGTTCACCGTGCGCAGGTAGGACTCTGAGCGTTGCAGGTTCTCGGTGAGCTGGCTGGTCTGGTCGATGAGCTGTTCGATTCCGGGCGCGAAGGCGTCAGCGTTCTGGGCGATCTGGGAGGTCCCGTCGGCCATCTGCCCCAGCCGGGTGCGAAGGAGTCGTTGTCCTTCGGCTATCCGGTTGGCGCCGCGTTGAGCCTGGGCAAGTCCAGAGGCGAGACGATCGAGGCCGCCGGCGAGGCGGCCTTGGCCGCGCGCGATCCGGGTCGCGCCGTTGGCCGCCTCCTGCAGTCCGGGGAGGAGCTCGTCTTTCAGGCCGCGGTGGATCTCGGCCAGGCCTTCCCGAGAACGGCGACAGACAGGGTCCGCCGTACAGAGCAGGTCGCGGTTGAGGGCTTGGACGATCAGGTCGATGCCGTTGACGGCCACGCTGACCTGGTCGTGGGCGGTCTGAAGCCCGGTCGCCAGGGCCGCGGCGCCGGTCTGCAATCGACGGGCGCCCTGGGCTGCCCGATCGGTGTTCCCGGACGCTTCGCCCAGCCCGTCCGAAAGGTCGGTGGTTCCGTCGACTAGCCTGCCGACGCCGTCGTGGGCGCGGTCGGCGCCGTTGGCGACCCGGTCGATCGCGTCGGCCAACTGGGTGCTGCCTGAGGAGAGGCGCTCCAGTCCGGGCTTGCCGTTCTCCAGGCCGTCGGTGGCGCGTCCGAATCCGTCTGCGAGCCGTTTGAGCTGCCGGGCGATCGATGCCGGTTTGAGCGGCTCACCAGCTGGCTGGGTGATGCTGCGTACGCCGGTGACGCCGTCGACCTTGCCCACGGCGCGGCTGAGCTCGTTGAGAACGGCCAGGTCCTTCGGGTTGCGCATGTCGCGCGGGGACTCCACCAGTAGGTAGTCCGGCAGGGTCTCGTTGCGGGGGAAGTGATCCTCCAGCACTGCCAACCCTTGGTTGCTCGGGGTGCCCTCGGGTTGGGAGTTGCGTTGGTCGTAGGAGATCACCATGGTCGGCAGGAACGCAGCCAGCGCCACCAGCACCGCGGTGCCGGCCAGCAGCACTCGCGCCGGCCGCCGCGCCACCAGTTGACCGGCCCGTGACCATGCAGAGGTTGGCGCCGGGGGGCGTGCCGGCCCGATCCTGGGACCGAACCAGACCATGAGAGCGGGCGTGAACGTCAAGCTGACCGCGACGGTGACCGCAACGCAGATGGCCATCGGCGGTCCGGTGGTGGAGAAGATCGCCAGCTGGGTGAAACCCAAGCAGATCGCAGCGAGGATGACAGTTCCCGCGGAGGCCAGCAATGCCGGGCCCACCCTGGTAGCGGATTCCTCGACCGCCGCCAGCGTGTCGACACCGCGTCCGTACGCCTCCCGGAACCTGCTGATCAGGAACACGCAATAGTCGGTCCCGGCGCCCAACACGATCGCGGTGACAAAGGCATCGGTATAGGTCGACAGCGCCATCCCCTGCTCACCTGCCCAGGCAAGCACCCCCCGAGCGCACGCGAGCGCGACCCCGATCGTCACCAGGGTCAGCAGCACCGTGGTGACCCGGCGGTAGATGATCAACAAGATCACGACCAGCAGCACGCCCGAGACCACCGTGATCCTCACCGACGCGGCATTCACCTCGGTGGTCAGGTCGGTGATCATCGCCGGGTCGCCGGTCACATAGGTCGCCGTCCCTGGCGCCACCGACAACTCGGAGACCTTCTCACGCAACCAGTGCACGTCGCGTTCGGAGCCCGGCGACCCGATGCCACTGGTCAGGCCGACCACCAGGTACGCGGCCTGACCGTCCTCGCTGACCAGCTGTCGCCGGGCGTCTTTGTTGCCCACGAAGTGCTGGACATCGGAGACCCGCTCCTCGTGCGCCGCAAGGGTCCGGACCAGAGCTCGGTACCCGTGGATGTCTACTGCGCTCAAGCCCGCGTCGTTGCTGAACACCACGTAGGCATAAGACTCGGTCCTCCCGGACCCAAACGCTTCATCCATTCGGTGCAACGCGGTCAACGAGGGAGCATCCTCGGGCAGGAACGCAGCGCTGCTGCGCTCCACCACCGATGGCAGCGACGGCACCCCCACAGTTACCGCGGAAGCCACGAGCAACCACCCCACGACCACGAGCCGAGGGAAACGGATCCCGACCTCACAAGCCCTAGCCAGCCAGCCGGCTCGACGCTCCGCCATCCTCAGTCCCGGTGCTTGACGGACGTTGTCGCCCTGGCGGAGTGGACCCTGCGGCGCAGGACTCGGGGCCAGAGCGACCCAACCAGACCCCCTGTGCTCGAGGCCATGCACACAACCATCACGACGCCGGCGAGGTCGGGTGCTCGTCCGAGGCGGCGGTGGACGGTCCCAGCTGCGTTCCGGAACGAGCCAGCTCCTCGATCCTCCTGCCCACGGCGTCCACCCTCGAGTCCTCCGTCGCCGCAAGGCCCCTCGCACTGGCCAACAGCTCCCAGTCCTTGAGGTGAGCAGTCTGCATGCCAGGACTGTCGGCATGCGCGTCGAGGATGCGCCGCACACCTGGCATATCGGCCGAACAGCTTCGCCACGCATCAACGACCGCCTGCGTCAGATCCAGCGGCTCAGCATCCAGGGCCTTCTCGATGAGGGCAGCGAGATGCGTGTGCCAACGCAACTGGAGGATGCTCACCAGTTTGTCCGGGGTCCCGAAACAGCGCTCGGCGTCCGCCACGTCCCACGGAAGCGCGCCATCAAGCCGTCGATCCGCGGCGGCGATCACGGCTGCAAGGACCGTGTCGTGGACGTGGTGATCCACAGACTCTCCCCGCTTGCCCACCGGGCCCGGCTGTGATCGGAGCGGAGGACGGTGGTGCATCCTCGGGTCCATCAGCGAGGCCAACCGCCCTAGCCTTGGATTCGCCACAGCACGCCCCCTAGCTCTCCGAATCCGCAGGACGAAGACCGTCAAGGACCACAGAGAGGATCGACGGACCCAACGTCTCGGGGCTCAAGGACTGACCCGTCGCCAGGTACGCCAGCGCACTCATCGTGACTGCACCGAACAACACCATCGCGGTCGACGCGGGGTCTTCCGTCGCGCGTAGCGATCCGTCGCGCCCTCCCTCCTCAAGGAGTTGCTGCACCGGCGCGTAGTACGCCTCGGTCACGGAGCTCGCGATCTCCGGCATGCGTCCGGCGCGACCGAGATTCTCGATCAGCGCGCGACAGACTGCCGGCTGGTCGGCCATCACGCGCAACTGCGCCCGCACAACTTCGGCCAACCGGATCGCGGCCGACTCAGGAGCCTGAGTCGCGATCGCGACCTCGTCGGCCATCTGCTGCAGAGTCTCTTGGAGCAGAAACGCCAAGATCTCCTCCTTCCCGGCGAAGTAGTAGTACAGCGTCGCCTTGGGCACCCCCGTCGCGGCTGCGACGTCCTCCACCTTGGTCTCCTCAAGACCGCGATCAGCGAACAGCTCGGCTGCAGCTGGTAGTCGAGCGGCGATCTGCGCGGGTACGCGTCGCACGATGACCTCCTCGGCAGGTATGCTCCACGGGTTTGGACCCTCAGTCTAAACCCAACGTCAAGTGGCCGCGGAGCGGACGCCCTGGCCGTCTTGAGTCAGATGCCGGTCTTGAGTAGATCGCTTGAAGATGGGCACGAAACCTGTGCATCCACATGTGGGTCGATGGCGGTGTACTCGCGCCGGGGACTGGCCAACCCGCCGCAGCCGCTCAGCAGACGCGTTAGCGCGCTCCCAGTCAGCCGCGGCTGCGGCTTGGTTGTGAACTGCTGATCGCCGCGTCAAAGTCGAGCGATCCAGTGTTGAAAGAACCATCAGTCCGGTTTGGAAAAGTTCGCTGCATCTCGACAAGAACCACCACAACCCGCGCGGACAGAGCCCCGTGGGGTGGTGGGCTTTGAGGTGATCCTCGGTGCCTACACGTCGCTGCTCTCGATGGCGGCGACCGGGTCAGTATCGCTGGTCTCGTAGAGCTTGGCCATAGACCCTTCGGAGAGGTAGCGGCGGTCGCCGGCGATCCATTCGTCGTGCATGTCGATCAGTACCGCCCCGACCAGCCTGATCACCGCCGCGGCGTTGGGGAAGATCCCCACGACCCGGCTGCGGCGCTTGATCTCCTTGTTGACCCGCTCGATCGTTATCTTGAGTCGGGACTTGCTGTAGCGCTGTGACCTGCGGTTTCGTGTTGTGGACGGTGTCCTCGACGAGTCGGCCCTGGTCGTGAGGGTCGGGCTCAGCACG